>Ga0123336_10001380_pt1 | contig 22359 bp, 19 predicted proteins | sample SSSSmetaG_FD_96466 | JGI IMG/M metagenome (GOLD analysis project Ga0123336, IMG submission 96466) | Glacier valley bacterial and archeal communities from Borup Fiord, Nunavut, Canada, to study Microbial Dark Matter (Phase II) - ​SSSS metaG | ecosystem: Environmental > Aquatic > Freshwater > Ice... | reverse complement strand
ATTGCTCATTGCTCATTGCTCATTGCCTCAGCAGCCGGTGAAGGGTAAAATGTCGTGGTTGGAGCACGACACCAGCACCGCCCGCGCGTCGGAGGCGGTGATGGTTTCGTTGTCGGGTTTTGGGGGGCCGGGGGCGCCGGTGAGGTGCTGCATGGTGAGCTCGGTGACGAAATCGACGTAGGGCCGGCGCTCGATGAAGGTGAGCACAACGCTCTTGCTGAGCGTGCCGCCGAAGGGGATTTCGGCCGCCGAATCGAAGGCCCAGGGCGAGAGGTAGGCCAGCAGGTCCTGCTGCAATTGCTTGCGGTAGGTGGCGAAGGGATAGCCCGCGAGGAACTCGACCTGGAAGCGCAGGCGCACCCGCTCGTAGGCTGGGTTCACCACCTGCACGCCCACCAGTTGGCCAGCGTGGGCTTGCAGGTAGGCGCGCACGGCAGCCAGGGTGTTCAGGTCCACTTTGGGTTCGAGGGGGTTCACGGCGTGGGCGTGGCGCAGGTCGGGCACGGCCACCACGGTCACGTAGCCGGGGGCCAGCTCGTGCAGCTGCCCGCCGGGTCCGGCGTCGAGCCGGGTGTGGTTCAGGCACTTGGTTTTGTAGATGCCGGGGAAGGCCTGCAGCACCACGTGCTCGTAGTCCCAGATGCTCACGGCGCGCTGCTTGTGGCGCAGCCGCTCGCTCACGCGGGTGTAAAAAGCGGCGTCGGCCTCGGCCGGCTGCCCGCCAAAGGAGGCGTAGGGCTGGGCCACGCCCTTGAGGCCGGCCACGCTCTGGCGGGTTTTGGCGAGGGCGCCGGGCGGCAGCGGCGCGGCGTAGTGGTCGGCGTCGTTGCGGCGGTCGTCGAAGCGGGCCAGGGCGGCCTGGGGGTGCAGGGCCAGCAGGTTGCCCACGCTATCGAGGGGCGCGGGCGCCGGGGCCGGGCCGGTGGTGCGCAACTCGCCGCGCAGCCACACCAGGCCGGGTTCGAGCAGGGTGTTGTCGAGGCGGGTTTCGGCGGGCAGGTAGAAGGCGATGATGCCCGAGGTGAGCAGGTGGTTGGTGGCGTCGGCCAGCACGTGGTCCACCGTGAGGGGGCGCCACTGGTTCTGGCTGAGCACGCTCCAAGCCACCTGGGCGGGCTCCTGCTCGGGGTTGGCGCTGCCCTCGGCCACCTGGAAGAGGATGGCCACGGTTTCGAGCGGGCCCACGTCGCGCAGCCCCAGCAAAAAGGTGCCGCCGGCCAGCAGCTGCGGCAGCAAAAAGGCGCTGGTCCGCGCGGCGCCGTCGAGAAATGCCAGCTCCCGCTTCAAAAATGCGTGTTCTTCGGCCTGCCCAAACACCGACTGGTGAAACAGCTGCACCCCGCGCCCCGGGAATTTTGCCGCGTCCACTTCGGTCAGCGACACCGCGCCCGTGGTGGCTTGGTAGCTGAGCTGCAGTTCCGAAGCCAGCGGCGCGTAGGGCGGGTTGGGGATGGGTTTGTCGTCGGTGGTAACGACGGTGGACTTGCTCACCACGGCCTCGGTCAGCAGCGTGGCGTACCGGCCGTGGCCCAGTCCTTGGTCGAGGGTGATTTTGAGCAGGCTGTCGCTCACCGTTGGGGCCACGGCGGCCAGCCCGGGCAGCAGTATCATCAGCGGCGAATAGCTGATAAAGCTGCCCCCCGTGAGCACGTAGCCGCCAAACAGGCTGAACGACGACAGGAACGACGTCAGGAACAGCACCCCCGCGCTGCTGGCCGCCGCCGCCGGAATGCTCACGCCCGCCGGCAGCTTGGTGAACAGCGTGGCCGACGCGGGCGGATTGTCCTGCAGGTTGCCGTTCAGCACCTTCACGCTCACCGTCAGGTCGGCCTCGGTTTTTACCTCGGTGGGGTAGGCCACGAATTGGGTGGCCCAGTCGGCCGGCTTGCCCACCCATTCGGGCACGGCCACCGTCACCGAGGTCAGGGTTTTGGCCGCTGCCTCGGCGCAGCCCACGTACAGGGAGCTGCCGGCAAACGGCAGCGGGCCGAACGGCAGAAACGGTTTTTCGGGGCTTAACGGGCCGAGGTCGTTTTCCAGCTTCAGGCTTTTTTTCAGGCCCGATACGGCCACCTCAATCTGCACCGAATCCAGCGTCAGGGCCGCCAGCGCCGCGTAATCGGCGGTGCGGCGCAGCAACACGCGCAGCACCGGCGCGGTGGTGCCGTAGCCGCCGTCGAGCTTGGCGGCGGCGTAGTCCACCACGGCCTGCTTTTCGCTGGCCGGCAGCGTGAGGGTGAGCACGAGCTGGCGGCCCGACAGCACCCAGCCCACGTCGTTGCGCAGGTCGCCGGCCTCAATCCAGGCCTTGGCCCCGCTCAGTTGCGCGCGCAGCACCAAGCCGATGGGCAGCACCACGTCGTTGGCGCACGCAAAGGTGACCGTGATTTTGCGCTCGCCCTCGGCCAGGCGCAGCACCGGCGCGGCCAGCGCAAAGCCCAGCTGCGCCTCGGGCCAGCCGATGGGGTCGGGTGCGGGCGGGTCGCAGCTGAGCAGGGCCCGGCGCTTGGGGCCGAAGGCGTTCCAGGTGGGGTCGGCGGGGGGCAGCGGGGCGGCCACGCCGTCGGCGGTGTTGGCGGCGGGCGCGTAGTAGATGGTGTGGGTGGCGGGGTCGGCAAACACGGTGCGCTGCTGCGCCAGCCGGGCGCGGTTCACCACGCCGGCAGCCAGCGTTTGGTAGATGAGCGGCTGCCGGGCGGCGTCCTTGCCGGCGTCGAGCTCGGTGCCGGCGGGCAGGATGATTTCGGCCACGTTCTTGGCCAGCTCGAACACGGCGTGGACCCGGTCGGGCACGGGCGCGCGTTTAGCCAGCTGCAGCACGTCGTGGTAGTAGAAATCGAGGTGGCGCTGGCCCAACCCGTTCAGCTGCTGCTGGGCCAGCCCGAAGACTTTCAAAAACGCCAAAAACAGCGCGTAGTGCGGCTCGATGTCGCTGCGCGTTTCCAGCGCGGCCAGGGCTTCGGCGTGGGGCAGGGCCATCAGCGCGGGCCAGGTGGTGCCGTCCGGTGTGCCGTCGGGGCCGAAAAACTGCACCTTGGCCCGCTCCGCATACGCGGCCGCAAAGGCCAGCAGGTCCCCGCTCGTGCGCTCGTCCAGCAGGACGAACGACGGGTCGAGGGCGGCGAGCCGGCGCTGGGGCTGGCTCAGGCCGTCGCGGCGCAGCGGGTTGGTGTCGGGGCAGTGCGGCATGGGTAGTGCTTAGTGCTTGGTTTTTGGTGCTTGGTAATCAGCCGTCATGCTGAGCGCAGCCGAAGCATCTCGCTCGCTTCGTTGTGGGAGTAAATAATTACTGGCGCGGGCGAGATGCTTCGGCTGCGCTCAGCATGACAGCTTTTTAACATGATGGGCTAATATCCAGGGTCAACGGCGATGCGGCCGGGGCCGGGAATGCCCAATTCGGTGCCTTCCTGGCGGTAGTAAGGGTACACGAAGTTGTGGCGGGAGTTGGTGCTGCGCACCCGGAATTCGACGGTGATGAGCAGCAAGCCGGGCTGTTCGGGCGGCTCGGTGGCCGTCACGTTCAACGGGTCAATGCGGGCTTCGTGGTAGAGGATGGCGGTTTCGACCAGGTCCTTGAGCCGGGCTTCCAGGCCGGCGTCCAGCGGCTCAAACACCGAGTCGTGCAGGTCGCAGCCGAAGTCCGGCGCCAGAATCCGCTCGCTCAGCCGGGTGGTGAGCAGGATGTGCAGGCTCTGCTCGATGTCGGTGAGGCCGGCCACCATCGCCACGCCGGTGGGGTGGCCGGTAGGTCCGAAACTGGGCGGAAAGCCCCACCCGCGGCCCAGAAAAGCGTCTTCAAGCGGCATGGTTGAAAGGGGGGTTGAGGTTGGTTGTTAATGAAAACGGTCCTGCTGAGCGGAGCGCAGTCGAAGCATCGCTACCGCTTCGTTGTAGCGTCAACCTCACCCCCAACCCCTCTCCAAAAGAGAGGGGAGCCTGACGCCGGAAGCAGGACCGGTGCCCCCTCTTTTTGGGAGAGGGGGTCAGGGGGTGAGGTTGACGCCCGCACAAAGCAGGCGGGATGCTTCAATATACTCTGCATGACGTTCTGTTAGGTTCATGATTTCTAGCCAATAAGCACCGTGGGCAGGCCCAGCACGACGCTGCCGCCGTGCGCCGTGGAATCGCCCAGCCGGACGGCGGGCTTGCCGCCGATGAGCACCGTGGCCGAGCCCGCCACCAGGCTGTCGGGCGGCCCCACGCACACGGCCGTGTCGCCCACCACGGCCGCCGGCAGCCCGCCGATGAGCACCGTGGCCGCGCCCGGCCCCACAATCGGCCCGCCCACGTGCGGGATGGGCGGCGCGCCCGGCGTTTGCATCGGGCACACGTGCAGGTCGGTAATGCGGGCGGCGGGCTGTCCCATTGGTTGGTGAAATGGTGAAATGGTGAAGTGGTGAAGTGGTGAAGTGGGGAGATTGTGGGGTTTTGAATTGCTTGAAACCGTATTCGCGCAGATTAGAACATCAAACTCACCACCTCACCACCTCACAACTTCACCTAATTAATCATCACGATGCTGCCTTTCAGTACGGCGGTGGCGCTGCTGCTCAACTCCACGCCGGCCGCGCCGGTGGCTTTGAATTGGGCCTGGGCCGCGTGCTCCACGTTCAGGCCTTCGAGCTTGGCGTCGGTGGCGGCTTTCAGGTGCAGGGCTTTGCTGCTTTCGAGGGTGATGCCGGCGCTGTCGAGCACGATTTTGTTGCCGTGCTGGTCTTGCAGCGTAATGCTTTTCTGGTCATCGTCGAGGGTGAGGGTGTTGCCGGCGGGGGTGGCCAGGGTCAGGGTTTTTTTGTCGTCGTCGAACAGCACCTGCAGCTTGCTGCGCGACACGTAGCCCTTTTTGTTATTGGCGTCGGCGGTGGTGAAGGGGCTCGGAATGGGGTTGTGGCTGCTGTGCAGGGCCCCGAGCACCACGGCCTGGCGCGGGTCGTTGTGCAGGAAGCCCACCACCACCTCGTCGCCGATTTCGGGGCGGAAGTAGAAGCCGCGGCCGTTGCCGGCGTCCACGCTCAGCACGCGGGCGCGGGTGCCGTCGGCGGCGGCGTCCACCAGGGGCAGGCGCACGGCGATGCGCTCCTCGCCGGCGGGGTCTTTTTCGAGGGCCGTCACCACCCCGATTTGCAGGCCCGGCAGGCCCGGCAGCAGCCCGCCGGCCGGCGGCGGGCTCACGTCCGCCGTGGCCGCAAACCAGCGCGGGTCCAGCCCAAACTGGGCGTCCGTGAGCCAAGTGCCGCCTTCGAGGCGGTGGCTCACGCCCGTCACGTAAGCATCGCCGCTGAACCGCTCGCCCAGCCCGGCCAGGCCGATGACGGTGCCCGGCTTCACGTCGGCGTTGCCGTAGAGCTGCACCCGGCCCCTGACGCGGGCCAGCCGGCGCTTCAGCAGCGCGGCATCGGCCCAGGCCTGCAGCTCTTCGGTGGCGAGGTGGCCGCCGTGCTGCAGGGTGAGGTCGGTTTTGAGCACGGCGGCGAGGTCGTCGGCCGAGAAATTGCCGAGGGCGGCGGCGGGCGGCTCGGCGGCGCTGGCCTGGCCCACGGCTTGGTCGGCGTAGTTCCAGGTGGTGGTGCGCAGGGTTTGAGTTTGGTCGCGGGCGTCCATCTCAGCGTCGAAATCGAGGATGGTGGCCCCGTACTGCAGCTTCGTGACGGCGGCCTGGCCGGGGGCGGGCCGGGCCAGGGTCAGCTTGGCGTCGTCCACGAAGCAGAGCTGGCCGTTGGCTTCGGCCCGCATCACCAGGAAGTCCCAGTCGGTGGCGTCGTACTGCAGCAGCTCGGCGTGCTGCACGGCGGTGGCGTGCGCGTCGACGGCCAAACCGGGGTAGCGCTGCACGATGTCCTCGGCCACCTCGCTGTCCTTTTTGTTGAAATAGTAGCGGCGCTGCGGCGCCAGGGTCGTTTTCACGAAGGCGTCCTTGCACGTGAGGGCCAGCCGCGTGGTGCCCGAGGCGCGCCCCTCAATGCCGTGCTTGATAATCAGCCCCTTGAAAATAACCACTTCCTGCCCGTGGTACCCGGCCCAGATTTCCAGCGCCTTGCCGGGCACGAACACGTCCTCGCTGCTCGCCGGGAAGGTGGCGCTGGCGGCGCTGCCGTCCTTGAGCACCACGTGGGCCGTGGGAATGCGGTTCACCTCCTTCTGCACCCGGATGGCCAGCACACCGTAGCGGCGCGCCAGGGCCTGCCCGCTCACCTTCACGGTGAAGGTGGGCAGGTCGCGCGGGGCGGGCGTGTCCGGGGTGCGGGGGTTTTCGGTGTCGGCCATTGTTGGGTTCCGGGAGACCTCACCCCCGGCCCCTCTCCTGCGGAGAGGGAAGCCACGGCGGCGCGGCAGTCAGTGAAAAGCTAAAAGGGAAGCGTTAAAAAAGATGAGCATGAAGGGTTGAACGTTTCATTCTCAACTGACTCGTCTGGCTCCCCCTCTCCGCAGGAGAGGGGGCCGGGGGGTGAGGTTGGCGTCAGGGCGATTTTATTGCCGTTTGCAGGGGCGGAAAAAACAGCTGCTGGCCCACCCGCAGGCTGCGGAAATTCACCAGCTTGTTCACCCGCGCCACTTCGCGGTACAGCGTGGCGTCGCCGTAGAGCCGGAAGCAAAGCAGGGGCAGGTTGTCGCCGGCCTGCACGGTGCGCACGTGGGTGAGGTCGGCCGACTTGGCGTTTTCGCGGGCCACGCGCAGCGGGTCGGGTACCACCTCCACGAAGGCCACTTTGGCCGTGGCCCGGATGGGCGTGCCGTCGGGCTTGAAGAGCTTGTAGGTCACGCTCACCTTTTCGGCCTTGCAGCGGAACACGAACTTGCCCCAGGCCAGCTTCACGAACGGCGGCTGGTGGCTGTCGCCGACGAAGGTGAACACCGTTTTCTTGAACTGCTCCACCTGCGCCCACACGTCGCCCTGGTTGCCCGTGCTCAGCGGCAGGGCCACGCCCAGCGCGTTGCCCGGCAGGGCCCCCGTCGAGTCGAACAAAAACTCGAACTCCAGCTTGCGCGGGGCAATGCGCACGAAGGGCTTCTGGTTGGCGCTGGTGCCGGCCGGCTGCTCGGCGTTGCTCTGGATTTCGTCGTTCAGGGTGAAGGTTTCCGGGTTCAGCAGGGCCGTGTACACGTCGCCCGTCGGCTGCTCCAGCGCGTTGTCCTTGTACCCGGTCAGGGTCATTTTCTTGAGTTCGCCGAGCATGGGATGGATTGATGAGGTAGTGAAAGGGTGAGTTAAAAAGGGCCGTCCTGCTCATCTGGCGTCCGCGCAGTCGAAGCATCTCTCCCGCTTCACCTGAACTGCTCCAACGAAGCGGTAGAGATGCTTCGACAAGCTCAGCAGGACCGTTTCGGAATTCGGCTCAAAAAGCGCCTCACCGCTCGGCCCGCTCGGCCAGCACCGCCAGCACCTGCGCCACGCACTGCTGCACCAGTTGCTGGGTGGCTTCGGCGGGCGGGGTGGCGGCGGCGGTGCTCTGCGCGGCCGCGTTGTCGTCCACGGTGGCGGTGATGACCAGTTCTCGGATGACGACGGGCATGGCGCGGCGGGGCTAGGTAAGTAGTCAGAAGTAGGTAGCAAATGGTAGATTAATAAGCAATTGACTGTCAATTGTTTGGTCAAAGCCTTGCTACTGACTACTTGCTTCTAGCTACTCAGACGCGGATGGCGTTGTAGTAGCGGTAAGTCAGCGTGAGCGTTTCGATGGCCACCGTGTTCTGCTCGGCGTTGAAGGCCGACAAATCCCACTTTTTGGGCAGGGCGTGTACCACGTGCCAGGCCATCAGGGGCACGTGCTGTTCGTTGAGCAGCGACACGAGCAGGTTCGCGGGCTCGAACTGAAAATCTTCGAAAGCGTTTTTGGCCCAGCGGTACACGCCCGAGCCCACCAGCAGGCCGCGCTTCAGCACGAGGTCGGAATACTTGGTGCGCACCGGCAGCTGGTGCTCGAAGCGGTTTTCGCCGCCTTCCTTCACGCTTTCCATCAGCAGCTCCACGTTCAGGCCGCTCACTTCCTGGAAGCGCACGTCCTGCACCGTTTGGGGCAGCAGCTCGAACGTGACCAGGAAGTGAAAGCCCGGCAGCGGGTAGGTCAGGAGCCCGTCCACGGCCTAGTCGCCGTTTTGGATGGTGAGGCCCTCGTGCACCAGCTCGATGCTCTCGACCAGCACCTCGTTGGCGTCGGCCTTCAGGTCGCCCGACATCACCTTGTTCGGCCAGGCCTGCTTCACCTTCCACACCACCACCGGCTCGTGCTTCTCGTTGAGCAGGCTGATGGTGAGGTCGCGCCGCTCGATGGTGTTGAGCGCCACCGTGTTCCACCACTTAAAAAAGTCGTTGTCGGCCCGGAACGTGCCGCGCTTGAGCGTGATGTTCGAGAACTTCTGCAGGCCCGGCATCTTGATTTTGTGGAACTCGGGCGAGGCGCCGTCGCGGTACTCAATCACGTCGGTCTCGGTGTTCAAACCGGTCACTTCGGTGAAGCTCAGCCGGGTGCCGCCCCAGTCAACCAGGAAGTGAAATTTGGGAAGCGGGTACGTTGCCATATTTTGAAGGGTATGAGGGTTTGGGGGTAGGAGGGTATGCGGTTTAATCGTCTGTCATCCTGAGCTTGCGAAGGACCTTATCACCGCTCAACGATTTGCAGTAACTCGCCAGCGTGGTAAGGCCCTTCGCAGGCTCAGGATGACAAGCGTCCTCACGATTCCTGCATTTTGTGCGAGAAGCGCAGGATGATGAACTCGGCCGGCCGCACGGCCGCCATGCCGATTTCCACTATCATGAAGCCGTTGAGCACGTCCTGCGCCGTCATGGTTTGGCCCAGGCCCACGCGCACGAAAAAGGCGTGCTCGGCCTTGATGCCGGCCAGCGCCCCGGCCCGCCACTGCAGGGTCAGGAAGTTCTCAATCATGGCCCGCACCCGCACCCAGGTGTTGGCGTCGTTGGGCTCGAACACGAACTGCCCGGTGGCCTTCTTCACCGATTCCTCGACCATGATGAAAAACCGCCGCACCGACACGTAGCGCCACTCGTTGTCGCTCCCGGCCAAGGTGCGGGCGCCCCAAATCAGCGTGCCCTTGCCCGTGAAGGCCCGGATGGCGTTGATGGACTTGCCCGCGTCCACGTCCACGTTCAGGCCGGCCTGCTCGGCGTCGGTGAGCATTGCGGTGGGGCCCACCACGTAGTTCAGGCCTACGTTGGCGGGGGCCTTCCACACGCCGCGGTCGTTGTCGGTGCGGGCGTAGGCGCCGGTCACGGCCCCGCTCGGCGGCAGGATAATTCCTTGCGCTTCGGCCGCGGCCACGATGGCCGCGTAGAGCGGAATTTTGGCTTTCATTTCCTCTTCCATCGTCTTCAGGCGCAGCGTGGTTTTGGCCTGAAAACCGCCAATGTAGTCGTTCACCTGCCCAAACAAGCGGTCGAGTTGGGCCTGCGGGGTTTCGCCGGCGCCGCTGGGCACCACGGCGGCGATGGCCGCGCGCAGGGCCACCAGCTTCTGGCCGTTGGGTTTGGCGGGGTTCACGTAGTCGTTGTAGTCGTGCTGGGTGTCGCCGGCGGGGTCGGCGAAGGCCAGGGGCGCGGCCCCCGCAAAAATTTCCAGGGCGTCGTGCAGGTCGTCCCGCTTGTCGGCTTTGGCCACGTCCGTTCCGTATTCGTCGAGCTTGGCCTTGAGCGCGGCCGGCTGGGCGGTGGCCAGGTCGGCCACCAGGTGCTTGGCGGCCAGGGCCAGGTCGCGGCCGGCGCCGGGGTCCAGCAGCGTGTCGAGCACGGCGGGCGTGCCAAGCGGCTTTTGCAGCTTGAGGCCGGCAAAGCTCACGGGCAGCGGCAGGCTGGTTTTCAGGTACGGGTAGTAGGCCGCGCCGTAGTTAAGGTGGTTGGTCACGGCGTTGCGGAAGGCGGCGATGTCGGCATCGTCTAAGCCCAGGCGTTTGGGGTCCGCCACCTGCACGTCGAGCACGGCAAACCGGTCCTGCAGCCGCTGGCAGTGGTCGAGGGCGGCCTGCTGTACATTGGCCAGCCCCGCGGCGGCCAGGCTCACGGCGTCGGGCGTCACGATGAGCGTGGGCTCGTCGAATTTTTGCAGCACGTCCAGCGCATTGATAAACTGCGTATCGGCGAGGGCGGTGCCGTAGTCGCCGGTGGCCACCACGTAGCACTTCTCGCCGCCGTTGCCGAAGTACAGCAGCAGGCTGTCGTAGAGGTAAAAGTGGGCGTTGGCCGTCACCGATTCCACGCCGTTCAGGGGGTCGAGCACCACGGTCAGGTCGCGGTCGGGCCCGCCGCCGTACCAGGCCCGAAACTCGGCCATCGACTTCACTTTGGTGGGCACGTTGAGCAGGGACTTGCCGTCCTTGGCGGCCATGCGCGTGGGCCCGATGAAGGCCGGCACGGCCGTTTCGACTTGCGCGACCGAAGGCGGAAACAACGACATCTCGTCGATGTACACGCCGGGCGTCTTGATGGCGCCAAGATTAAGAGTGCTGGCCATGAGCTGGTGGGGGTTGGGGTTTAAAAATTCAGAAGAACGTCATGCTGAGCGCAGCCGAAGCATCTCTACCGCTTCGTTGAAAAGTATTGATTACTGGCGCGGTAGAGATGCTTCGGCAAGCTCAGCATGACTTGATTTTTTAGTTCGTGGTGTCAGTAGATGACGGAGACGAAGGCCGCGCCGCGGTCGGCGGTGGTGGCGGGCGTGGGGTTGGGCAGGGGCCGGGCGGGGATGCCGCCGCTCACGGCCACGCGCCCGGCGCGCACCAGCGGGAACAGGCCCAAATCGGTGTGCTCGTACTCCCAGCGGGTGGAGCGGTTGCGCAGCACGGCCGTGAGCACCGGGCTGCGCAGCTTGCCGGCGCCGTCGAGCAGGCTGGGCCCGCCGGCGGCCCGGTGCCGGATTTCGAGCAGGCCCAGCGGCGGGGGGCCGCCCCCGGCCGGGCGCGGGCGCAGGTCGGCCGCCCCGATGGTTTCGTTGGCGTTCAGCGCCGGGCCGCCGGCCGCGTTGGTCCAGCCAAACACGCGGCTTTGCGGCGCGGTGGCGGGCGGCACCGCGGGCTGCGGCCGGGCCAGGGCGTCGAGCACGGCCCGGTCCACGTCGGTGTACACCGCGAAAAACGCATCGGTGGGGTGCACCAGGAAAGTCAGCGTCAGCTCATCGGGCAGCGGCACGGCGGGGGTGCCGGCCCCGTCGGTGGGCACGCCCACCCGCAGGCCGTCGGGCAGCCGCTTGAAGAGCAGGCGGCCGTTGCGCAGGGCTTCTTGCGTGGCGGCGTCGGGCGTCAGGCGCCAGAACTGCGCCACGTCGTAGGCGCGCCGGGCGGCGGCCAGCGCCGGCCGCAGCGCCGCCGGGGGCGCCGCCGCGTCGAAGGCCACGCTGCCCACGTTGAGGAAGTAGCGGTGCAGAATCTGCACCTGAACCAGCGTCTGGTAGCCCGTACTGAAGGTTTCGGTGAGCATGGCCGGGGCAGGGTTAGGTCGGTTGGAGTTCCAGCGTGCCCGTGCGGCCTTCCACGCGCATAATTTCCGGGCCGGTATTCAGCAAGCCGTCGGCCTGTTCTTCCACCACCCGCACTTTGTAGAGCACGAAGGGCACCTGCTTGCCGCCCAGCGTGCCCCAGAGCTGGTTCATCTTCTCAAAGGAGAGCGAATACAGGTCCAGGGCCACGTGCAGTCGCACGGCCACGGCCGCGTCGGCGATGGTGGCGGCGGGCGTGTTGGCCACCGTAAACTCGTTTTTCTGCTGGAAGCACTGCACCGCCCAGGCCAGTCGCTTCAGAGCCGTGGCGTAGGTGGCGTTGTCGTTGAAGTTGGCCCCAATCAGCACAAACAGGTTCAGAAACACGGGCGGGTTCACCAAGTCGAAGCCGCCGCTGGGGTTGCGCTGGTAAGGGCTGCTGTTTTTGAGGGCGGTTTCCTCCTCCACGTTCACCAGGCTGACGAGCACCTGGTCGGTCTGAGCGCCGGCCACGGCGGCAATGCTGCCCAGGGCCACGTCCACGGCCGTGGCGTTGCGCGGGGGCTGCAGGTAGGCGGCCAGTTCCGCCCGAATCAGTTCAAGGGCTTCAAAAATCATAGCGCGTGGCTGGTAGAAATCCGCGGCCCGCAGGCGCGAAAAGTGGAAGCAGCTATCACCAATGGCCCGGCGGGGGGGGCGCGGGCCGCCGCCCCGGGCCGCCCTGTGCTGGGCTTGAAACACGCCGCCCCACGCGGCGGTGCTTGCGGCGGGCCTGGGCCCGGCCGTAGGAGAACAGGAGAATTGGAATGCGGGGTAAATATAGAAAATAAATTTATTTTATCTATATATGATTTTAAAATTTATAAATTTCCTATTTCCCGCTGCAGTTTTGACCGCGTTGGGGCGGGGCGTATCTTCCGGCTGGAAGGCATTTTTTAGCGCTTTCATTCCCCTATGTACCCCGCGTCTCCTTCGTCACTGCCCGCGCTCGACTACCTGGACCACCGTTTCCGGCCCGACCTGCAGGTGCTGGTGGGCCGCTGGTTGCGCCAGCCCACCGAGGCCGAATTGCACACGGGCTACCACCGCCTACTGGCCGAGGCCGAGGCCGAGGCGCACGGCGCCCGCCACTGGCTGGTCGACACCCGCCGCCGTGACCACGCCAACCAACAGGGCGCCCCTTGGATGATGGCGCACTTTCTGCCCCTGCTGCCGCAGCGCCTGGGCGGTTCCGTTACCTGGCCTACCTGTTCATGCCCACCCACCTCACCGACCTGGAGCACGACGCCGCCGTGCCGCCCCTCACGTACTTCGACGACCTCACCTACCACATCCAGCGCTTCACCGAAGAGCACGCCGCCATGCAGTGGCTGACCGCACGCCAGGCGCAGGAAACCGATAAATCCGCCTAGGACGCCCCCGGCAACGTGGGGCACGGGGCCGCCCGGCGCGGGCCGTGAAGCCGAGCGTTGCGCCAAGCGGCGGCCCACGGGCCGCGAAACCGCCAATTGGCCGGTTACTTCATGGTGGTGCTGCGGGTGCCCACGCGGGTAACCTGGCCCGCCCGCTTGCCGCTGTGCTTAATGTGGGCACCGGCCATCTGCTCCAGCACCAGCCGGGGCAGCGCGCAGTCGGCCAGGGGCACGTCGCGGGTGGCAAACCCGGCCGCCTGCACGGCCAGCACCTGGCCCGCGTACACGGGCGCGGTGAGCTGGAACCGGCCTTCGGCGTCGGTCACGCACACTTGGTGCGTGCCCTTGATGAGCAGGGTGGCCCCCACCAAAGGCTGCCCGTTGGGGTTGAACACCTGCCCGGCGATGGGGGCGCAGGCCAGCTGGATGGGGCGGGCCGTGGTTTCGGCCGCGTGCTCGCCGAGGGCCAAGCGCCGGGAAGTTTCGGGAGCCGCATCGGCGCGCTGAGCGGTGGCGGAACGGGCGCTGCCCAAAACCAGCAGCAAGAGAGGAGCGAGAAGGAGGCGCATGGCAGCAAATGTTAGGAGCCGGAAAGCAGCTAACGAAAATGACAGGAAAACGGTGCCCGGGTCGCGGCTGGTCTGGGCCGTGGGCGCCCCGTCCGGCCGCCGTTCAGCCGGGCGGGGCGCCGCTCAGCGGGGCTAATGACCGTTCGCATAAATTCCGTTTCGGCCCCGCAAGCCCGCCGGTAAGTTTGGGTCATTCAATCATTAACAACCCCGTAATTGCCATGAAAACCCCCACTTTCGTCCGCCGCCTGTCCGTTGCACTGCTTATGCTGGGGGCCGCCGGCCCGGCCGTGGCGGCGGCCTCGGGGGCCGCGGCCCCAGTGGCCGATAACCCCGCTCAGCACCCCACGTTCACGGTGCGCGTGGTGGGCAAGGGCCGGCCCATGCTGCTCATCCCCGGCCTCACTTGCCCCGGCGCGGTGTGGGACGAGGCCGTGGCCCACTACCAGCAGCGGTACCAGTGCCACATTGTTTCGCTGGCCGGCTTCGGCGGGTCGGTTCCCGTGGCAGTGGCCGACCCGCTGCTGCCCGCCGTGCGCGACCAGCTCCTGGCCTACATCAACACCCAGAAGCTGAGCCGGCCGGTGGTGGTGGGCCACAGCCTGGGCGGGTTCCTGGCCCTGGCCCTGGGCGTGGCCCAGCCCGGGGCCGTTGGCCCGCTGGTGATTGTGGACTCGCTGCCCTTCGTGGGGGCTATTCAGAACCCCGCCGCCACCGTGGAAACGGTTAAGCCGCAGGCAACCGCCATGCGCGACGGGATGCGCAAAGGGGCCATGCCCGCCGCCGCCCGCCGCCAAATGGCCGCCGGCCTGGTCACGGATACGGCGCGCATCACGCAAGTGGCGCGGTGGAGCGCGGCCTCCGACCCGGCCACCACGGCCCAGGCCATGTACGACCTCTTCACCACCGACCTGCGCGCCGACCTCGGCCGCATCCAGCAGCCGGTGCTGGTGCTCGGCGCCTGGGCCGCCTACAAGCAGTACGGCTCGACCAAGGAAAGCACCCGCGCCATCTTTGTGCAGCAGTACGCCAAGCTGCCGCAAGCCCGCATCGAAATGTCGGAAGCCGGCCGCCACTTCCTGATGTACGACGACACGGCCTGGTTTCTGGCGCAGACCGATGCCTTCCTGAAGCAGCCGGCCGTGGCCAAGAAGTAGCCCGCCGACGGCCGCCCGCGCGGGTCCTGCGCGGGCGGCTTTATTTCGCGGCCAGGCCCCGTAACTTGCCACGGAGCAACAGTCTATCAACCAATTAAAATTGAGCGTTGAAATAGACGGGTAAGCGGTTTAGAAAGTCGGGAAAATCAATCCTGACGTCCTGCTCATCCGCCGACTTTATAAAAAGTTTCGAGTTAAAAGGCCGTTGGTCTCTGGCTTCTAACGGACTTTGAAACCGCATCACTGATTAACAGCATTTGCCATGCCGCTGCTCACCGCCCGCCCCCGCCTGTACTGGATGCTCCAAATTGTGAGTTGGGCGCTGTACGGGCTGTTTGGCGGGGTGCTGGCGAGCATCTTCGGCAAGTTTTCGCCCATTATCGCCGGGGTCGAAATCATTGTGGCCGGCACGCTGCTCGGGCTCACCCACGTGCTGCGCCTCTACGTGCGGCGCCACGGCTGGGCCCGGCTGCCGCTGGGCGCGCTGCTGCCGCGGCTGCTGCTGGCGCACGCGGGCATTGCCGTGGTCAGCCAGGTGATTATCGGGGCCCTGGTGGTGGGGCTGCTGGCGGCCACGCATTCGCTCGGGGCCGGCAAAGGCTTTCCGTGGGTGCAGTACATCGGCTACGGGCTGAATGTGTTTTTTGTGATGTGGATGTGGTCGGCGCTGTATTTTGGGCTGCATTACCTCGATAATTACCAGCAGAGCGAAGTTGACAAGTGGAAGCTGGCCGCGGCCGTGCGCGAAGCCGAAATGCGCACCCTCAAAGCGCAGATAAACCCGCATTTTCTCTTCAACGGGCTGAACAACATCCGGGCGCTGGTGCTGGAAAACCCGGCCCGCGCCCGCGAGATGATGACCCACCTCTCCGACCTGTTGCGCTATTCGCTGCAGCTCAACAGCTGCGAGCAGGTGCCCCTGGCCCGGGAGCTCGAAATCGTGGAGCACTACCTCGTGCTCGAAACCCTGCAACTGGAGGAGCGCCTCACCTACGCCCTCGAGGTGGACCCGGCCGCCCTGGAGGTGCTGCTGCCGCCCATGACGCTGCAGCTGCTGGTCGAAAACGCCATCAAGCACGGCATTGCGCCGCGGCCGGGCGGGGGCCACGTGCACCTCAGCGCCCGGCTCGACGGCGCCGGCCACCTGCTGGTGGCCGTGCGCAACCCCGGCCGCTACCAGCCCGCCCCCGAGCCCGGCCCCGACCACACCGGCGTGGGCCTGCCCAATGCCCAGGAGCGCCTGCAGCGGCTGTTTGGCCCCGCCGCCGGGCTGCGCATCGGCGCCGACGCCCACCGGGCCGACACCGTGCTGGCCGAGCTGCGCCTGCCGGCGCTGCTGGCGCGGGGGGGCGCGAATGCAACGGAACGTCCGGTCGAGCTGGCCGAGACATCTCGCTCGGGGCAGTAATCTTTTTTCAGCGATTGAATTGCTGCGGCACGCGAGATGTCCCGGCTGCGCCCAACACAACCGTTCCTTTTAGCTTTGGCACCACGTTCATTCACCTACTGCCGATGAACCTGCTCATCGTTGACGACTCGCGCCTGGCGCGCACCGAGCTGCGCCACCTGCTGCAGGCGTTTCCCGACGTGGCCGTGGTGGGCGAGGCCCGCCACGCCGACGAGGCCCGCGCCCAAATCGAAGCCCTGCGGCCCGATTTGTTGCTGCTCGACATCCAGATGCCCGGCCAGACGGGCTTCGAGCTGCTGGCCGCGCTGGACGCGGCGCCCCACGTCATCTTCACCACCGCGTACGACGAATACGCCCTGCAGGCCTTCGCCGTGAACGCGCTGGATTACCTGCTGAAACCGGTGGAGGAAACCCGGCTGGCGGCCGCCCTGGCCAAGGCCCGCGCCCGGCTGGCGGCCCCGACCGGGGCCCCGGCGCCTTCGGGGGCCGGGGAGGCTCCCCCGGCCCCGCTCACGGCCCAGGACCAGGTGTTTGTGAAGGACGGCGAGCGGTGCTGGTTCGTGAAGCTGGCCGACATCAAGCTCTTCGAAATCAACGGCAGCTACACCCGCATTCACTTCGAGGGCCACCGCCCGCTCATCCCGCGCACCTTGCAGCAGCTCGAAGCCCGGCTCGACCCCAAGGTGTTCTTTCGTGTCAACCGCCAGCAGATTATCAACCTGAAGTGGATTGCCGGCATCGAGCCCTGGTTCAGCAACACGCTGAAGCTCCAGCTGCGCGACGGCCCCGAGGTGGAAGTGTCGCGCCAGCAGTCGGTGCGTTTCCGCGAGCTGCTCAGCCTGTGAGCCGGCCCGAAAATCCGGGAAGCGGGCGTTGTCGGGTGCGTTGATGGGGGAGGGGGCGGTTTTGCGCGCCCGAACCGCGGCCTTGTTCGTTCCGGCTTGCCGCCGCGCGCTACATTTAGCCCATGCTTTCATTTTCTAATACGACCGGCTCGACGGGCTGGCCCAGGCCGCCCTGGTGCGCAGCGGGCAGCTCACGGCCGCCGAGCTGTGCGCCGCCGCCACGGCCCGCGCCGAAGCCGTGAACCCCCGCATCAACGCCGTGGTGCACCCGCTGTACGAGCTGGCCCGGCAGCGGGCCGCGGCCGGGCTGCCGGCCGGCCCGTTTGGCGGCGTGCCGTTTTTGCTCAAGGACTTCGGGGCGCACTACGCCGGGGCGCCGCACACGTCCGGCAGCCGGGCCCTGCGCCACTTCGTGCCCGCCGAAGACGCCGAGCTGGTGCGCCGCTGGCAGGCCGCGGGCGTGAACATCCTGGGCAAGACCAACACGCCCGAATTTGCCCTGATGGGCGTGACCGAGCCCGCCCTGCACGGCCCCGCGCGCAACCCCTGGCACCTGGGCCACACGCCCGGCGGCAGCAGCGGCGGGGCGGCAGCGGCCGTGGCGGCGGGCATCGTGCCCGTGGCCGGGGCCGGCGACGGGGGCGGCTCCATTCGGATTCCGGCGGCCTGCTGCGGGCTGTTTGGCCTGAAGCCCAGCCGGGGCCGGGTGCCCACCGGCCCGGAGCAGGGCGAAAAGTGGCAGGGCGCGGCCGTGGAGCACGTCCTCAGCCGCTCGGTGCGCGACAGCGCCGCCCTGCTCGACGCCACGCAAGGGCCCGACGTGGGCGCGCCCTATTTTCTGCCCGGCCCCGCGCGGCCTTACCTGGATGAAGTGGGCCGCCCGCCCGGCCGCCTGCGCATTGCCTTCAGCCTGGGCCACCCCCTGGGCAGCGCGCTGCACCCGGAGTGCGCCACGGCCGTGCGCGACGCGGCCCGGCTGCTCGAAAGCCTGGGGCACGCCGTGGACGAGGTGCCGCTGCCCTTCGACGGCCGGGCCGTGGCAACGGCGTTTCTCATGCTGTATTTCGGCGAAACCGGGGCCAGCATTGCGGCCCTGGCCAAGCACCTGGGGCGCCCGGCCCGGCCCCGTGACGTGGAGCCCACCACCTGGCTGCTGGGCCTGCTGGGCCGCACCTACACCGCCGCCGATTTTGCCGCCGCCCGCCACACCTGGAACGACAGCGCCCGCCGCATGGGCCGTTTCCACCAAACCCACGACCTGCTGCTGACGCCCACGCTGGCCGCGCCGCCGGTGCGCATCGGCGAGCTACAGCCCAAGCCGACGGAGCAATTGCTGCTGAAGCTGGTGAACACCTTCGGCCTCGGCGGCCTCATCCGGCGCTCCGGCATCGTGGAGCAGCTGGCCGAGCAAAGCCTGGAAAAGACGCCCTACACGCAAGTGGCCAATTTGACGGGCCAGCCCGCCATGTCGGTGCCCCTGCACTGGACGGCCGACGGCCTGCCCTGCGGCGTGCAGTTCATTGCCCCGCTGGGGGCCGAAAACGTGCTGTTCCAGTTGGCCGGGCAGCTGGAGCAGGCGCGGCCGTGGTTTGCGAAGCGGCCGGCGCTGGCGGCGGGGTAGGGGTGAACGTTGCCAAAAACCGTTGCGGCGGTTGGTTCCGGCAATCGTCGCAAAGTTGGCCGCTATCCTCTCAATCCGGCGTATGGGCCAACCGGAGCCTGCGGAATCCAGTTAGCTTGGGTGCTGGTTTAAAACCCGGCGCATCATTCCTTACCCCAACCCCCAAACCCCTCATGGGAATTACCCTCAAACAAGCCCAGACGGCTGTGCAAGCCGCCCACGAAAAAGCCGAAAGCATGGGCGTGAAGATGAACATCGCCGTGGTGGACGCCGGCGCCAACCTCGTGGCCTTCATCCGCATGGACGACGCCTGGCTCGGTTCGCTCGACATTGCCATCAAGAAAGCCAAGACGGCCCGCTTCTTCGACATGCCCACCGGGGCCATCGGCGGCCTCTCGCAGCCGGGCGGCCCGCTCTTTGGCATCGAGCACTCCAACGGCGGCCTCATTTCCTTCCCCGGCGGCATTCCAATTAAGGGCGACGGTGGGCTGATGATGGGCGCCATCGGCGTGTCGGGCAGCATCGTGGAGAACGACCACGCCGTGGCCGAAGCCGGCCAGAAGGCCGTGGAAGCCACGTACTAGCGGCTTGGCGGCCCGGCACCATTGCGGTGCAGGAATATTTGGAACGTCATGCAGAGCGCAGCGCAGCATCTTTACCTCGGAAGTAATTAATGCTATTACAACGAAGCGGTAAAGATGCTTCGCTGCGCTCTGCATGACGTTCTGTTTGTTTCATCAACTCCATTCCATTCACCAACAAACCCCACCGCATCATGGCTAGCAACAGAGGCGTCGTGTATCTCGGGCCCGGCAAGGTCGAAGTCCAGAGCATTGATTTTCCCGAGCTGAAGAATCCCAAGGGCAAGAAGATTGTCCACGGCGTGATTCTCAAGGTGGTATCCACCAACATCTGCGGCTCCGACCAGCACATGGTGCGCGGGCGGACCACGGCGCCGGCCGGACTGGTGCTGGGCCACGAAATCACGGGCGAAGTAATCGAGTGCGGCGAGGACGTGGAATTTCTCAAAAAGGGCGACCTCGTGTCGGTGCCCTTCAACGTGGCCTGCGGGCGCTGCCGCACCTGCAAGGAGATGAAAACCGGCATCTGCCTGACTGTGAACGAAGGCCGCGCCGGCGGCGCTTACGGCTACGTCGACATGGGCGGCTGGGTGGGCGGGCAGGCCGAGTACGTGATGGTGCCCTACGCCGATTTCAACCTGCTCAAGTTCCCGAACAAGGACCAGGCGATGGAGAAAATCCGCGACCTGACCATGCTGAGCGACATTTTCCCCACCGGTTTCCACGGTGCGGTGAAGGCCGGCGTGGGGCCCGGCGCCACGGTGTACATCGCCGGGGCCGGGCCGGTGGGGCTGGCGGCGGCGGCCTCGGCCCAGCTGCTGGGCGCGGCCGTGGTCATCGTGGGCGACATGAACAAGGCCCGCCTGGCCCACGCCCGCTCCTTCGGCTGCGAAACCGTGGACCTGAACCAGGAAGGCAGCCTGGCCGACCACATTGCCCAGATTCTGGGCGTGCCCGAAGTGGACTGCGCCGTGGATTGCGTGGGCTTCGAGGCCAGCGGGCACGGCGCGCAGGCCCGCACCGAAGTGCCCGCTGCCGTGCTCAACTCGCTGATGGAAATTGCCCGGGCGGGCGGCTCCATCGGCATCCCCGGCCTGTACGTGACGGCCGACCCCGGCGCGGAGGACAAGCCCGCCCAAACCGGCAACCTGTCCATCCGCTTCGGGCTGGGCTGGGCCAAAAGCCACTCCTTTTTCACTGGTCAGACGCCCGTGCTCAGCTACAACCGCCAGCTGATGCAGGCCATTCTCTACGACAAGGTGCAGATTGCCAAAGCCGTGAACGTGGAGGTGATTTCGCTGGACGAGGCCCCGAAAGGCTACGCCGAGTTCGACAGCGGCGTGGCCAAGAAATTCGTGATAAACCCGCACCAAATGATTCCGGCGTAGCAATTCGGCCGGACGCCACACAGCCGGGCTGCCTGCGAGGCGGTCCGGCTGTGTGGTTTTTTAGAGGGTGTTTGAGGAAATAAAAACGGTCATGCTGAGCGCAGTCGAAGCATCTCTACCGCTTCGTTGCAACCGGCATTGATTACTTCCGAGGTAGAGATGCTTCGACCAGCTCAGCATGACGTTCTTTTTACTGCTGTAACCCTACTTCTTCGTAATCGTGAACTCCACGCGGCGGTTTTGGGCGCGGGTGGCTTCCTGGTCGTTGCTGGCGATGGGGTGGGTGTCGCCCAGGCCCTCAGTGGTGATGCGGCCGCCGTTGACGCCGTGGCTGCTGAGGTACTTTTTCACCTCGTTCACCCGGTCCAGGCTCAGCTTGAGGTTGAGGGCGGGGTCGCCCTGGTTGTCGGTGTGGCCCGCGATTTTGATTTCCACCGTCGGGTAGTCCTTCATCACCCGGATGAGGCGGGCCAGCTCGGGATAGGAGCTGGTGGTGAGGTAGTACTTGCTCTGCTGGAAGAAGATGTTGTTCAGCTTCACGGTCTGGCCCACGTTGAAGGGCACCAGGTACAGGTCCTGCTTCTGCTCGGAGTACTTGTCCTTGGCCGTCACGTCGAGGTTGGCGTTTTCGGCGAGGTAGTTCTTGGCCTCGGCGCGGTAGCCGTACTGCACGCCGCTGGGCAGCACAATGGTGTAGGAGCCGTCGGTGGGGTCGGTTTCGGTCACCCCGATTTCCTCGCCCGTGAGCAGGTTTTCGTAGTGAATGATGGCCCGCACCGGCTTGTGGGTGTTCACGTCGAGCACCTTGCCGGTCACCAGCGTCACCACTTCGGGCTGGAAGGCGGCGGCCAGCGAGATGCGGAAAATGTCCTTGGAGTTGTCGGTGCCGTTGCGCGACGACACCAGGTAGGCGTCCTGCCCGGCGGCCGACACGGTGTAGTAGGCGTCGAAATCGGGCGAGTTCACCACCGGGCCCAGGTTGCGGGGCGGGCTCCAGTTGGTCCAGGTGTCATCCAGGCGCTTGGTGTAGAAGATGTCGGACTTGCCGTAGCCGCCGCGGCCGTCGCTGGCGAAGTACAGCGTCTTGTCGTCGGCCGCCATGAAGGGGGCGAAGTCCGAGCCGGCGGTGTTCACGTTGGGGCCCAGGCTCTTGGGCTTGGTCCAGTTGTTGAGCGCGTCGGGCACCGGGAAGCTCACGAACAGGTCCTGCCCGCCCATCCCGTCGGGCCGCTCCACGGCCATGAGCAGGGCCTTGCCCGAGGTAATCTGGAAGAAGTCGACGTGCTCTTTGTCCAGGTTCACGAAATCCTTGATTTGCTGCTGCACCGGCTGCGTCCAGCCCATGCGGGTGCGCTTGCTCACGCTGCAGCCCAGGGGGTCGATGGTGCCGTCGCGGTTGTAAATGTTGATGACGATGGCGCTCTGGCCGTTGGCCGACACCGAAGCCAGGCCGTTGGGGTCGTCGGGGGTGTTCACGGGGCCGCCCAGGTTGCGGGCCAGGCTCCAGGTTTTGTTGCGGCCGCTCACCAGGGTCGAGTACCACACGTCCTGCGGGTCGCGGCCGCCGCCCACGTTGCCGGGGTGGCTTTGGCGGGCGAAGTACAGGGTGCGGCCGTCGGGCGAAATCACGGGGTGGGTGTCCACGTAGCGGGTGTTCACGTTCGGGCCCAGATTCACCAGCGCGGAGTCGAACTGGGTCGATTTCACGGCGTCGGGGCCCTTGGGGGCGTCGAAGGCCTGCTTCACCATGGTCGAGGCCACGTCGGCGATGCCGATGGCGTCAATCTGGTTCACGCCCTCCACCTTGGCCGTGTTCATGCGCACCACCACGCCCAGGGTGCGGTACTCGGCGGCCGGGAACCGCACTTCCAGGGTGCGGAACGGCTCGGGCAGCGGGCCGGGCTTGTCGTTGGCGTACACCTCGTGGTGCACGCCCTTGGTGTCGACCAGCTCGATTT
>Ga0123336_10001379_pt1 | contig 22371 bp, 19 predicted proteins | sample SSSSmetaG_FD_96466 | JGI IMG/M metagenome (GOLD analysis project Ga0123336, IMG submission 96466) | Glacier valley bacterial and archeal communities from Borup Fiord, Nunavut, Canada, to study Microbial Dark Matter (Phase II) - ​SSSS metaG | ecosystem: Environmental > Aquatic > Freshwater > Ice... | reverse complement strand
TGTTTTCATTGCAATTGGTCCAGTCTGCGGAAATGTCGCTGGTATTGGCAAAGGTTTCCTGGGCACTGTTGGATGCAGCAGAAGAGCTAGTCTGGGCAGCAGAACTGACGTCTACAGCTGTAGTAGCAGGTAAATCCCGTACAAGTCTCACATAAAATCCAAAATTCTTTTGAAAGTTAATTCTTGCAAGGCCATTTCCGTCATTGGTGAATCCACGGGTATAGGCTTCAGTAGCATTATATTCCAAAGGTGTCCACCAAGCTGCTAAAGTCTTAAGACCTTTGAACATACCCGTGAGGTCCCTATAGCCACCTGGTAAAGCAGAAAATCCACTTTTATTATTAGATTCGAGATTTTCTCCTACACTACCGGCATTCGTATGTGCTTCCCAATCGGATTTTGCAGCAAGAGACCTTGCCATGCTATTATCGATTACTTCATCGTCGTAGTTATAGCCATTTTCAATCAGGTAATCCTGCAAGGTGTACCAATCCTCATCGGTTGAAACATGCCACCCTTTTGGTGCAAGCTTATTGGAATTAACGGCATACCAATTATAAAGTGCACCATACCTCTTTATAAATTCAAGGTCGCTGACATTGTAAAAATAACAATATTTCCCTTCGGTTCCTGTTGCCCAAGTTTCAGCCAATGCATTTTTGGTAATTGGTGTTCCGTCGTTGTACTTTGTTGTTCGTAAATTTTCCAAGGTCCATACCTGATCGCCAATAGTGACTGTGGTGTAATAATTGCCATCAATATCTTCTATGTACTCTGGATAAACAAGTCCCTGACAAAAACAAAAAGTTGCAACAATTAAACCTGCTAAAATTAAACTAAGTTTTTTCATGAGGCGAATCTATTAAATTTATATATAGGCTAAATAGGAATTAGTAACCCCAGAGAACTCTCACAGAGTTACCTCCGGCTTGGCTGGAAAGCCAATCAAATGCTTCTCCTTGAAAAGGCAATAGAAGAAAAGTTCCAATAGTATACTCCGTATCGGATTCACTCCAGAAATTTCCATAATAACCCTTGTTCCCAAAAGCACCAGTATAGTAGCGATTTCCACCTGGCAAAGCGGAGAAACCTGTTGTGTTGTTCTTGCTTAAATCACACCCCACCGATCCCGGTGTTTTATCCATAAACCAATCTGATTTAGCAGACAATCACTTTGCATACTTATTGCCCGTTTTTGTTCCATCCCAATTGTAACCATTTTCAACTAAATAAGCCTCCAATTTTTCCCAATCTTCATTCGTCGGTAGATGCCATCCTACCGGAGCCAGTTTTTTTGAATTGACTGCATACCAGTTGTAAAGCGCCCCGTATTTTTTTATACTGTCAGGGTGGGTTGTGTTGTCGTAATAACAATATTTCCCATCAGTACCTTGCCCCAGGTAGCGGAATCGGTATCCAGAGTGATGGGATTTCCGTCATTGTAATGGGTGGTTCGCAAATTTTCCACCGTCCAGATCTGATCGCCAATTTTAATGGTTTGATAGATGTTTCCATCGATGTCTTTTACGGTAAAACCATCCCAATAATCCTTTGCAGAACAAATAGAGACGATAAAAAGGCCACATAATATCAATTTCAAGATTTTCATACATCCTTATATTTCTGTTAAACATCAGGTTAAAAAAGTCTTATATATTTTTAACGACTGCAAATATAACATTATGTTCATGAAAATGTTCAGTCACATTCATTCACACCCATTATTTTCGAAATATAGTATTTCAAAAATAAGTTTTGGATATAAAAAACGAATAGCAGATTATTCGTTTAAAATGGGATAAATCTTAATGTTCTTAAAAGCAACTTTTCCTTGTTTTGCAAAAAACCAGACTGTTTCTCCTTTTCTTTCAGACAAGCGGTTAACGATGCACCGTTGATTGTTAATGCAAATATCAATAATGTCATCTTTCATGATGATATCAACTGTAAAGGGTTTATCCAGTCCGGTAACCGATTCAATCTTGGTATTCCCAAGCCAGACGGTCTGCTTGCTCGCCGAGAAACTCACTTTATAACCCTCTGAAGCATTTTTGCCCGAACGTATAAACAAGCCGACTTCATCGTTATTTCCAAGCGGATTTATCTCCAGTGTAATGCGGCTGTTCATCGGTATCTTGTCCGCGTGAAAAGAGCCAATAGCCCCTTGGGCATCGATTGAATAATTTCCTACACCTGTTTTAGTTACTTTTGAATCCAGGATGGGATTTAAATTTAATTCAGGACCTATTACCGATACTGTTTCTTCGGGAAATTTTGTAATCAGCGTTCCATCTTTCAACTGAACAACTTCGCGAAGTAAAATACAACCTCCGAACATTTCACCTGCATCATCTTTATTATCCCTTTTACTGGGTATCCATGAGGCTGCAATTCTTCTACCATTTGTGAATTCTGCAGTTTTCACAACATTGGACCAATCTTCATCCAATGCCTGAAATTTTGGTTGCTGCCAAGGGCCATAGGGATTGCGGGACATTACATAAGAGGTATTTCCGTTTTGAGAGTAGACCAGATAGTACCATTTGTTCCAATAGAAATAATCGGGACATTCAGGAACATTTCTCTGTCCAGTCAAAATGGATTCATTGACCTTCCAGGTTTTAAGATCTGTTGATGAAATGTGTACCAGGCAACCACGATTTTCATCAATCGACGAATTTAATTCACTGCTGCTTGAAACAAACAGATGAAAAACCCCTGATTTATCAATGATCACTTTGGGATCCCGAAAGTCGCGTTTGTTGTATCATGGCGCAGAGGTATAAAAGGGATTGGGCTTTTGCTTGTTGAAATGAATGGCATCCGGACTCGTTGCATAGCTTAATTGTTCGTTTACATTACCCAGACTGTCTTTTAACCTGGTGGCATAAAAAGCATAGAATTTATCTCCAAAATGTTCCACGAAGCCGGTACATATTGATTTTTCCCATTCTTCATCAATGCCTATGGCAATGGGATAATGCATCCAATGCTTTAAGTCCTTTGATGTACTAACCGTCCATTGATGTCCACCCAAACCATTCAGTGATGAATGATGTCCCATATCGACCAACCAGTATAAATAATAAGTACCATCGTAAAAAAAGGGAATACAATCGCCCACAAATAAGTTCTTCCCTTTCGGTGTAAAATATTGAATATTCTCTTTTGGCTGGATTTCCGGATCATAATTTACATTGAACTGCGCAGATGCGTTTGCCATGCAAAGAACCAATAATAAGACAGATAACAAGTGTTTCATGTTTATTCCCTAATTTTTAATGACTTTTTGAACGAAGGACTCTCCTTTGGCATTGGTCGCTTTCAGTAAATAGATCCCATTTGGATATTCATTCAAATCAATGGATGCAACCGTGTCATCAATTTTTTTATTTTTGATGATTTTCCCTGAAAGATCTGAAAGCTCAATACATTCTATCGTTTCATCACTTTTAATAGTTAGTACTTTTTTTACAGGATTGGGATAAATTGTGAAATAACTACTCTTACTATTCAACTGACCAATAGAGCTTATGCTTAAAATGGATGATATATAGGTTGCCAATTCTTTCCCATTTGTCTGACCATCAGATACACCTGGATGTCCGTTAAATCCACCACCTTGCATCTGACTAAAATTAAAGAAATAGACTCTGTTGTCACCAGCCGTTTTTATATCGGTGACAACATCGCTAATAGTACTTCCCAATTTTGTATTGGAAATCATAGGGCTATTTGTGCACACGATCTGAGCATTTGGATAGGCGGCTCGAATTTGAGCGATTAAAGATTTATAACCAGTACTGAAGGCAGCAACCGAAATGGATCCTGCACCAAAACCCAGGTTGTAATCGTTTGTACCCAATGCTACCACTACAACATCTGGAATATAACGGGTGAAATTCCAGGTGTTGTTTGTAGGGAAAGGTTTGTAAGTTGTTAAAGCAATGGTTCGGTTATACATATTTTTCATCAGAAAGGAAGGATAGCCTTTCACAACTCCAATACCTGAATAGCTTATGGTGTGAAATTGTGCATTCAGTTCTCGTGCAGCCACTGCTGGATAAGCTTTATAACTATTATCTGAAGCAGGCTGAGCACCACCTTCTATTCCATAGCCACTCGTTATGGAGTTTCCATAAAATTCGAGTTTCAAACTTGGTAATGGATCAGGGGTGAGCAAGCTTTTTGCTGGGCTGGTTTTAAAACCCAGAAACTCACATTCTCCGCAATACGATTCGGTCACCTTCGTGATTTCTAGTATGAATTCCATCGGTCAAATCTTTTGCAATCGTGTATTTTTTTTGTCCCGTAGTGACCAGAAATTTTACAGGCGTTTTGCCATCTACCACAGAAACAAAATAATTATCACCAAAATCTGAACCGTTGTAGTGGTTTAGGTACATATCCAATGATGTTCCCTGAAACTTTGCTTTGATAGTTATATTTGGATAAGCAAACAAGGGTTTATCCGGATTTGTAAAATCAATTCTACCCATATAGGATATATTGGGATTGCTTGGCAAAATAAGATTGGTGGTGTCAACCTCATTTTTCCACGGTAAAAGAATATAATCAATGTCTGTTGCTGTATTATCTTCTGTGTCCCTTTGTATTTTTAGGGTATTGAGTCCATCGTTTAAAACAACATCTGTATTTAGAATGGAATATTGATTCCAACCGCCGGTCTGCTCGAAAGTTAACTGACGTATCTTGATGTTGTTTATGTATAACGACTTGTACCTTAAATCGCTCATACCATTGGCATAAACAAGTGAAATTGTTTTTACCCCAGCAGAAGGTGCATAGATTGAAACCTGAAAATTCGCACCAATATTGTCCAGAACGCCAACCTGATAACCACCAGATGCGCTTGTGTAGGTTGCTTTAATGGCTCCTCCGTTTACCGTTCCAGACTCTGCCTCACATTTAGTAAAATCAGAAGTTGCAGTACCAGGCCATATTCGGTTAACAGGGTGATAGACCATGGAATTAAGCGTAACGTTTCCATTTACAACCAGACCCAAATTACTTTTGGCAGGGTCAAAAGCAAATCTTTCAGATAGATAGAACTGACCATCATTGCCAAATAGTTCGTATTGACTCCAGTCGCCCAGAATCCTGATTTTTAAAATCTGATCAATAGGATTGAGCGTTTTTCCATTTAACTTATGATTGGTAACATCGTAGGTGATTGTTTTATTTGCCACTTGAAATTTGATGGTTGTGGCAGTTGTATTGGCAAGGTTGAATTCAGCAGTGATGTCAAAGCATTTGGAAGATATGCCCGATAGCAGATCATTTGCCGCAGTCAAAGTCTGTGTTCCCCAATTTTGAGTGGATGCCCAGATGCTCGCTATTTCAGTAATCGGATTGGAACAAAGTCTTAACCCGTCAGCTGTCGTTTTTAGGGAAAGTTCAGCCGGGAAAGTTGCATTTTGATTCCATCTGGTATGTGATGCATATTCCGGAATTAAACCGCTGCCACCCATAAAACCGGGATTACCCTGCCATGCTACCTGAACAACTTTCTTACTTGGCAATGATGCTACATTAAAAGTCTGAGATGCGTAGTAAAATGTTCCGTTGTTGTTGTCTAAGAGATGCCAACCACCAGGATCCTGAGTAAAAGTAGAGCCATCGAAATCTCCTGTCAGATAGCCACTATCTCCAGCCCAAAGTACCCATTTCTTCGTATTTTGATTTCCATCTATAGGTAGCTCGAAGAAGTCTGGACATTCATGTCCAAAACTAGTTATGGTACTTGTCAATGTCCAGGTTTTAAGATCGGAAGAAGTATAGAATTCGGTGTTGCCGCCATTGTTTTCGTGATACAAAACCATGATCCATTTATTGGTAGGGGCATACCATTGAACGTGAGGATCCCGCGGATTTGTGCCACCTGTATTAATCACAGGATTGCCGGAATATCTCTGCCAGGTAACGCCCAAATCATTGCTATAAAGCAAACATTGGCCTGTTTTCTCTGAAGTATACATAACGATGAAAACCGGATTTGTGCCCGTTTTTAAACCAGAGGTGTTGTTTACATCAACCACTGCCGAACCGGACATAGGTGTTCCTTCTAAAGCATTTGGCTCAGCGATGACTGGTTTCTGAGTCCAATGAATCATATCCGGGCTGGTAGCCATCCCCCATGAGGTGTGTGCAAAATCAAAAACCGGGCTATTGGGTGTTGTCTGATAGGTCAGGTAATACGTACCGTTGTAGTACCACAATCCGTTGATGTCGTTCATCCAACCTGATTGTTGACTGAAATGAAATTGGGGCCGATAGGGTTCTTCGTAATTGGTTGGCAAAAAGGGTGCTGCGGCTTGTAAAAACGGAACAATCAGCAGACAGAACATGCTTATTAACAGTGTTTTTTTCATTTAATTGAAATTAAAGTTAGATATGGTTTCAGTCGTCATTGAATACATTGAAATATATAATGTAATTTATATGTATTTCATTTAGTTTACAAATGCCAAATATATGCAATATGTTTGGCATAATAAAAGTGATTAAAGACTTTTTTTCAAAAATATATTTTAGGTAATGACTTCTAATCATTCTATTTAAAGCTTGTTGGTCTTACATAATATTATTACATTTGCATTACATTAAATGCTATACATTAAATGAAACAAAAAACAATCATGGTCAATACACAGGATTTATACCATAAATTAAGGGCGGACATCCTAAACTCTGAAATACCATTTGGCAGCCTTTTGATGCCAGAAAGCGTGCTTGCAGAAAAGATGCATGTTTCGAGACCCACCATTACAAAAATTTATAATACGCTTCAAACAGAAGGTCTTGTAATCAAGAAGGCTGGATTTGGAACTTCCGTCACCTATAAAAAGGCGGACAACAAACATCATTTTGGACTATTGCTACCTGGTGCGGGTGAATCTGAGATTTTCTCAACCATCAATGATCAATTTCTTGATCAGGGTAAAAAAAGAAATTTTGATTGTTTATGGGAAGGAACTGTTGCCAACAATGCAGAAATTCGAAGAGGTGTCATTTTAAAGATTTGCCAAAGCTACATAGAAGAAAAAGTAGATGGTATATTCTTTGCACCACTTGAACGTACCTACGAAAACGAAAAGCTGAATGAAGAAATCTGCCAGCTAATTGATAAAAATCAAATACCACTGGTCTTGATAGACAGAGATATTTATCCCTTTCCAAACCGAAGTAAATACGATTTGGTAGGTATAGATAATTATTTTGCCGGCTATGTCATGGGGCAGCATTTAATTGATGCTGGCTGCACAACTGTCTATTTTTTCCACCGACCCGATTCAGCCTTTTCCATCAATCAGAGAATTGAAGGATTAAGAACTGCTGCACAAAATGCCCATTTAAAATTTGATGCAGGAAATATCATCTGTGGTGAGCCCGATGATTTGAATTTAATCAGGAATATAGCTATTAAACCAAACGAAACAGGCATTATTTGTGGCAACGATTCAACAGCTGCCCTTTTATTATCCAGTTTAGAATCAACAGGATTTAAAATATCATCGGATTTACTTGTTGCTGGTTTCGACAACATGAAATACAGTGTCCACTTGAAATACCCTCTCACTACCTATCAGCAACCTTGCGAAGCCATAACCGAGGCCAGCGTCAACGTCATGTTCAATAAGATTTCAAACAGGAGTTATAGTCCCATCACTGTAAATCTGTACGGCGAGGTTATCAAAAGAATCTCAACTGTTTTTGTACAATAAACTATGCACTTAGTGGCTCATACAAAAGCATTTAGAACCATTTCCAAATAAGCGAGGTGTCCGGTTCAAAAACGAATTGTATTTAAGAATTCAGCCAAACTTTCTCTGGCATCTTCCAGTTTTTCTTCCCAGTGTTTGATGGAGTTTTGTCCAATAACATCGGTCACGTATTTGACAGAGAAAAAAGGTATTCCCAGCTTCTGGCAAACCTGAGCCGCTGCGAATGCTTCCATGTCAAAAACATCAGCATGAGAACCACTTTCAGAAAGGTCTGTCAAAAAAGTGTCACCGGTGCTAACTGTACCGTTATAAAGAAGGTTTTTTGGACAACCAGCATGAAGTAAAGCTTCTGAAAAACTAATTTTAAAAGCAACCCCCAGATGAGCTATTTTCTCCAAATCTCTATCAAAAAAATGGGAGCATAATACAATTTCACCTACCTGATGGTGAAGCGTGCCTGCCGTTCCAATATTCATAACCATATCTGGCTTTTCTTTAGACAATGCTTCATACGTATTTATTGCTGTGGAAACCTTACCCACGCCTGTACAACAGTATGCAACAATACAATCGGGTATTTGAATTTGACCTTTTTCTTCTTCAAGTGCGTAAGTGATAAGAATTTTCATTTTAACCAAGGATTTATTATAGTATTGATAGATTTACACACACAAAAATACTACTTTTGTAAGAGAAAGCTTACCTTTGCCTATCAATTGTCACATTTCATGTAAAATCTACATAGTATGAACAACCAAATCAAAGAAATTGCACAACGTTTGCGCGGTCTGCGTGACGCTATGAATATCGGCACTGCCGAACTTGCTGAAGTTTGTCACATCACCGAAGCTGAATATCTTGGCTATGAAAGTGGGAATGAAGATATTTCAATGAGCGCATTGCAAAACATTGCTCAACACTGTAAAGTGGAACTATCTGCCCTACTTTTCGGTGAAACGCCTTACATGACTTCTTTCTTTTTGACCCGTGCGGGTCTGGGTACAGCCATGGAACGCTCCAAAGCCTACAAATATCAATCTCTGGCAGCAGGTTTTGCACAGCGGAATGCCGATCCATTCATTGTTACCGTGGAACCCAAACCGGAAGGCACACCGATGCACCTCAATACACAACGGACAGGAATTCAACTATGTACTGGAAGGCTCCCTTCTACTCAGCATTGGCGGAAAGGAAATGGTTCTGAACGTAGGCGACAGTATCTATTTCAACGCTGAACAAGAACATGGGATGAAAGCCCTGGAAGGTCAATCTGTAAAATTCCTGGCTGTCATCATTTAATCTGACTTGAGAAAATAAAACGATCCATTAATTATTGGAAAATATAGAACATGATTGAAAAATACTTAAAGCAAACCGAGTTTGCAGATTATGAAGACTTCAAGGCAAACTATGAACTTATTGTTCCCGAAGATTTTAATTTCGCTTACGATGTCGTGGATGGTTGGGCTGAAACGGAGCCAAACAAACGTGCGTTGCTTTGGACAAACGACAAAGGAGAAGTTCGTGAATACAATTTTGCTGAATTAAAAAAGTTAACAGACCAGACAGCCTCCTATTTCCAGTCTTTGGGAATCAAGAAAGGGGACATGGTCATGGCTATTCTGAAACGTCGTTATGAGTTTTGGTATACCATTATCGCTCTACATAAAATAGGGGCAGTTATTATTCCCGCAACCCACCTGCTCACAAAAAAAGATATCATTTACCGTGCCAATGCAGCCGACATCAAAGCCATCATTGCTGACGGTGAAGAAGTCATTATCGGACACATCAATTCTGCTATGCCTGAATGTCCCACCTTGGAAAAGCTAGTTTCAGTGGGACCATATATACCTGAGGGTTGGAACGACTTCCATCAGGGCATCGATAACGCTGCACCTTTTGTACGTCCTACGGAACCAACCAAAAACAGCGATCCGTTGATTGTCAGTTTTACATCCGGCACTAGCGGAGACCCTAAAATGGTTTTATTGGACAGCGTCTACCCGCTAGCTCACATCATGACTGCCAGCTTCTGGCACAACCTACATCAAGACAGCATCCATCTGACCATAGCTGATACAGGATGGTTGAAGGCTGTTTGGGGAAAACTTTACGGACAATGGATAGCCGGAGCGACAGTCTTCGTTTACGACCATGAAAAATTCACCCCTTCAGACATGCTTTCTATGCTGGCAAAACACAAAGTGACTTCACTTTGTGCTCCACCTACCATCTTCCGTTTCCTGATTCGTGAAGACTTATCCCAATACGATCTTTCCAGTCTGGAATGGTGCACCATTGCAGGAGAAGCCTTAAACCCGGAAGTATACAGACAGTTTTATAAACTCACTGGTATTAAGCTTCACGAAGCATACGGACAAAGTGAAACAACACCGACCGTCATCACAACCCCTTGGAATGAACCAAAACCAGGTTCAATGGGCTTACCAAGTCCACAATACGACGTTGACATCTTTACTCCCGACGGACGCTCTGCTGAAGCAGGTGAACAGGGCCAGATTGTCATCCACGTGGATAAAAACTACCCCATTGGTCTTTTCAGAGGTTATTACCGCAACGAAGATTTGACAAATGAAGCTTTCAAAGATGGCGTTTACTACACAGGCGACCTTGCTTACCGCGATGAAGACGGCTACTTATGGTTTATTGGCCGTGCAGATGACGTAATAAAAAGTTCCGGTTATCGCATCGGCCCCTTCGAAGTGGAAAGTGCACTGATGACTCACCCCGCAGTGGTGGAATGTGCTATTACAGCCGTTCCTGATGAAATTCGCGGACAGATTGTAAAAGCTACTGTTATCCTTTCAAAAGAATACAAGGATCAAGCTGGAGACGCTTTGGTAAAAGAATTACAAAATCACGTTAAAAGCGTGACTGCACCCTATAAATACCCACGCATCATTGAATTCGTAGAAGAATTGCCGAAGACTATCAGCGGAAAGATCCGTCGTGTAGAGATTCGAAACAATGATATGAAAAAATAAATAGATGCCGGAAAAACTAACCATCATCAAAGTAGGAGGAAAAATAGTAGAAGAACCCGAAACTCTTCAAACACTGTTACACGATTTTGCCAAAATAGAAGGCCATAAAGTGCTGGTACATGGGGGCGGACGATCAGCCACTCAACTTTCTTCCCAGTTGGGTATAGAAAGCCAAATGGTAAACGGACGCAGAATCACTGATGCAGAAACCCTCAAAGTTGTCACCATGGTTTATGGTGGGTTGGTAAACAAAAATATTGTAGCCGGCCTCCAGGCACTTGAGATCAACGCTCTTGGGCTTACAGGTGCAGACCTGAACTATATGCGTTCTGAAAAACGCCCTGTTAAAGATGTCGATTATGGTTTTGTAGGTGACGTCAAGGAAGTTCAGTCCAATATTTTGGCCAATTTGATAGAAATGGGAGTTGTACCTGTTTTAGCCCCATTGACCCACGACAAGAAAGGGAACATGCTGAATACCAATGCCGATACTATTGCCGGAGAAGCGGCTAAAGCACTTGCAAAACATTTTGAGGTGACACTGATATTCTGTTTTGAGAAAAAAGGCGTCCTGGCTGATGCAGAGAATGACGAGAGTGTAATTTCTGAAATTACCAGGGAAAGTTTTGCTAAATATGTTGCAAATGGTGTTATTCAGGGAGGAATGATCCCAAAATTGGACAATGCATTTGAAGCAATTGATGCTGGAGTGAAAGAAGTTATTATCACCCAGGCAGATCGCATTTTTTCAGGTGGTGGAACACATGTTATTTAAAGTATATAAAAAAGGCCTTTCAACATAATTGAAAGGCCTTTTTTAGGTGATTTTTTATACTTTCTATGAATTCAACAAACGTTTCACAGTTTCAGAAATAAGTCTTCCTTCTGTCTTGCCAGCCAATTGCTTGGAAGCTATACCCATGACTTTACCCATATCTTTGGGTCCCTGAGCTCCTGTTTGAGCAATGATGTTTTTGACAGCTTCGTCTAGTTCTTCCGTCGTCAATTGCTTTGGCAGATAAGATTCAAGTACAAGAGCTTCAGCCAATTCAACTTCAGCCAAATCAGCACGACCTTGTTCTGTATAGATCGTTGCCGAATCCTTACGTTGTTTCAATAATTTTACAACAATCTTAAGCACCTCTTCGTCGCTAATTTCTCCATTTGCACCTGGTGCAGTTTTAGCTTCTATGATTTCTTTCTTGATTCCACGAATGGTTAGTTTTGCTACTTCATTCCTGGCTTTCATTGCTGTAATTAAATCCGCATCAATTTGTTGTGATAATGTCATCTTATAAACTATTAGGATATTTTTTCAAATTCAGTTTTAAGCAGATACTTTCTCCAGGAACCTTTTATCCCTCTTATTAGCAGGAACTTGTTCCATCAGGTCTATCAATGCCTCATTGTCCATTTGATCTGCAGTCAAAACAAAAGGCACGTAATTGCTGCGGCGAATTTGTACTCCAGACGCATTAGGATAATATTTTTCCTTACGTTGCTCTCTCAAAACCTTGAGATCTTCCTGTTTCTTAATATCTTCATCCGTCCAATGATCATTTCTTTCCTTGATTTGAGGGACATTCTGGATATCAAATCCAGTTGCAAGCAAAGTCACCCTCAACTGTTTGTCAAGACTATCATCAAAATAAATACCCCAAATAACTTCCATACCACTCTTAAACTTGGTCATGAAGCTCTGGATCTGGTTCATTTCGTGCATCATTAGCTCACCATCGTGGCTACACGATATATTAAACAATACCTTTTTGGCATTAAATACATCGTTATTGTTTAGTAACGGTGAGTTTAAAGCATTGTTCAAGGCATCAGCCAAACGAGTATCACCATCACCTAATCCAGTACTCATTATGGCTACTCCACCATCTTTCATGACGGTGTTAACATCGGCAAAATCCAAATTGATATAACCAGGAACTGTGATAATTTCAGCAATACTTTTTGCTGCTACGGTTAAGGTATCATCGGCTTTCTTAAAACCATTCATGACCGTAAGATCCGGATATATCTGAGATAATTGTTCGTTATTAATTACTAGCAATGCATCTACGTGCTGACTCATCTCCTCGACACCATCCAGAGCCTGGTCTATTTTTGGATCTCCTTCCCATCTGAAAGGAATGGTTACAATACCAACAGTCAGGATTTCCATTTCTCTGGCAACTTGAGCAATTACAGGAGCGGCACCCGTTCCTGTTCCGCCACCCATACCTGCGGTAATGAATACCATTTTAGTATCATCGCTGAGTGCACGGCGAATATCATCGATGCTTTCCATAGCAGCATCCCTGGCTCGAACAGGCTTATTCCCTGCACCAAGTCCTTTGGTGGTTTCCTTACCCAATTGCAGTTTTTGAGGAACTGGAGAACTGATAAGAGCCTGATTGTCAGTATTGCACAACATGAAAGACACGTCATGTATCCCCTCTTTGTACATGTGGCTGACAGCATTGCCACCACCACCGCCAACACCAATAACTTTGATTATGGTCGGTGCAGCCGTCGGATATTCAAATTGCAAAAAATCTTCCATCTTTTTTAATATTAGATAGTCTATAAATCTTCGTCGTCTAAAAGGCTCTTCATAAAGGTTTTGAAGGGGTTATTCCTTGGAGGTTTTGGGGGTTTCACTGGTTTTACTGGCTTCACCACCGGTTCATCAACAACCACATTAAAATCAATACTTTGCTCCTTTGGAACTTCGGGCTTTTTCACCTCAATAGGTTCGGGAACACTGCAACCACCTTCCTGACCGAGCAACAAAAGGCCCATTGACAAAGCCAAAGTTGGGTTGGAATATTTATCCAGATTTTCCGGAATAATGTATTGATTTGGCTTACCAAAACGCACATTCATACCGGTCTTCTTAATGAGAAGCTCTGAAAGACCATCCATTTGAGAAGCTCCACCTGTCAGGACAAGACCTTCAGTCAATTTCTGCGGGTCAATACCGGAATAGCGAATCTGAGCCCAGATATTTTCAACAGTTTCTTCCATTCGGGCAACCGTGATATCGATTGCTTCTTTATCGAATTCGCTCATCTTGGCAAATTCGTTTTCTGGCTGATCGTCGATATTCTGAGTAAAATGAATGGCAGTTCCTTTATTTAGCTTGAGCTTTTCAGCTTCAATTTCATCAATATTTAGCTGCAACAAATCCTTTGTAACATTGTCACCTCCGAATGGCAGAACAGAGACATAACGCACCAAATTTCCTTTGTAAATGCAGATGGATGTTGTTTGGGCACCAAAATCAATGGCAACTACACCTTTCGATTTATCTTCAGGACGTAATATAGCTTCAGCAGATGCTAAAGGTCCAAGTATGCATTCAAAACTGGTGTGGGTAAGATTAAAACAAGCCTCCAGGTTTCTCATGATGGCAGATTTGCCACCTACTATTTTGTAATGACCTTCCACCCTTTTTGGCATGGAGCCAACAGGATTGATGTCGGCTTGACCGTCAACCAGGAATTCCTGGGTAAAGACGTCCATAACATCGAGGTTTTCGGGCAATTGAGATTGAGCATCGTCAGAAAGTTCATCCAGGTGTCTTTCATTAACCAGTTCGTCACCGGATAAATACGTCGTGCTGCTTACATCCAGTGTCCGGATGGTATAACCATTCAGACCGACATAAACCTGATCAATTTTGCATGGATGTTCCTTGTTATCGCTTAGTACTTGTACCAAATCCATTATAGATTTTGAGATTTCCTCAATATTGTACACTATTCCGCGACGAACTTCAGTTTTAAAAGGTTTTTGTTCCATGGCTAAAAGGCGGACTCTGCCATCAGCCTCTTTTTTGCCCAAACATCCAACAATCTTGGAACTCCTAAGATCAATGGCAACTACATAATCAGATACACCCATAATGCTATTCTTTTTTTGTGCAAACTATCTGGTTCTCAAATTTTAGACTTATAATGGAGTACCGCTCCCAACCCACTTTCGGTAAACCTTTGTGATAAAAAAGACGCAATCGGCTCATTTTCTCCTCCACTTTATTGGGTAAGCCTAGCATGATTTCATAATCACCTACCCTTGGAATTAAAATCCAATCACCGTTTGGTTCTACTTGTATCTGTTCAATCTGGGCATCCCAAAAAGGGTCATCCTGTAATAACAATGACAATTTGTACAATCTACGGATTGTCAAAGAATCCTTTATCGAACCGGTCGCTACGACCACATCTGCTGCTGAATATGGACTCAGTCCGGTCACTTTTCCGTCCTGATTCAAATAATAGTTACCATAATCGCTCATAATCTGTATGATAGGAACATGTTGCCAAACATTTATATACAACAACCCGGAAGGTGTTGAAAAGCATTCAGCGCGCCTGATAAGCTTATGAGAGTCTGCTATTGCTTCAACTGATGTGTAATCAATATCCTTCAAACGCTTACCGACAAGCTTAATATGGTTACTTTTTAAGATACTTTGAATCTCAGCTGCACGAACAAAACGATTGACTGCACTGTCTTTTACAACCACGATAACTTGTTTACATCTGACATCATCTTCTTTATCAGAATAAGTTAACATTGCAAAAACAATATAGCCCAATGTCAGCAACACAGCCAAAATGCTCAGAATCTTCTTCAGCATGCTTCGTATCGTCTTTTTATCTTAGAAACTAAGGAGTCAATACTACCAGCTCCCAAAGTTACAAGAATTTCTGGATGTTTCGTATCCAGCACATTAAAAACTTTATCTAATGATGTGACTGTTTTTGATTTAAGAGTCACCTTTTCAAGTATCATTTCAGATGTCACCCCTGGTATGGGCTGTTCTCTAGCAGGATAGATATCCAGTAAGATCAAATCATCCAGCTCTGAGAGTACTGCAGCGAATTCATCTGCAAAATCTCTGGTGCGACTATAAAGATGTGGCTGAAAAATTCCGGTGATTTTTTTATTTGGATAAAGTGCCTTGATAGACCTGATACTGGCCCGCAATTCTTCCGGATGATGAGCGTAATCGTCCATATACACAAAATCATCGCGTCGTATAAGTATATCAAAGCGTCTCCAGGAGCCCTTAAAGCTCCCCAAACCCGCACGAAGCTCCTCATCCGTGACACCATTGAGATGAGCAACAGCCAACGCAGCTACGGCGTTTTCCACATTGATCTGAACAGGCACCCCTAGCTCTATATCAATAATGGAACCTCCGGGATAATAAAAATCAAAAAACAAACGGCCAGAAACATGATGGACATTCTCAGCATAGAAATCTGTCTTATCCGTCACACTGTAGAAATAAACTTTTACACCGGGTTGAACCCTGTATTTTAATGGAAGGCCTTTCTTGATAATCAGACAGCCATCCGGACGAATCAGTTCGGTAAAATGAGCAAAACTTTCCAAATATTCAGCATGAGTCTTGTAAATATCCAAGTGATCTGCATCAACGGATGTAATCACGGCCATATATGGGGTCAGTTGATGAAAAGACCTGTCGTATTCATCAGCTTCGATGGCAGTCAGGTCACTGTGATCACTCAGCAGCAGATTTGTTTTATAATTATTAGAAATACCTCCCAAAAAAGCACTACAGTCTACTTTGGACTGTTTTAGCAAATGTGCAGTCATGGTAGTGGTAGTGGTCTTTCCGTGTGTGCCAGCTATACAAAGGCTTCGACTGCTTCGGGACACTTCGCCCAATACTTGAGCACGTTTCAAAATCTTATAATCATTCTTACGGAAAAACCTCAATTCACTTTGATCTTCCGGTACTGCTGGAGTACGCACCACCAGTGTGGTCGTCTTATCCAGGAATTCTAAAGGCACAGCAGCAATATCATCTTCATAATGAATGGTAATACCTTCTGCCTCGAGTTCTTCTGTTAATTTGCTTCTGGTACGGTCGTAACCAGCAACCTCTTTGCCCTTACTTTTAAAATAACGGGCCAAATTGCTCATTCCTATTCCACCAATACCGACAAAGTAAATATGTGTATATGTTTGTGACATTTTATTTGATTAGTTTAAAAATTTCATCCGCAATTCTACCTGCAGAATTCTCTTGTGCCAATTTAAGAATATTAATTCTCAAGTTGATCAGGGTTTCAGGTTGCTGGATCATATCCAACGCTTTTGGAATTAATTCCTTTCTGGCATCGATATCTCGAATCATGATAGCTGCATCTTTCTCAACCAAAGCTTGTGCATTCTTGGTCTGGTGATCTTCGGCCACATTGGGTGATGGCACCAAAATAACAGCCTTGTTCAACAAACAAAATTCAGAGATCGAACTAGCCCCAGCTCTTGAAATAATTAAGTCAGCGGTGGCATAGGCATAATTCATTTTATTGACAAATTCAAGAATCTGAATATTTTTTAACGTTCTTCCTTTAAGACGTTCCTGAATCTGATTGTAGTAATATTTACCAGTTTGCCAGATCACTTGTATATCTGTTGCAGCCTCCAGCTCATCCAGGCAATCCATGACACTATCGTTAAGTGTTCTAGCTCCAAGACTTCCACCAACTATCAATATAGTTTTCTTTTTAGAATCCAAATGATAAAATTCCTGTCCTTTTTGTTTTAGATCCTCACCTTCCAATAAATCTTGTCGAACAGGGTTACCAGTCAATAAAATTTTTTCTCTGGGAAAAAAACGCTCCATATTTGGATACGCAACACATATTTTAGCTGCTTTAGATGCAAGCAATTTATTGGTCACTCCGGCATAAGAGTTTTGCTCTTGAATTACAGTTGGAACGCCCATGGAGGCTGCTGCACGCAAAAGAGGTCCACTGGCATAACCTCCGACACCTACAGCAACCATCGGTTTAAAATCCTTAACGATGTGTCTAGCCTTCAACATGCTTTTAACAACCATCCAAAGGGTCTTGATATTGTTTAGTGGATGAGAACGATCAAATCCACGAATAGGTAAACCAATAATTTTATAACCTGCTGCTGGTACTCGTTCCATTTCCATTCTTCCTTCCGCTCCAACAAACAAAATCTTAACTGATTCGGGATATTTTGCCTTGAGAGCATTGGCAATAGATATTGCCGGAAAGATATGTCCTCCGGTACCACCGCCTGAAACGATAATTCGTATTTCTTTCATTTCATTCTACTTTTATACACCATATTCCTGTGATGTCTCCAATGCTTTTTCCTTGATATCATCGATTTCATCGCCCGAATCAGCTTCATCTTCGGTATTCGGAACCCCGAACCGACTTACACTGAGGATAATCCCGAAATAGATACACGTAATCAAAGTGGAGGTTCCTCCCCGACTCACCAAAGGCATTGGTTGACCAGTAACCGGGCCGGCTCCTACAGCCACCATCATATTTACTATAGCTTGGAAGCTAACAATTAAAGAGGATCCCATAACCAGAAGCATGGGGAATACTTTAGTGCATTTTCTGGCAATTTTAAGCGCTCTGTACAATAAAATCATATACAGAAATGGCACAGCTATTGCACCTAGCCAACCTGTTTCTTCAATGATGATGGCATAAATAAAATCCGAATATGCCTGAGGCAAAAAATCTCGTTGCTGACTATTGCCCGGTAAACACCCAAAAAAAGTGCCATTCGAAATAGCTATATTAGCATGAGAGGTCTGATAGTTGCTGTCGTCAATCTTAAAACCTATATCCATGACTCCCAATTCCTGTCCAAATAAGCGGTTGTGCCAAGTTCCCCATCGACTCATACCAGGGACAGAATCTACAAACTTTAGTAATAAGATAAATACAACAGCTATAAAGACGACTATACCCAGTACTATAAATAGTTTTTTCATAGGTACCCGACCAAAGATCATCATAATGAATACAACAACACAAAGCATTAAAGCGGTAGAAAGGTTTTCAGCAAGGATCAATGCAGCAAAACCTGCGGTGAAAATCATTATAATCCAAAAAGCTTTGGTTAAGTCTTCTTCAGTCCTTTGACATTTGCTCAGCACATAAGCCGAAAAAATTACCATAGCCAACTTGGCGAATTCTGAAGGTTGAAACTGAACACCAAAAACTTCAATCCAACGTGAAGCATTGTTAACCCTCACCCCGATAAGTGGAGTAAGAATCAGCAAAGTCACAGCCAGAAAAAGAACTACAACACCCATTAATTTGGTGTGTTTATAGTGAAAGTTGTGCAAAAATATTACCCTAACAGTCCCCATGATCAAAAACGAAGCATGACGAGCTATTGGACCAAATGGATTTTGAGTAGAGTAGGCCAAAGTGCTCGATGCACCGAATACCTCAATCAGTGAAATAACGCAAAGTACGGCATAAACTATCCATACAATGCGGTCTCCTTTAAATATTTTCTGCAACAAATCCATAAAAAAATATATTTACAGTTTCAGTACACCAGCTTTAAATTGATCTCCACGATCTTCATAATTCTTAAATAAATCAAAACTGGCACAGCAAGGAGATAATAGAACAGTATCACCCTTTACGGCCTGTTCGTAAGCGATAGAAAGGGCTTGCTCCATGGATGTGGCATCAAAAATCCGAGACACCTTGCCATCAAAAAATTCATGCAATTTTGTATTGTTCAGACCTAGAAAAATCAGAACCTTCGCTTTATCCTTAACCAAACTTTCTATTTCGGCGTAATCATTCCCTTTGTCTGTTCCGCCAAGAATAAGCACCACAGGCGTTTTCATGGATTCAAGGGCATACCAGCAGGAATTAACATTGGTAGCTTTAGAGTCATTGATATAAGTTACACCACGCACATTGGCCACTCGTTCCAGACGATGTTCTACACCTTCAAAATTATTGAGTGCTTGTTTGATATTTTCTTTCTTGATCTGAGTTATATTTGCTGAAACAGCTGCTGCCAAGGAGTTGTATAAATTGTGTGTACCAGATAGCGCCAATTCCTCCTGTTCTATCTGAAATTGTTGTTCAGGTGTATCTATCACCAGGAAATGATTCTCGATGAACGCTTTGATGCCTATCCCTTTTTTCAGAGAAAATGGAAATTTTCGGGAGCGAATGTCTCGTTTGGCAACTTCAGCCCTGATCAAGGGGTCATCCGCCCAAAAGATAAAGGAGTCTTGTTCCGTTTGGTTCTGAATAATACGAAATTTTGCATCCACATAATTTTGCATTTCATAATTGTATCTGTCCAGATGATCCGGCGTGATATTAAGCAGAACGGCCACATCTGCCTTAAAGTCATACATATTATCCAATTGGAAGCTACTGAGTTCCAACACATAGAAATCGTAATTTTCTTCAGCCACCTGCCATGCAAAACTTCTGCCGATATTTCCGGCCAAACCTACGTTCAAACCTCCGCTCTTAAGAATATGATAAGTCAAAAGTGTAGTGGTTGTCTTCCCGTTACTACCTGTGATACAGATAGTTTTGGCATGTGTATAACGTCCACCAAATTCTATTTCTGATATAATGTGAATTCCTTTTTCCTTAATTTTTTTTACAATAGGAGATTTATCTGTAATGCCAGGGCTTTTGATAACCTCATCCGCATTCAGAATCAAATCGTCAGTATGTTGCCTTTCTTCCCATTGGATGCCATGATCGTCAAGCACAATTTTATATTCATCCTTAATGGCTGAAAAATCGGAAACAAAAACATCAAAACCCTCTTTTTGAGCTAGAATTGCAGCACCTGTACCGCTTTCTCCAGCACCTAAAATCACTATTCTTTTCATTCTTATCGCATTTTTAATGTAGCTATGGCTATAACAGCCAAAATCATACCGATTATCCAAAACCGTATGACTATCTTGGATTCTGGGATAGCCTGAAAAGGCCACTGTATCAAAGCATTTATACTTGAATCTCCTGGTTTCTGATAATGGTGGTGAAGCGGTGACATCTTAAATAGTCTTTTCCCTACACCAGTCATCCTTTTTGTATGCTTAAAATAAGAAACCTGAAGAACAACAGACAGACTCTCAATAAAAAAGATACCACAGAAAATTGGAACTAAAAGTTCTTTTCTGATAATAACAGAGAAAACTGCAATAACCCCACCCAACATTAAACTACCGGTATCACCCATAAAAACCTGGGCAGGATAGGAATTATACCACAAGAAACCAATGGTCGCTCCAATAAAAGCAGCCATAAATACCACCAACTCCTCAGAACCAGGTATATACATAATATTCAGGTAGGATGCATAATTCACATGGCTGGATACATACGCCAGAATCAGCAAAACAACTCCGATGATGGCAGAAGACCCAGTAGCCAGACCATCCAGTCCATCTGTCAGATTGGCTCCATTGGATACTGCTGTCACAATAAAAATGGTAATCAAAATAAAAAATAGCCAACCTGCGAGCTGCTTGTATTCACCCAGTGATTCAAATGGAACGGCATAGTCCATGTTGTTGTTCTTGAAGAAAGGGATGGTGGTTTTTGTTGATTTTACTTCATCATAGCTAATATGAACACGCTCTATCTGATCGTTCTTAATAATTTCCACGTTTTCACGAATCACAACATGAGGACTTAAATAAAGCACAATGCCAACAATAAGGCCAATGCCGACCTGTCCAATGATCTTGAATTTTCCTTTTAAACCTTCTTTATCTTTCTTGAAAACTTTAATGTAATCGTCAGCGAAACCCAAAGCTCCTAGTAGTACAGTAGAAATCAACATCAGGATGATGTAAATATTATTCAGTTTAGTGAACATCAGCACGGGTACCAAAATGGCCAACATAATAATTACCCCACCCATGGTTGGTGTCCCTTTTTTGCTCATTTGCCCCTCAAGATCCAGATCACGAATTGTTTCTCCGACCTGTTTCAGTTGTAGGTAGGCAATAATGCGCTTCCCAACACTGGTAGCAATGAACATGGACAGAATAAAAGCAATAGCTGATCTAAATGATATATATTGGAAAACACCGACACCGGGGAAATCCATTTGATCAAGGTATTGAAATAGGGGTATTAACATAATAATAAATTTATTGTAATGTTGAATAAATCTCGGCAATCACCTTTTTATCATCAAAAGGATGTTTAACTCCTTTGATATCCTGGTAATCTTCGTGTCCTTTTCCTGCAACCAGAATGACATCACCTGGTTTTGCAAGCATACAGGCAGTTCGTATTGCTTCTTTTCTGTCAACGATGCAAAGTACTTTGGAGCGTTTTCCGGCTTCTACACCTTCATACATATCGTTCAAGATATCCTGTGGCTCTTCAAAACGAGGATTATCCGAAGTTAGAATGACTTTAGTACTTCCTGTGATGGCTTCTTTTGCCATTAAAGGCCGCTTGCCTTTATCTCTGTTACCTCCTGCTCCCACCACAGTGATTACATTGCTTCCACCCTGTATCAGCTCGTTGATACTTTTCAAAACATTCTTAAGTGCATCGGGTGTATGTGCATAATCAACTATTGAAAGGAAACCGTTGGGAGACCTCATGAATTCCAAACGTCCGGATACGGGCCTCAAGGTACTCATTATTAATAAGACATCTTCCGGCTTCTTTCCCAGTAGGCAAGCTGCACCATAAATGGCCAGAAGATTGGATACATTGAAAAGTCCGATGAATTGGACGTTTACTTCTCGGCCATTGATTTCCAGCACCATACCTTCAAAATGGCTTTCC
>Ga0123336_10001377_pt1 | contig 22388 bp, 14 predicted proteins | sample SSSSmetaG_FD_96466 | JGI IMG/M metagenome (GOLD analysis project Ga0123336, IMG submission 96466) | Glacier valley bacterial and archeal communities from Borup Fiord, Nunavut, Canada, to study Microbial Dark Matter (Phase II) - ​SSSS metaG | ecosystem: Environmental > Aquatic > Freshwater > Ice... | reverse complement strand
ATATTGATAGAAATTATTAAAAGGATATTTAAGTCGACTAACAGCATTAGAAGCCTGTCAAACTTCAATGGACAAGTCTATTTCAATCAAAACAATAAACTACCTTATGTGATTTAACCTATGAGTGTAAGCAATATTTTCAAAAAAGTAAGACACGGTACAGATATTCACTATGGAAATTAATTTAATTATCCGATACAAAAAAAATATTTCTATTGTTTCAGAAAAGCTGTATGTTATGAAAGAAGTTTCTCAATAAATTAAATACTTACACTTGCAGAATAATTCATGACAAAGGGTTGTGCAGAAAAAAAAGGAAGTTTTTTTTCCACCGGCTTCTGTCAGACGCTACTGACTTTGGCCGCCGGGGTACGACGATAAGAAAAACCATCAATTTCAAATTGACATTACACTACCATATCTCCGCGAAATCTATTGTTGCCTCACAGCCGTTTAATTGAAATGTAAATATGAAATCTTTTCCTTTTTGCTTTAAAACATATGCATTGCTTTCAAGGACATATATTTCTGTTTCTTCCATTTCCGGCGATAAAATAAGGTAGTAAAGAATGCCCTGCGCTTCATAGATTGAATATTTGGTATGGCGATCTTTTAAAAAAGTTGCAGGCGACAATATTTCCACCACAAGAGCAGGTGGAAAATCAAGGTATTTTTTTGTTATGCTTCCGCAAACAACTAACATGCCGGGCTGTAGGATGATATCATCTGCCACGCGATAGTCTAATGGATGGTAAGTGTTACATTGCTTACATTTTTTTAATTGAAAATGAAATTCTGCCGCCAGGCTGGTTGCAATCTGCTGATGTCTTGGAATAGGTAATGGTCCCATCGCATGAGGTATACCGTCAATCAACTCCCACTGACCCTCCCATTTTTCCCATTCAGCGTAGGTATAATGAGGTAATATTTTAAAAGCCGAATTCATAAGTAATGCTTTCTTTAAAATTACACAAATATTATCTTTTCTAAACCAAAGGCAGTCGCAACTTTCAAATTTTGGCATTACCAACCTTCAGTGATGTACAGGGATTCAAAGGATTGTTTGAAGCAACACTGCAGCTATCGGTATAGCTATTTTATCGGAGCCTTCCTCTCGACAAACAAAGGCACCGCAGCGATTTCTTCTTCGTTACTTTGTAACTCATGCTGCAGCAGTTTCTTTCTTGCCAGCGATTGTTTCACCCATTTTTCCATTCGATGGTGCATAGGGACAAGTACAGCGGCAATACCCACAAGTATCATAAGCATTTGAACCTGGGAGTGATGGGTTAATACTTCTATATAAGGATGGATGAAAAGGCTGATAAATTCGAACAACATCAGGAGCGCGGTGACACCAAAAAATTCGACGGTGCGTGGTCTTATACGCTTCCTGCTTAGTAATATTACAAACAGGATGAAAGAAAGAATGAACACAGATATCCCGATAAGCTGGAGGTTCTTCTTACGTTCCTCCAGGGCCTGTTCCTTTTCATCGGCTACCTGCTTTTGTCGTTGGTCTTCTTTGTAAGAAAGCAATTGAATATGACGTACTTTCTCCTGGCTAAAGAGGCTGTCTTTAGCCATCAATCTTATACCCTGGTATTTAAAGGCGCTATCAATCTGGTTCTTTGCCTGGTAAGCTTTGGTTAGCAGTTCGCTGGCCTCCATTATATTTTTTATCACGGAAGACTGCAGAGCCAGTACCGATGCCTCATTTGCATAATAGAGACAGGAATCGTAATAATTATTCCTAAAAAAATATTTAGCTAGCGCGATATAATCCATACTAAGCAAGTATTCTCTTTTTTGGTTTTTATCATGGTTAATGGCCATTCGAAAATAACTCAGTGCCATAGTATCATCCCCTTTTTTTTCATAAACCACTCCAATATTTTTTAGCATGGCGCCTTTATATTTATTGTCATGGACTTTGCTGAAAATTTCGAGTGCCACGGAACTGTACTTCATCGCTGAATCTAACTGGTTGGTACCAACGTAGCAAATGCCAAGGTGCATAAATATAAACATCAGCAAACCATCTTTAGTAGGGGCGGCAAGTTTATAAGATTTGAAAAAGTTTTCCAGGGCCTGGGGGAAATTTTCCTGCGCTTCGAAAATCATCCCTATCTGGAAATAAATATCTTTGAGAAAACCTTCCTTTTGGATACCTTCAAACAATTCAACTGACCTGAAATTCAGTTCCAGCGCAAAGGGATAATTTCCTACCAGATAAACGCTGTAAGCCATCTTCGACAACGCCACCGCTTCTTCATATTTATCTTTGTGCCGCCTCGCTAATTCAACCACCAGGTTGCCGTAATAGAGACTGCTATCAGGTTGAGACACCTGGTAATAGGCATATAAACTACTCAGAAAAGCTATTCTGAAATAGTAGTTATTATATCCTGTGCTGTCCAGGATGTGCTCTACCTGTTTGTAGTTCCGCATCGCCGCGGCCTTGTCTCCATCGTTTTCATATACTTCACCTATTTGCTTGATAGCCCAGACAATTCCCGAAGAATATTTTAATTCTTTTGATAGCCGTAAAGCTTCCTGATAGAAATGAATTCCACTATCAGCATTTCTATACATATAATAATCTCCCAAATTCATAAACGCCGATACCCTGGCGGTATCTTTTTTTGAAGAAGAAAGTGCTTTCAATAAATCGATTATGTTATTATCAGCAGCGGACAAAGTGATGCCCCCGAAAATCAACAGGGAGCTAAGAAGCCATTTTTTCATATCTAAAATTATGTTAGCTATTATTTAAAGGAACTGTATTGAGATTCCAAAAAGTAGGGCAAAAGAGCTATCCGAATCAACAAAGATATCGGCACGGTTGGTTTCGCATAGATACTGTATTGGGCATTTCCAGGATAAACTGATTTAAGGATTGTAACACCCACCAGTGTCATGTCATTCTATGATTGACACGACGCTAATAAAGATACTGAGATTTTGTTTGTGTTATTGATCCGGTAAAATCTATAGTACTGGAAATTTACTAAAAGAGTTTAATCATTCTTCAAATTGTTTTATTAATAGTAGTCACCATATATTTTAATTGTTTATGCTGGTATCGCTTGATTTCGTTTCATCAGACTAAATGCGCTGTCTGCATTTTTGGTTATTAGCCTTGGCGTTTTTTTACTACATTTATTAAAGAGAGGATTGGAATTAAGAACACCATTTACTATTGGTGGTAAAGAAACGGCCAGGGTAAGAATAGGATACCGTTTTTTGTTTGAGAAGAAACTCAAGCGTAATTAGTTTCAAATTACTAGCGACTTTGTTCTGCTTATGGAAAAAATTTTTATACAGATCGCCGCATACCGGGATCCCCAGTTGTTGCTTACCCTGCGGGATTGCATCGCGAAAGCGCGCGATCCCGAAAACCTGCAGTTTTGTATAGCGTGGCAGCACAACGAGGAGGACCAGTGGGACAATGTGGATGAGTTTAAAAATGATCCGCGGTTTATCATACTAGATATTTCTTATCAAAACGCTTCCGGTCCGTGCCGGGCACGTAATCTTATCCAGCAACAATATAACGGCGAAAAGTACACGCTGCAGTTGGACTCTCATCACCGCTTTGAACAACATTGGGATGCAACGCTGATTGCAATGCTCAACAACCTGCAAAAATTGGGAAATGCCAAGCCTGCCCTCACCACTTATGCGCCTTTCTATAATACGGTTACTGAAGAAAGAGATAGTCTGCCTACCCGGATGATTTTCGACAAGTTTATTACGGAAGGTGCCGTTGTGTTTTGGCCCATGATTATTGAAGATCCCTCCCACCTGGAAGGACCAATGCCCGCCAAATTTTATTCCGCCCATTTTTGTTTTACTCTTGGATGTTTTTGTACAGAAGTACCACATGATCCAAACTATTATTTTCATGGCGAAGAAATAAGCATTGCTGTAAGGGCTTTCACAAAAGGGTATGATTTTTTTCATCCGCATAAGGTTGTTCTATTCCATGAATATACCAGGCAGGGCAGGGTGAAGCAGTGGGATGACCATCCTTTGTGGTACGAATTTAACAGGCTGTCCCTTTACCGTAACCGTGTTTTGTTTGGCATGGAAGAAGGAAATATTGACTTTGGCATTTATGGATTCGGCACCGATAGATCGCTTGCCGATTACGAGCGTTTTTCAGGTATTAATTTTGCCGCCAGAACTTATGCTGAAGAAAACGGTTGAGGAAACCTGCCTGGTTTTAAACATAGCGGCCTGCTGATCACTACACAATTATTTATCTATGCAAACCTGGGTTATTTCATTAAAGTCTTCCGGGCAAAGAAGAATATTGATGGATGAACAGATGAAGGAGTTGATTACGTACAATTATTTTGAAGCGTTCACTCCATCTGATATTGAAGATTTTGTCCCATACTTCGATAGCAGCGATATTTACCTTTACCGGCAATTTCGCATCCCGGAAGCAGTGATAGCCTGCGCCAAAAGTCATTTTTATATCTGGAAAAAATCAATTGCCGGCGATGAAAATATATTGGTGCTGGAAGATGACGCGCAATTTATTAATGAGCTTGCTGTTAAAGCGTTTCAGCAACTTAAACTGCCAGAAGAATTTGATATTTTTTACCTGGATGGAAATCTTGTCGGAGAACCTTTACGCATCATCCGCCCGGTGGGCTTTCATTTCAGCCATTCTTATATTGTAAGCCCGCACGGAGCTGCCATACTGATAAATGAAGTGGAACGCAACGGGTTTAAGCGAGCCGTTGACTGGCAGATTTTCGATATGCAACCAAAGCGGTTATGCGCTTATGCACTTAGTGTTCCCTTATTCCGGCAAAGCGCAGGCGATTCAGCCATCAGTGCTTTTCAGGATCAACATTCCTTCTGATGATTACAGCTTCAATGATTTCAAAATAATTTTTTTAATCTTTATCTCAGAAGACCTGCCTCCCTGGCGCAGCAACCGAAAATTAAGATTTCCATTAAAGGTGGAGAAATCAAATTTCTGTGAAAGGTCAAATTGAAAGATCCGCTCTTCTTCCTCTTCATCAATCCTATCCATATTTTTCATGTCTTGCATTTGATCCATAGCTTTTTTTCCATGGTGATGCGCCCCCAAAAATGTGAGAAACCCCAGGGGCAATGATTTACCGCCCTTTTCCAGGTATAGCTCGTATATGCCGATAGGTTGTTGATTGTACGTAGCAGTAACTTCAAGTATAAATAGTTGCTTACGTTTTGGTGTAATACGGTTTGCCATCAGAACAGGTGATGCGGGTATCCGGATAGCAAATGCAAAGTTGTTGCTGGTGACCATTTTAGAAACAGGCGCCTCAGCCAGTATCACGGGACGGCTTGCGCTACGGGCTTTTGCGTGCATCGTTTTATTAATATGGACGTCATACACATAATCAAGTGAATTGATTTTGGAAGCGACTTCCTCCATTGAATAAACGATCTTATGTCCATCGTTCTCGTCAAAAAAAATATAGGGCCAGGGATGAGCTTTTAAACTATCGGGAATAGGCAGCGCGCCATTCGCCGAAAGTTCCCAACGATGCCATAAATAATCTACATTGGAATGATGCACCCAGAAAATAGGATCGAAGGCTGCAGACTGAAATTCCCACATTAGCCCGGTTGTATTTTTCTGGTAAATTTTGTTCCACATATTTTTTATAAGCGTCGAATCGCTATTCCAGCCACCTACCACCAGATGAATAGGACTGTGAGGACTTTGGTTCAAAGAATGATTGAACAACTGATAAAGACGCATGCTGTCGGGGTTTGTCGTTAATAAAGAATTGTTCAGATCATGTTCGATCGTTTTGCCGCGGTTAAGCCCTTCCTGACGGGCTGGTTCAAATAAAGGAGAACTGCTGTCACGAAAAATGGCCGGGATCATTCGGGTCTCCGGGTTAGTGTAATCCCAATAAGGCAAGGCGAAATCTTTTTTCCCGGAAAGCTTCCTGATGATTTTTTCAAAATGCCAGATAAACAACCGGTGCCAGGTCAGAAAATTTATTTCGTCTTCGCCGTAATGCGGGCAGCTATGCCAGCCGGCAAGCTTATCGCGTATTGTAACAATGCCAGGGCAGAGGGGATTGCCATTCAGGATAGTATCCGGCATAGAATGCATGGCACCCTGGTAATACCAACTGAGTGGTGAATCGCATGGTAATGATTTCATAATGCCAATGGCTTTTTCGAGGGCCTTTAGATCGGCGAAGGCTTCAGGACTCGCGGTATTTCTGCGGATGTATAAGATCGTATCCGCATTTGCATGGGTTTTATTTGTCAATTCCTGTGCACACAAATTTGTGCAATTCAAAATCGAACAGCAAATTAATAAATAACGAATGATTTTAATTGGCGGCATAAATATTTTGTTCTTTATCATGTTTGGGGGGTTGTTAAAAAACTTATAAAAGCTGGCACGCACCAACCTCCTAAATAATTTTCATTGTCTTTGTAAAGGCATGGGATAGAGGAGTATTTCAATAGTAATATAACCAGTATTATTACAACGCTACAAATCGACGAAAGGAACAGAACAAATATTTATAATCAATCTTGCAACAGGCAGACTGCAGCAGACAATATTCCGTTTGAGATATTAAAATCGAATATCAATCAAATCGCTGATGATTACAAAGAGTCTTTACAAAAGCCTAAAAAAAATTACCTGCGATCTGGTGAATGGTATTATATTTAAAGTCTTATAACGAGGTTGATTAGCAGTAAAATTAAAAACGTTATAATTATTAAATCTAAAACTAAATTATGAAAAAGTATTTACTAAAATCACTGTTACCCATTACCATTATCTTACTGGTTGCATCTTGCTTTCCGATCGACACGAAAGCACAAACAAGAGATTCATTGTTGAGCGTTTACAACAACCAGACTATTCATACTTTTGGAAAATTTTATATAAAGGGAGCAAGCAAATCAGCTTTTGGGATTTAAAACCTGAATTCAATTCCGGTGTTACAAAAGATCTATACAAAAAGTCTAAAGGGAATTTAATCCTGGGTAATGTCTTAACGGTTACCGCTATAGGAGCGCTCGTCACCGGAGCGATAATCAAGAAAAATAACAATGGCGCAGCCATAGCATTAAGTGTCGTTGGTATCGGGTTGAATCTGGGAAGCTTACAATTACGAAAAAAATCTTCCGAATTAATAGACCAGGCAATATGGTATCGAAATAAGGAAATATTATTTGGCACACGGTAGTACCTGGTAGTATCATGATATAAAAGGAATAAAGTAACACCGATAAATTATTTATTATGAAAAAAGACCGTTTATTTTTTATTATGGCAATGTCGCTTTTTTCTTTTTATGATGTCAACGCGCAAAGCGATTCATCAGAAAATATTGTTGTAAAAATAGAGACTGGGCGGATCCGTGGAAAGCGCTTCAACGACATTACCGTATTTAAAAATATTCCATTTGCAGCGCCACCAACGGGTAACCTTCGCTTTGCGGCTACTGTAAAACATGCACCGTGGGATGGCATCAGGGATGCAATCAAATCAGGGCCTACACCACCTTTTCCTTTGCCAGTGATAGTAGACATTAGCAACAAGCCCATGTTTGGAAATGGCTGGGTGAAAGGAGATGATTTCCTTACTACCAACGTATGGACGTCTGATGTAAAAGCCAATCGCTTGCCGGTGATGGTTTATATTTATGGCGGCGCATTTGTTTTAGGTGCGAGCGATGTTCCCATTTTTGATGGTACCAATTTTGCCAGAAAAGGAGTAGTGATGGTATCTTTCAACTATCGCCTGGGTATCGAAGGGTTCCTTAAAATAAATGGTGTTCCCACTAACATTGGAATTCGCGACCAGATTGCGGCATTGAAATGGGTACAGAATAACATTACCTTTTTTGGAGGAGATCCTGATAACGTAACGATATTTGGTGAATCGGCCGGTGCCATAGCCGTAGGTGTATTACTTACAAGTCCTGCTGCTAAAGGATTATTCCAAAGAGCTATTATGCAAAGCGGCTCAGGACAGGCAGTGTTAAGCAGTGAACAGGCTGACCGTATCGCTAATCAGTATGCAAAAACGCTGAAGATAGAAAATACCAGGGAAGCATATCTTCCATTCACACCCGAACAACTGCTTGCAGCGCAACCAAAAGTAACACCAAAAATGGTTAACCTGGAAACGGAATCATATGCAGATCCCTCCGGAGGAGTAAGTTTATATTTTCCTGTAATTGATGGGGATATTGTTCCGGATACACCATTAAAGCTCTCCCGAAATGGTGCGGGAAGTGATTACAATTTGCTGATCGGTTATAACACGGATGAGATGAATTATTTTCTGCTGCCTACAGGGTTGCTAAAAAAAATAAAATATAATTTCATTTTGAACAAGGCTGTCAGCACAGTGCATCCGGCTCCTTCAGCATTGATTTCCATTTATAAAAAAAAGTATCCGAAAAAAAAGTTGGGTGAACTTTTTTCTGCTATTCTTACTTCTTACCAGGCGCAGGTTCCATCAATACGATTTGCAAATGCTCATTCGATTTCAGGAAAGACTTATATGTATGAATTTGCGTGGCCGTCTTCCGTTGCAAATGGCTCATACGGCGCTTACCATGGACTTGACATTCCTTTTGTATTTAATAACCTCGAAATGGTGACAGGAGAAAAGGGGATGCTCGGATCTCAGGGAGGCCCGCATGAATTAGGAGACAAGATGCAGGACGCATGGGTTCAATTTGCTAAGACCGGTAGTCCGGGTTGGGATGCTTATAATACTTCCGACCGCAAAACAATGCTTATAAATAAAACATGGGTGCTGGAAACCAATCCACATGCCTCCGTTCTTACTGGCTGGGATGGCGTTAGAGAGCAATGATTGATTCCAGTTAAATCAACTGCTCGTCTTCCGTGAAAAGCCTAGTGCCTTATACGTTTGAAATTAGTGTCTTCTGGCTACTCCTCTTTTTGCCACGAAGTCACGAAGTCACGAAGGATGCACGAAGACTGGTTAAAATTCATAGAATTTGATCAATGGATAATAAAACCTATAATTACTGGTGCGAGAATAATTTCTTAATTAAAAAACAACCCTGAAAAGATTAATATTACTCATAAACTGGTCATTAAAACAAAACACATGAAATTTAAGTTAGTCGCTGCATTTTGTCTGTCGATGACAGCATTGTTTGCCCAGTCACAATTACCAACACCTGATCATGAAAAAGTTAAAGGCGGTGAACTTACTATTCAGCCTGTAACGCATGCCACGCTGGTATTGACTTTTAATAAGAAAAATATTTATGTTGATCCTACCGGCGGCGCGGATGCTTTCAAAGGGCTTGATGCGCCGGGCCTCATACTGATCACCGATATTCATGGTGATCACATGGATCCTAAAACCATTGAAGCAGTTAATACCGCTAACGCGGTTATGGTGGTGCCGCAAGCCGTTGCCGATAAGCTTCCTGCTACCATCGACAGGCAAAAACTGGTAATCCTTAAAAACGGTGATAACACAGAACAGGCAGGAATAAATATTTTGGCCGTCCCCATGTACAACCTGCCCGAAGCGCCCGATGCTTTTCATACCAAAGGAAGAGGCAACGGCTATGTGCTTACCATCGGTGGTAAGAAAATTTATATCTCCGGTGATACCGAAGACATCCCTGAAATGCGTGCCTTAAAAAATATCGACATCGCTTTTGTTTGTATGAACCTGCCTTATACCATGGATGTAACCCAGGCGGCACAAGGAGTGCTGGCGTTTAAACCTGCAATTATATATCCTTATCACTACCGTGGTCAGGATGTAAACACTTTTAAATCGCTTGTAAATACGGGGGATAAAAATATCGAGGTAAGGTTGAGGGAATGGTATTCGGCGGCAAAGTAATTATTTAAACTGGTGGTGGTTTCTAACTAACCATTTTGCTTTTCGGATTATATGATTTTTTAAAGTAACAATCATTTCACAGCCATGAGAGATATAATTATTAAATGTCTTTCCTATTTTCTATTGTCACCTTTTGTGATGGTAACAGCTGTTAATCCTGAAAACATATTTTTAAATAAAAAAAATAGTACTAAGATTTTATCATCTCCAGAAATTAGAAGAGATGGCTTGTATTTAAAAAAGGAAGCGATACCTCACTCCAAACTCCTTCCCCGCATCGCAATCGCCGGATTAGGAATAGAATCCAGCACCTTCTCTCCCGCTCTCACCAACGAAGAAGCCTTCCACGCGAAATTTGGCACGGAGGTTTTTTCATCCTATCCATTCTTATCAGTTGATTCACCGCTTCGGGGTAAGGCAGCATGGCTTCCCGCACTGGTGGGTAAATCCTTGCCTGGCGGGGCTGTTACAAGAGAAGCGTATGAGTCGCTTGTTGGTAAAACGCTTGCCGTACTTAAAAAGAACATGCCGTATGACGGACTTTATTTTGATATTCATGGAGCGATGAGCGTTGTCGGGTTAGAAGATCCGGAAGGTGATTTTATTATAAGAATCCGAAGAGTGATAGGAACCCAAACGCTTGTGTCTACTTCCATGGATTTGCATGGTAATGTCTCCTGGCGCCTGGCGGAGAACAGCGACCTTATAACATGTTATAGAATGGCCCCGCATGAAGATGCTATGGATACCAAACAACGTGCAGTTACAAATCTTCTTGAAAGGATAGAAAGTAAAAAAGGCAAGCCTGCTTACAAAGCTTATATTTCTATACCCATCCTGTTGCCAGGTGAAAAAACAAGCACGAGGATTGAACCCGGAAAATCTGTGTACCAGGCAGTGGCACCCGCAACAACACAGAATGGAATTATTGACGCGGCAATATGGATAGGTTATGCATGGGCCGATGAGCCGCGTAACCATGCCGTTGTTATGGTTACCGGCGATGATAAGAATAAAGTAAAGCAGACCGCCGAACAACTGGCAAAGCGCTTTTGGGATGCCAGGTACCGTTTTGAATTCGTTGCTCCCACAGGTAGCTTGAAGGAGTGCCTTGAGAAAGCACTGGCTGGTTCAAAACATCCTTTCTTTATCAGTGATTCCGGCGACAATCCAACAGCAGGTGGTGCGGGCGACGTTACATGGACACTGAAAGAAATCCTTGCAAGGTCGGAGTTTAAACCTGATGGAGGACCTTTATTAATCTATGCTTCTATACCGGCACCCGATCTTATAAAAAAAGCCATCGCGGCGAAAGTCGGCGGTCATGTGGAAGGTTATGCAGGCGCGGCTGTAGATGCCCGTTATGCCCCACCGTTATTGATCTCGGGCACAGTAGAGTCGATAGAATATGGTGATATTAATGCTGAGGTGGAAGCAGTGATTCGTGTAGGCAGCGTGCATATCATCGTTACTCAGAAACGCAAACCCTATCACAAAGAAATAGATTTTACCAGGCTTGGACTTAACCCGCGTAAAGCTGATATCGTTGTTGTAAAAATTGGTTATCTCGAACCCGAACTGTATGCTATGAGAGCCGACTGGCTACTGGCGCTTACACCCGGTGGCGTGGACCAGGAACTGGAACGCCTTCCTTATAAACACATACAAAGACCGATGTTTCCTTTAGATAAAAATATGAAAGAGCCTGACCTGTCTGCAAAATGGGTACCCGTTTTAAAGAAGTGATGAAAAGAAAAATATGCTGCCCTTAAGATGCGCAATACAAAAATGTGAGGTAAGATAAATTGATAATTGTGGCAGCACCAATCGAAATCTTGTGACAACCTGATAAGTTTTAGAAGAATATATTTTTCTACTGCAGGCACTTCTTTCTATACAAATTTAAATGCTGCATTTTTTATCAACAAGTAGGTAACTGCATTATAATTATCACCGGCTTCTTCTTACTTCCCCCAAACCTTTTCACCGCCTATATAGGTTGCTACAACCGTGGTGTTTAAAATTTCGTTGGCAGACACCACCAACAGGTCTTTGTTTACGATTATGAAGTCTGCCATTTTACCTTTTTCCAAAGAACCTTTTTCGTTCTCTTCGAAGTTAGATCGTGCTGCCCAAAGGGTCATTCCCTTCAGCGCCTCCCGACGGGTAAGTGCATTTTCAACCTGGAAACCCCCATCTGGATATGCTTTGGCATCTATCCTGAATACTGCCGCATAGAAAGTTTTAAAAGGAGAAATGTCTTCAACCGGGAAGTCTGTACCCAGTGGCATCCATTCGTTCTGATCAAGCAATTGTTTATAAGCATAAGCTCCTTTCACCCGATCCGGACCTAACCGGGCGGCTGCCCAGTACATATCGGACGTTGCATGTGCAGGTTGAACAGACGGTACAATATTATATTTGCCAAATAGCTTAAAGTCATTTTGACTGATAACCTGCGCATGTTCAATTCGCCAGCGTTTATCATTTTTTGCTTTAAGGTATTTGCCATAAATTTTTAGGACAGTCCTGTTGCCGGAGTCGCCGATGGCATGGGTGCACATTTGAAAATCATGCTGTGAGATGAGGCTGGCGACAGAATCATAATGAGCCTGTGTTCTTAGAAGAAATCCTGACCACGCGGGCTTGTCTGTATAAGGTTGTAGCAATGCTGCACCTCTTGAGCCAAGTGCGCCATCAGCATATACTTTAAAAGAACGCACATCCAGACGATCTGTTTTTATCTTCCCTCTCTTAAAAAGAAAATTATAATTTTCTGTTGCGTCGCTTAGCATAGCATAGATCCGCATTTTCAGTTGTCCGGCTTTTTGCAGGCTATCGATAAAAAGCACTTCTTCATAATTGAGTCCGCAGTCGTCAACGGTTGTAAGTCCGACAGCAAAACAATTTTGCTGTGCATCAAGTAGCGCTTCTTTCTTTTGAGCAGAAGAAGGTTCCGGTACTTTAGAACCCACTATACTAACCGCATTATCTAGAAGCATACCTGTAAGCATGCCGTTCTTTGTTTCAACAAGGCCACCAGTCAACATATAACCTGGTTTCAACCCGGCAATGTTTAAAGCTGTTTGATTAGCTATAGCGGCGTGTCCGTCAATCCTTGTCAACAGCACGGGTCTGTCAGGAAATAACAAATCAAGTTTTTCTTTAGCGGGAAATTCTTTGATCGCCCAATCATTCTGATCCCATCCACGGCCTATTAGCCAGCCATCTTTGTTTTCACTGGCGAAGCTTTTTGATTTTTGCAAGATCTCTTCCCAACTATTGGTGCCCGCAAGGTCAGCTGTCTGTAACCCAAGGCCATAGCGGTAAAAATGAGTATGTGCATCTATAAAACCCGGATAAATGAATTGTCCTTTTGCGTTCAGTTCATTGGCGGCTGTATATTTTGCCTGCAGGGATTTTGTGTCGCCTGTCGCCACTATCCTGCCTTTATTGATCGCTATGGCTGTCGCGGTTGAGAATTGCTCATCGACAATATAAATTTTTGCATTGCAGATCAGCAGATCTATTTTTTGCTTTTGTGAACACGAGATAAGAGTGAAGCCGCAAAAAAATAAATAGCAGGTTCGAACGATAAGAAACTGTTTCATAATTAAAGGAAAGTAATTTAGTTGAGTTAGCACAATTCAAAGATTGCTTTTTCTTAAACATCCACAAGGTCGCCTACTTTAAATTTTTTAAAATGATCGCCCGCTGAAATGACTGTGCCCTCAATTTCATGTACAGCTATCATGGGAAACAATGATAATCCCCAATCCTTTCAAAATCATCCCAATATTATTTATCTTCACTAAACAACTTTCGTACAACTTTGAAATCAATACTACTGCTGGTTTCCAGTTTCATAATAGCCAACACCGCTTTTGCAAGACACGGAAAAGGCGGCTCCATTACCTATGAATACCTTGGATCAGGATCTGCAGCAGGCACTTCAAAATACAGGATCACCGTAAAACATTATATAGACTGCGGGGGTATGCAATTCATTGAACCTAGTGCCTTCGTTGGAATTTTTAATATTGCCGGTAATACACTGGTGTCAACCTTTAATATCCCTGAATCCAACAGAACCACCATTCAAAAATCAAGTTTCGATCCCTGCATCAATCCGCCGCCGACGGTGTGTTATGTGGTAGTAACTTATATTTTAGATACCGTTTTGCCTGATAATACGGCAGGTTATATAATGGCTGAACAGGAATGTTGCAGGATCGGAGGGATCATCAATATCCAGAATTCCAGTTCCTATGGCATCACCAATACAAATACCATCCCGGGCGTTATAAACGGAGTAGTGTATCGTACGAATAATAGTCCGGTATTCGCGCAAAAAGATACGGTAGTGATCTGCCATGATTCCTATTTCTCACTCGATTTCAGCGCGACAGATAAAGATGGCGACAAGCTTACTTATAATTTCGCGCCGGGAAAAACGGGTGGCTCCGCTCAGGTTCGGCAGCCTAATCCTCCACCATTGCCGCCCTATTACGACCTGCTGTACCGAAGCGGTTTTTCCGCACTGCAGCCGTTGGGCAGTCGTGTGACCATAGATACCAATACGGGATTGATATCAGGCATCGCACCTGCTACACTTGGTTCTTATATAATATCGGTTAATGTATCAGAACACCGCAATGGCATTTTAATAGGGATGAGTAAAAAAGAAGTGCAGGTAACCGTTGCCGATTGCTCTTTATCTGCTGCGACTTTATATCCACTTTACAATAAATGTTATGATTCCACTTTCCAATTTCGAAACCTTTCTTTTTCTAACAACATAGTCAATTATTATTGGGATTTCGGGGTGCCTGATAACACTACGGACACCTCTACCCTTCCTACCCCAAAGTACACTTATACAGATACCGGAACCTACACGCTGAAGCTAAGGGTTACTTCCGTTGCCGGCTGCGAAGATTCTGCGGTAGCCAGCGTGTTAGTATACCCTGGCTTTAAAGCAGCTTTCAAAACTTCCGGCAGTTGCTTCCAGTCACCGTTTGGGTATACAGATGCCAGCTATGCCAAATACGGATATGTCAACAATTGGCTCTGGGACTTTGGCGACAGCTACTCCGCTTCCAACGCTTCCATCATTGCCAATCCTTCACATCTTTATGTAAGCCTGGGAAATTATCCTGTCTCGCTGATTGCAAAAAGTTCCAAAGGATGTGCTGACACTACTACAACCACCGTATTGGTATCTGATAAACCTTTTCTGTCACTGCCCTTTAAAGACACGCTTATATGCAGCATAGACACCCTTCAATTACATGCCACCGGTAACGGCATTTTTTCGTGGACCCCTACTGCCGGACTGATAAATAGCAATACCGCTTCGCCTTCAGCATATCCCAAAACCACCACGAAATATATAGTGACCCTTGATGAAAAAGACTGTATCGCCAGGGATACCGTTACTATAAAAGTGCTCGATGCTATCACTGCCAGTCTGCCTGCCAATATAACTATATGCAAAAACGATAGTGTTTCTTTGATAGCCGTGAGTGAGGGTTTGCAATATCGCTGGACACCAGCTGCAGGGTTAAGCAATTCACTTTTAAAAAATCCCATCGCTGCCCCGCAAATTGATACCAGGTACTTTGTAGTTGCAAACCTGGGCAAGTGCAGCGCAACGGCGGCTGTTAATATTAAAGTAGTTCCCTATCCAGGCGTAATTGTAAGCAGCGACACCACGATATGTTATGGCAGTTTTGCGCAGTTGAATGCTACAATCAACGGGGCATCTTTTAGCTGGTCACCGGTTACAAGTATCCAGAAGACAAACACCTTGTCACCGGTAGCTGCACCGCTGCTTTCTACCTCTTATGTACTGACAGTGTATGATACTATCGGTTGTCCTAAGCCTGCTAAAGATACGGTGCGGGTTACTGTCTTGCCACGTATCAATGCATCTGCGGGCAACGATACCTCTATTGTTTCCGGACAGGCTGTTCAATTAAATGCAACCGGGGGAGCCGCATACTTATGGTCACCGGCATCTTTCTTAAACAGCACGACTATCTACAACCCGGTATCATCTCCGGGCAACTTAACAGATGGTATAACGTACGCGGTCAGGGTAAGTAACGGAGCCTGCTTTGCCAATGACTCCATCAACATAAAAATTTTTAAAACCGGTGCTGGTATATTTGTACCTTCTGCGTTTACCCCTAATGGTGATGGGATAAATGATTTGCTCAGACCGATTGCTGTCGGGGTAAAAAAACTGGAATCATTTAAGGTTTACAACCGCTGGGGTCAGTTGGTTTACAGTACCAATGTATATGGTGAGGGTTGGGACGGAATGATCAAAGGTGTGCTTCAGCAAAGTGGCGCTTTCGTTTATATAGTGGTAGGGATTTCTTATCTTGATAAGAAAATTGTGCATAAGGGAACAGCAGTTTTAGTGAGATAGAGAAGAGGTAGGAGGTTGTGAGGTATGGACTATCAACGGCGTTGCAAATCGGTTGCTGTTGATTGTAACAAGCCTGTAGCAATTTTTCTGATTACTGTTGCAAGATTGCCTGACTGCATTTTTATTTGCGTTTGCAGCAGTTCTTTTAAATTGAAATTCTTTTTCTCAATCCAGCTTTCCACCAGATTAATACAATCGCCGGGCGTTTCGATACCGTCGAGTGATGCACCGGCATTCAATCTTATAAGGGCCTCCACATTCCATTCCTGTTCAAAATTATTCGTCTTACAAAGTAAAGGGATGCCATAAAGCAGCGATTGATAAATTGAACCGTTACCTCCCTGGCAGATTACAAGGTCAGTAACATTAAAGATCTCATGTATATTTATAAAAGCTGTATTAATGATATGGTCAGCGTTTAAAATAAAAGCGCTGTCACCGGCGGTTACGATATTGTATTTTGCAAACCAGGGATTGTTTAAAAATGTCACCTTCTCCCAATCACCGGTACTGCCCATGGTGACAAATATTGTTTTTTTATTTTTATCAAGCCTGCTTTTTATCTGGGAATAAATTATTTCAGTATCGTAATATAGCGGGGCTATCAATGTATAATTTGCGGGAAGCGGGTTTTGCGGGAACATTACCGGCAGATCGCAGATTAAATTTATGTCACCCTCCAATTCATCCAGGTAACTGATTTTTTTTAACAGGTTATATTCTAAACGGATCTTTTTAAAGGGACGATGTAATTTGTAGAAGGCTAGTGCTTCTCCTTTTTCTGTTACCAGGTCGAGTACCTGTCCTGACAATAAATTTACATATTTGTAAAACGGATGTGTCCTTGAAATCTTTCTGGAAAAAGCATAATATTTACTCATGTAACCGTTCATCAGTGAAATATAAGTAATCCCTGTTTTTTCTAAAGCCATTTTTAAGGTGAGCGATGTATCACCCAGAACTGCAAATGGCTGAAATATTTTAATGTTCCTCACCTGGTCGAGATATACGGTTGTAAGTGCTTCTTCATTGATCCAGCTAAAATCAAAATTTTTCGCGCCTGTCATTACCTCCTGGGCATCGAACGATTTACAATAAAAAGTCTGGTAGCCTTCCTGCGTAATAAAATCCGCATATCTTTCCGAATGCGCGAACCGGATTTCAAAGCAGGAACTGAAATGCCTTGCCAGCATCAGGCATCTCAGGTAATGAGACAAAAGATCAAAGGGAAAAATAAGGAGCAGCGGCTTGATAGTGTTTTCTTCCAATCTTACTGGTGTTAGTTCATTGTGATATAACGCTGGATAACCAATAAATCAGTGATTTTTTTTCATCCACAAAAAGGATAAATCATTTAGAAACTTTTATATCCTTAACACACCTGAATCCAAGATTGTCTGAGCCGCTGCTAACTTCTCCTTTGCCCCGGCTTCCCGGCTTATAACGGATACAATACTCATCACTGCAAAGAAAAGAACCGCCACGCTGAACGCGTTTTACAACATCAGGTTCATCAGGATCGTAACTGTCAAGGGGGCCGGCTGGGTTTACCGGCGGACTTTTACCATAATAATCCGGGCGGTAATAATCATTGCACCATTCCCACACGTTCCCATCCATATCGTATAACCCATAGCCATTAGGCGGGAATGATTTTACAGGCGCTATACCTGTAAATCCATCCTCACCTGTATTGTTGGTTGGAAAATTTCCCTGGTAGATATTAGCCATCCATTTACCACCGGGTTTCAATGAGTCGCCCCAGTAATATTTTTGTCCGGGTTTATCTCCCTGCGCGGCAAACTCCCACTCGGCTTCTGTTGGCAACCGCTTGCCGGCCCAGGTTGCATAAGCCACTGCATCATCATAGCAAACCTGTGTTACCGGATAACTTTCATGTCCGAGTATGTTGCTTTGTGGACCTTGTGGTCGATGCCAGTTAGCACCTGCGACATATTTCCACCATTGCAGGGGGTCATTTAAAGATACTTGTTGTACAGGAGCTGAAAAAACAGCCGAACCGGGTACCAGGCTTTCCGCGGGCACCGTTGGAAAGTCTTTAGGATTTAATTTTCTTTCAGCGGTGGTTATATAACCGGTTGCCTGCACAAAGAGTGTGAATTCAGCATTGGTTACTTCATGTTCATCCATTATGAAACCGCTCACCCTGATTTTGTGAAGAGGTTGCGCATCGGCAAAGGCAGGATCATCGGATCCCATTGTAAAAATTCCGCCGGGTATCGGAACCATTTTTGAAAGCCCTGTGATAGTGGTAGTATCATATTTGGGCTTAGCCGCCTCCCTGGCTGAACCTGCTTTATTTTCCTTACAGGCTATTAATGCAATAAGATATAAAAAAATAATAGCTGTATTGATTTTCCTTGTTATTATATATTGTTCTTTCATTTTCCTGCCCTCGTTATTTTTCGTAGTTACAGCAGCCTCAGCAGTCACCGCTCCAGTTTAAAACCCGCCTCGGGAGCAGGGCGCTTGTCAGTGTTCGCCACTTTCCAACCGGTGCGGTACATCCATTCGGAAACCTTTTTTAATTTTTTGACATCAATACTTTTTGCTTCATCCATCGGTGTATGATAATCCGGATGCAACAAGGTTGTATAGAACAACGCGGGGATACCGGCACGGGCATAAGGCAGATGATCGCTTCTGAAATACCACCCTTCCACATGCTGCACTTTATCCCATAATGTATCCAGTTTAAAAGCAGGACCTTCCTTATTGGCATCAAGCGCCATCGAAACGAGTTCAGATGAATTTTTATGTGGTGACTGAGTACCAAGCAACGCTGCACTGTCGGGTGTATTCCTACCGATCATATCACCGTTTAATACTGCAACGATCGATGCTTTAGCAACTGTTGGGTTTGCGGAGAACCATTTCGAACCAAGTAGTCCGCGTTCTTCGGCGCCATGCCATACAAAAAGTGCAGAACGCCTGCCCGGTTGCTTATTAAAAGCACGGGCGATAGCAAGAAGGCCCACGCTTACGCTGGCATTATCATCAGCGCCGTTATAGATAGAATCGCTGCCATAAGGTTGCCTTACCCCGTCGTGATCCTGGTGGCCGCTGAATAAAACATATTCTTTTTTTAATAAAGGATCCGTGCCTGCTATCACCCCCACAACATTAACGGAAGGATATTCATAATGCTCGATGTTTATGCTGGTGTGTAAGGTAAGCCCGGGACGTTTTATAAGATCAAGTGCGCTGCCATGCAACCAGATAACGGGTGGCCTGGCAGTTGCGTTTTCAGCAGCGCCACCAGCGATATCATAGGTGCCGCGACTCATCTGGGGTCTTACCTGGCTCCAGCTTTTTTCTCCCATGTCATCCGCAACAAAAATAATAGCTACCGCGCCTTTATCCAACAGTTCCTTTGCATATTTTCTTACCACATAACCCGGATAGCGGCGTGGCGCAAGAGATACATCAAGGTTGATACCTTCAGCCGAAACCTGTAACGCCACAGCCTTTCCTTTAATATCAACTTTATCAAGATCTTCTTTTGCCGCTTTGCCGACAAATACGATGGGCGCATTAATACTGGCGGGTGATGTCTGACTGATAAGCACATCGTCCCAAATCCGCAAGGAACTATCGCCGATCTGAACCTTACTGTTTAACGAGATCCTGTTTCGCCACATAGAGAAAAACTGGAAGTAAGTACCGTCGTCACCCGCAGGTTTTAACCCGGCTGCGCTTGCCTGGTTAGCCAGCCAAACGGAAACTTTTAATTCATCCAGTGTGCCGGCTTCCCTTCCTCTGAAACGATCGTCTGCCATTGCAAAAAGATCCCTTTTGATTTCATCTTCCCGCAGCGCTGACACCAGCGGTGGCGCTACTTTAGAAGCAATTTTATAAGTTGCCTGCTGTGAAAAGCAATCGGCAGGAATCGCCCCGATAACAAATAACAAGAATGACAAGGAGCCCATCTTAAAACATCCATTCATACAAAATAAAAATTTATATTATTAAAAAATGCAGGCAATCGGAAAGAGCATTCAATTTAGGGAATTTTTAAACCACAAACGCGGGTGATTTATATTGATAGCATCCTGTCTTTGATTTTTATAGGTGACGTTATAGATAAGCAGCACGCAAATTTCATTAACAACTAACAGTTTTTATTTTAAAGTAGTTTAAGATCGTAAAATAAAGACTGTTTGTTTTTACCTGCGTACCGCTGTATCAGGAAGGTAGCAATTGAACCGTAACTCTTTAGTTATAAAACAGCAATTGATAATTAATCATCAATCCCGCATCGCAGCTTCCATCGCGGAAGTATTGCCTGGTAACGCTAACAGTAAAAAGTCAAGTCCATCTAATACCTCGCCATCCCTGCTGACGCGGATGGTAAAAGGAATAGATTTAGGTGTAGAAGAAAAGTGAAGCTTATTTAATTGCGCGGAATCAATCATCGCGTAGTAAGACCCCGGAGGCAGGCCAAGATAACTAAAGAAGCCATCCGCTTCTGTAAGCGTGTGTGCAACCAATGCGCCATCATTGTTGTAAAAAGATACCGTCATGCGGCCCAGACCTTTGCGTTCTTTATCTGAACTGATATATACCGTCCCTGAAACTTCTCCCTGCACGCAGACAGGCACTTCAACCAGTCTTACCTGGTTGGGTCCAACACCGATATTCAATACCTTCTTCTTCAATTGCCAGCTAATGTTTTCAAAGCCATCGGTGTTAAGCTTAACGATATAGTTTGTATAAGCTTCCAGGTCTGTGATAAGGATTGACGTATCGGCTTTATTGTACTTTATTATCCCGGTACTGGTTTGTATTTTCAATCCGAATGCTTTGGGTTCGTCTTTATCCCGTTTGCCGTTACAGTTGAAGTCGAGAAACGGCACTATTGCAATACCCGCTTTACCAACACTGGTGCGGTTGCTAAAACCAACATAATCTGTGGTGGCATCATATATCATACTTCCCCTGGCAGCCTGTGTGGTGGTGGTAATATGATCTCCATGCCTGGCGGAAAAAGTTAACTGACCATAACTAAAATCATAACGGAGACCTACTCCAATGCTTTGAAATTGACTCTTGTAATTGTTCTCGTAATAAATATTCGCATAGCCATGAGAAGAAAGCGGCTTGCCTATTTCGGCTTTTAAAGAAATGATCTTTTTGTCGTTGTACCCGTATTGCAATTGCGGAGTAAAAATTAATTTTCCGGGCAGCCTTAGTGAGGAGGACATATTACTGTAAGCATAAGGAGTTTCTTCACTTCTAAATAAAGCGTACGTTGTTATGTTGGCATTGACGCCATAAATAACACCGGAAAACAACACTTCGGTGGTGGTGTATTTTGAATTAGGAAGCACGATCTGGTAAGCCGTAATTCGTGAAAACAAGGATAAATTTTTGCTCAGGAACGGGTAAGAAACTACTGCCTTTCTTTCTTCCAGGTAAGTATTGTTTATTGCTTTCTGTCCTTTCTTATACCGGTTATAACTGAGCTCCAGTTGCAGGTTCGAGGGCAGCCGGTAACTAAGTATGTCTTTCATTCTCACTCCGTAAATATATTCACTGGAGAGCAGCAGGTTAGACGCCAGGCGCAGGGAAGCGCTTACAAACGGCATAACCCTACCGGTATTGACAGATGATAGATATTCCATACCGCCGCCAATTGTTATCCGCTTTCCCAAACCATAATTTAAATTAGCCCGTGAAAACCGGCTTCCGGAACTATCATCTCTTATACCACCGCTTACCGTATATTCAAACTGGTTTTGAGGAAGAAAATTAAATGGGATGTCCAGGTTTTGTTCACTGGTACGTTCTTCACCCCAGGGTCCGTAAAAGCGGAGTTTAACAACAGAATTACCATATACCAGCGGTACCTGGAAAGTAAAAAATCCGGAGGCATCGGCACTGGCGTAATTTACCAGTACATTATTTACATATAATTCCACCATCCAGTTAGGCTCCGTATGATCGCTAAGCGTGTAAGTACCGAATGAGCGCCTGTAAGTTGTAGGAGTGTTTGTTAATTGAAAGCCCACTACGGGAGAATAAATGGATGCGCTGGCTTGT
>Ga0123336_10001375_pt1 | contig 22405 bp, 21 predicted proteins | sample SSSSmetaG_FD_96466 | JGI IMG/M metagenome (GOLD analysis project Ga0123336, IMG submission 96466) | Glacier valley bacterial and archeal communities from Borup Fiord, Nunavut, Canada, to study Microbial Dark Matter (Phase II) - ​SSSS metaG | ecosystem: Environmental > Aquatic > Freshwater > Ice... | reverse complement strand
CGAGCTCGGTGCCGTAGTGGCGGTTCGGCTTGCCGCCTGCAAAGTTCACGAGATCGTCGCCGATGTCGATGCCGTGGCGGTGGAGGCTGACGATGGGGTCGACGACCTTCGCCGGCGCCCACGCCATGAGGACGCCGCCGCGGAGGAGCAGGTTGTCGATCGGGCGAATGTCGAGCTGCGGAAAGATGGCAAACGCGTTCGTGAACGCGCCGCGCGACGCGATGGCATCGACCGGGTAGCTGGGCGCGCCGAGGTTCTGGAGCAGCGCGACGCCCGCCGCTGCGGCGCGCGCCGTCTGGTACGCGAGCACGTGCTTGAACATGAGGAGGCCGACGTTCGTGTCCTCGGCGAAGCGAAACTGCGTGAGCGGCGTGCGCGTCTGCGGGTCGGAGTCGCCCGAGGCGTAGTCGGCCTCGAGGTACGCGGACCACAGCTTCTTGTCCCAGCGCACGACGCCGCGCGCGCCGACCTGGGTGATGGCTTGCGAGACCGCGGGGTCGTTCGTGATGAGGCGGAACGCTTCGCTGACCTCGCGCGTGCTACCGGCGACCAAGGTCGCCTCGAGGCCCGCGGTGACCTCGCCGAACGTCGACATCGCGCGGCCGCCGAAGGCGTTGATGGCGGTGCCGTTGTCCTTGCTCCAGCGATACGCGTGGAAGAAGCGGAGCTCGGCGTCGGTGCCAAGCGGATGGCGGGGCGCGAGCAAGCGCACCGCGGTGATGTAGTTGTGGAGATCGTCGCTGAACTTCATCGGGTCGTCGGTGACGAGCCGGTCGTAGGCCAGGATGAGGAAAAAGCCCTTGGTCTCGCTCTTGTCGCGCTCGGCGGCAGGCTTGAAACCCTCGAGCGGCTTGGTGGCGAAGAGCACGCGGTCGACGCTGTTGCCGCGCCGCGCGAAGCCGAAGCGGTTCTTGCGACCGTCGCCGTCGTTGACCGCGATCGAGGCGCCCTCGGTGAACGCCTGACGGCCGATGCGGAAGAGGCCGATGGGCGTCACCACGTCGCCGTAGAGGCGGCGCACGAACACGGGATCGGCGCCGCACAGCCCGTAATGGTAGCTCGAGGCAAGCGTCGTGGGCTCGCCGGGGCGCACCCGGATGCACGCCGTGGAGATGTTCGGGTTCGACGTGCTGACGTTCGCGCCGGTGGTCGGCTCGGGGTCGCTGCCGAGCGAGCCGTTGTCGCCCCACAACACGCCATCGAGGACGTCGACCGAGGTGGCGACGCGGATCTTGTCCTCCCAGTCGATCTGCCCGTCGAGGCGGAGGCGGTGCTCGATGAGCGAGATGTTCCGGTCGCGCGTGCTGCTCAGGTCGAGCGGGCGCACGAGCAGCGCATTGGCGCGGTACTCGAGGCCGCCGCGGAACCCTGCGGAGCCGCCGAGCGACAGGCGGGAGGGAGCGCCCGCGGGATCCGGATCGGACCAAGGCTCGGTGGCGTCGGCGCCCCTGGCTGCGAGGAGCAGCGCTGCGGCGAGTAGCGTGACGAGCCCCGGGCGCATGCTATTCCATTACACTGTAAAATCGCGTGCGCAAGCCACTTTTGCGACGCCCCACGAGACCACGGCTCACGCGCGCTTGGTTCGGCCCTTCGCGGGTGAGCCGGCCTCGTGAGGGACCTGCTGGAGCGAGTCGAGCAGGAGCTCGAGGCCGAACGTGAAGGTGTCCTCGTAGTGCTCCGGCTCGAGCCACGCGGCGACGGCGGAGAGGCGCGGGAACGCTTCGGCTGCGGCTGCGGCCTGCGCGATGGCCTCGCCGGGGCTCGCATTCGCGCGCTCCGCCTCCCTGATGCCGGCGAGCTCGTTCAGCGCGACGCCGCTGATGTAGCTGGCGACGAGGCGGAAGAAGCGCGCGGTCGTGCGGTCGTCGAGGCCGCCGCGCCGGGCCAGCTCGAAGACGCCCTCGAGGAAGCGCCACGTCGACTCGGTCGCGAAGCGGCGCATCGCGAGGAGCGGGAAGGCGTGCGGGTGCTGGTGCGCGAGGCGGCGGTAGCCGTGCGCGAGCTTGCGGAGCGCGTCGATCCAGTCGCCGTTCTGCGAGGGCTCCATGGGGAGACGCGAGATCAGCGCCTCGACCACCGCATCGAGCAGGGCCTCCTTGCTCGGGTAGTACCAGTAGATGGCCATCGCCTCGCAGCCGAGGGCTGCGCCGAGGCGGCGGGTGCTGAAGGCGTCGAGCCCTTCGGCGTCGATCAGCTTGAGCGCCTCGTCGCGGATGCGCTCCGCGGTGAGCCCCGACCCCGCGGAGGTACGCTTCGTGGCGCGCTTCGCCGGTCGCTCGGCCGACCCACGCGCCTCTGGCGCGACGTCACGCGCGGCGGTCTTCTTTTTTTTCGGCGCAGCAGAAGCCATCGAGAGCTGAGCAGTCTGCCGGCCCTTGGCCTATTTTCCCAGTGCTTTCGTGCCCGCGGGGCGAGAAAATCGGGCGCGGCTTGCGGCGCGCCGAGCCGAGCGGCAGCCTTGGCGGGTGCTCGAGCACCCGCACGCACGAGCCGTTCTGCTGCGCGCTGGCCAGGCCCGGGCCGCCCTGCACGCCGTGGCGACCGGGACGTTCCGACCCTTGGGGGGGCGCTACGACGTCCGTCGCGTCCGGCGCTGGCCAGTCCGCGCGCTGCGTGGTGGTCCGGCGGGGCTCGCGGCCTCCTACCGCCTCACCGCTGGGTCGGTGGAGATCACCATCCTCGCCGTCGCGCCAGCCAGCACCGCGGACGACGTCGCGTGGGCGATGACGGCGGCACGCGGCCTCGTCGCGCTCGACGACGACCCGCGCGAGTTCCTGGCGATGGCGCACCTGCATCCGCTGGTGAAGGAGCTGGCGACGCGCTTCGACTGCCACCTCGATCGTGCGCCCACGGTCTTCGAGTGCTTCGCGCGCGCGGTGATCGAGCAGCTCGTGACGACGTTCGAGGCCAAGGCCTCCATCCGCCGGCTCTTCTGGAAGACTGGCGAGCTCGTCGAAGGCACCGAGCTGCGCGCGCCGCCCACGCCGCGCGCCGTGCTCGGCGTGGCACCGTGGCAGCTGCACGCGATGGGGATCGGCTCGCAGCGCAGCCGGACCCTGCGCGAGGGCGCGCGGCGCGGGGCAGCGCTCGAGCGCCTGCGCGACGTGGCCCCCGAGATCGCGACGCAGAAGATCCAGTCGCTGCCCGGCGTGGGTCCGTGGACCGCGAACCTGGTGGCGCGCAATGCGCTCGCCTGGAGCGATGCGGTGCCGGTGGGCGACTTCCATGCGCCGTACGTGGTGAGCGGCGCGCTCTCGGGCGAGCAGGGCGACGACGCCGCGATGCTCGAGGCGCTCGCGCCGTTCCGCCCCCACCGGGCGCGCGTGGTGCAGCTGCTCATGCACGCGCTGATCAAGGATGCGCTGCCGGGGTTCGATCGGCTCGCGCGGCGCTTGCCGCGCGTCGATCCGCACCGGCGCGAGCCCTGGAAGTACTGACCGCTACCGCTTCGCGGCAGCACGCTTCGCGGCGCGCGACTTCTTCTTCGCGTCGAGCGCGCGGTTGTGGGCGCGCGCCTCCGCCTCCCATATCTTGCGGAGGCGCTCGCGCTCGGCCTCCTCATCGGCGAGCGCGATGGCGTCGGCCTTGATCGCCGCCTTGCCCATCCTGAGGAGCAGCTTGTCGACCTCGGCGCCGGACAGCTTCTGCTTCACCGTGACGCTGGGCTCGAGCGCCTCGAACGATGCCTCGACGCGCATCGTGCGCGGCATGATCGGCTTCGTGAGGAGGATCACGCGCTCGCCCTCGAACGGGAGGATCTCGAAGGGCACGCCCTCGAACCACACCCAGTTCGTGGGGCGCTGATCGTTCGCGTTGGGCAGCGTCCCGTCGGGCCGCAGCGCGCGCCAACTCGACCAGAAGAAGGGAAGCGAGACCTCGGCCGAGGCCGGCCCGTGGTCCGGATCCTTCAGCACGGCGAGGGCCTTCTTGTTGGGGCGCCGGCCATCGATGAAGCCCTGCTTCGGATCGCCGATCACCGCGTCGTGCAGGAGCACCATGAGCTCCATGTTCGTCGTGACCTCCGTCACGAGGACGCGGAGGCCGCGGCGCTGCTCGGGATGGATGATCAGCATCGTCTGATCCGGCAGCACGCGCATGATCTGGCGGAGGAACAGCAGCGGCTCGATGTCGTCCTCCAGCGAGGCCATGACCTCGATGAGGTCGCCGCGCGTCTTCTGCGTCAGCAGGCGCAGCTTGGGCGAGTGGGACAGGCACGCGATGGCGAGCAACGCGCGAGACTTCAGCGAGTCCCATGCCGCAGCCTCGCGGGGTATCCGGTCGCGCAGCGGCTGGGCCGCCCAGGAGATGGCATCGGTGATCGACGGCGTGTCCTCCTGATCGAGCGCGGCCTGCGCGTACTTCTTCGCGGTCTTGATCGCCTCCATGAGCCCCCGCTCGGCGGTGGGCCACGCGAGCTCGGCGGACGCGCCGCGCTCCACGAGCACGCCGATGGCGAGGCGCAAGATCTGCTCGGCGCGGGCGTCCTTCGCCTTCGCAAGGCCGGCATCGAGGTGCCCGATGGCCGCCTTGACCGCCTTCGTGTCGTCGGGATCGAAGACCGCCATCGCCTCGTTGAAGGCCCGACCGAGCTCGCGATCCTTCGCCCGCACCTTCCCGAGCGAGAGCGTGACGAGGTGTGCAGCGCGCGCGGCGAATTCCGACATGCGGAGGGGGATAACCCGCCCGGGCCCGCGCCGGCAACCCGGCGTTTAGGGGGTGGCCCGGACAGGCCGAGAAGTGGCCAGGCCATAGGGCCACGCGGGCAACCGCGCGAGAACGTTGAGACGCGCGCGTGGCACGCCGCATGGACCGGGGGCGGGCATGCACAGCCCGAACGTCGTCCGCGTCTCTCGTTCCGTTCTCCTCGCGCTCGTCACGGCGACGCTCACCGCCGCCTGCGCCGACGACGCGCCGAAGATCGCGCCCGCGGTCACCTCGCTGCCGGCACGCGTACCGCCGCCCGTCGGCGACGCGCCGGCAGCGCCCTCCGCCGGCGATCCGGCGCCCGCCATCGACGTTCTCGGGCGCGTGGTCGACGACCTCGAGCAGCCGATCGTCGGTCGCCCGATCGTGGTCGTGGACCACGCGGGCAAGCGATTCGACGTGCTCACCGACGAGGAGGGCGGCTTCAACGCCATCGGTGTGGCCGCGCCCTACGACCTGCTGGTGACGCAGGCGCCGTCGGGCGCGGTCATCACGCCGCTCGTGTACCTCGGGCTGAAGCGGGCCGACCCCCGGCTCGAGGTGTTCGAGCGCGGCGGCGAGACGGCGAGGCCGCAGGGACAGCGCCTGCGCGTCGGCGTGAAGCTGCCGGCGTGCCCGGCGGCCTGGGGCGCGTGCTGGGTCTCGGCGGCGAGCGCGTCGGCGTCGGGCCGCGGTGGCACGGCCGCGTCGTACACCCAGGGCGCGACGAGCACCGTCCTCGAGGTCGATCATGCGTACCAGGAGTCGAGCCTCCGGTACGACGAGGTGATCGACGTGCACGTGCTCGTCGGTGACGCGCAATACTCGCGCTATTCGTACGGGCGCGTCCTGCATGTCGCGGCGCATCCCGGCGAGCCCATGGATCTCGGCATGGTGACGGTGGCGCCCGTGCCGGTGGGCGAGCCGCTGACCATCGGTCTCGCCGGTCGCGCAGAGACGCTCTTCGCGGGCTCGCTCTGGACCCTCACCACCCAGCTGGAGCTGCTCGGCGGCGCGACGATCCCGCTTCGCTACGAGTGGTCCCCGTCGACGACGCTGTCGCTCCCGCAGATCGCGGGCGCTACGTGGAAGGTCGGGGCGTGGGCGCAGTCGCCGTCGCTCGAGGACCGGCCCTACTTCCACGTCTCCTCGCAGGCCTGGTCGGGGACGCTGCCCCTGTCGGCGACGAACGTCGCGGTCGACGTTCCGAGCGCTCCCGTGCCAGTACGGCCTGCGCTCGAGGGCACGCTCTCGCGTCACGGGGCCGGTCTCGCGTGGACCCCGCCGGGGCCGGGCCTCGCCGCGCTCGTGCTCGTCGACCTCACGCACGCACGGCAGCGGCTGCGCGCGTTCACGGCCGACGCGGCGATCGATCTCCGCCGGCTCGAAGCGCTCGGGCTGGCGCGCCTCGAGCCGGGCGAGCACGTGTTCGACCTCACGACGTCGCCCGGTTCGAGCGTCGACGAGCTGACGCAGCCCGATGCGCGCTTCCGCCGCGACCGCTTCGACACCCGGAGTCCCGGCGCCGCGACCTACCAGCGCTTCCGCTTCACGGTGACGCCGTGACGTCGTCCGCATCTCTGCGCGGCGGCAGCTCGTCGATCCAGCCGAGTGGCTCACCCAGGATGCGCGGGCGGCGATGCGCGTACGCCTTGAAGAACGCCTGACCGTCTCGCGGCTCCTCGGGCTCGGGCGGCGGCTCGTGGTCGAAGCACCAGTGATGGCCCACGTGCTGCTCGAAGAGCGCGTGCCACGCCTCCTCCTCGACCAGGCCCTCCTCGTGGAGCGAGAAGATGACCCACTGCATCGGCTGCCCGACGTCGACCTGGGGTCCATTGAGCAGCATGAGGCAGCGCGCGCCCTCGTGCTCGACGACGGCCTCGAGTGGCCCGTCGTACCAGTCGTTCACCCAGAGGAGGCGAAGGTCTGCTGCCGCGAGGTGAGGCAGTTCCGTGAGATCGACGGCGTGCATCAGCGACCTCGTCTGCTCACGATAGACCGCGAGCGTGGTAGGAGGCGAGGGATGCGACCGCCCGCGCTCCTCGCCGCAGCCATGGTCGCAGTCGTCTTCGCGGCGTTCCCCGGGTGCCGCTGCGCAGGCAGAGGCCCCTCCGAGGTCGCGCCGGACGCCTCGGCGGCGTTGCCGGGGCCCTCGGCAGGGGCCTCCGCGGCCCCGTCGGCGCTGCCCGACGACGATCCGCCCGAGCAGGAGGGGGACGCCTCGGATCCGTCCGGCGACGCGAGCACGCGGTTCCGCGATGCCAGGCCGAAGGTCGATCGCGATCTCGAAGGGCCCGCCGACCCGGCCTGCACCGGGGCGGAGCTCGCCTTCGCGACCGCGGTGGTCGATGCACGCTGCGCGATCACGTCGGCCCGCGCCCGGAAGCTCCGCGCGCTACTCGAGCGTGACGGTGGCCTCGGCCTCCGGCAGGACGCGAAGGTGGCCGCGGACGGGCGGGTCGCGCTGCGCCTCGTGAACAAGAGCGGGACGTCGCTCGCGCTGCCCCTCAGCTTCCACGGCAAGCTGCCGGCGTTCTCGGTGCTCGCGGAGGACGAGCGCCACACGCTCTACGAGCTCGAGTCGCCCGAGCTCGAGCTGCGCGATCGGGGCGAGGGGAGCCGCTCGCACTTTGCGCGGATCGTGCTGCCACCGGAGGGCGTCGCCGTCGCGACCTTCAAGGTCTCGCCCACGATCCTGCGGGTCCTGGGTCGAGGCGCGACCGACCCGTGTCGCACGAGCGACGCAGGCGCGTGCAGCGCGACGAAGCTCGCCAAGGGCCATTACGTGCTGCACGTCGGCGAGCTGCTGACCGACGTGGAAGCGGGCGCGCCCGCGCGCGTCGAGCTCGACCTTCCGTAAGCGCTTCCTGAAGCGACGGCCGGAAGTTGGCCGGCGCGCCAGCGATCGTGAAGGGTCGGGGGGTGAGGGATGCTTCATGACGTTTAACCACACGCTCTCGCGGCGCGGCCTGCTCGCCGGCGCCTCGCTCTTCGCGCTCGGTTTCACGGCGTCGCGCGCCCGCGCGGACGCGCTGCCCGGCGGCGTCCCGACGCCCGTGACGCCCGTGACGCCCGTGACGCCCTCGCGCGTCGTGCGCGTGGCGAGTGACGCGCGCGGGATCACGGCCACCCTCGAGCTCGAGCACGCCCCATTCCCGGTGAGCGGCGGCGGATACGCCGATCCCACGGTGCTCGTGTTCATCCCTCATCATCATCGCGTCGGGCGCGACGCGGCGGTCTCGACCGTCGTCCACTTCCACGGCCACAACACCACGGCCGAGCGCACCATCGTCGCGCACCAGCTCCGCGAGCAGCTCTTCGAATCCAAACAGAACGCCATCCTCGTCGTTCCGCAGCTCGCGGTGTCGGCTGCTGACTCGTCGTGCGGCAAGCTCGAGGCGCAGGGCGGCTTCTCCCGCATGCTCGCCGACGCGCTGCGCACCGCGAATGCCGCCTCGGTGCGCGCCGCCGCCGGTCCCGCGGCGCTCCATCCCGATGCGGAGATCGGGCGCGTCTGCGTCTCCGCCCACTCCGGCGGCTACCACGCGGCCGCGTGCGCGCTGCGCTCCGGCGGGCTCGCCGTCCACGAGGCCTACCTCTTCGATGCGCTCTACGCCGATGTCGACGTCTTCCGCGAGTGGGTGATCGCCGGCCACGGCAAGCCGATGGCGGGGCGTCACAAGCTCGTCTCCTACTTCACCGCGGGCCGCACCGAGGCCAACACGCACGCGATGTTCACCGAGCTCGAGCGCGCGGGCGTCGTCTGCGCGCACGAGCAGGTCGAGGGCACGCTCTCGCGCGAGGAGCTGACGCGGGCGGAGGCGGTCAGCATCCGTACTTCGCTCGCGCACGGCGCGGTCACGAGCGAGCTGAACAGTCTCCGGGACTGCCTCTACGCTTCGGCCCTCCGCCGCAATCTCCGCAGCTCGTGGTTCGAAGCGAAGAAGGGCGCCCGCCCCCTCGAACGCCGAAGGTAGCGCCCGCTTCCGCGGGCGTGATCGCACGGGCGAGATTCACAGGAGCCTCGGAGACCCGCAGGAAGAGGCCGCGATCACGGCGGAGGAGCGACCTGGCAGACGCCGGCGACGCACGCCTGACCCGCGCAGGACTTGCCGCACGTCCCGCAGTTGAGCGGGTCGGTGGCGAATGTCGCCTCGCAGCCGTTCGCGGCGTTCGCATCGCAGTTGCCGGAGCCCGCGTTGCACGTGAAGCCGCAGGTCTCCGCCGCGCACGTCGCGGTGGCGTTCGCGGGGATCGTGCAGGCGGCGCACGCCGCTCCGCACGCGGTCGGATCGTTCGTCACGCACTTGGCGCCGCAGACGTGGCCCGGCGCGACGCACGAGATGCCGCACACGTCGTTCGTACAGGTGGCAGCGCCGCCAGCCGGGACCGGGCACACCGTGCAGTCGGGGCCGCACGCCGTCGGGTCGGTCTTCGCCGGGCACTTGCCGCTGCACGCGTGGAACGCCGCCTTGCACGTGAAGCCACAGGTGCCGAGCGTGCACGTGGTCGTCGAATTCGTCACCACTGGGCACTTGATGTTGCAACCGCCGCAGTGGTTCGTGCTCGTGTTGGGGTCCACGCAGGCGTTGTTGCAGTTGAGCGGGGTGGACGGCGTACAGCCGTTGGTGCAGGAGAAGCCCGAACCGACCGCGGTGCAGAGCGGGGTGGCCACGCCGCACGCCGCGTTGCACGCGCCGCAGGTCTCCGGCTTCGAGAAGTCGACCTCGCAGCCGTCCTTGGGATCCGCGTTGCAGTTCGCGTAGCCTGGATCGCACGAGCCAACGATGCACTTGCGGCCTGCGCAGGCCATCGTGCTGTGGGTCGAGGCGCACGGCGCGCAGCTCGGATCACCGCAGCCGTAGACGGGATCGGTGAGCGAGACACAGACCCCGTTGCAGATGTGCAGGCCCATCGGGCAGCCCTGGGACGGCGGGTCCGCGACGTCGGGCGCGCTGTTCGCGTCCGCCGCGCCGGAGTTCGGCGCGGGCGCGGCGTCGGTCGCGATGGGCGTGGGCCCGGGCGTCAGCCCCGCCTCGTCGGCCGTCGCGAGCGTGCCGGGCTGGTTGTCGAGGATGCTGTTGCAGCCGAGGAACGAGACGGTCAGGACGCTCGCGACGATCAACGAGCTGCGAAGCGAGTGCATCATTGGAAATTCCCCTGGAGCATGAAGCCGCCGCCGTTCTGCGCGGCGGTGGGCACGACGCGCAGCTTTCCGCTCTGCTCGCGCGTACCTTTGGGCGCGGTCAGGACGAGCACGAGACCGCCGACCACGGCGGCGCCGCCCGCGATGGTGGCGACGGTGGCGATGTTGCCGTTCTTGATCGCGTCGTCGCGCAGGCTCACGCCGTCGGCGTCACACTGGTCGACCACGCAGTGATTGCGGGAGTCGTCTCGCTTGCCGATCGACGAGATGCCGAAGCCTGCGCCGACCCCGAGGCCGATCACGCCGATTCCGGCCGCGATCCAGCCGAACGCCCGCTGGGTCGAGCCTGGATGGTCGACCACGGGCGGGATGGACGTCATCGTCTCCGCCCCGGTGCCGGTGACCCCGCCGTCGACCGGAGCTCCGGCGACTACGCCGAGGCGCGGGGGCAGATCGCGCGGCACGGCGATGCGCGCGGTCTTGCTCTCGACGGTCTGCACGAGCATCTCCCACTGCTTGCCGGGCGCGGTGGCAACGACGCGGTGGGTCCCTGCGTCGACCGGGATCGCGGTGCCGAACGCGGCCGCGCCGACGAGCACGCCGTCGCGCCTGACCTCGAGGCCGGGCGGCGGGGTCGGAACGTCGACGACCAGCCGCGGCAGGCGCGGCTCCAGGGCGGCCGCCCGTTTGCGCGCGACCTTCTCGCGGTCGGCCTGGTTCGTCGCCTTCGACCCGGCGGCGACCTCGAGGAAGCCGGCCCACGCACTGGCGAGCTTACCGATGTGCTCGTTGCAGTCGGCGAGGTTGAACTGGGTGCCGACGCCGGCGTCGAGGCGCATGCTCTCCTCGAGCTTCGGACAGGCCTCGGGGTACCTGCCCTTCCCCATCAGCTCACGCGCGTCGTAGAAGAGCCCTTGCGCCGCGGCGGGATCGGTGACGCCCTTCGCGGCCCCTGGCGGATCCGCGAACGCGACCGTCGGCGCGCTCAGTACGAGCACGATGGGAAGCACGCGTCGTTTCATTTGCGATCCTCGAAGAGCTTTGATTCGTCGGCGGGCGCCGGATTGGGAGCGGGGGCGGGGACGTAAACGCGAGGCTGCGGTCGCGCCGTCCCGGGGATTGCGGCCGGCGTCGCGACCACGGGCGTCGCCACGTTCGCGGGCAGCGGCTCTGGCTTCTGGAGCGCGGGCCACCGAGGAGGGATGGTGAGCGACGGCGGAGCCTCGGTCGACGCGATGCCGTTCGCCTCTCCGCGCGCATAGAGCGCGCGCCCGCCGAACACGAGGCCCGCGAGCGCAGCCGTGATACCCAGCAGCGCGACCCGCACGACGCGCCGGCGGCGGACCGTGTGCGCGCTCGCTCCGCGGCGACGGATCTTGGAGCTCGACCCCGAGGGCGGCCGGGCGGTCTGCCCCTCGTCCGTGCCGCCCTCGCGCATGCGGGCGCGCGAGGACTCCAGGATCCGCGCGATGCCGTCGGCGCGCGCGAGCGAGCCCTCCGGCCCGAAGGGGGCCAGCGCGATCGCGAGGGCGGCGACGTCGGCGAAGCGCTGGTCCGGCTCGAGGTGCAGGCAGCGGAGGATGATTTCGTCGAGCGCGCGCGGGACGTCAGCGCGCACGGAAGACGGGGGCTCCGCGGGGCCGAGGGTCGCCGCCGCGTAGATGTCGAGGAACGTGTCGCCCTCGTGAGGGGCGCGCTTGGTCAGCAGCTCGTAGATCACCGCGCCCACGCCGTAGATGTCGGAGCGGACGTCGGCCTTGGCGGCCGACTCCATCTGCTCGGGCGACATGTAGCGGGGCGAGCCCATCACGGTGTCGGGCTGCGTGAGGGCGATCGCGTCCTTCGGCGAGAGCGGCGAGTCGCTGCGCGAGATACCGAAGTCGATGAGCTTCACGCAGGGCAGCCCATCGGCGCCTCGCGTGAGGAACAGGTTCGCCGGCTTGAGATCGCGATGCACGATGCCGCGTCCGTGGACCTCGCCCAGCGCCTCGCAGGCCTGGAGGACGTAGTCGACCGCGTCCTCGACGCTCGTCTCGGCCGCGTCCTCGACGAGCGTGTCGAGGTCGCGTCCCTCGAGGTACTCCATGACCATGAACGGCGCGCCGTCGGCCATCGTTCCGACGTCGGTGACGCGCGCGACGTGCTCGCTCTTCAGCTGCGTGGCGGCGCGCGCCTCGCGGAGGAAGCGCTGGGCCATGCCCGGCACCCCACGGATGAGCGGGCAGATCACCTTGATCGCGACGGGCTGCTCCAGCACCACGTGCGTGGCGCGGTAGATGCACGCCATGCCGCCGCCGCCGAGGAAGGCCTCGATGCGGTACCGCCCGTCGACCACGTCACCCGGCGAGAGCAGCGGCGTGGGCGGTGCGGGAGCGTGGTCTTCGGCGGGAGCTGCGGACATCGAAAGGCCTCACCTGGCGCACGATGCGAACTCCGATCCAACGAACCTCGAGCGCAGGATCCCCGGGCAGGGCCTGGTTTCGCCGAAGGGCACCCGATCGCAGCCGCACAAGCGCCACAGCGCGACTTGTCGCGCCATTTGCCGGCTGGTTTTCCGTGCGCCGCGCTCGCGCGCGGGATTTCAGGGACCGACGCCGACGACGCCCGGCTTGTGCGTCACCACGATGTGCCCGTGGCTCTTGTTGTCCGGGTAGCCGTACCGGAAGCTGATCGGGGCGTTGCCTTTGAACTTCTCGTGGAACTCGTTCATGTCCCTGTTGTTCACGGTTCCGAACGGCTCGGCGAACTCGTACTGGCCGTAGTAGTTCTGCTCGAAGCCGAACTTCTTCGCGATGCGCGGCGGCACGCCGGTGGTGTCCGAGATCATCCAGTCGGTGTGGGTCATCAGCCAGTCGCGGATGACGGAGAAGTTCGCGTCGTCCCAGAGCAGGTGGCTGGCGGCCTTCGTCATCGCCGAGACCTTGGGCTTCGTGTCGAGGTGCTTCATCAGCTGCGGGAACCGCTTCACGTTCCCGTCGGAGAGGTCGTAGGCGACGTGGCGGAGGATGCGCACGCCGGGCTCTCCCTTCTTCGTGAAGCGGATCTCGGCGTTCGCGAACGGACCGCCACGGCCCTGTTTGCCGGCCTTTTCTGCCTTCGAGATGTCCTCCTCGGTGAGCCAGTGGAGGGAGCCGTCGTCGTTGAAGTCGAAGTAGCGGTACGCGGTGGGCTGGAAGCCGTGGATGGCCATGGCGGCGAGCGTGAACGCCGCCTCGCCGGGGACCGCGCCGCGCGTCTCGATGTCGAGATTGATGGTGCGGCTGTGGGCCTTGAGGAACAGCTTCCCGAGGTGCTCGCGGAGCGTGGCGAGCTCGGTCGTCAGGCGCTTGTTGTCGCTCTTCATGATCCCGCGGATGTCGCCCGCGATCTCGAGGGAGATGGTCGTGAGCTCGGTCGCCGCCGGGAAGGTGGCCAGCGCGGTGACGAGGTCACCGCCGCCGAACGGATAGACGACCGTGGTCGGCAGGTTCGCGGGGCGCAGCTTCGCGAGGAACGGCCCGGCGACGTCGATCCACTCCTTCTTGTACTCGCCGTATCCGCTGGTGAGCATCTGGCAATGGGTATCGACCATCTTCTTGTCGATCCCCGCAGGGATGAAGGAATCATCTCCGCCGCAGGCCGCGACGCGGAAGGCCGCCTGGACCTCCTTCGTGTACAGCGTTCCCGCGAGCGACTCCTCGGTGGCCGTCGCGGCGTCGGCCGCGGCCGCGCCGCCATCGGCAGCGAGCGCCACACCGGAATCTGCCGCTGCAACCGAGGGATTCGTCGACGGCGTCGCCGCGGTCTTCTGCGACGAGGCGCTGGTCGTGGGGTCGGGCGGCTGCGTTCTGCAGCCGCCGCCGAGCGCTGCCACGAGGAGGAATCCGGCGAAAATAACGCGGGCGGGACGGGGAGTGATCACGGTGGGCGAACTTTGCATGGGGCTGGGCGACTTGCCAACCGCCGCGTCCGCGGGCTACGACACTTTCGCGGGGGGCAGCCCCCCGAGGCAAGGTGTCACGATGCCCCTGACCGAGTACGAGCGCTATCTCCGGGTTCCGGAGCTCCTCAGCCTGCAAAAGCCCGAGGAGGCGCGCACGCATGACGACGAGCTCCTCTTCCAGAGCGTTCACCAGATCGAAGAGATCTGGATGAAATGCGCGGACGACGAGATCACGCGCCTCGCCCCCGCGATGGACCGCGACGAGCTCGAGGCCGCACGCTCGGGCCTCCATCGCATCTATGTCATCGAGAAATTGATGGCCGATCAGATGCGCCTCCTCGAGACGATGGCGCCGGTCGCGTACTTCGCGATCCGCAAGGGCCTCGGGCACGGGTCGGGCCTCGAGTCGCCCGGTTTCAATCGCCTCCTCCGCAGCTCCAAGAAGGTGATCGACGCCTTCGACCGCGCCTGCGTGCGGCACCAGGTGACGCCCGAGGATCTCGTGCGCGATCCCGCACGCGACCGGCCGCTGTGGGCCATCGCCGAGGTGATGATCGACGTCGACGAGGCGTTCCAGAGCTTCCGCTACCGGCACCTGGTGCTGGTGAAACGCATCATCGGCGCCGGGACGCCCAGCCTGAAGGGCAACCCGATCGATCTCCTCGAGAACAACGCGAAGAAGATGTTCTTTCCGACCCTGTGGCGGGCGCGCGAGGCGCTCTTCAACGACTTCGTACCCGGCGAGCTCAAGACATGAGCCGCAGCGACGAGGCAGCCCTGCTCGCCACACGGCCCGACTTCCCGACGCTCACGAAGGGCGTGCACCTCATCAGCCACTCGCTGGGCGCGGTGCCGCGTCAGGCGCGCACGTACGTGAACCAGTTCATGGACGAGTGGGAGAACGAATCGATCAACGCCTGGGGGCAATGGCTGCCGGCGGTGCGCAACCTCGGTGACCTCGTGGGCAGCGTGCTCGGCGTCGACTCTGGCACCGTCGCCATCCTCCCCAATGTCTCGACGGTGCAGTCGTTCGTCGCCTCGTGCTTCGAGTTCCCGGTCACCAGCGGCAGGTTCAAGGGCCGCAACAAGATCGTCTACGACGACCTGAACTTCTCGACCGTCCACTACGTGTGGCAGGAGCAGGCGAGGCGCGGCGCCGAGATCACGGTCGTCAAGTCGAAGGACGGCATCCACGCCCCCATCGACGAGCTGTGCGCGGCCATCGACGAGAAGACGCTCCTCGTCCCGATCAGCCACGTTCTCTTCCGCTCCAGCGCTATGTACGATGCGAAGCGCGTCATCGATCGCGCGCACGAGGTCGGAGCGCTCGTGATGCTCGACTGCTACCAGTCGGCGGGCACCGTGCCGCTCGATCTGAAGGCGTGGGATTGCGACCTCGCGTGCGGCGGCTCGGTCAAGTGGGCCTGCGGCGGACCCGGCGCCGCGTACCTCTACGTGCGTCCCGATCTGCTCGAGCACCTGAAGCCCGCGTCGACGGGGTGGTTTGCGCACGCGGAGCCGTTCGCGTTCGACATGGGCCCGATGCGCTACGCCGCCGATGTCTGGCGCATGATCGGCGGCACCATGGCGGTGCCCGCCATCTACACTGCGCGCGCGGGATGGGAGACAATCGCGCGCCTCGGCGTCGATCGCATCCGGGCGAAGTCGCTCCGGCAGACGGCGCTCCTCCGCGAGCTCGTCGACGCGCGCGGGTTCACCGTCAACACGCCCCGCGCCGACAGCGAGCGCGGCGGCACGATCTGCTTCGACTTCCCGGGCGCGGACCTGGTGTCGAAGGCGCTCTCGGCGAAGAGGTTCTTCCACGACTACCGCCCGAAGTGCGGCCTTCGCCTGAGCCCGCACTTCTACACCACCGACGACGAGCTGCAGCGCTTCATGGGCGAGCTGGACGAGGTGCGCGCGGCGGGCCCCGCCGCGGCGCAGGCCGCGGCGTACTGAACGTCCCGACGACCTCCCGCAACGTACTGTGCGGAGGTCGTCGAATGCGACGCGTCGTGGTTGCGACATGCCTCGGGGCGCTCTGCGTCCTGGGACGAACGGCTCTTGCCGACGAGCTCCGGCCGGCCTCGAGCGAGCCGACGGGCGCCGAGGCCGCGCCGCCTATCGAGGTGAAGCAGGCGCGCGAACAGATCGAGGTCACCCTCGTCCAGATGCGCGGCGCGGCGCTGCGCGTCCGGGACGATCTCCGGCTCGCCCGGCGCCGCGGGACGAAGGTGCAGGTTGCATGCGTCGACCAAGCGCTCAGCCGCGCTGACGCCGCCACGCGCCGCGCGCAGGAGACCGGCGCCGAGATCCTCGCAGCCTACGAGCGAGGCGATCCAGACCGCGCGCGCGCCGCCCGCCGCCGCATCCTCGAGATCCGTGAGCTCCAGCGCGTGGCCGCGAAGGACGGCGCCGCATGCGCCGCTGCGCTCGGACCGGTCCCGCAGACCTCGCGCACCACCGTGACGCTCCTGGTCGACCCCGCGCTGCCCGCGCCGCTCTAGGACCGTGAGACGCGCGTTCGCCTCTTCCATCGCGCTTCCGCGGCTCCGACGATTCTCTCGATCCTAGCGGTCGCCCCACGCGGGGGCGCGGCGTTCGAAGTACGCCTCCACCGCCTCGTGGTGGTCCGCGCCGCTCCACGTGTCGACGAAGAGCTGGCGCTCGAGCGCCCGCACGTCGCGCGCGGTGGTCTCGCGGACCAGGCGCTTCATGTCGGCGATGGCCTTGGGCGAGCCCCGCGCGATGTCCGAGGCCCACGCGAGCGCGGTGGTGCGCGCGAGGCCGTTCTCGGTGACCTCGTCGACCAGGCCGATCCTCTTGGCCTCGGCGGCCTCCACGTCGTGCGCGGCGTAGAGAAGGCGGGCCGCGACTCCGGCTCCGACCGCCGCGACGAGCCGCGGGACCGTGCCCCACGCGGTGGTCACGCCCATGCGCACCTGCTTGAACGCGATCTTCGCACGCACGTCGGCCACCCGCAGATCGCACGCCAGCGCGAGCTCGGCGCCGCCGCCGATCGCTGGGCCGGGGAGGGCGCACACGACAGGGAAGGGCAGCTCCGCCATCGCCCGGCACAGCTCGAAGCCGAGCTCGCTGAAACGCTCGGCGTCCTGCGGTGTATTCTTGTGGCGCAGCTCCCGCAGATCGCCGCCCGAGACGAACACGTGGCCCGCGCCGGTGAGCACCGCCGCGCGCGCGGTGCGATCGCGTCCGGTTTCCTGAACCGCGTCCATCAGCGCGTGGAGCGTCGGGTGATCGAGCGCGTTCTTCGCCTCGGGCCGGTCGATCGTCCAGATGACGACCGTGCCCTCGCGCTCCACGTGCAGCACGGGCTCAGCCTCCGGCTCGGAGCCGGCGCACGTGCGAGTCCTCACCGTGCCGCACGCGCGTCGGCCGCTGCTCGGCCTCGACCACGGCGTCCCGTCCAGCGCGGCGCTTCTTGCGCTTCGCGAGGAATTTCTCGGCGTGCGCGATCACCGCGCCGGCGACGTCGAGACCGCTCGTACGCTCGATCCCCTCGAGGCCCGGCGAGCTGTTGATCTCGAGGATCTTCGGGCCGTCACGGCCTTCGAGCATGTCGACGCCCGCGACCTCGAGCCCCATGACCTTCACCGCGGCGACGGCTGCGACCCGGTACGCCTGCGGGAGCTCGACGCGCACGCCGAGCCCGCCACGATGAAGGTTCGAGCGGAACTCGCCCTTCTTCGCCTGGCGGCGCATCGCCGCGACCACGCGGCCACCGATGCAGATCGCGCGGTAATCGCGGCCTTTCGACTCCGCGATGTACTCCTGGAGGATGATGTCCTGGCCCATTGCCCAGAGCGTCTCGAGCAGGGACGTCACGGCCTGCGGCGTCTCCGCGATCATCGTGCCGATGCCCTGCGCGCCCTGCTGCAGCTTCACGATGGCGGGCGTGCCGCCGATGAAGTCGAGCGCGGCGTCGACCGAGTCGGGCGTGCGCGCGCAGACGGTCTTCGGGACGTCGATGTCTTTCTTCGTGAGCAGCTGCATCGCGCGCAGCTTGTCGCGCGAGCGCGCGATGGCGATGGCGTTGTTGAGGACCGGGATCCCCATCATGTCGAACTGACGCACGACCGCGAGCCCGTAGTTCGTGATGGACGCGCCGATGCGCGGCAGCACGAGGTCGACGGGGGGCAAGAGGCGGTCACCGACGAACATCGCGGGGCGGCCGCGCGAGATCACGATCTGGAAATCGAGCGGGTCAGCGACGGTGACGTCGTGCCCGCGAGCGCGGGCCGCGAGCACCAAGCGGCTCGTCGAGTAGAGGCCGGCATTGCGCGATAGAACGAGCAGTCGCATCGAGGAGCCCGCAGGGTAGAGCCTTTCGACCGGGCCACAATGGCGCCGCGGCGCTTTCGATAAAGCGAAGCGATTCTAGTTGGTTAGGTCCGACTGGTCGGCCTCGGCCACCACGAGCTTCGCGGTGCCGGGCGTCGAAACGAGCTTCGCCGCGGTCGTCAGCGGGCGGGCCGCCGTGGTCCGCGTCGTCGCCGCGCGGGTCGCGTGCGCCAGCTCTGCCGCGGACTGCGCTCCTCGGGAGCGCGGCCAGCAGGCAGCAACCAGGAGCAGCAGCAGAGCCACCATTCGCAGGCCGGAGTGAGAGCGAGGCGACATCGCTCCAGGGTGAATGCATCGGGTGTGCCTCCACGGTGGAGGCCCTGGTGGTCGCGAATTTTGCGGAGAACCGCGCCCCGGGCGGTGTCGCCGTGGCGACGGGTGTCTCACGGCAGCCACGCCGGGGCCGATTGTCCGCACGCGCGATCATGGCGAACGAGGCGACGCAGCGCGACCGCGTGAGGCCTGGACGCCCTTCGCGCGGCTGGTACGTTCCTCCTCGCATGCGCCCGCCGTCGCCCGAAGCAGACCTTCTCGACCTCCCGCCGCTCGATGGAACGGACGACGAAAAGGACGGAATCATCGATCCCGACGAGGAGTTCGACGCCGACACCGCCAAAGACCTCGGTGACGCGCTGGACGACGCGACCGGCGAAGGCGACTCGATGGACGAGCTCGTCGTCGAGGGCGCCGAGGGCGGCTGGCTCCTCGACTCCGAGGACTCCAGGGGGCTCGACGTCGGGGTCTTCGACATCTCGCTCGGGACCGAGATGAAGCTCCTCGAGGACGACGAGCCGGACCTCCGCGCGCCGGTCGACGAGGAGCTCGGGGGTGACGAGGCGAGCGCGCACGGAGACGGCGGCGAGGAAGGCCCGCTCGCCGAGGACGAGGAGCTCCGCGAGGAGGACCTGCCCGCGCTCGACGCCGACGAGGACGGTGACGTGGACGATGCCTCGCTCTTCGAGGGTGCGTCGATCGGCCTCGGCCTCGACGACGAGCTCCGCTGGGACGACCGCGCCTGGGCGCGCGTCGGTCAGACCCGCCTGCCGGGCGTGGACGCCATGCACGTCGACGACGCCGACGACAGCGGCCTGCTCGCGGTGCCCGGCGACGACCCGAAGCTCGCCGCGCGCGACGCGACGTGGCGTCGGCTCGAGGAGACCGGCAGGGTCACGGCCGCGGCTCTGGTTCCCGGCGACACCGTCATCGTCGCGCTCGACGGCCCCGAGCGGCCGATGCTCGTGCGCATCCTCACCGACGGCGCGGCCCGCATCATCGCCGAGATCGAGGCGGCCACCGACGACGAGCAAACGGTCAGCAGCATCACGGGCCTTCGCTGGGACGCCTCCCGCGGCAGCCTGGTCGTGACCGGCACCTTCGGCGCGCAGGCGTTCCGGCCGGCCTGATGAGCATCATCGTCCAGAAGTACGGCGGCTCGTCCGTCGCCGACGTGCAGAAGATCGGCATCGTCGCCGACCGCGTGGTGGCCGCGAAGCGTGAAGGGCACGACGTCGTCGTGGTCGTCAGCGCGATGGGCAAGACCACCGACGGGCTCATCGAGCTCGCGAAGCGCGCCGCCGAGGCCGAAGGCGCCGGCGCCGAGCCGCCACGGCGCGAGCTCGACATGCTCGTCTCCACCGGCGAGCGCGTGACCATGGCGTTGCTCTCGATCGCCATCCACGCGCGCGGGCACGACGCGATAAGCTTCACCGGGAGCCAGTCGGGCATCCTCACCAACGACCGCCACTTCGATGCGCGCATCATCGAGGTGCGCCCGCACCGCATCCTCGACGAGCTCCATCGCGGCCGCATCGTCATCGTCGCGGGTTACCAGGGCATGAGCTACAAGCGCGAGATCACAACGCTCGGTCGTGGCGGCTCGGACACGACGGCCGTCGCGCTTGCCGCCGCGCTCTCCGCGGAGCGCTGCGAGATCTACAGCGACGTCGACGGCGTGTACTCCGCCGATCCGCGCGTCGTCAGCGACCCCAAGCACCTGCCGGAGATGGATCTCTCGGTCCTCGGCGAGATGGCGGAGGCGGGCGCGAAGGTGCTGAACGCCCAGGCCGTGGAGTGGGCGCGGCGCAGCAAGATCGTGATCCACGCGCGCAGGACCAGCGATCCGCTCACCGGCGCACGCCAGACGGCGGCCCGGCCCGACCCGGAGGACGGCGAGATCGCGCGCTCGGCGGACGAGAACCGCAACGTGCGCGCCATCGTCGGGATCGGAAACGTGATGTTTGCACGCATCGCCCGCGCCAGCCTCCCCCAGTTCCTCGCCACCGCGGCGGGCGAGGAGGTGTCCGTCGGTGACGTCGTCGCCACCGGCGAGGATGCGCTCGTGCACCTCCCGCTCCTCAACATGCCCGACTGGCCGCGCTGCAAGCGCGCGATCGAGACGGCGCTCGGCAGCAGCGCGACGTTTCTCGGCACACGCGCTGTGGTGAGCGTCGTCGGCTACGGTCTCACCGGCGCGAGCGCCGCGCTCGCGCGTGCGCTCGAGGCCCTCGCGCGCGCCGAGGTGGTCCCGCAGTGCATCGCCGCCGGGCCGCTGCGGATCAGCGCCACCATCGACGAGGCGCAGCTCGATCGCGCGCAGCGCGCGCTGCACGACGCCTTCGTCGACGCTTGAACCGCCCCGCCGGTCAGCCCCGCCGGTCAGCCGCCCTTGCGCGCGAGCGTGGCCGCGACGCGACGGAGGTTCCGGTCGTCGGTCGCGGGCATGGCCGCGGGGTCGGCGGGCCCGACGAGAATGAGCAGCGCGCGGACCGTGGTCCTCGCCTCATGCAGGAGCACCGGATCGGCCGTCGCCTCCGCGCGCGCGGCGATGCGTCGCCAGACCGAGAGCTGCGCCGGGGTCTGGCCTTCCTCGCCGTACCAGCTCGCGAGGATGCGCATCGCGGTGGGATCTTCCTCGCCACCCGTCGAGAGATCCTCGACCGCCTCGGCGCGCGCGCCGAGCGCCCGGCGCACGTACGCCCGGCCGAGGCGCGCGGCCCGCAGCGCCGGCAGGTGCTCGAGCGCGAGGGAATACACCCGCTCCGCCTCGCGCAGGTCACCCTGGCGCGAACGCAGGCTGCCGAGCCCGAGGTAGGCCTCCTCGCAGGTGGGATCGAGCGCGATGGCTTCCATGTAACGCCGCACCGCGCGGTCCTCTTCCTTTGCCGCCTCGTGCGCCTTCGCCGCGCGCACGAGATCGAGCGCGCTCGACGCCGCGGCGGGTCGGCTGCCCGCGAGGCACGCGGCGAAAGCCAGCGCGGCGAACAGCGATCGCGTGACGCGCCCCATGCGCGGAGGATAGCGCTATCGTCGACGACGATGTGGACGTTCGGGCACGAGCAGGAGGCGCGGCGGCTTGCGCAGATCGCGCCGGGGACCCACGGCGCGGTGGCGGTACGCGTGACGGTCGTCTCTGACAACGTTGTCGTCAGCCCGCTCAGCGGCCTCGCGTCGGCGTTCCTCCAGATCGATCTGCTCGAGCGTCTCTCGCCGGACCGCGCCGGTTTGCAGGAGAATGAGCGCGACGACGAGTTCTTCGTCCTCGGCAGCGCGAAGTACGGACAGGTGCTGACCCTCCGCGACGGGGACGGGGACGAGGTCAGCGTCGTCGCGACGCGCATTCGCTTCGAGCCTGCCACCCTGATCGGAGGGCAGCCCGTGGCCCACGTGCCGGCGGTGCTCGCGCCCTACCTCCGCAATGCGACGGGCCGCGGGGTGATCTGCTCGCGCGAGCATGCGCTCCGCACCGGTGACGCCGTGTTGTTGAAGGCCGTGATCGAGCCCTCGCCGCACGTCGTGCCCGACGGCTACCGTTCGGGTACGGCGATCCGCTACCTGCCGCGCGACGATCTCGCGCCGGTGGTCCTCGTGGAGGTCCTCGAAGTCCCCGCGTGGTGAGAAGGATGGCTGCTTTCCCGGCCGCGCTCGCGCAGCTTTTCCTGGGCGAGCTTGTCGAACTCGTGCTGGAGCTCGGCGATCTCGCGGTCGTCGAGCTGCTCGAGGCACATGAGCCGGTTGCGCGCGGCCTCGTTCGTGCGGATCAGCTCGTCGAGCTTGAGGTGGATGGCGTGCGAGTCGCGGTTCTGGGTGTTCTGGATCAGGAACACCATGAGAAACGTTACGATCGTCGTGCTCGTATTGATCGCGAGCTGCCACGTGTCCGAATAATGAAACACCGGACCGGTCAGCGCCCAGACGGTGACGGTGCCGAGCGCCACGATGAACGCCCAAGGGCTCCCCACGCCATGCGACGTCTTGGAGGCCAACCTTCGGAAGAAGTCGCTGGCCCGGTAGGG
>Ga0123336_10001374_pt1 | contig 22430 bp, 13 predicted proteins | sample SSSSmetaG_FD_96466 | JGI IMG/M metagenome (GOLD analysis project Ga0123336, IMG submission 96466) | Glacier valley bacterial and archeal communities from Borup Fiord, Nunavut, Canada, to study Microbial Dark Matter (Phase II) - ​SSSS metaG | ecosystem: Environmental > Aquatic > Freshwater > Ice... | reverse complement strand
CCTAGGCTACGGACCAGACGGCAGCTCTGATTCATACTATATTTCAATAGACGGTAATTCCTCCATCCAATTTATCCAGAATTCTTCTTGGGGCTGGCATAAACAAACTTCATCTTTCTCTCTGTCAACTGGAACTCATTCCATTTACCTAAGAATTAGAGAAGATGGCACAAATATTGATAAAATCTTATTAACCAAACTCAGTACTACCCCTTCAGGTCTTGGCGGAACTTCACTAGTTCCTGGTGGTGGTGGTAGTACACCAACGCCAACCCCTACTCCAACCCAGAATCCCAACACACCTTCATTGTTAGCAATATCATCAGTTACAGACAGTGGTAATGATGGTAATTTACCTGCAAATACTTTTGATAATAATATGTCAACACGTTGGTCTTCTGATGGTTCTGGACAGTGGATTAAGTATAACCTTGGTTCTGAAAATACAGTATCATATTTAAATATTGCATATTATCAAGGAGATACAAGGTCAACTACTTTTGATATTAATGTTTCTAGTGATAATACAAACTGGACTCAAGTATACACAGGGGAAAGTAGTGGCACTACTGCAAATTATGAAACTTATAATTTCACGGATGCTTCTGCACGTTACGTTCAGATAGTCGGTTATGGCAATACTTCAAATACTTGGAATAGTATACTTGAAGTGCAGATATATGGATTATCTGGGACAAGCAGTACTCCTACTCCGACTCCTAATCCTACTCCAACCCCAACACCCACTCCAACACCTACTCCAACACCTACTCCTCCACCATCAGGTCTTACATACCCAGCAGACCTTCTTAACTTAACAAATTGGAAAGTAACACTCCCAATAGGAAGCAGTGGCAGCCCAACCGAAATTAAACAGACTGCGCTAGACACATATTCAATAGATCCATGGTTTAAATTAACTTCAGCTAAAGACGCCGTCCAATTTCGTGCAAACTGTGGTGGTGTTACCACCAGTGGTTCAGGTTATCCAAGGTCTGAATTGAGAGAAATGACCAGCAACGGTACTGCAAATGCAAGCTGGTCTTCCACCTCAGGTTCCCATAGGATGTACATCAGACAAGCAATAACACACTTGCCTGTAGTGAAACCGGAAGTCGTGGCTGGGCAGATACATGATGCCAGCGATGATGTTACGGTATTCAGACTTGAAGGTACAAATCTCTATATAACAGATGGAGACACTACTCATGCATATTTAATTACTAATAGTTACCAGCTTGGCACTATATTTACCTGCGAAATGGTTGCAAGTGGTGGCAAAATAGAATATTACTATAACGGTACAAAGCTTCCATATTCACAAACCAAAAGTGTATCAGGCTGCTATTTCAAGGCAGGCTGTTATACACAGTCAAATACAAGTAAGGGTGATGCAGCTGATGCTTATGGCGAAGTTCTTATTTATGACGTTCAGGTAACTAATTAATAAAATTCAAAATGGCAGTCCGAAGAGACTGCCATTTTTTTGTATTCTATGATGTAGGTCCTATTAAGACAATAAACACACGAGATTTTTGCCATGCTCTATGTCATTTTTACTCTAATTTCAACTGACTAAATTTGTCCTCTTCCTTGATATAATGCCCTGTTGCAGGAATATTTTTGGTTCGATAAAAACCAATATTAGCGAAATCAACCTCTAATAGCTGTCTGATCTTCACCATTCGACTATCCTTCTTTGAGATCAACACCTGTACTCCTTGAGAATTTTTGGTTGATTTAATACCTATATCTGAAGTATTAAATATTAGAACCTTCCCTATACTACTAAAAGCAACTAAATCCAGATCTTCTTTGATAAACCTTACATCAACCAGTCCAGAATTCGCAAAATAGGCATTTGCAAGCTTTTTACGGTTTGTTTTGGTTGCATAGCTATTTAAAGTTACTTTGGCTATTTTGCCGCTTTCAAAGGCAAAGAGCATATTGCCTTCGTAATCATCAGTACCCACAATGTATAAAATCTTCTCGTCCTCGGTTAGACTAAGTAAATTTGGAAGATACTCGCCAAGACTGCTAGCCTTACAATCTGATATTTCATGGATTTTTACTTTATAGACTGCCTGCTTGTTTGAGAATAGTAACAAATCAGATTTGTTCTTAGTCTCAATCTCCTGCATAACTTCATCGTCTTCCTTAAGCTTTTGATCAGGGTTAGTTCGCAGAGATGTTAAAGGAATTTTTTTCAGATAGTTTTCCTTGGTAAGGAAAATCTTTAATTTATAGTCCTCAACAAACATATCCTCACGACTTACCTGCTCAAAAGCTTCAATAGAAATTATCTCAGTTTTTCTTGGCTTTCCATACTTTTTAGAAATCTCCTGCAGCTGTTTTGTTATGATTTTCTTGACTTTAATATCGTCACCTAGAATAGCTATCAAATTGGCAATATCTTTAGTTAAATCACTAATTTCCGCTAATCTTTTTAAAATGTATTCTTTATTTAGATTTCTTAGCTTGATTTCAGCTATAAACTCAGCTTGAATCTGATCAATACCATAGCCATCCATCAAGTTTGGAATTACTAGTGAGTCCTTCTCAGTCTCACGTATAATCTTAATAGCCTTATCTATATCTAAAAGTATCTTTTCCAGACCGAGAAGTAGATGTAACTTCTCCTCTTTTCTGGCGATATCGTAGGCAGTCTGCCTTTTTATACAATCTGCTCTAAATATAACCCACTCATGTATAATTTCTTTAACACCCATAACTCTTGGACGTCCATTAATTAATATATTAAAGTTACAGCTAAAGGAATCCTGAAGAGGTGTCAGAAGGAAAAGTCGCTGCATAAGGTTATCAGCATCTTCCTGTGTATTGCTACCACGTTTCATATCTATGGTTATCTTAAGTCCACTAAGATCTGTCTCATCTCTAACATCTGAGATATCTTTAATCTTGTTATCTTTAACCAGCTCAATAATTGAATCGATGATAGCCTCTGAGGAAGTGGAATAAGGGATCTCATTTATATCAATACAATTATTAGATTTATCAAATTTGTACTTTGCCCTAACTTTGATGCTACCTCTTCCTGTGCTGTAAATATCCCTAAGGTCTTTTTCGCTATAAATCAACTGCCCTCCTGAAGAAAAATCAGGGGCCTTTATAAATAAAAGCAAATCCGTGTCATTGTTTTTCATATATGCAATAGTAGCATCACATACTTCTGTTAGATTAAAGCTACAGATATTGCTTGCCATACCCACGGCTATTCCTTGATTAGGATTTACCAATATGTTTGGGAAAGTGGTTGGAAGAAGCTTTGGCTCCTTCATAGTCCCATCATAGTTGTCTATAAATTCAACAGTATTCTTATCAATGTCTGTAAAAATTTCGTTGCATATGGCATCCAGCTTACATTCTGTGTACCTCGCTGCTGCAAAAGCCATATCTCTAGAGTATCTTTTACCAAAGTTACCTTTAGAATCAATCAGCGGGTGCAATAGAGTATCATTTCCGCGTGTGAGCCTTACTAGAGTCTCATAGATTGCCATATCACCATGAGGGTTAAGCTTCATGGTCTGGCCTACAATATTGGCAGATTTTGTTTTATTCCCTGTAAGCAAACCCATTTTATACATGGTATATAAAAGCTTTCTATGTGAAGGCTTAAAACCATCAATTTCAGGGATTGCCCTTGAAATAATAACACTCATTGCATAGGGCATATAATTTGTTTCAAGAGTATCACATATGCCTTGTTCATTTATATTTTTCATTAAGTCACCTCATAAACTATATATTTTGAATTATTTTACAAAAATCTTAATTCAAAATTATATCAGCTAACATCAATCATCTCCAAATATTTTTCACCATTTTGTTCAATAAAATCTTTCCTGCCTTGCAAATTATCCCCTAGAAGCACATCAAACATATCCTCAGTGGCTTTTATATCATCAGGTAAAACCTTCACCAGACGCCTACTATCAGGACACATAGTTGTCAACCACATCATTTCAGGTTCATTTTCTCCAAGTCCTTTTGAACGATGAAGGGTGTACTTTCCCTTTAATTTTTCCACAATATTGGCTTTTTCCTTTTCAGTATATGCAAAATAACTTTTGCTCCCTGATTTAATCTCAAAAAGTGGAGATTCAGCTATATATACCTTACCCGCATCAATCAATGATGGTACTAGCCTATAAAGCATGGTCAATATAAGTGTTCTTATTTGAAAGCCATCTACGTCCGCATCAGTACAAATGATTACTTTATTCCACCTGAGGTTGTCCATTTCAAAGGTATTTAGATCCTTATTGTGCTTTGACTTTATCTCAACACCACAACCTAAAACCTTCATCAAATCAACTATAATATCACTCTTAAATATTTTATCATAATCAGATTTTAAGCAGTTCAGAATTTTACCTCGAACAGGCATAATTGCCTGAAATTCCGAGTCCCTTGCAAGTTTACATGCACCCAAAGCAGAGTCACCTTCAACTATATATATTTCTCTTATGTTTGTATCCTTGTTTCTGCAATCTACAAACTTTTTTACTCTATTTGTTATGTCAAGATTACCAGAAAGCTTCTTTCTAATGTTAATTCTCGCCTTTTCAGCCTGTTCTCGGCTTCTTTTATTAGCAAGAATCTGTTCTGCAACTTTCTCGCTATCCAGCTGATTTTCAATAAAATATACCTCTAGCTGATGTTTCAGAAATTCTGTCATCGCTTCCTGAATAAATTTATTGGTGATAGCCTTCTTAGTTTGATTTTCATAGCTAGTAACCGTAGAAAACGAGTTGATTACAAGAGCAAGACTGTCTTGGATATCTACAAAGGTTACTTTGCTCTCATCCTTGTTATACTTGTTCTTAGCTTTCAAAATTCTATCTATCTCAGATACAAAGGCTGCCTTTACAGCTTTATCCGGAGCTCCACCATATTCAAGATAACTTGAATTATGATAATACTCCAATATATTAACTTCGTTATTAAAGCAAAAAGCCGCCTGAATTTTAACCTTATACAAAGGCTTATCCTCTCTGTCTCGTCCACTTGTCTGTGTCTCAACAAATTGAATCTGGCTAAAGCTCTTTTCACCCGCAATCTCTTTTACATAGTCCACAATTCCATTTTCATAGATATACTCAAAAGTTTCCCCAGAAGGTTCATCAATCAAAATAAATTTAAGCCCTGCATTTACAACAGCCTGTTTCTTTAATATATTTTGGAAATAATCAAGTGGTATGTTTGTATCAGTAAAAACATCCAGGTCTGGCCTCCATTTTTGAATGGTACCAGTCTGTTTGTAGGAACTCTTGGCTTTTTTCAGACCTCCCACATTTTCGCCTTTTTCAAAATGCAAGTCAAATTTAAAGTCATCCCTGAAAACAGTTACATCCATATATTCAGAGCTATATTGAGTAGCACAGCTACCAAGGCCATTTAAACCAAGACTAAACTCATAATTCTCTCCAGAATTATTTCTATATTTGCCTCCAGCATAAAGTTCACAAAAGACAAGCTCCCAGTTATACTTTTCTTCTTTCTGATTATAATCTAATGGGATACCTCTCCCATAATCTCGAACCATTATTGAATAGTCTGAAAACCGTGTTATTTCAATTACATTGCCGTATCCTTCTCTTGCCTCATCAATGGAGTTTGACAGTATTTCAAACACAGCGTGCTGGCATCCTTCAAGTCCATCTGAGCCGAAAATAACGGCAGGTCTTAACCTAACACGATCAGCACCTTTTAACGAGGTAATACTTTCGTTGCCGTATTCATTGGCCTTATCATTTTTCGTCATATGACACCTTCCCAATATTTAGTGTATTACTACTGTACAAATATATATTATATACAGAACATGTGTTCAAGTAAATAGCACTCCCTAAATTTATCGATACTTGTTAAATCTTGCTTTACAAGCTATAATTAATATAAATATCTTATAAGGATACTTTTGTTTATTTAATATCCAAACTCTATTTTAACAGAATAAAACTAGTTACAAAAACCATTAACTGGGAAATTCAAATAATGAATTACCTTAAACCAAGTTTAAAGTATATATTTATTAGAGTTTGTTAAATGAAAACAAATATCCAATGATTTAATGTATTTATATAAGGAGACGTTACAAATGTCAGTATGGCTACTAAAGTGTATAAACAATATTTTTCCACTGCCTATTCATCCATTTAATTTACAGAATGATAATGTTAAAAGCTATGCAGAATGGCAGTTTGAAAAAGCAGATAACACAATCCAGTATTACCTAGATGCTGTAAACAAAGATGAAATGTTTAAAGATAAAGTTGTTTTAGACATCGGTTGTGGTGCTGCTGGGAAAACCTTAAGTTATGCTACCTCAGGGGTAAAACACATTTACGGTGTAGATGTAGTTGACTATTATGAAAAAGAAGCTATGGAGTTGGCCAACCAAAAAGGCCTTACAGATATTTTTACTTTTCTTTGTGCAGATGCGTCAAAGTTGTCATTTAATGATAACTTTTTCGATACAATAATAATGAATGATGCCATGGAACATGTTGACAAACCTCTTGAAGTACTAAAGGAATGTTATAGAATACTAAAACCTGGAGGAAGGCTTTTTGTTAATTTTCCCCCTTATTATCACCCTTTTGGAGCACATTTAAGTGATGTTATAGGTATTCCATGGGTGCATATGTTTTTTACTGAAAAAACACTTATAAATGGTTATAAAGACTTAGTACAAAAGCATCCTGATGCTCAAAAAAGAATTGATTTCAGGATTGGTAAGAAAGAAGACGGAGAAGAGTATTTTTCGTACATTAACAAAATGACTTTAAAAAGGTTTAGCACAATATTACCTCAAACGAAATATAAGGTCTTTTATAGCAGAGAGGTTCCTTTAAGACATTTTCTAATGGCTTTTGCAAAGATACCTGTTCTAAAAGAAATGTTCGTTAAGATGGCAGTTTATATTTTAGAAAAGTAAGAAAGTATTATGTAATTTTGAAACTAATCTTATAATAGTCTTTTAATATCTGAATTTTTGATCACGGAAGGAAGATTTGCTTGAAAGTTTTGATTCTTTCTGTTTGTACAGGACACGGCCATAATCAGGTGGCTGCCTCAATTATGAACAGATTAAATGAAGAAGAAAATATAGTCTGTAACACTATAGATGTTTTTAGTTATGTTAGCCCTATACTTGGTAAATCAATATCTGAGGGCTATCTTTTGGCAACCAAATATGCACCTTCACATTATGGCTCTTTTTATAGGAAGGCTGAGATATCACCAGATGCAGGATCTAGCCTTTACTCAGTGGTTGATAAACTTCTTTCGAGAAAACTAAATCAACTGCTTCATGAGCAGAAACCCGATATTATTATTTGCACTCATGTATTTGCAGCAAAACTACTTGGACGTTTTTGCGATCAGCTTTCAGAAATAGTTAAATTTGGAGTAGTAACGGATTATACTCTTCATCCATTTTGGGAGCAAACCATAATGGACTTTATTATTGCCCCTTCAGAAAGCGTTGTTGAAGAGGCCATTAAGAAAGGTATCCCTAAAGATAAACTTCTTTCTCTTGGTATGCCTGTACACGAAAAGTTTTTACACAAAATTGATAAAAGGTCTGCTAGAATAATCCTTGGCATTGAGGATACTAATAGTATTCTTGTAATGGGTGGAAGCATGGGATTTGGGGGTATAGACGAAATAATAGAGAACCTGGACAATATTGAAGAAGACTTTCAGATTCTGTGTATTTGTGGTACCAATACTGAAATGAAAGAAAAGATAGAAAATATGAGTACTCGAAAGTCAGTTTATACTTATGGGTTTGTAAATAATGTTGAAGTTTTCATGGATGCAGCTGATTGCATAATAACTAAACCTGGTGGAATTACTGTATCAGAATGCCTTGTTAAGAATCTTCCCATGATTTTGATTAACCCTATTCCCGGTCAGGAAGATAGAAATGCAGAATTTCTGAATTCATCTGGTGCAGCTTTACTTGTTAATGATGAGCTTACTATAGAAAATGCAGTAGAAAGCTTTTTTAAAGAAACTAATGTCAAAAAAGATCTTATTAAGAACATTAAAAATATCGCTAAACCAATGGCTGTTGAAGAAATTTGTAAATTAGTTAAGGAATACAATACTAACGCATTAATATCTACATATTAAATTTAAATGGGCAGTTGCAAAATGAATAGATTTTGCAACTGCCCATTTTTTATCCTTCTAAGGTTGTACTACTAATGTTGGTGGTGTATATACCCTTGCAGCAAGTTCTTGGTCTAACATTAAAATTCCTCTTCCATCATTTCCAACTAATTGTAATTTCTTTAAATAACCTTCCATATTTGATTCTTCCTCAGCCTGTTCAGTTACAAACCACTGGAGAAAAGTGTTTGTTTTATGATCCTTATCTTCTAATGCAGCATTTACCAAATTATAGATTGATGCAGTTACTGTAAATTCATGGTTTAAGGCCAATTCAAATACTTCACTTGGAGAGTTAAAATCAAACTTAGGAGCTGGAATAGTTTCAAGCTTTACATTGCCACCCACATGATTAACATAGTTGAAGAAAAGCATTGCGTGGTCTCTCTCTTCCTGTATTTGTACTCTAAAAAAGTTTGCAAATCCATCTAAATTTAAGGATCTCAAATAGGCTTCCATTGACAAATAAAAATATGCTGAGTAAAATTCTTTCTGAATCTGCTCATTAAGTAATTTTTCAAGTCGTTCATTGATCATGGTCTTACCTCCAAATTAAATAATAAACTTAGAAACACTTTAGACTTAACTAAATTAACTATTTTAGTATCATAAGTTAATACCTTGTTTCAAAGTTTTCTCTAACTCAATGATACCCTACTCAAAATAATTTAAACAGCAGGATTTGGCAATTTCCTACTTATGTGCGTTTTGTGGGAATTATCATTGGTTTTTTTACAATTTTTTAACCTTAGAATCTCTTAATGTTCACATAATACTGTAACCGAAGGAACAAATACTCATATATTGATATTATTGAGAAAGGAGAATACTTATGTGCGGTATAACTGGTTGGATAGATTACAAAAGGGATATTTCCATACATAACGATATTCTTGAAGCAATGACTGAAACTCTAATAAATAGAGGTCCCGATGCAGGTGGTACATATGTGAGCAAAAATGCACTACTGGGACATAGGAGACTTGCTGTTGTAGACATTGTAGGAGGAAAACAACCGATGTCTAGGACAATTGGAAATAAGGAATTTGTCCTCGTATACAACGGCGAATTATATAATACTGAGGACATCCGAAGAGAACTTCTAAACTTAGGCTATTCCTTCCGTGGGCATTCTGATACAGAGGTTCTACTTGTGTCCTATATTGAATGGGGGCAAAAGTGTGTTGATAAATTCAACGGTATTTTCGCTTTTGCTGTCTGGGATAGCCAAGATAAGACTCTTTTCTTAGCTAGAGACAGGTTCGGCGTCAAACCTCTATTCTACGCCCAGAGGGATACATCCTTCATATTTGGTTCTGAGCTTAAAGCCATTTTAAAAAATCCATTTGTTAAGGCTGAATTGGATGAAGATAGTCTTGCTGAAATATTTGCATTAGGTCCTTCAAGAACTCCAGGAAATGGCGTATTTAAAGATGTCTATGAATTAATGCCAGGTCAATGGATGCTTGTCACTCCTGAAGGGATAAAAAAATATAAGTATTTTAACTTGGTTAGCAGACCACATGAAGACAATTTTGAGAAGACAAAGAAAACTGTAAAAGAACTTGTTTTAGACACAATTGAAAGACAATTGGTATCAGATGTTCCTATATGCACTTTTCTATCTGGAGGACTTGATTCAAGTGCAATAACTGCTGTTGCTGCCAACTATTTTAGCACAAGAGGGTTAGGTCAACTCCATACATATTCTATTGATTATCTTGATAATGATTTATACTTTAAGCCCAGCTTGTTTCAGCCAAATCCCGATGCTCCCTGGGTAAAACAAATGGTTGATGCTTGCGAAACTAATCATCATTATTATAACATTGATACACCTCAGTTAGTTACAGCCTTGGAAGGTGCTCTGGAGGCAAGAGACCTCCCAGGTATGGCAGACATTGACTCTTCCCTTTGGCTATTCTGTAAGGAAGTCAAGAAGGAGCACGTGGTATCTTTGTCTGGTGAATGTGCTGATGAGGTTTTTGGTGGATACCCCTGGTTTCATAATGATGCAGTTATGAGTACTAAGACCTTCCCTTGGGCAACAAATCTTAATGAACGGAAAAAAGTGTTATCACCAGAACTTTTAGACATGATAAAACCTGATGAATATGTTGAAAGACGTTTTTTAGAGACCCTTGAACAGGTACCAAAACTTCCTGGTGAAGCGCCACTTGAGGCAAAGAGAAGGGAGATGTTTTATCTTAATATAAATTGGTTCATGTCTACTCTTTTAGATAGGAAAGACAGAATGAGTATGGCAGCTGGATTAGAAGTCCGGGTACCCTTCTGCGACCATAGGCTGGTACAATATGTATGGAATATCCCTTGGGAAATGAAGTCCTGCAACGGTAGAGAAAAGGGAATTTTAAGAGAAGCTCTAAAAGGCATGTTACCTGACGAAATACTTTTTAGAAAAAAGAGTCCCTATCCTAAAACACATAATCCAGCATATGAAAAAGCAGTAGCTACATGGTTATCAGAATTACTTGATGATACTTCTTCTCCCCTTTTGTCCCTTGTTAATTTGAAAAACTTAAAAACTATGATGAATAACTCCTCTGACTATGGAAAGCCATGGTTCGGCCAGCTTATGGCAACACCACAAATGTTTGCATACCTGATACAAGTTGATATGTGGATGAGAAAATACAATATAAGCATAGTCTGATAATTCTTTACCCAATAATATAGGTAGAGCTCTGCATCAAGTATGGTGCAGAGCTCTTATACCATCTATCTATCCAAAATATGCTACTCCAGCAGTAAATAATTTCTGATCCTTTTCACCAGGAACATTATTTGCTACAAAATTTCCTACTCTTTCAGAATGCCCCATTTTACCAAGAACCCTTCCGTCTGGGCTTGATATACCCTCTATTGAGTACATAGAACCATTTGGATTAAATGGCATTTCCATTGTAGGATTCCCCTCTTTATTTACATATTGTGTAGCAACCTGTCCCCTTAAAGCAAGTTCTTTTACTAGAGCTTCTGACGCCACGAAACGCCCTTCTCCATGGGAAACTGGTATAGTATGAATATCTCCGACTTTCACATTGTTAAACCATGGTGAAATGTTCGAGGAAATCTTAGTATCAACCATGCAGGAAACATGCCTGCCTATGGTATTGAAGGTCAAAGTAGGACACTCTTCATCAATATCTCGTATTTCACCATATGGGACTAAACCAAGCTTAATTAAAGCCTGAAATCCATTACAAATACCCAGCATCAAACCATCTCTGTTTTTAAGGAGATCATTAACTGCATCTTTAACATAAGGATTTCTAAAGGCTGTGGCAATGAACTTACCCGAGCCATCTGGCTCATCTCCACCACTAAATCCACCTGGAAGCATTACAATCTGAGAATTATTTATACTTTTTGCAAGATCTCTCATAGAAGCTTCAATATGCTTAGCGCTTAGGTTATTTATTACAAAAATATCTGCCACAGCACCGGCCTTTTCAAAAGCTCTTTTTGTGTCATATTCACAGTTTGTACCTGGAAATACTGGTATTACTACTCTTGGTTTAGCTATCTTTAAATTAGTTTTGTAAACCGTTTTTGTCTTATATTCAAAGGTCTCACAGTTTTCTTTAGTGGTTACCACTTTTTCAGGGAAAACCTTAGAAAGAGGCTTCTGCCAAACATCTATCAAATCCTTTAATGAAATCTCCTCATTTTTAATCTGGATATAAGGACTGTCTATTGTCTGTGCAACAACTTTATAGTCCACATTTTCCAAATATGTTTCAAAGCCATCTTTAACCTCAACAATAAATGAACCATAATCTGGTGCAAAAAGTTGTATTTTATCATTTATAAAATTAACACCTATTTCATTTCCAAAAGCCATTTTTGTAATACATGCCAGAGCACCATCATTCTTAATTGTAGAAGCGGCTTTAACTAGTCCTGCTTTATGCATTTTATTAATTGCATCACAGGTTTTTACAAACCCTGCAAAATCAGGCATAAGATCTTTATCTTTACTTATAGGCAAGTAGACCAATTTATTCCCAGCTTCTTTTAATTCTTGTGAGATAACATCCTCAGTTTCTCCAACAACTAACGCAAAAGAAACTAGGGTTGGTGGAACCGTTATATCCATAAAGGTTCCTGACATACTGTCTTTTCCTCCAATAGCAGGTACTTTGAGAGCGTTTTGTGCCCATAGGGCACCTAAAAGAGCAGAGAATGGTTTTCCCCATTTAACAGCATCCTTACCAAGCTTTTCAAAATACTCCTGCAAAGTAAGTCTTACCTTTCCAATATCTCCACCGATAGCAGCTATTTTAGCAACTGAGTGGAGGACTGCATACATTGCTCCATGGAATGGGCTAAGGCTTGACAGGTAAGGGTCAAATCCATAGGACATCATTGTAACAGTACTTGTTTCACCTTCTAATACAGGAAGCTTTGCTACCATTCCGTCTGTAGGTGTAAGCTGTCTTAAACCGCCAAATGGTAAGAGTACAGTGGAAGCACCGATAGTACTATCAAATTTCTCTACAAGACCCTTCTGACTGCAACTATTTAAATCACTTAGAGTATTTCTAAGCTTTTCACTTATTTTGCCATAAGCTTCGTCAACAAAGAACTCGTTAGTTAGTTTTGGTGTGCTAACATATACATCCGTGGACTGGTTGACCCCATTTGTATCCAAGAAGCTTCTTTCTATATCAACAATCTGAGTTCCTCTCCATAGCATTTTAAGCCTTGGTTCCTCAGTTACCACTGCAACTTCAACTGCCTCAAGGTTTTCCATTTCTGCAGCCTTTATGAAGCTTACCATATCTTCCTTTGATAGTACTACTGCCATTCTCTCCTGAGACTCTGATATTGCTAGCTCAGTACCGTCTAAGCCTTCATATTTTTTAGGAACAGCGTCAAGATTTATTATAAGACCGTCTGCAAGCTCGCCTATAGCAACAGATACTCCTCCTGCGCCAAAGTCATTGCATCTTTTAATCATTTTACTTACCTGTGGATCTCTAAAAAGTCTTTGTATTTTTCTTTCTGTAGGAGGGTTACCCTTTTGAACCTCTGCACCACAGGACATAAGAGAATCTTCGTTATGTTCCTTTGATGAGCCAGTAGCTCCTCCACAGCCATCTCTTCCTGTTCTGCCGCCTAAAAGCACAATAACATCTCCTGCTATTGGTCTCTCACGGACAACGTTTTCCTTTGGTGCCGCCCCTACAACAGCGCCAATTTCCATTCTTTTGGCCACATAGCCCTCATGGTACACTTCGGCTACTTGCCCGGTTGCCAGACCAATTTGATTACCATAGGAGCTGTATCCATTAGCCGCCCCTGTTGTTATCTTCCTTTGAGGAAGCTTACCTGGTGTTGTATCTTCTATGCTTGTTCTTGGGTCTGCACTACCAGTGACTCTCATTGCCTGATAAACGTAAACTCTACCTGAAAGTGGGTCACGGATTGCACCACCAAGACATGTAGCAGCCCCACCAAAAGGTTCTATCTCTGTTGGGTGATTATGTGTCTCATTTTTAAACATTACTAACCAATCCTGAGCTTCACCGTTAATATTTGCAGTCACATTTATACTACATGCATTTATCTCTTCAGATTTATCCAAATCCTCCAAAAGCCCTCTTTTTCTAAGCTCCTTCATTCCAATTACAGCCATATCCATAAGGCATTGGTCTCTGTCCTTCTCGCCATAGACTGTCTTCCTCATATCCAAATATAGTTGGTATGCATTTTTAATTGGATTAGATAAATTCCCATCTTCTATCTTTACATCGGTAATAGTTGTCAAGAATGTAGTATGGCGGCAATGATCTGACCAATAAGTATCAATCATTCTTAGCTCTGTCACTGTTGGATTTCTATCTATTTTTCTAAAATAATCCTGACAAAATGCCAAATCCTCATTGGACATGGCAAAGCCCCATTCTCTTTTCATGTCGTTAAGCTCACTCAGGGACATCTTCGTAAAGCCATCTACTACTTTTACATCATCAACTTTTATTTCATTTTGTACTAAAGAATCAGGTTTGTTTAGGGATGCCTCACGAGCTTCCAATGGATTTATAAGGTAGCTCTTTATTTTTTCAAATTCTGCCCCTGAAATACCTCCCTTAAGGAATATTATCTTAGCTGTTCTCACCAATGGACTTTCTCCAGCTGTTAATATCTGAACGCACTGTGAAGCTGAATCCGCTCTCTGATCATACTGCCCCGGAAGATACTCAATTGCAAACAATCTTCCTTGTGAAAGTTCTGGGAGGCTTTCATCATATACTATATCTACTGGTGGTTCAGAAAAAATAGTATGTTTTGATAATTTATACTCATCTTCACTTATTCCTTCTATGTCATATCTCTTAAAAGCTCTGATTAATTCTAAATTTTCGATTAAAAGGCTTTCTTTCAACTCTGTTAGAAGCTTTTTAGCTTCAACGTCAAATTCATTTCTTTTCTCACAATAAATCCTTTTTACCATGTTCATTATTCCCTCCAAAAAGGTTATTTCAACTTATTATATATGTTGCACAGAATATCTGAAAACAACAAATATTTTGCTATAAAAACAAAAAAGTATTTTATAACTTGTTAGAATATAATAAGTCTTCTTTAATATTACGTTAATTGTAACATCACAATTTTTATAAGTAAAATTAATAAGTTTTATAAACAAGATAAGCAGTAATAATGAAGAGGAAGTAAAATGAAAGCCTACGTAATTTCAAAAAAATACTTGGGTAATAATTATAACTTATCTAAAGTGCCATTTTCGTGGTATAATGATAAGTAATAGTTATATTAGTAATGCACTTTTTACCTTTTAATTAAATTGACACATTTGACATAAGATATAATTAAAATAACGTTAAATGAGGTTTTCTAATGGATATTAATTTCGAGCTTTATAAAATATTTTATCATGCTGCTGCTACCTGTAGCTTTTCGAGAGCCGCAGAAAGGCTGTATATTTCTCAATCAGCCGTTAGTCAGGCAATTAAGAATCTTGAGAGCCGAATGGATACTCAGTTATTCACAAGAGCGGACAAAAGAGTAAGACTTACCCCAGAAGGTGAGATGCTTTATAGTCATGTTCAGCAGGCATATGGATTATTAAAATCTGCAGAAAACAATATACTTCAAATGAAAGAGCTTGAAGAAGGAGAAATACGAATTGGTGCAGGTGATACAGTATGTAAATTTCATCTCATTCCTTTTATTGAACAGTTCAATAAGCAATATCCCAAAATACGTATTATGCTTCTAAATAGAACCTCCTCTCAAATAAAGACCATGGTTAGAAATGGCTATTTAGACATGGGTATCGTTACTATGCCAGTCTTAGGCAATGAATTCAATGTGGAGGGTTTTGTTGACGTTCAGGACTTGTTTGTATTTGGTAAAAAGTTTGATTATTTGAAAGGTAAAGTTTTGAGCTTAGAAGACCTAGATTCTATACCTTTACTTCTCTTGCCGAGTGGTACATCAACACGAATAAATTTAGATAATCATCTTAAAAGCTTAAATATTAATGTGACACCAGAAATCGAACTAGAATCAGTGGATTTATTAGTGGAGTACGCTAGAATAGGTTTCGGCGTTGCACATGTATCGTCAGAGAGTGCAGAGACGCTAATACAATCAGGTGAGTTATCAGTCCTTAGCCTTCAAGAACCCCTGCCAAAGAGAAGTCTTGGGATAATAACTAATAAAGATGCCATTTTGCCCCCAGCGGCACAGAAGTTTTTAACACTTTTAGAGGAAACTGATCATAAATAATAAAGCCAAGCAAAAGAACCTAAGCATTCGCTTAGGTTCTTTTGCTTGGCTCCTCAAGTAGGACTCGAACCTACGACCCTTCGGTTAACAGCCGAATGCTCTACCAACTGAGCTATTGAGGAATATAAATTCGGCGACGACCTACTTTTCCAGGGGGCTACCCCCCAAGTATCATCGGCACTAGAAAGCTTAACTTCCGTGTTCGGTATGGGAACGGGTGTGTCCTTTCTGTCATAGCCACCGAAAAATTAATTTTTATTTAACAAGTCTTACACGTCTTCATTTTATCTTATAATAATCTTACAACGCCAAAAATATGTTACCACTTATTTATTTCTATGTCAATATTATAGTAGAAAAAGTCGCAAACTGAAATAAAATAAGCTTCTTTGCTGGGTAAATAAGTTCAAAAAAGAACTGTTCAAAATACTTCAAATAAGATTCTTTCATCGTTATTCTCCATCAGAATGCCCAAGTTATGTCATTCTGAGCGTTAGCGAAGAATCTTTAGCATGTTTTTGCATTTTAAAACAGTCCCTTTAAAGTCACTATTACTCCATTTTATTAACCTAATCGCTCTTCAATTATTTTAACAAGGTCAATGGCTTTTTGTGTTATAAAATCCTGATCTTTGCCTTCAATCATTACTCTTACTAAAGGTTCAGTACCCGATGGTCTAATTAGGACTCTTCCCTCTCCATGGAATATCTGTTCTAGCTCTTTGCAGGATTTTGCAATAATTTCATCCTCCATATAGCTATTTTTTTTATCATTGCTAACCTTTGCATTTTTTAAAACTTGTGGGAGAATTTGCATAACTCCTGCGAGTTCTGAAACCTTCTTTCCTGAAGTCTTAAGAACCTGTAAAAGCTGTAGACCAGTGACCATTCCATCACCAGTAGTATTATGCTCCAAGAAAATTACATGCCCTGACTGCTCTCCTCCTAAAACATATCCTTTCGAAATCATTTCTTCAAGTACATATCTATCTCCAACCGTAGTCTTTACAATATTAAGGCCTTCCTGCTTTGCCATTATATCAAAACCCATATTACTCATAACTGTTGCGACAATAGTATCCTTGCTTAATTTACCCTTCTTCTTCAAATCAAGGCCAATTATAGCCATAATCTGGTCACCATCTATAAAATTGCCCTTTTCATCAACAGCTAAGACCCTATCGGCGTCTCCGTCGAAGGCTAGACCAACATCAGCACCAACTTCTAGTACTTTTTCCTGTAACTCCTTAATATGAGTTGAGCCACAATTTTTATTGATATTTATACCATCTGGCTCATTATTAATTACAGTTACATCCGCTCCAAGCTCGAAAAGAGTATATGGAGCAACCTCATAGGAAGCACCATTAGCACAATCAATGACGATTTTAAGACCTTTCAAATCTACATCAATAGTCTTTTTTAAAAATGCCACATAATCATCTAGTGCACTTTCGCAAGTTGACTTTCTTCCAACTTCACTTCCAACAGGCTTTGGAAGCTCTAAAATGTTATCAAGAATTATTGCCTCTATTTGTTCTTCTATTTCATCAGGAAGCTTATAACCCTTTTCATTAAAGAATTTAATGCCATTAAATTCAAAAGGGTTGTGTGATGCTGATATAACTACACCTGCATCAGCGTTATACAATCTTGTTAAATAAGCTATAGCCGGTGTTGGTAATACATCTAGGCACACAGCTTCGGCGCCAACTGAACAAATACCAGCTACTAAAGCAGCTTCAAGCATGTCTCCAGAAATTCTAGTATCCATCCCAACAATTATTTTAGGAGTATGTTTAAATTCACCTGCAAGTACATAAGCACCTGCTTGCCCTAATTTATATGCAAGACCTGCTGTCAACTCAAGGTTGGCAACGCCTCTCACTCCATCTGTTCCAAAAAGCCTACCCATTAAAAATCCCCCTCAATTCTAAGTTATCATAAGTCACAATATCATACTAATTTGCGATTCAAAGGTCAATAATTCTGTAGTTCATGAATTATTCTAACCTTTCTGAATAAATTTAGTATCAACTTTTATAAGTTAAGATCCAAATAATTTGGATATATCAATAATAGATAAATCCTATACATGTTTAATTCCTAAGGACATGACAAAATTATTATATATATTAATCCTTAAAAAGTAAATATTATAAATTTTTAAATGTGATTATACACTCAATAAGTGTTATACAGCATTACTTTGGACTATATGTTTTAATTATTTGCTCAGCAATTTTGATACCATCAACTGCGGCACTCACAATACCACCAGCATATCCTGCTCCTTCACCAGCAGGATACAAGCCTGCAATACTCAAAGACTCAAAAGATGTGCCTCTAGTTATTCTAACGGGCGAAGAAGTTCTAGTTTCAACACCTGTAAGTAATGCATCTTCCATAGCAAAGCCTTTTAGTTTTCTGTCAAAAGCTGAGATGCCCTCTTTCATGGCGTCAGTTACATATCCTGGTAGACAGTCATTCAAATTAGCCAAGGTAACCCCTCCTGTGTAGCTTGGAATAACTTTGCCTACAGAAGTTGAAGGGATATTTAACATAAAATCCCTAAGCTTCTGAATAGGTGCTTTATAGTTTCTACCACCAATTTCATATGCAAGCTTCTCCCATCTTCGTTGAAAATCAATACCAGAAAGGGGATGGTTTGAACCAAAATCGGTGGGTTCTACTGAAACCACAAGGGCGCTGTTAGCATTTGCCCTGTCTCTTGCATACTCGCTCATACCATTTGTTACAATGGTATCAGGCTCAGATGCTGATGCAACCACTATTCCTCCAGGACACATACAAAAAGAGTATACTGTTCTATTACCACTTTTATAAAAAAGTTGATAGTCCGCTGCGCCTAATCTTTCATGAGTATATTCTTCACCATATTGCGCTTTGTTAATAACTTCCTGTGGATGTTCGATTCTAACACCAATGGAAAATGGTTTTTGTTGAAACTGAATTCCACTGTCATATAGCATTTTAAAAGTATCACGAGCACTATGTCCTATAGCAAAAATGCATATTTCGCACTCAATAAGTCTTTCATTATTAACAAATACTCCATTGATTCTTCCATCTTTTTGGCTTATATTCGTTACTTTTGAATCAAAATATACTTCTCCGCCTAGAGAAATAATCTTATTTCTTAGTGTAGCAACTACTTTTTTCAACACATCTGTACCTATGTGTGGCTTTGCTTTATAAAGTATTTCCTCATTTGCACCTGCAAGATAAAACTCTTCAAGTACTTGTTCACATCTTCTATCATTTATTCGCGTGGTTAGCTTTCCATCTGAAAAGGTTCCAGCCCCGCCCTCACCAAATTGAACATTACATTCGCTATCTAATTTAGAATTGTTCCAAAAATCATTTATCTTCTTCACTCTATTTTCAACACTGCTTCCTCGTTCTATAACTATAGGCCTAAAGCCCCACTTAGCAAGTGTTAGGGCTGCATATAAGCCACATGGTCCTGCACCAATTACTATAGGTCTATTCTTTAATTTAATATTACCGTATTCTATGGTCTCCTCATTTTTTTCTTCTAACATCCTGACATTTGCTCGTTTAAATCGCAAATCACTTGGAACTTCAAGTACAAAGCTATAAACCAAGCATATATCACTCTTTTTTCTTGCATCAATAGATTCTTTTGCGATTTTAAAACTCTTAAGATTTTCTTTTTTAATCCCGGCCCTTTTTATAGCCAGAGACAGAGCTTCTTCCCTACTTGTATCCAATGATACTTTTATATCAGAAACAATAATTTTCATGTTATTTACTCCTCAAAAAGGGAGCCATAGGCTCCCATAACTGTTTACATATTTATTACTTTTTAGTAACCTTCACTTCTATAGGATTATCATCTACTCTATTAATATCATTGTTAGGTAAAATTATTTTAACAGGAAGTTTGCTTATACCCTCAGTTACTCCAGTTAAATCTATAGTAACCTTAAAACTTGCTACATTCAAGCTCTTGATATCATTTTGTTTTCCTTTAATAATAAACTTAAAAGTATCCGGAACTATTTCATAAGAAAATTTAGTATCATCAACATTCTGTAGTGCAATAGCTGACTTGTTTACCACGAACTCCTTTGACTGAAGCTGTTCAACCATAACAGATACAGTAATATCCTTCTGCGTATCAGCTAGTTTAACGCCTTCAGGAACCTTGATAAAGCTAATTATATCCGCATTTTTAGAAATATTCTCAATATTTACAGTATCTGTAATAAGTTCATTAATAGCTTCTAACTGCTCTGGAAAACCAGAAATCAAAACCCTATCCTTGTTTGAAGTATAACCCGTAATTATAAAATCTTTAGCAGGGTTTCCTTTGATAGATGGTATGACGCTAACTTCTTTTGCAACATCAACAGTAACCTCAATACTACCGTTTTTGCTAAGCTCAGGAAGTTCTTCCTCTTTACTCCCATATACCTTGAAGTCCTTTTTTAGCGTGATTGACTTATTAATATTGTTAATATCAATAACGGTCTTTGCAACGGTCGCTTGATTTACTAATGATTCAACACCCTCAATAGTAACATTTTCAGGCTGAGGAGTAATATTAATAATTTTATAATTTTCTTTCATCTTCCCATTTTGTGTGACTATAATAGGAATTGACTTTTGTATCCTTTTTTCAACTACTACATTAAGTGCACTAGGTTTTAATATGTAAACATCTACTCCATTAATATTACTGCTTACTTTTATAGGCAATTCTTTCGGCCCAGCATCTTTTATTACAGAGAAGTCTACACTTGCTACAATATCTGAAGCAGAAATTCCTACAGTTTTATCCTTACGTCCTCTAACCTCTACTTGAACATAACTTTGAGTTAACTGCTTATTTAAACCTAATTTTTTTTCATCAAGAGAAGTTTGATTTAAGATACCTATTCCAACATCCAGATTCTTCTTTTCAAAAGGGTTATCAATATTGTTAAGAACAAAAAGCCATAATAATATTGCAAAAAAAATTGAAACAGCCTTTATACCAAAATCCCTTTTAAGCACTTTTTTCATCTGGACTTCACCTTCCATCTTGGCAATTTTCTGTTAGTCCCATTTTTTTCTATTAGATTCTTTTTAAGTGCTTTTCTCAACGTATCTGGATTTAAATTTCTTGTTAAACCTCCATTTAGTGCAAAAGAAATTTTACCAGTTTCTTCTGATACTATCAATGCAGAGCAATCAGACACCTCTGTTATTCCTAAAGCTGCCCTATGCCTTGTTCCTAGCTCCTTACTTAAATTTGGATTATCAGTAAGTGGAAGAAAGCATGCTGCAGCCTTTATCATATTATTCCTGATAACAACAGCACCATCATGCAAAGGAGTATTCGGAGTAAAAATATTAATAATCAGTTCAGAAGTTATTGCTGAGTCAAGTTGAACTCCTGTATTAATAATATCCCCAAGCTTTGTCTCTCCCTCAAGGACAATCAAAGCTCCTGTTTTAGTCCTAGAAAGCTCTTCTGCAGCCTTAACCAATTCCTCTATAGAAGAATTAGTCTTTTCCTCTAATTCTTCTTCATCAAGACTAAAAAAATGTTTGAATTTACTTCGTCCTAATTGCTCCAGTGCTCGTCTGAGCTCTGGCTGAAATATAACGACCAAAGCAAACCCAACTAATTGAAATGTATTTTTTAGAATAAACTCTAAAGTCTTTAGCCCAAGCCATTGACTAACATATGTTGCAATAAAAATAAATAAAACACCTTTTATTAATTGCCATGCCCTTGTCTCTCTAACAAGAAAGACAAGTTTATAAACAAGATATGAGACTATACTAATATCTATAACTGCTCTAAGAATAGATAAGGGGTCACTAAAGCCAACATAGCTTACTATGTTTTTATAAAAGTCATTAAAATTTAAGTTGCTAAAAACATCCAAAAACCTCACACCCTAACTGTTAGGCATTAAAGCACATATACTAATTATACCCTTAAAAAAAGCTTTTGTAAGCATTTCTTAAGGAAAATTTTATATAAAAATTATATCAAAATTATACTTTTTCTATTACTCTTTTATCTAAAAAATGAAATACCAACAGTAAAAGAGGTTATCACTAGTGCTACAAGTGTACATATTGCTACTAATCGAACGGTTTTAATATTCATTTCAAATACTTCCTCCTTAAAAAATACAATAAACATAATTAATTACTTCTTACAATATAATGCATGAAGTAATTATAACCTATAGGTCTTTTGCTGTAAATAATAATTAACTTTTTATGACATAAAATACTTTTTTAGTCTAAAAATTTCAGACTGCAAAATACAATATATAAAGCATAGAAAAATGTAGGAAAAAATTTGTATTCTATTAAAAATATTCAATAAAATGACTGTTAATTAGTTAGTATTTTGTTTATTTTAACCATAGTATTGTACTATAGAAATGCTAAAATAATATT
>Ga0123336_10001373_pt1 | contig 22432 bp, 10 predicted proteins | sample SSSSmetaG_FD_96466 | JGI IMG/M metagenome (GOLD analysis project Ga0123336, IMG submission 96466) | Glacier valley bacterial and archeal communities from Borup Fiord, Nunavut, Canada, to study Microbial Dark Matter (Phase II) - ​SSSS metaG | ecosystem: Environmental > Aquatic > Freshwater > Ice... | reverse complement strand
GCCCGAAGCATTTACAGCAGTGAAAAAATAATGAGCCCGGAGTACTTATGGCTGGGACAAAAAAAATCTATCCGGCGGATTTTAAACAAGGCTTCCTTTTTGTTGCCCAATTCGTATAACGAGATTACCCGGCTAAAAAGGCAGTTCCAACTGAGAAGTTCTTATGCAATAATCGCCAATGGAATTGACGAAGCCATCTTTAATGGTGCTGATAGTTTGGAAAAAGATGCGTTGTTAGTATTATGTGTGGCAAGAATTGAAGGCATCAAGAACCAGTTAAATCTTATCAAAGCTTTAAACGGCAGCCGGTTCAGACTCTTATTAATCGGGAAGCCCGCTCAGCATCAAACAGACTACTGGAAAGCATGCAAAGCAGCGGCGGCGGATAATATTTTTTTTATCGATAACTTACCGCAACAGGATCTTATTCCGTACTATAAAAAAGCGAAGGTGCATATTTTGCCAAGTTGGTTTGAGACAACCGGTTTAAGTTCACTCGAAGCCGCGGCGATGGGTTGTAATATTGTTATTACTGACAGGGGAGACGCCAAAGAATATTTTGGAAAAGATGCCTGGTATTGCGATCCGGCTTCACCTGCAAGTATGCTTAAGGCCGTGGAAGAGGCAGCCGGCAGTAGTTATACTAAAAATTTACGTACAAAAATATTCGAACAGTATACCTGGAAAACAGCGGCTATTCAAACATTGAATGCTTATAATGAGACTCTAAAAATATCCAAGTGAAAATAGGAATATTAGGAACAAGGGGGATTCCGAACCATTACGGAGGGTTTGAACAATTTGCTTCCTATCTTTCTGAAGGACTGGTTAAGAAAGGTCACGAAGTATTTGTTTACAATTCGCACAATCACTATTACAAGAAGAGTTCCTGGCGCCAGGTGAACATCGTGCATTGCTATGATCCGGAATATAAAATAGGTTCTTCCGGTCAGTTTGTCTACGACTTGAATTGCATCCTTGATGCGCGAAAGCGGCATTTCGATTTGATCCTCATGCTGGGTTACACGAGCAACTCAATATGGGGAAGCCTTTATCCGAAGGATACCGCTGTCATTTGTAACATGGATGGTATGGAATGGCAACGTAATAAATATTCAGCTACCGTTAAAAAATTCCTGTCTCTCGCAGAAAAATTAGCTATTCGTTATAGTGACTTTATAGTGGCTGATTCAAAGATGATAAAACATTACCTGGAAGAAAAATATACTGTTCCCGCAAAATATATTCCCTATGGAGCGGAGATTTTTGATCATGAAGAAGAAGACCTGCTGAAAGAGTACAAGCTTTCAGCAGGTAATTATTATGTGTCGATGGGCCGGATGGTAAGTGAAAATAACCTGGAGCTGATCCTGGATGGTTTCACCGCAAGCAACTCTGAAAAAAAATTCCTTGTCATCAGCAACCCTGCAAACAAATACGGCACACAGCTGGTTAAAAAATATAAGTCAGACCAGCGTATTATCTTTCCCGGCGCCATCTTTAATGAAAAACATAAACACTCCCTGAAATTTTTTTGCCGGCTTTACTTTCATGGCCATAGCGTGGGAGGTACCAATCCTTGTTTGCTGGAAGCAATGGCAAGCCGGTCGCTGATAGCAGCACATGATAATATCTTCAACAAGAGTATTCTTGGCAATGATGGTTTCTTTTTTTCATCCCCGCAGGACATAACGCAGCTGATTGAAACCAGTGACCGTGGTTACAAAGAAGAACAGATGATCGTTAACAACCTGCAGAAAATAAAAGATCAGTTTAATTGGGAAAGTGTAATAGATCAATATGAAAACTATATGCTTGAATGTTGCAATCAATCATTAAATGAAGCACATACTCAGGATCGAAGACTCACTTACAAATAAGATCAGCTATTATCATATCATTGCGTTTATGGCATGCCTGCCATTCGACCGTTTTTTCAGCGAGTTGATATTAATAAGTTTTTTACTGCATGAACTGATACATCTTGATAAAGAAAAAATAATCGGTGTCAAATTGCCGGTATTGCTTCCGGTACTTATTTACGTGGTCACTGTTTCAGGCGCTTTATATTCTCCCGACAAAGTACAGCTGTACAAAGACCTGGAAAAACAACTGGCGCTTGTTTTATTCCCTGTGATATTTTCTTTGACTTCCATCGATCTAAAAACTTATCGGCAAAACGTGTTAAAGGCTTTCGCTTTTATTATGCTTGCAACTGTGTTATATCTCTATCTTGATGCATTCAGCATTATCAGGTTTAACAAACTTGCCCTGTCATCATTGCTAAGTCCGTTATTTATAAATCATAATTTCTCTCTGCCGATAAACCTCCATGCTACCTATTTATCCATGTACGTTACACTGGCTGCTTCCATTTTTTTAAAATTTTGTATTGATGCCGTTACGTTAAGAAACCGCTTATTATATGCGCTGGGATTGATGATATTACTAATGGGCGTTATTCAGCTTTCATCCAAAGCTGTATTTATTGCAGTAATTATCATAATCAACTTTGCGACAACTATTCTTATCAGGACTAAGAAAAACCGCATAAGATTTCTCGCGGCTTCAATAATAATAACAACGCTGATAATAGTTGCACTAATGCAGGTGGAAGGATTTAAGATACGGTATGTTGAAAAATTACAGCAGGATCTGCAACAGACATCTTACAATGTAAATATAGCAGAACCCCGGATGGTAAGATGGCGCTGTGCATTAACGCTTATTAAGCAGTCGCCTGTAATTGGCCATGGCAGCGGATCAGAGACTAATTTGCTTAAGGAAATTTATTTTAATAACAAGTTATACATATCCTATCTGAATGAGTTAAACGCACACAATCAGTATTTGAGTTTTCTAATCAAATCAGGGGTCATCGGGCTGCTTGTATTTTTGTATGTATTGCTTGCTGGATTCAAGCAGGCTATCCTTAAAAAAGATTTTATTTTTTGCAGCTTTTTAATTGTGATATCAGTAGTTGCTATGTCTGAAAATATCCTTGATGTTAACAAAGGGATTTTCTTTTTCGCTTTTTTTTATCCGTTGTTTATAAAGAGCGGGGGGAAATAAACTGTGTAGCATTTGTTTGAAACGCGCTTTGCAGCATTTAAGAATAGACATTACCTGTAACCCATTGCCTGCAGATTAAACAGTTCTGCATACCTGCCATTCTTTTTTAGTAACTCTTCATGGCTGCCTATCTCTATCGATTGTCCTTTCTCCAGGACAAGTATACGATCGGCCATTCGAACCGTAGAAAAGCGATGAGAGATCAGCACTGCCGATTTGCCCCTGGTTAATTCAGCGAATCTTTGAAACACTTCGTATTCCGCTCTTGCATCGAGGGCCGCAGTAGGCTCATCGAGGATAAGCAACTGCGCTTCGCGCATATAAGCACGTGCCAGCGCTACTTTCTGCCATTCACCGCCAGACAATTCAATACCCTGGTTGAAACGCCGGCCCAGCATCTGGTCATATTTTCCCGGCAGTCTTTCAGCAAGTTCATGAGCCAGGCTTTGCTTTGCAGAAGCTTCTATCAATGGGCGGTTAGCGCTTTCACTGATTTTACCCACAGCGATATTCTGGGCTAAAGTCATTTGGAAACGAAGAAAATCCTGGAAGATAACACCTACCTGTAAGCGCAGTCCGGGAAGATCGTACTCTTTCAGGTCGATTCCATCCAGCAAAATTCTTCCTTCTGTCGGATCATATAATCTTGCAAGCAGTTTAACAAGTGTTGTTTTGCCTGCGCCGTTCTCTCCTACCAAAGCAAGTTTTTCACCGGCATGCAAAGTGAAACTAAGGTGCCGGTTGGCCCATGATTCAGCGTTCTGGTATTTAAATCCTACGTCTTCAAAAGTAAATCCCCGAAGGATAGGATTAGGGAAAGGAAGCGGATGAGCAGTCTGGCGGATATTAGGTTGTATTTCAAAAAATTCAAACAGGTCACGCAGGTATATAGCGCCCTGCGATACGCTGGTGAAACGGTTTAAGATGCCTTCAAGCAATGCCCTTAATTGACGGAAAGAGCCTGCAAGAAAGGTAAGATCGCCGATCGATAAACTTCCGGTAATAGCTTTCGCGATGATAACAACATATGCGCTGTAATAGCCCGCACTACCGAGCAAAGCAAAGAGTGTCCCCCAAAAAGATCGTTTTATTACCAGCTTTTTATTATCAAGAAAAAACTGATCTGATAAAGTGCGGAAGCGGTCAACCAGAAACCCTGAAAGGTTAAAGATCTTAACTTCTTTGGCAGATTCATCGCTGGCAGCCATATAACGGATATAATCAAGCTCGCGTCTTTCGGGAGTTTGTCCGCGGGTAAGTGCATAGCTTTTATTATTGAAATGTGATTCACCCAGGAAAGCGGGCACAACAGCGACCAGTAACAGTAAGATCAGCCAGGGGTTGAATATTAAAAGTCCGGCAGCAAGGAAGCCCATTGTTATAAGATCCTGCACCTGGCTGAGCACCTGGGACAGCAGGATGGTGCGACCAACAGTTTGCTGACGTGCCCTTTCCAGTTTATCGTAAAAAGTGGAGTCTTCAAACTGATCGAGATCCAGTGTAGCGGCATGGTTCATTATTTTTATGGAGGTATGGTTTGAAAACATATCTCCCAGTAAACTATCCAGGAGGTTCACCGCGCGGCTCAACGCGTCGGCTGAAATTGCCAGCACGAATTCAGCCGCTACCAGTTTCCATAAGTATTCATGGGAGGGGTTGCCACTGGCATGACTTAAAAATATTACCTGGTCAATGATCAGTTTACCAACATATAAAATAAGCAGTGGCATAGCCGATCTTACTATTCGAAGCAACGAATTACTGATTGTCATCAAGGGGCTTGTTTGCCATACCAGCTTAAAAAAAGCCGGCAGGTTACCCAGGGCCGCCAGGCGTTCTTTTACAGTTACCGGCTCAGTCTTCGCTTTAGTGGGGCTTTTAGAAGATATCCCGCTTTTTACACTCATCGGTGTAATTTAAGAAAGGAAAAGATAATGATGCGTGTTCCGGTTGAATTTGAACCACAGAGGCAGGGTGGCACGGAGATTTTGCCACGAAGACGCGAAGACACAAAGAGACACAAAGATTTTTTGTTAAGCCGTAAATTTTTTCGAACATATTCGTAAAATTCTTTGTGCCTTCTCGTCTTCGTGGCAAAAAAACACCGTGCCTCTCTGCCTCTCTGCCTCCGTGGTTCAAATCCTGCCTCCGTAGTTCAGATTTCCCTGAGCGCTTTATTATCCGTAATTTTCCCGATGCTAATGCTGAATCTATGAATTGTTACTACAAAACATCCAACATAATTTTTCTTTCGGTAATAATCTTTACGTGCTTTACTTCCTTTATCCAACCAGATACTACCGACCGGTTACGTATAGCCGCTGAAATAGAAAACTCCGTTAAAAATGAGCTGCTGAATAAATGGTACCCTCAGTGTTTTGATAAACAGTACGGCGGCTTCACAAGCACTTTTACTTTCGACTTCAAACCAACCGGTAAGCAGGATAAAATGATCGTAACCCAGGCAAGGCATACCTGGTCTAATTCACGCGCAGCGGAAATATATCCGAAAGTGCCTTACTATAAAACCGGCGCGAAGACTGGTTATGATTTTTTAAAGAATGTAATGTGGGATAAAGTTAATGGTGGATTTTATACACTGGTGGATCGTAAAGGAAATGTAATACCGGGCGGCACGTCTCCGAAAGATGCTTACGGTAACGCTTTTGCGATATATGCAATGGCAGCCTATTATCAATCTACCGGAGACACCGGCGCAATCACTGCAGCGAAGCAGGCTTTTTTATGGCTCGAATACAACGCTCATGATTCCGCTAACAACGGCTATTACCAGCACCTGTCGAAAGAAGGCAAACCTTTAAAAAGAATAAAGACAACACCTTCTGCTTCTGACCTCGGATACAAAGATCAAAACAGCTCTATTCATATACTGGAGGCGTTTACAGAACTATACAGCGTATGGCCCAACAACCTGCTGGGCCAACGCCTTGAAGAAATGCTGTTTCTTATCCGTGATAAAATGGTTGACCCAAAAGGTTACCTGCATCTTTTTTTCAAGCCAAACTGGACGCCGGTATCTTTTAAAGATTCATCAGAAGCAGTGATCCTAAAACACAGCAACCTGGATCATGTATCTTTTGGACATGATATAGAAACGGCTTACCTGATGCTCGAGGCTTCACACTTATTAGGAAAGAAAAATGATACCATCACCTTAAGGGTTGCCAAATCAATGATAGACCATGCGCTTAAAAACGGGTGGGATGATAAAGCAGGTGGATTTTATGACGAAGGATATTATTTCAAAAATAAGACTCAGATTACAATTATCAAAAACAGTAAGAACTGGTGGGCTCAGGCTGAAGGATTGAATACACTGCTATTGATGTCGGATTTATTTCCTGATAATGAACAACAATATTTTAATAAGTTCCGGTTGCAGTGGGATTATATTAAACGTTACCTGATAGATCATGAACATGGAGACTGGTACCAGGGCGGACTGGATAAGGAACCTGAACAAAAAGCAAATCTTAAGGGACATATCTGGAAAGGTAATTATCACCAGCTACGCGCTATGGTCAATTGTATTGAAAGACTTCGGCCCGATACAGTCGCACCTTCAGTGCCTGGAAATCTGCATGCCGTCGCGGGTAAGGATAACGGTTATGTGCTTCAATGGACTGCGTCGAAAGATAATAAGCTTTTGCTGGGCTACAATATTTATGAGAACGATAAGAAGACCCGTTTTACACCTCTTGGTAATTATTATATACCTGCGCAAAAACGATCAAATGTTATTTATATTAAGGCCGTTGATTTTCAAGGTAATGAATCAGGCGCCAGCAAAACTTTAACTTACTGATTTTCCTCTGACACGTATCAATGTTTCTTCAACAACTTACTTACCGCCGCATCACCCATTACCGCATAAGCCGGGCGCGGATGTTGTTTATCAAATACGCTTAGCACAGCACTGTCCGCAACAGTAACAAACGCTTCATCTATCTCCCCGTTGGAATTGAAAACTTTATCCAGCGCAAGTGCCAGGTGTTTTGCAAGAAACTTGTATGCGGCCTTTCTTTTATTTAAACCATAATCATGGCCTTCATCCGGCAGGTGTACGTTCTCCACTTCACCGCTCCTGTTGAACAGTTTATAAATATTTTTTATGTAAGGATATTCCACATCGGGTGTATTCTTCGTCCAGTCTCCACCATCAGATATCAGCAGCATTGGACGAGGTGCGGCAAGTGCGGCTATCTCCACATTATTTGTTTGAAAATCACTGGTCCTGTGAATGGGCATTCCACTTTCACAGGTACAGCCGCCAAAAAAACGAGCAGACACCATTACTACCGGGACAGACACTGCTATCCGGCTGTCCAGCGCCGTTAGTAAGAAAGTTTGTGTGCCTCCGCCCGACTCACCACTAACACCGATCCGTTTTGGATCAACACCCGGTAAGCCAAGCAGGAAATCAATGGCACGCCGGCTATTGTGGATCTGCATTTCAAGTGTACGGGGATGGCTATGCGAACATTGATCCGCATCGCCGTAACCGACCATATCGTAAGCAAGCACCACCGCTCCCATGCGGGCAAGAGTGGCGCATCGCTTTTGAACGTATTCCTGGAAACGGGGACGCTCACCATGTCCGTGGGGCGCCAGTATTGCGGCATAAGATGCCTGCGGTTGAAGAGGCCTGTACAAATTACCTGTTACAAAAAAACCAGGCAGGCTTTCAAAGGCTACGTCCTCAACGGTGTATCCATTATAAAAACGCTTGCTGTGTATAACGGGTTTCAAAGGCGTGCTAGCGGGAAGGTCAGAAAGATTTGCGCCTTTGATAATATTCTGCCGGATATGCTCCGCTCTTTTTTCCCAGCTGGCAAGGTCGTTATAAGTGGTCGCCATTTTTGCCAGGGCATCCTTCCCTTTAGCTTCAGTGAAGAAAGCTCCCCGGCATAGCAGCGTAGTGTCAATATCCTGCGCATATACTTTACCATAAAACTGCTTTGCTATCATACCAAATATAAAAAGCGACAATGACAGGTATTTCTTGCTCATGAGAAGATTTATAATACAATATAGTAATTTTTAGGATGATGAAGTTTTCCGACCGCGTTAAAGAGTCTCCTGCCACAAAGACCCGAAGACACTGAGGAATATAAATATTTTTATTTTGTCGGCAGCGGGTGTATCCTTTTACGAAGAGTCTTTTTGATGATAACCTTAATATGGAAAATCTAACGAAGCGATGAGAGATTGTTTGAACTGTGATTGAAATTGATTCAATGATGGAATATGAAATTGACACGTGTTGCATTTCATCAATAAATCAATTCACCACTTCAAACTTTAACAGGATATATTTTTCACCTCATACCTCATACCTAAAATTCTCTACCATCCCGGGTTTTGTTGCAGCTTAACCGCTTTATTCAACTCACTTTGCGGAAAAGGAAAACGATAATTTTTTTCGGTGAAAACCCTTGACTCAACTGCCACCACCTGGTAAGTAAATGTTGCGCCCGTTTTGGTAATAACCATTCCTGATACCGGCTTGTTTAAAAACTCTTCTCCTTTTTTCCATCTTCTCACATCAAAGAAACGATGTTCTTCAAAGCACAGCTCAACCCTTCTTTCATTTTGAATGCGCAATCGCATCTGGTCTTTGGAAAGACCTGCGGGTAACACCGGCATACCCGCTCTTGCTCTCACCTGGTTAATATAAATATAAACATCCGCAACAGGACCCTGTGCTTCATTCAAAGCTTCCGCATAATTCAATAACACTTCAGCATACCTGAAATGCACCCAGGGCCTGCGCAAATTACTGGTTGAATTCACCGCCCAGTTGGCGGCATCATATAAAAATTTGCGCATATAGTAGCCCGTTTTGGTGGTGTTGATATTGGTGATCATATTGTCTTTTCCACCAACAAATGTTTCAACCAATTTAGGCGATTTAAAAACCGAACCGTTGTACATGATAAACAATCCCAAACGGTTATCGCGATTTGTATATGGGTCATTACTATTATAGCCGGAAGTGGGATCGGTGACAGGCTTACCGGTTGTTTTCATTTCGAAAGCATCCACCAGTTCCTGTATAGGATTTGTTCTTCCCCTGGCGCCATCATAACTTATTGGTGCGTTAGCGCTTTCAATCACGTTAACATTGTCTGCTACGGAAGCAAACAATATTTCTGCGTTATAAGCCTGTGATGTATAATTCCAGATGTTTGAGAATTGCGCCGCCGGCAACAATGAATGTTTGTTGAGAATGATAATAGCCTTAGCTGCGTCGGCGGCTTTCTGCCACTTAGTTATATCACCGGTAGCATTGCTCAGTGGACTCGCGGCATACAACAATGTTCTTGCTTTGATAGCCATGGCAGCGGTTTGCGATGCCCTGCCCTTATCACCAATTCCCTGGTCAGCAATAGAGGGAAGTAAAATTGCAGCAGCAGAATCACAATCGGATACAATCTGCGTCACCGTTTCATCAAAAGTATTCCTGGGTATATCTAACGTTTCCGTAGGACCGAAAGAATGATTGGCAATAATGATCGCGCCATATCTTTTAAAAAGTTCAAAATGATAATACGCACGGAGAAAGAAAGCTTCGCCCCGTAATGCTGGTATATCAGTAGCCGGATTTATTTTACTTGTAAGACTTTTTTCAAGAAAAAGATTTGTTCTTCGGATATAATTATACATGTTTGCATACTGATCATCCAGCGTACGAAGCGGTCCCCAGGTACCGTTATTAAAAATATTTATTGTTGAACCCTGGTTAGAATTAACGGCTTCGTCTGAAGCTGCAGCAAGCAACGCACCATCAGTAAGGTCATATCTCCTGAGTATTCCGAGGTAAGCATTATTAAGAAATCCCCGTGCCAGCCGGTCTGAATTCCACACGTCTTCTTCCCTTACACCACCATCGGTATAATCAAAACTGAGATAGTCCTTCTTACAACCTGTTATAAGAATGATCAGAAAAGTAAAGCCTGTAATGGACGATTTTATGTTGAAATTTATCTTGTTCATATCTATAGGTCAAAAAATGTTGTTGATAGCTTATTAGAATGTTGTTCTCAACCCAACACTATATGTTTTCAGGTATGGATATTGATCACCCCTGCCTGCACCGGGAATTTCAGGATCAACACCGAGGTCAAGTTTTGTTATCGTGAGCATATTGAATCCACCCAGATAAAACCTTGTTCTTTTAATGTGGTATTTTTTTAGAAACGCCTCCGGTAAAGACACTCCGACTTCAATATATTTTAAACGAAGGAAATCGGCTGAGCGGCGCCAGAAGTCTGAACCGGCGGTATTGTTACCACGATCTGTCAGACCAACGCGGGGATAAACAGCAGTTGTCGCCGTTGCAGGGGTCCATCTTCTATTATAAATTTCCTGGTTAAAAGAAAAGGGTCCGCTATTTACCAGTCCCTGGATGTCTATCGTTCTTCCTTTAACGCCCTGCCATTGGGTAGAAAAGTCAATTACTTTATAAGCTAAGGTAGTACCGAATCCATAATAAACATTTGGCAGGTCTCTTTTATTTACCCTCACCCTGTCGAAATTATCTATGATGCCATCAGGTTTGCCATTGACGCTGCCAACGTCTTTATATTTTACATCCCCTGGAATGATACGTCCGAAGAAGGCCTGGCTGGGACTTGCGTTGATCAGTGCCTGGTCATTGAACAATCCATCGGATAAAAAGATAAGAGAAGAACCGGAAACTTTTCCGATTGTTTTTTGGTAGTCAGGAATACCATCCTGCCCATTCTGGGATATTATTTTATCAGTGGTTAATATAATATTACCATTCAGTGAAATGTTGAATTTGCCCAGGTGTTTTGAGTAACCGAGATCAAACTCTATCCCCTTACTGTCAACGATACCCTGGTTAACAGTACCGAGAGTTTGTCCGAGGATGCTGGGTATGATTGCATCAGTAAGGATGCCGCTCCTGCGGGCTTTGTAAACATCTGCGGATAGATAAAAAGCGTTTTTAAAAAGTTTTAGTTCGAGGCCAATATCAGTTGTTTTAATTGTTTCCCAGGTGATCAGCGGATTACCAAGGCTGCTTTCATTTGCGGAAGGAGTACCGGAGAACCCAGTACCAAAAGTATAACCACCGCCACCGGTATTACGGGCATAAAAACTTTCAAACGGAAAGCGGTTGCCACCTATCTCACTGTTACCTGCTGAGCCGTACGAACCGCGTAGTTTTAAATAACTAAGCAGGTTACCCGCTTTCAAAAATCTTTCTTCTGTAACCACCCATCCCGCTGATGCTGCAGGAAAGAAACCATAACGACTGCCGGGAGGAAAGTTTTCCGAGCCGGAATAGCTACTTACCAGGCCTATATAATATTTATTCCTGAAGCCGTAATCAGCGCGTGCCGATATTCCCTGGCTTCGGAAATCCAGTCTTTCCGGAGAGGCATTTACATAACGCTGGCCCTTAACCGAAGCCTGTATGGAGTGGTTTCCAAAGTTGCGGTCAAAATCAAACCCGGCCCACAATTCATTGCGGCGGTTGTTGTTTGTAAAGGCGGCGCTCCGGTAACCAAGAGGTGTTTTAGTGCGGAATAACTGAGGTGCGGCTCCATTAAAATCATATATTTCATAATCACGATTCAGGCCTGCTGAATAGGTACCGGAAGCATCATAACTGAAATTAATATTTGCTGATAACCCACGAAGCCAGAAGTCGAGTTTTTGTTTTGCCACCACTGAAGTAAGCAGTACGCGGTCGATGGCACTTGTGTAACCTCGGTCAGTGATCATGCCAAGGGGATTATTCCTGTAATCTGTTGTACCGCCGTAAGAGCCGTTAGCGTTACGGATAGGAAATGCATTCGGCGGTGTATTATATAAAGTGCTTAAAAAGGCATTGATGCCATCACCCGGGTTCAGCCGGTTCTCTGAACGTCCGCCTGCATACAAACTTATCACCAGGTTCTTGTTTACGTCAAAATCTATATTACCCCTGAAATTAAAACGTTTGAAACCCGTATTGGAATTAAAATCATTATTGTTTGCTCCTTTCAAAATTCCCTGCTGGTCAAAATAGCTTAGCAGTATAAAATAGCGCAGTGTATTGTTTCCACCTTCAGCTGAAAGCACATACCGTTGTATGGCGGAATTTTTCTTAAGAAACTGATCAGTATAATTATTAACAGGATACTTAAAAAGATCGCGGCTGTTTTGATACCCGTTTAAAGCCGCCGTATCATAAGTGATTGCGTTGTTATCGTTTAAGCGGGCTTCGTTATACAAATTAGCAAACTGGTAAGAGCTTAAAGGTTTGATGATATTATCAACCTGTTGTATCCCACCCTGTACGTCAACATTTATGGCTGATCTTACGGCACTTCCTTTTTTTGTAGTCACCAACACTATTCCATGTCCTGCGCTTAAACCATAATAAGCCAGTGCGGCTGCATCTTTCAAAACAGTAATACTTTCAATTTCGTTAAGGTCCATATCCTGGAAATCGCGCAGCACGCCATCAACCAATATCCTTGCGCCGGCACTACCATAAGATGAACGGCCACGCACATACATGTTGGCATTGTCATTACCCGGCCTGTTATCTGTTTGCTGTATGTATAGCCCGGAGATCCTGCCTGCAAGGGAATTAAAAAGATTACTTAAAGGAATCTGCGGCAGGCCAGCCGTCTGGTAGGAACTCATCGCCGAGGTAATCTCTCTCTTCTTGCGAACACCGAAAGGAATGACGACGTTGTCATCTTCACCGGCATCAGTAATCGCTAAAGTTAATTCGATATTCATATCTGACAAAGCATCCAGTACCAGCTGCGTAGTCAGGTATCCTTCCTTTTTTATAATTGCTATATCTTTTGTTTCGGCAATAAGGGAAAATTTGCCGTTTGCATCGGTTAACAGCATAGTATTTTTTTCCTGTATCTCAACGCTTGCGCCTGCAAGCGGTTTTTTATTTTCATCTTTTACCGTTCCGGAGAAAGTGTTCGTAAAATTTTTTGTTCCCTGTGCATGTAGCGAAAGTTGGTTGCATGTAATAAGGAATGAAAGAAACAGGGAAATTATTTTTTGGGGAGCGTTCATCAGGTATAATTATTTCAGTGAATTACTTTGTTGGTTTTTGAAGAATCAGCAGGCATAATTACCATCCATCGTTTTGCTTCATAATACCATTGCTTTTATCTATTTCAGCGCGTGGTATCGGGTATATAAACATTCGAGGGGTAAAATCTCTCTGGTATAGTGCGGGTAAAGGGACTACATTATAAGTAAAGCCGGTAGCGGTTTTTACTACATTCATGGCGTTAACGGTGGCTTTAATTGTTTCGGCATCTTTCCATCTTAAAAGATCCCACCATCTTATTTCTTCGAATGCGAATTCAACGGCTCTTTCATTGTGTATGCGTGCCCTCATCTGATCTTTGGTAAGGCCGGTTGGAAGGTCAGGCATGCCTGCACGTTTGCGGATCTGGTTTACGTAAGTATACACATCTGATATGGGGCCATCCGCTTCATTCAGCGCTTCGGCATAATTCAATAATACCTCACCGTAGCGGAAGAAAATAAAATTCATCAGAACACCCTGGGTGGTACCGCCTTTGTAAATTTCAGGCCATAATTTCCTGCAATAGTAGCGGGTTCGGGTGGTACTTGCCGCCGCCGGCTGGTAATCAGTGCCGCCGTCATACATTTGAATTTTCCTGGTTTGCCAGGTGAGGTCGTTATAGATGAGGTTGGAATAAAAACGCGGATCCCTGTTCTTGTACGGATCCTGGGGATTATAACCTGAGCCCGGTTCATTGATGGCTTTTCCGTTGTTCATTTCATACAGGTCAACATGGTTCTGCGTGGGATTTAACAACCCCTGTGCGCCACCGGAACTGGGAGGCACAATAAAATCGCTGAGTATGCCGCCGAAGCTACGCGGGCCCCTCACTTTAATCATAATGTACTCGAATGAACTGGATTGATTAAGCAGTGCGGAATAATTTGGTAACAGGGAGTACCTATTGCTGTTAATGATCACTTTAGCTGCGTCAGCTGCCTTTCTCCATTTTGCTGCAGTACCCGCGGGATTACGAAGCGGACTTGCATCGAGCATCAGTAATCTTAACCGGAGTGCTCTTACTCCACCTGTTGTAGGCCTGCCATAGTTAGAACTTGATTTCGCCTGCGCTGGTGGCGGCACCAACGTGAGTTCATTCCAGTCCACATCAGGCGAATAAACAAGGCCCGAAGGGAGTGTGAAAACTTCTGTAGTAAAAATCTTTTCTGCTTCGTCAAGATCTTTCAGTATGAAGTTCACCGTTTCATCATAGGTATTGCGTGGCAGGTCGATATTATCTGCCAGCCCGGGAGCCTTGTCAAGCAGCACTACACCACCGAATCGTTTCACCAGTTCAAAGTAATACATACTTCTCAGGAAAAGCATTTGTGCCTTGATCAGGTTTGGATTCTGGAGGCTTGTCCAGGGAACCGAATCCATCTTCGACAACATTACATTCACGTTACGGATACCCTGGTACATGCGGGTATATACCCCCGCCACATCCGTAGCGGTAGGATCTAATAATTTACCCGTTGTTATAACAGATACAAATGGGTAAGAATCGGCAGCCGCAGAGGCTATGGCTTCATCACAGAACTGACCGGTAGTACCCTTGTAACCCTGGCTCATACGCCCGAAATCATCGAGCGTATAATTAAAAGCATTGTCTGCAAAACGGGAAGCCAGCACCGGGTCACTGAATACGTTATCACTGGTGATAGGTGCGCCGGGGTCCCGTTGAAGAAACTCTTTTTTGCAACTGGTAAGGATTACAAAGATTGTAAAAATGAATAGTTTAATAGGAAAGGTCATGGTGGCTATGTTTAAATCGGGCTATCAGAATTGAATGTTTAAACCCACATTATAAATTTTGGTTACCGGGTAACTGAAAACGGGGTTGTTTAAAAATCCAACATCGGTTCCCAGGGAAGAGCTGATGGCATTTTCAGGGTCAAGACCAACGAATTTGGTCCAGGTCTTCAGATTTTGACCGTTGAAATAAATTCTTACACTTTCAATACGTATCTTTTTTAGTAAGACTTTGGGCAGCATATAAGACAGTTCAATGTTTCTCAATTTTACATAAGCGGCATTTTGCAGAAGAAAGGAGTTGGTAACATAACTTGGGTTACCCCCGGTGGAACCTGTTCTCATAACGGGCCATTTCGCGTTCAGCGGATTGTCAGGGGTCCAGCGGTCAAACATTTGTTCATAATACTGGTTGCGCCCGTTACCGTCGAACTGCACGTTAGCGCTTACATTGTTGGCACCCTGCAAAAGCACGGAAACGTTAAAGCCCTTCCAGCCCACATTTGGTTCTATACCAAATACATTTTGAGGAATATCTGCATTACCAATGGCAACTCTATCCTGATCGTCAATGATCCCGTCGCCGTTGGTATCCTGGTATTTCAAATCTCCGGGTATAACCTGTGTGCCTACCCTGCTTTGTGGGCTTTTATTAATTTCATCCAGTGACTGGTAAAAACCAATAAACTGATAGCCGCGGAACTGACCTATCGCATAGCCTGTATTTTTAAGATTAGCTGCAAGGTTTAGGGGCTCATCGGTTCTAACCACTTTATTTTCCGCATGCGTTATCTGAGCATTAAAACCATATTTCCAGTTGCCTTTGGTTTCATGGTAATTTACTTCTACTTCATACCCTTTGTTACTGTTTTCACCATAGTTGCTGAAGGGCTGCGTTTCACCATATACTGCCGGTGCAGAATTATTTTTCGGCAACAGTATATCGTAGCGCTTTTCATCAAACAGATCAACGTTCACGGAGAGCCTGTTATTAAAACTGTTGGTTTCAAATCCGATATTTCTTTTAATAGATTTTTCCCAGGTCACCAAAGGATTACCGGCCTTGCTATGCCACACTACCGGGTTATTGTTAAGAGAAAGCGGGTTTCCAAATTGCGCCTGGTTGTTTATAGGTGTTAAGCCTCCACCGGTACCTGTGGTTCCACCACCGTTCGAATATTCATCCAGGAAAAGAAAACGTGTTCCGCCAACATTGCCATAACCTATCAGTCCGTAGGAACCGCGGATTTTCATGTAATTGAGGAACCTGATATTTTTCATGAATTTTTCTTCTGTTACCGTCCAGCCACCCGATACTGCGGGGAACAATCCATAACGTTCTGTTTTGGGATAATTTTCAGAGCCATTGTATGAACCATTTATCTCAAAGAAATACTTGCTTTTATAGTTGTATGTCATTCTAAGTACTACGCCTTCATTGGCAAAAGGAGCCTGTGCGCCTTCTGCTCCGCGCAATTCCCTTTGCCCGAGAAATACGGCCGTTATATTGTGATCACCCATTTGTTTGTTGTAATTCAGTCCGGCCTGGAGATTGGTTTTGATGTATCCGGAGCGGAAGGTGCCGGGGGCATTGAGGGCGTCTTCAAATGAGCCTCTGCTGACTGTCAGTGCTTTTGTTGCCCTGTTCAATTCATACCCTGCGAAAGAACCGGTTTGTACCCTGCCACCTGAGATATAAGCATCGTAAGCAAAAGTTACTTTTGCACTCAATCCTTTCAAAAGCTGGTCGAGTTTCTGGTCCAGTACAAATACACTTTCAATGGCATTATTATCTGTCGTTACATAACCCGCGCGTTTCAGAAGTCCATACGGATTAAAAGTATTAACCCCAAGTTTACCAATGTCTTCCACCTGGTTATAGGTCTCATCGAGCTGTTTCATCTCTGGTGTTGTGGGATTGGTATATTCCGGGAAGAATGGGAGGCCCCAGGCCGGTATTGCAGTTATACGACTCACCAGCCCACCTATGCCGCCCCGCTGCCTGTTGAAAAGATTGCCTTGCGTCTGGTTTCCAACGGGTGAATACCTGTTTTCCAAGCGGCCTGCCAATCTCAGACTGAGGGTGGTAGTTTTAGTTATGGTGAAGTCGAGATTAGACCGGAAGTTATAGCGCGTATAGGTAGGCGTGGTTTTATAACCTGATGGTGTTTTAAATTCTTTAAACATCCCATCTTCAAACAAGTATCCCACCGACACAAAATATTTTGTCATCCTAGAGCCACCGGTAAAATTAAGGTTGTGCTGCGTTTTATTCCAGCTTGGCCTGGTTAAGGCTTTGTACCAATTGATATCCGGATACAATAAAGGATCCCCGGTTTTATTTTTAAAGGTTTCAAGATCTTCAGGTGTAAAAAGTTTTTTATAACCTGGTGGCACGAGGTTGTATTTTATTAAATTTTCTTCGGCTTCATTATGCAGGAAAGCACTCCGGTAAGCATCTAGAAATTGTGGCAGTTCGGTAGAACGTACCTGCGATAGATTGCCTGAATAAGATACTTTCGCTTTACCAACTTTTCCTCCTTTGGTGGTAACAATGATTACTCCGTTCGCGCCTTTAATACCAAACAAAGCAGTGGAAGATGCGTCTTTTAAAATACTGATGGCTTCAATTTCATTTGGATCAATATCACCAAAACCCTGTCTTTCCACACCATCAACAATTATAAGAGCCGCTGAATTTGTTGATGCACGGCCACGAATAAAGATATCGGCACCATTATCACCAGGCAGACCGGAACGCTGCTGGGAAAATAAACCAGGCACCCTGCCGACAAGGGAGTTAGTAGCATCCGATACCGGAGATTTCACAATGTCTTTACCTGAAATAGTACTGATAGCTGCAGTCTGCTCTTTTTTCTTCTGCGTACCATAACCGATTACCACTACTGTATTAAGATTATTATTACCGGCCGACAGTCGTACGCTCATATAATTGCCGGAACCAACTTCAACTTCTTTATCATTATAACCTATATAACTGAAGACAAGTGTACTGCCACCTTTAGCATTTATATTAAATGCGCCGTCCTTATCAGAAGTAACGCCTACCCTGGTTCCCTTAACAGAAACGGATACGCCGTTCAGAAGCGTACTATCTTCCGCTGACCTGATTTTTCCGGTAATTCTATTTTGTTGTGAAAAAGCTGAGAACGAAGTAGACAGCAGACAAAAACAGAACAGGCAATTATTCATATACAGAATGGTTAGTTGGTTAAGCAGGTGTTAAATGTAGACAAATTATTTTAAGATAAAAAGTTACGTGCCCTGATGGAATAACTGAATACCGGGTGTCTTATAACTTAGCAAACACATTTTTAAAATTAATAATATGTCATATATGCTAAAATTGGCCTGCCGGGAAAGTTGTAAGATTTTTTGAAATAGAAGTTATTCTGATACAGGCAACCTTTCCTCATATATCTCCGAATAATAGTCCATCTACATTGTCTGACTAAATAATCTTAACAACAAAATTTACTTACATGAAAAAGCTATTCAAACTTAGCCTTGGCATTGCTTTGCCTTTGCTATTTATATCGGTTAACAGTTGTAAAAAAGATACAACACCCAACCCGGTTCCTGTTCCGGTGGTAAAACAAATAAAAATCGCAAACAGTAAGACCCTGGGAAACTATCTAACGGACAGGGACGGTCGAACTTTATATTTCTTCTCCAATGATTTCTCAGGTGCAAATAGTTGCGCCGGTGGTTGTGAGGCTGTCTGGCCTTATTTTAACGTTGATACACTTACCGCCGAAAAATTAGGTGATACAAGCCTTCACTTCTCAGACTTTACAAATATCATCGCTGCTAACGGAAAAAAACAATTGGCTTATAAGGGTTGGCCTTTATACTATTATGCACCTGGTGTGGCTGGTGTTAATACGCCGGAAGTGGCTGGCGTTACTACCGGTGAAGGTGTAGGCAGTGTTTGGTTTGTTGCAAAAACCGATTACACTATTATGCTTGTAAATGCCCAGTTAACAGGCAATGATGGTAAAACATATAAACCAGATTATACAGAAGGCACTGGCAGAACAGCCTATTTTTCCGACGGACTTGGACATACACTTTATGCATTTAAGAACGACCGGTTCAATACCAATAAATTTACCAAATCAGATTTAAGCAACAATGCAATATGGCCGGTTTATGAAAATACAAAAACAGTAGCCCCCTCTACGCTTGATGCAACCTTATTTGGTTCGATAGATGTATTTACTAAAAAACAAATGACCTATAAAGGATGGCCACTATATTATTTCGGCGCCGATAGCCTGATACGTGGAAGAAACAAAGGCGTAAGCGTGGGTTCTACACCAGGTACATGGCCGGTACCATTTAAAGACATCGCGGCTGCATTGCCATAGTTGGCTGTCAGTCATAAAGGCATACCATGGTTTTTAAAACCGCAGCAGAAAAGCCGGAGGGTAGAAGAGAATAACTTCTTATTACCCTCCGGCTTTTTCTTTGCAGTTAAAAATAATTTCTCCTGTAGAGCATCATTAAACATTTATGCCAATTCGTTAAACACGTTACGGGATATTATTCGGCAATGCATTGGAAAGAAGTAAAACAACTTATTTTTGCAACCGCTAGAAGAAGAATTATCCCAAAATGAAAAGTAAGCTGCAGCAATTAGCAAAAAATCTGGAAGGTGAGTTATACGATGATGATACTATGCGCATTCTGTATGCTACAGATGCTTCCGCGTACCGGGAGAAGCCACTGGCGGTGGTGATACCAAAAACAATTGCTGATATTAAAACGCTTATCCAATTTGCCAGCATTGAAAAAACTTCGCTGATACCAAGGACAGCCGGCACATCACTTGCCGGACAGGTAGTTGGCAATGGTATCATTGTGGATGTTTCAAAAAATTTTACCGGCATCCTTGAACTTGATAAAGAACAAAGCTGGGTGCGGTTACAGCCGGGCGTTATACGTGATGAGCTCAACCTGTTTCTTAAACCGCATGGGTTATTTTTCGGGCCGGAAACCTCCACAGCTAACAGGGCGATGATCGGCGGTATGGTTGGCAATAATTCCTGCGGCTCTAATTCAATAGTTTACCGGAGTACGCGCGAACACCTGCTTGAAATTAAAGGATTGTTGAGCGATGGTTCAGCAGTAGTATTTGAAGCACTTGACCTGGACGCGTTTCATGCCAAGTGTGAAGGCACTGACCTTGAATCAATCATTTATAAAACGGTACGAAGCATATTGGGTAACCATAGCAACCAGGAAGAGATAAGAAAGGAATTTCCAAAAAAAAGTGTCGAACGCCGTAATACCGGTTATGCATTGGATATACTGCTGGAAAGCGCGCCCTTTACCGCCGGCGGTCCGGATTTTAATTTTTGCAAACTGATAGCAGGCTCTGAAGGTACCCTGGTTTTTATTACTGAAATTAAATTAAAAGTCGTACCCCTGCCACCGAAAGAAATTGGCTTGCTATGTGTTCATTTCAATTCTATCGATGAGGCATTACGGGCGAATCTTATAGCGCTTCAATTTCATCCCGGTGCCAGTGAGCTGATTGATCATTACATCCTTGAATGTACAAAAGATAATATTGAACAAAACAAAAATCGCTTCTTCGTAAAGGGAGATCCCGGGGCGGTATTAGTAATAGAATTTGCAAGACCTGACAGGCAGGCAATCACCGCGGTCGCGCAGGAAGTAGAAGCAGCCATGCGCGCTGCCGGCTTAGGTTACCACTTTCCTTTGTTGTTTGGAGAGGATTCGAAAAAGATCTGGACGCTGCGCAAAGCCGGACTGGGATTACTAAGTAACTTACCTGGCGATAGTAAAGCCGTACCAGTTATTGAAGATACCGCCGTAGACGTGTTAGACCTTCCCGCATATATCCGTGATTTTAATGATATACTAAAAAAATATGGTTTGCATTCCGTGCATTATGCGCATGCCGGTTCCGGTGAGCTACATCTTCGGCCTATCATCAATTTAAAGACGGTGGAGGGTAACCGCTTGTTTAGAACGATTGCAGAAGAGATAGCAACGCTGGTAAAAAAATACAACGGCTCCTTAAGCGGAGAACATGGTGACGGCAGATTGCGTGGGGAATTCATCCGGCAGATGGTCGGAGAAAAAAATTACAAACTGTTTCAACAGCTGAAGCAAACCTGGGATCCGGCCAATATATTCAATCCTCACAAGATTGTAAATACACCACCCATGGACACTATGCTTCGCTATGCTCCCGGGCAGCAAACGCCTGCTTTTAAAACAGTTTTCCGCTATCATAACCAGGATGTATTGCAACATGCGGAGCAATGCAACGGCTCAGGTGATTGTCGTAAAACACATTTATCAGGTGGCACGATGTGTCCATCTTTTATGGCTACCCGGGATGAAAAAGATTCTACCAGGGCAAGGGCTAATATCCTGCGGGAATTTCTTACTCATTCGGATAAGCTAAATCGTTTCGATCATAAAGAAATCTATGAGGTGATGGATCTTTGTCTTAGCTGCAAAGCCTGTAAATCCGAATGTCCTTCTAATGTAGATATGGCGAAACTTAAAGCGGAGTTTCTGCAACAGTATTATGATGCCAACGGTGTGCCCTTCCGCTCAAGGCTCATTGCTAATTTTAACAGTTCATCAGGGTTGGGCTCTACTGCCCCTTCGATTTATAATTTTATGATGACCAACAACGCTATCAGCAAAATAATAAAGCGCTTCTCCGGTTTTGCCATTGAGCGATCTATGCCTACGCTTTATAAAACAACATTAAAAAGCTGGTACAATAAAAGGAAAAAAAATACCGAACCAAAGGGTAACAGGAAAGTATATTTCTTTTGTGATGAATTTACAAACTACAACGATACCACGATTGGCATCAAGGCAATATTATTATTAGAAAGATTAGGGTATGATGTCGTCATACCAGAACATGAAGAGAGTGGAAGGGCATGGCTTAGCAAAGGACTGATCAGGAAAGCAAAAAAAATCGCCAATAAAAATATCGCCCTTCTTGGTTCGCTGATTACTTCAGGCACACCGCTGATCGGGGTAGAACCTTCTGCCATACTTACTTTCAGGGATGAATATCCAGATCTTGCCGATGATATACAATTGATGCCCGCGCAGGCTTTGGCAAAAAATGTTTTTATGGTGGATGAATTTATAGCAAAGGAAATTTTAGCAGGTAATATAAAGAAGGAGCAATTTACCTCAGACAAAAAGCTTATCAAACTTCATGGTCATTGCCAGCAGAAAGCATTGTCTTCTGTTGCGCCGTCGGTGCAACTGTTATCCTTACCCGAAAACTATACTGTTGAAACCATACCATCCGGTTGTTGTGGTATGGCAGGTTCTTTTGGATATGAGAAAGAACATTATCAATTATCGATGCAGATAGGCGAATTGGTTTTGTTTCCTGCCGTTCGGAAGGCTGAAAAAGATGTGCTCATAGCTGCGCCAGGCACCAGTTGCAGGCACCAGATAAAGGATGGCACCGGCAGG
>Ga0123336_10001371_pt1 | contig 22448 bp, 16 predicted proteins | sample SSSSmetaG_FD_96466 | JGI IMG/M metagenome (GOLD analysis project Ga0123336, IMG submission 96466) | Glacier valley bacterial and archeal communities from Borup Fiord, Nunavut, Canada, to study Microbial Dark Matter (Phase II) - ​SSSS metaG | ecosystem: Environmental > Aquatic > Freshwater > Ice... | reverse complement strand
TCGCGCCACTCATCGGGATTCAGGCCGCTTTCAATATAGGCGGAATCTGGAAATACGACGGGCTTCTTGCAGAATTCGCAAATGGAGCGCACCAGCCGCTGCGCCAAAATGCAGTTCAGGGCGGAGACGAAATTGTACGGCTCAACGCCCATATTCAGGAAGCGGCCGAGCACGTCGAGCACGTTGTTCGCGTGGACGGTGGTGAACACCAAGTGGCCAGTGAGCGCGGAGTTGATGGCGATCTGGGCAGTCTCCTGGTCGCGGATTTCGCCCACCATGATTTTGTCGGGATCGTGACGCAGGATGGAACGCAAACCGCGCGCGAAGGTGAGTCCCTTCTTTTCATTCACGGGAATCTGCGTAATGCCCTTCACCTGATATTCGACGGGGTCTTCAATCGTGATGATCTTGTCTTCGTCGTTCTTGATTTCGCTGAGCGCGGCGTAGAGCGTGGTGGTCTTGCCGGAACCGGTAGGGCCGGTGACCAGCACCATGCCGTACGGTTCCATTATGTAGCGGCGGAACTTGACTAAGTCGTTCTCAGAGAAGCCGACCACTTCGAGCGAAAGCTTGGCGAACTTCTCGCTCATGCTCTCTTTATCCAGCACGCGCAGCACGGCATCTTCGCCGTGAATGGTGGGCATGACGGACACGCGGAAATCGATCAGGCGGCCCTTGTAGCGGACGCGGAAACGGCCATCCTGCGGGACACGGCGCTCCGCGATATCGAGTTCGCTCATGACTTTGATACGCGACAGGATGGTGGTCTGCCAATCTTTCGCGATAGGCGGCATGGCGTAATGCAGCACTCCATCGATGCGGTACTTGATGGCTACTTCCTGATCGCGCGATTCAATGTGAATATCGCTCGCGCGGCGTTCGAGAGCATTGAAGATTGTGGTATCCACCAGCTTGATGACGGGCGCGATATCGCTATCGCCTTGCGACAGCTTATCGATCGAGAGCGTCTCATCGGGGTTGTCGTCGTCACCCAGGACATCAAGCGTGAAGCCTTCGGTGACTTCTTCGAGGACGCGCTGCGATTGCTCTGTTTTCTTCAGCAGATCGCCAATTTGGGAGGCGGTGGCGACCTTGACGCGCAGCTTTTTGTTGAGCAGCAGGCCGAGTTCGTCGATGGTGTTGAGGTTGCGCGGATCGGAAAGGGCGATCTCGAGCGTTCCGTTGGCGGCGCGCAGCGGGACGAAATTGTAGCGGAACATCAGATCCACCGGCACGGTGCGGAACAGATCATGATCGATGATGCTTTCGCGCAGGTCTACATACTCGCAGCGATAGCGGGCGGCGACGGCTTGGGCAGCGGCAATCTCCGGGCCCATGTCTTTCAATACAAGTCTTTCGGCAGCCATGGAATTTATCGGATGGTATCGGCTAAAGAGAAGATAGGCAGGTACAGGGCAATCAGCACGAATGCCACGAAAATGCCCATGAATACCATGATGGCAGGCTCAATCAGGCTGAGCGCGGCGGTCATTTTGGTGTTCACGTCTTCTTCGTAAAATTCGGCGACGCTGGTGAGCATCACGGGCAGAGCGCCGGTCGATTCGCCCACCTCGATCATGTCGATGGAAAGATCTGGAAAGATGCCGGTGGCTTTGAGTGAGCCGGAAAGCGGATTGCCTTCGCGCACCATTTGGCCAGTGCGCGAGAGCGTCTTACGCAGCAGTTGGGTGCCCAGTGATTCGGCGGCGGTTTCGAGGCCTTGGACGAGGGGGATGCCGCCGGTCAGCAAGGTGGCAAGCACGCGCGAAAATTGCGCCACCTGATACTTCAGCCAGATATCGCCGAAGATGGGGACACGCAATTTTACGGCATCCAATTTTTCCGCGGCTGAGGGTTTGCGCGACCAATAATAGAGCGCTGCGCCGCCGCCGAAAACCGCAAGCGCGATCAGCAGGACATAGTTCTTAGCGGTGGTGCCGACATCGATTAAAAGCTGCGTGACGACGGGCAGTTTGGCGGACATGCTGGTGTACAGCCCGGCGAAACTGGGCACCACGTACGTAACCAGGAAGACCATCAGCGCGATGACCAGCACGATGAGGATGGACGGGTACATCAGCGAGAGCAGAACCTTTTTTCGAACCGCGAGCGCGAGCTTTTGGTAAGTGATGTAGCGCTCCAGCACCTCGCCCAGGCTGCCGCTTTTTTCGCCCGCCATGACGGAGGTGACGTAAATTTTCGGGAAGATGCCCTGCTTTTCGAAGGCGTCCGAAAGCTGCGTGCCTTGGCGGACCTCATCGCGAACGGCTTGGATGTAGGGGGTGAGTTTGGGGTCGGTCAAGCGATCTGCGAGCAGGTCGAGGCCCTTCAGGATGGGGAGGCCGGCGCGGATGATGGTGACGAATTGCTGGTTGAAGATCAGGAATTTTTCGAGGTTGATCTTTTTGCCACGACGCCCGATATTGATGTTGCTCGAAAGAGCGATGGCGCCGCGGCGGGGCTGGATGGAATAGATGAGAAAGCCTTGGCCGGAGAAACGTTCGCGCACTTCCTGTTCGTTCGCGGCGGTGGCAATTTGCGAATGCACTTCGCCGCGCGAATCGGCATATTTGAGCACGAATTCGGACACTGTTACTTTTCCCCTTCAAGGATCTGGGCGGTGAGGGGCGCGCGGTAATCGAACAGCTTGGGGTCGACGGGGATGTTTAGCTTTTCCTGTTCGAAGCGGAAATCGAGAACGGAGTGGTCCTGGGCGAAGACTTTCAAGCGTTTGATGCGGTTTTCCGGGGTCACCAGAAATTCGACGCGCGAATAGGGCAGCGATTCGGTTTCCGGCTCCGCGCTGATCCAAACGCCTTCCGGAGCTTCCCGCAGCGTGAACTTTCGGAACTCTTTGTAGAAGTTCAGCTTGCCCAGAAGGAAAGCGAGCGGGGCACGCATATCTTCCGTTTCTTTTACGCCGGTGACTTCCACCTGATTGGTTTCGGGGTTGTAGAGGGAGACACGCTTGCCGTCGGAAACGAAGACTTTGCCGGCAGGTTTAGAATAATCCCAACGCATTCTGCCGGGCTTGCGAAGGGTGAGGGTGCCGCTTTCTATCTGTTCGGGACGACGTTGAGCAGTGTAAGTCTCTTCGAATGAAAGAGTTAGGGATTGCGCGCGGTTGTAGCGGGTTTCTACGGATTTGAGCAGAGTGTCAAGCCGGGGTTCGGCTGCAAAACATGAAAACGCAAAAACGAACCCAATTCCCGACCATCGCACATCAGGTTTGACGCGCCGGGAGCTGGGTTCGTTTAAGCCTGCGGTCTAAAAGAGGATCCTGGCGCCTAATTGTGTGGTGCGATTGCCGCCCGCTCCGGTGATTCTGCCGAAGTTGGCGCTGGTAATATCCGTGTTGGGGTTGTTGAATTGCGGCGTGTTGGTGACCGCAAATGCCTCGGCGCGGAATTCCAGACTCAGACGCTCTTTGATGGCGAAGCGCCGGAAAATTGAGCTATCCAGGTTGAACAAGCCAGGGCCGCTGATCACGTTGCGTCCTAAATTACCGAAGGTGAGGGAAGCCGGGGCGGAAAGATTGGCCGTATCGAACCAAAGTGCGCCTACGTTGGTGCCGCCCAAAATGTTAATTGGGCCGCTCGCGTTCAGCGAGTTTTGATTGCCTGGAGCTTTCAGGCCGGCGTTGCTATAGCCAAAGTTCAGCGGGGTGCCGGTGGAAAGCGTAAGGATGCCGTTGAGCTGCCAGCCGCCCAGAACAGCGGCGGCAACACCGTTTTGCAAGAACTGCTTGTTCTTGCCGAACGGAAGTTCCCAGACATAGCTCTGTACGAAGTTATGGCGGCGATCGAAATCGGTGCGCGCCCAGTTGCGGCGGGGGTTGATGTAATAAGCCAGGCCCTGGTCTTCCGACTGGTACCCTTCGGCTTTGCTCCACGTGTATGCCGTGGTGATGGCCAAGCCTTTATTAAACCGGCGATCCACCTTGACCTGCAGCGAATTGTAGCTGGAGCCGTAACCCACAAAGCGCAGATTGGTATCGGCTTTACGGCCAAAAGCCGCGTAGAGGGGCTGACCGGCGATATCGGCGCCGATGGTGGTGGAGGCATTCAAGTTGTAGACGGCGGGTTGGGCTACGCCATGGTTGCCGACATAAGCCAAATCCAGGCTGAAGTTGCCAGGCAAGGAACGCTGGACGGCGAAGTTCCAGCTCTCCACGTAAGGCTCCCGGAAATGCTTGTTGATCACTTCGTAGGTTTGGGCGATAAGGAGGGGCGTGTTTGCGGCAAGGATTCCATTTGCGGGAACCACCGCGGGTGTGGGTGCGGGGAAACCTGCCTGGAACGTGAGCGGATTGTTATTCGCGTCCACTGCGGGCCCAAAGCTGAAATTCGGAGTGAAAGCATTGTTCTGCTTTACAGGGAAGTTATATGCGTATGTGTTATCGGGGAAGGGCGAATAGCTGATGCCAAAGCCGCTACGAATCACGGTCTTTTCATTCCAGCGATAAGCAATGCCGATGCGGGGCGCAAAGTCTTTATAGTGCTTATCAAGGCCCAGGTCCGACGGGTTGCCGCCTTTGCCTGCTATCATGAGCGTATTGTTCGTGTAGTTGTAATTCGAAAAGCCACCATCAAATTGCGGTTTGGCGGGCGGATAAAATTCCCAACGAAGGCCAAGATCGACGGTCAATTTCGAAGTGACTTGCCATTTATCCTGCGCGAAGGCAAAGTACTGCCAGATGCGCTGCGCGGGGCTATAGATCAGCAGGTCACGACCGGCTTCGCTCGGCAAGTCCAGAAGAAAACTGGCGAATGAATTGGCGGCGCTGGTCTTGGCTCCGGAAATGGAGGTCTGTTGTTCTCGGAACCGGTAGAGGCCGCGTGGACTATAAGTCTGGGTCTGAATCAGATCGTCACGAACGCGGCGAAGTTCACCGCCGAACTTCACCGTGTGATTGTTCAGCGTCTTGGTCCAGACATTGGCGACGTTGATGTTAGTTTCGGCGCGAATCCACGGGAGGCTGGCGGAGTAACCGAGCAGGGGACTGGCCAGGCCGCTGATATCGATCCCGACGAATCCGCTCGTGAACGCATTCAGGTTTACGCCAGGGATGCCGAAATCGGTGGAGCTGTACTTGCCGTAGTCGATCTGCTGGGCATCGTTGCGGTAACGGCTTAACCCTCCCCGAAATTCCGTGATGAGTGTAGGGCCGAAAATGTGGTCATAGACAATGGCCGCGTTGTGAGTGCCCTGAACGCCGGTTGCGGAGAAGCCGTTACCATGGGGACCGCCATAAACGCCAAAACTGGAACCATCGAAGGTGACGGGCTTCGAATAGCTGTAACGTACTGAGACTCGGTCGTTCTGGGTCTGGTTGTGATCCACCTTGATGTCGTAAGAATCGGTGGTGCGCGTAAAGGGGACCTGTTGGAAGAAATTATTCGTCAGCAGGGCGGCGCCGCTCGCTCCGGTCAGGTTCGGAAGCGGGAGCAGGCCGAGCATCTTTTGCGAGATCGCATTGAAACGGCTGGCGGGGATGATGTTATTCGGAAACGGAGTGCGGCCGCGACCATCGGCCTGATTGCCGGTGGCTGGGTCATACACCAGGGCTGGCAGAAACGCGCTGAAATCGCCATTGCGTTCGGCCACGGTGGGAATATTCAGCTTGTCGTTGTTATAACGATAATCGAACTGTTTCAGATAGTCGCCGAAGAAGAAGGTGCGGTTCTTGATGATGGGGCCGCCGATGTTGCCACCCACATAGTTATATGTGAAGTGCGGACGCGCCGGATCGAATTCAGCGCGTGCGGAAAGGGCACTTACGCGATTGAACTCATAGACACCGCCATGAAGCTGGTTGGTGCCGGATTTCAGAATCACGTTAATGGAGGCACCCGTGGCGCGGCCGAGTTCCGCTTCAAAGTTACTGGTGCTGATATCGACCGTCTGGATGGCTTCAACGGGCGGGATATACACGGTCAGCAAGCCGGTGCGTTCGTTGTTATCCACGCCTTCAATCTGCTCGTTATTCCCTAAGCGCGATTGACCATTCACCTGAGTTTGCAGCGAGTTCTGCGCGTTGAAAAACGCGGAATGCGCAAAGAACGCCCGTGTGGCGCCGGGAACCAGACTCACCAGGCTCTGAAAGTTGCGGTTCGCGCCAACAGGCAGTTCCGCCAGTTGTTTGGTTTCGATCTTGCGGCCGGTGTCGGAACGGTCGGTTTGTAGGATGGCAGTGTCCGCGCTGACGGTGATGGTGTCGTTCACATTGCCTGGAGTAAGAGAAACATCGACGCGCACGGAGGAATTTACCAACACGTCAATATTTTCACGGGCCGCTTTTTCAAAGCCAGGTACTTCGACCAGGACTTTGTACTTACCGGGAGGAAGATCGGGGAATGTGAAGTTACCACTTTCATTAGTCACGGTGTTACGTGTAATGGCGGTATTCACTTCGGTTGCGCTGACTTTTGCGGCGGCGATACTGGCTCCGGAACTATCGTTGACCGTGCCTAAGAGGGTGCCGTTAACCGCTTGTCCGAAAGATGAACAAACGAGCAGAAAAATTAGTGCCACGCAGGCACACATCGAACGAAGATGCGTCATTGTTTGTGAAGCTCCTGAAACGAAACTGCCGTCACGATATCACAGCAAGCAGCATTACGGAGTATTACCACTCGATTTTGCTATATACTTCGGCCCATGAACGAGCAAAACACCTTCAGCCGGAGAGACCTGGGCCGGGTTGCGCTGGCAGGCGCCGCGTTGGCGCAACTTGCGCCGAACGCGCGTGCCACCGTGCACCCATTTACGCCTGGAATCAAGCTCTCCTTACAAGTGAGTCAAGATCCGACGCCGGAAGAACTGCAGTTTGTCCAGCAGATGGGGGTGGGGTATGTGAACATCCCGGGCGACATGACTACGGCGACCTACGAAAACTTCGTGCGTCTGAAAAAGAACGTGGAAGCCGCCGGCTTGAAGGTGTGGAACATTGGCAACACCAGCGTTCATAACATGGAGGAAGTTACGCTGAACCTGCCAGGGCGAGACGCGAAGATAGCGGAATATCAACAATTCCTGCGTAACCTGGGACGGGCCGGAATCTATTACACCACTTATGCGCACATGGGCAACGGCATCTGGAGCGGGCCGCGGGAAACCACGCGGGGCGGGGCCAGTTCGCGCGCGTTTAACTTGAACGAAGGCGGCGTGGGGAATTGGGCCGGCAAGACGTTTCAGCAACCGCTGAGCCATGGCCGCGTGTTTACCGAAGAGGAGATCTGGGAGAACTACACCTATTTCATCAAGCGGGCAGCGCCGGTTGCTGAGGAGGCCGGCGTCCGGATCGGCATCCATCCCGATGACCCGCCCGTGCCTATCCTGGCCGGCGTGCCGCGCTGCATTTTTGGCAATTTCAAAGGCTATGTGCGGGCGATGGAGATTGCGAACAGCCCGAATGTGGGGATTTGCCTGTGCTGTGGCACTTGGCTCGAAGGTGGCACGCTGACGGGGGCGACGGTGCTGCAGATGATCGACCACTTTGGCAAGCAGGGCAAGATCTGGAAAATCCACTTCCGCAACGTGAGCGCACCGCTGCCGCACTTTGTCGAGACGTTCCAGGACAACGGCTATTTCGATATGTATCAGATCATGAAGGCGCTGCGGCAGGTGAAGTTTGACGGCTGCGTGATTGGCGATCATTTCCCGGCGACGGTGGGCGGCAAGTATGTGCCGGTTGCGTACAGCGTGGGTTACATGCGTGGGTTACTGGAGCGGGCGAATGCGGAAGTGAAAGATTAGCCGATGACCGTAAACGATAGCGAGACGGCCGAGATTGCCACACCTTCGGGCCCGATGCGGACGGCCCTGTTTCAACCGACTGAAGGCGGCCGCTACCCAGGGCTGATTTTGTACTCGGAGATCTTTCAAATTACCGCTCCGATTCGCCGTACGGCGACGCTACTCGCAAGCCATGGCTATTTGGTGGCGGTTCCGGAGATTTATCACGAACTAGAACCGGCAGGGACCGTGCTGCTGTATGACCAGGCGGGTTCCGACACTGGGAATGTTCACAAATACGCCAAGCTGCTGAAAGGCTTCGATGACGATGCGCGCGCGGCTTTGGAATTTCTGAGTGGGCACGCGTCGTGCACGGGAAGGTTGGGGGTGGTGGGCATCTGTATCGGCGGGCACTTGGCATTCCGGGCGGCCATGAACGCGAACGTGCTGGCGAGTGCGTGCTTCTATGCGACAGATCTACATTCCGGCACGTTGGGGCAGGGCAAGCAGGATAATTCGTTGGCGCGCGCCGGCGAAATCAAGGGCGAACTGTTGCATATTTGGGGGCGACAGGATCCGCACGTGCCGTTTGAGGGTCGCTCGCGGGTTCGTGAGCGTCTGGAGCAGGCTGGCGTGAATTATCAGTGGCATGAAGTGAATGCCGCGCACGCCTTTCTGCGCGATGAAGGGCCGCGATATAACCCGGCGCTTGCGGCGCAGTGTTACGGCCTGGCGCTGGATCTATTTCACCGGCGGCTGCGGTAAGTTTCCAAAAATGTTTGGCCCTGTTTGCGGCTGAAAAACGCTTATCACTATAAGGAGCAGTCATGAGCGTATTGAGTCTGAACAAAATGGCGCTGGATTTAGCGGCCAAAGATTTTAGCGATGGACATAACCCCACGAACGGAGGGCCCACCAAGACGGCGCGCGCGCTGGCGATTTTCCATCTAGCCGCGCGCGACGCTTACGCCATGGTGACTTCCGCCTATAAGGCAAAACTCGGCGGACTACCCCCTGTACCCGCGGGGTTCGGCACCACACCGGCAATCGGCGAATCGGCGGCGATCGGAGCGGGAATTCGCGCGGCGCTGCTGCTGTACCCGGACTTCAGTGCGTTCATCAACGACCAATCGAAAGCGCCTGTTTTTTTGACAGCAAGGGAAAATTCTGCAGCGATGTCTTATGGGGCCGTTGTGGCCGAGCATTGGATGGCAAGCCGGCAAGGCGATGGGTCCAGCCTTCCGCAGACAGACACGATGTACAGTTCGGCTCCAGGGCACCATCGCGCCGACCCGGTGAGCGGGAAGGCTACGCTGGGACGCACATGGGGTTTTGTGAAGCCGTTCGTGATCGCGAGCGTGGAAGCGGACGCGCCCTTGATGCCACCGCCGGCCCTCACCGACATCGAATATGCGAAGGCCTACGACGAAGTGTTTGACATGGGGCGCGACAACATCACTCAGCGAGACGATGCTTACCGCCAGAAGGCGGCCATCGGCCTTTTCTGGGCTTACGATGGCGCGAACAAGATCGGGGTGCCGCCACGCCTTTACAACCAGGCGGTGTTAAAAGCCGCAGGCTTCCCCACCAACGCGAAAGACCAGTTAAACATTCTGGCCGCGATCAACGCCGCTATGGCCGACGCTGGCATTGCCGCCTGGTATTGGAAATATGTGTATGATTTCTGGCGGCCAGTTGTCGGGATTCGCGAAGCCGACGCTGGTTGGGGGCCTTTAGGCTTGGGCGACGGCAACACGCTGCGCAAAGAAAAGGGCGACCCTTTCTGGCTGCCTCTGGGTGCACCCGCGAGCAACCCCGCGCCTGGGCCTCTCCCCGTGACGGTTGCTATGGGAGACAACTTTACGCCCAACTTCCCGGCGTACCCTTCCGGCCACGCCACCTTCGGTACAGCGTGTTTTGAAACGTTCGCTAAGCTAATCGGCAAAGCTCCCAAGGACATTTCTGTGGTGAAGTTCATGTCGGATGAATTGAACGGGGTGACCACGGACAATCAGGGAATCGTGCGCCCGGCATGGTGTCAGACGTTCACGCTGCAGGAAGCGATCCAGCAAAATCTGGACAGCCGTATTTACCTGGGCGTGCACTGGTGCTTCGACGCCACTGGCGGTCAAAAGCTGGGAAGCGCTATTGCGGTGAAGGCCGCAGCGGCGTTTGCGTAAGTTTCAGGTTTCGCGCACAGGGGCGAATTGGATAGGATTGTTAATCGGAGCACTTATGCGCAACCTATTGTTCACTACTTTTCTGGCCGTTTCCGGCTTGGCCACTGCTAACACTTTCGCCGCCGACAATATGAACTTTGCCAAACATTGGGCGAGTTCCGCGGCGCTTACGCTTGCGGTGGCGGAAGCTATGCCGGCGGATGGCTACGATTATGTTCCGCCTTCCACGGTGGAGCCGAAGGAGATGTCTTTCGGGGCGTTGATGGTTCACATTGTGCAGGCCGATTTGAATTACTTCGGGCGCGTTTCGGGCCAGAAGGGTCCTACCAAGCCAGAAGCCACCGATAAGGCGTCCATCATCAAATTTATGAAAGAAGGCCTGGACTTCTGCTCGACGACGGCGGCTTCGCTGAGCGATGATCAGCTGGCGAAGATGTATGGACCGGAGGGGAAGCAGATGTCTGGCATGGAGGCGATGTGGGGCGGCTTTACGCATATGGCCCACCACCGCGGCCAGGCTGAGGTGTATCTGCGGTTGAAGGGCGTGAAGCCGCCCACCTATACGTTCTAGCGGCGCGCAGGCTAACATTCAGGTTGTGGCCGTACACGCTCCGAATCAATCGTACTCGCGTGAAAATGTCCGGCGCATGCTTGAAGTTTCCGAGCGCCAGTTAAAAAGCTGGGAGCGTCAGGGCCTAATCACGGGTGGCGTTGAATTTTCATTTGCGGATATTCTGGCGCTGCGCACATTGTTGATGCTGCGGGAGAAGCGCATTCCTGTCAGCATCATCACGCGCGTGGTACGGTCCTTGCGGGATAAGCTGGCGCATGTGCAGCGGCCGCTTTCGGAGTTGAAATTTACCTCTGAGGGCCGCACGGTGACGGTGCAACTGGCCGGCAGCAAGATGAACGCGCTGACCGGGCAAATGCTTCTGAATTTCGATGCGGTGGGGCGCGGCGGCCCGGCCACGCTGCTTTCGAAGCCCAAGCCGACCCGCGCGGCGAATGACCGTGAAGCCGAAGGCTGGTTCCAGCAAGGCCTGACGCTGGAGGAGACCGGCGCTCCGCTGGATCAAGTGCTGGAAGCCTACCAGAAGGCAGTGGATCTGAATCCAAATGCGGCCGGTGCATTGGTAAATTTGGGCACTCTGTATTTCCGGATGGGGAAGCTCACCAAGGCGGAGCGGCTCTATCGCCGGGCCGTGGATTCGGACCCGGAATACGCGCTGGCTGAGTTCAACCTGGGTAACCTTTACGACGAACAAGGCGATGCGGGGCGGGCGCGCGACCACTACCTGGCGGCGCTCAAATTGAATCCGCGCTATGCCGATGCCTTGTTTAACCTGGCGCTGGTTTCGGAACAAACCGGGGAGCAGATGCGCGCGGTTCGCTATTGGAGCGATTACTTGAAGCTGGACGCAAGCAGCTCTTGGGCGCAGGTGGCGCGCAAGCAACTGGAGCGTTTGAAGCAGGCTTCAGTGGTGCCCACGCGGTAAACGGCACGGCTGCTATTCTAAAGTGAACCGAAGCATGTCTAAGATTTCATTAGCTTTTCGCTGTTTTTTCGCGCTGTTGTCTCACGGCCAGCTGACGCCGGAGTTGATGTCGAAATTGGGTTTGTTTCGCAAAAAGGAAGAGAAGCCCGCGCCGCCTCCGCCTGTGGTGAAGGTTTCCGACGGTGCGCTACAGATGTTGGGGATTATGCAACGCGATGGGCGTCTGCTGGATTTTTTTCTGGAAGATATAGCGCCTTACAGCGATGAGCAGGTTGGGTCGGCCGCGCGTTCGATGCATGGGCCGTGCCGCGAGGCGTTGAACCGGTATTTTACAATCGTGCCGGTGATTGATGGTGTGGAAGGAACGTTTGTGCAGGCGCCTTCGAAAGATCCGGCGACGGTTAAATTTCTGGGCAACGTGCCAGCCAGTGCGCCTTCGGGCGGTGTGTTGCGGCATCGCGGCTGGGCGGCGAAGGATGTACATCTGCCGGTGCTGGCGCCCAAGCAGAACGTTACCGTGCTTGCGCCGGCCGAGCTTGAAGTGGAGTAGAGGTTGGGCGATACGCACTATGTAGTTGGCATCGATCTTGGGACCACGAACTCCGCACTGGCGTTTGCGGATCTGAGGTCGCCGGACGGCGGAGTTCACGCGTTCGCGGTGCCGCAGACGGTGAACCCCAGCGAAGTTCGTGCGGAACCGCTGTTGCCATCGTTTTTGTATCTGCCGGGAGTGAATGAGTTTCCGGAGGGCTCCGTGTCCGCGCGGCTTGTGGGGGAGTTGGCGCGCAAACGTGGGGTGGAGAACGCGGGGCGGCTAGTGGCGTCGGCGAAATCGTGGTTGTCTCATGCAGGAGTGGATCGCACCGAGGCGATTCTCCCGGTGGCGGCGCCAGAAGGTGTGGAGCGTGTATCGCCCGTCGCGGCTTCAGCGGAATATCTGCGGCATCTGCGGCACGCTTGGGACCAGGCACATCCGGAAGCGCCGCTTTCGGAGCAGGAAGTGATTGTCACGGTGCCCGCGTCGTTCGATGAAGTGGCGCGCGAACTGACGTTGCGGGCGGCGGCTGAGGCGGGCTTTGGTGAACCGACTCTGCTTGAAGAGCCGCAGGCGGCGTTCTATGCCTGGGTGGGAAGGCACGAGGATTGGCGGGAGCGCGTGACCGTGGGCGACCGCATCCTGGTGGTGGATATCGGCGGCGGCACTACGGATTTCACCATGATTGCGGTAACGGAGAGCCAGGGCGCGCTGCAACTGGAACGCGTTGCGGTGGGTGAGCATATATTGTTGGGCGGCGACAATATCGATCTGGCTTTGGCGCGCACCGTGGGTGCAAGGTTGGGCGGCATCAGCGCGGCGCAGTTGCAGCAGCTTTGGGCCAATTGCCGCGTGGCGAAAGAGCAGTTGCTGAATCCGGAATTTGTGGGGACAGAGGTGCCGGTCACCATCTTGGGCCGGGGCACGGGCCTGGTCGGTGGCACCTTGAAAGCCGCTTTAACGCGAGCCGATGTGGACCATGTGATGGAAGGCTTTTTTCCGCTGGTGGAGAGCACGGAAATGCCAGCGAAACAGTCCCGGGCGGCAGTGCAGGAGATCGGTCTGCCCTATGCCACGGACGCGGCGGTCACACGGCACCTGGCGAGGTTTTTGAGCGCGAATGGATTGGCGCTGCCGACTCATGTGCTGTTCAACGGCGGAGTGCTGCATGCTTCCGCTGTGCGTGATCGAATCTTTGAAGTGCTGCGGCATTGGGGCGCGGCGGCAAAGCCTCTGGAAGGCGAAGACTTGATGCAGGCTGTCGCGCGCGGAGCCGCTTATTACGGCATGGCCCGCCATGGCCGTGGCATTCGGATTCGTGGCGGCATCCCGCGTTCTTATTACGTCGGCATTCAAAGCTCCGTGCCCGCGGTGCCTGGTTTCGCGGCGCCGGTCCGCGCGTTTACTGTCGCGCAATTCGGCATGGAAGAAGGCAGCGATGTTCGCATTCCCGGGCGCGAGTTTTCGTTGGTGATTGGCGAACCAGCGGAGTTTCAGATCTTTTCCTCCGCTATTCGCAAAGACGATGCGCCGGGCACCATGATCGACGACTTGACTGAAGAGCTGGAGGAACTGCCCTCCATGGAGGTGCACTTTCCGGCGTCGAGCGGCAGCCATGAACGGGTGCGCGTGAGCTTTGAAACGGTGGTGACGGAGACGGGCCTTTTGCAACTCTGGTGCGTGGCGCCGGACGGGCGGCGGTGGAAGCTGGAGTTCAATGTGCGTGAGCGTGTGGCGGCATGAAGGTCGGCATCGACCTGGGGACCACGAACTCGGCGCTCGCCTATATTGAGCCGCTGGATGCAGAAGATTCGCTCTTTCCGCCGGTTCAGATTTTCCCGATTTCGCAATTGGTGAGCGCGTCGAGAGTGGAGGCGAGGCGCACGCTGCCATCGTTCCTGCTGCTGGAAGAAGGCGAACCGGTGGGCGCTTTTGCACGCGATCAAGGCGCGCTGGTACCTACGCGGCTGGTGCATTCGGCGAAGAGTTGGCTTTCAAACGACGCGGTGGACAGGACGGCGAAAATTCTGCCGTGGGATTCGCCGGAAGCGGGCCGCGTGCTTTCGCCTGTCGAAGTGTCGAGCCGCTTCTTGGCAAAAATGCGCGAGGAATGGGACGCCTCGGGACGGGCACCGTTGGCGGAACAGGAAATCGTGCTCACGGTTCCGGCGTCGTTCGATGAAGAGGCGCGTGAGCTGACGGTGCGTGCGGCGGCGGAAGCCGGCTTGCCCCATGTGGTGCTGCTGGAAGAGCCGGCGGCGGCGTTTTATTCCTGGATCTCGCACAATCTTGCACAATCGCGCCGGAAGCTATTTGACGGGCAGATTGTGCTGATTTGCGATGTGGGCGGTGGCACCAGCGATTTCAGCCTGATTCGCGTAGGCCGCGATGGCGACAAGGTTGAGTTCACGCGCACAGCGGTTGGGAAACATTTGCTGTTGGGCGGCGACAATCTGGATCTGACGCTGGCATGGCTGGCCGAGCAGAAGCTGGGGGCACAGTTGAGCATCCGGCAGCGCAGCGGTTTGCGGCGGCAGTGTTCGGCGGCGAAGGAAGTGCTGCTGGCGGACGCGACGCGCAAGAGTGTTGAGATTACGGTGCTCGGTAGCGGGTCGTCACTGATCGGCGGTTCGCTGAAGACGGAGATCACGCGCGAGGAAGCGCTGGAGCTGACGCTTGAAGGCTTCCTGCCGCTTTCCGCGAAAGGCGAGTTGCCCAAGGAAGAGAAGGGGAGCCTGTTTCGGGAACTGGGCCTGCCTTATGAAACGGACCCGGCCATTAGCAAACATCTGAATGCGTTTCTGGAGCAGGCGGGGCAAGTGCCGGACGCGATCCTGTTCAATGGCGGATTTTTTCTGCCGGGGATTTGCCGAACTAGCGTGGCCGATATTCTGGAGCATTGGTATAGCAAGCGGCCTGACATCTTCGATCATCGCGATCTGGATCTGGCGGTGGCGACCGGCGCGGCTTACTATTCGTACGTGCGCTCCACAGGGTCGGGCGTGCTGGTGCGCGGCGGGTTGCCACGCTCTTATTACATCGGAATCGGCGATGCGGCGGGCGAGGATGTGCCCGCAGTTTGCCTGGTGCCGAGGGGGACCGAAGAAGGCTCGCGCTTGGAAGTGGACCGCGGCGATCTGCGGCTGATGACCAACAAGCCTGTATCGTTCCGGCTGTATAGTTCGCTCACGCGCGCTGACGACGTGGCCGGTGAAGCGGTGACGCTGAACTCAAGCGAGGTGCATCATCATGCTCCACTCGAGGCAGTGATTCGCTATGGCAAGCCCGGTGAAAAGCTGATACCGGTGAAGCTGGGCGCGTATTTGACAGAGGTGGGCACGCTAGAAACCTGGTGCGATTCGAAAGTGAGCGAGAACCGGTGGCGGCTGGAATTTCAATTGCGCAAAGCGGCTGTGGCGCAGGCTGCGCGTCCTTCGGCGGTGGTGAGCGAAGAGCATTTAACGGCGGCTCGTGGTTTGGTAGCGCAGTTTTTTTCTCTCTCCGGGAGTGCGCCGGAAGAGCTGCCGGGGCGGCTGGAACAGACGTTAGGCTTGGGCCGCAATTCATGGCCTGCTTCGGTGAACCGAAGCCTGGCCGATGTGTTTCTGGAGACTGCGGAGGGGCGCAAGAAGAGCTCCGCGTTTGAGGCGCGCTGGCTGAACCTGTGCGGATTTTGTCTGCGCCCCGGCTTCGGTTTTCCGGGCGACGATTACCGCGTGGAACAGGCGCGTCGCGTGTATGCGGGCGGGTTGCAGTATCCGAATCAGGTGCAATGCGAGATCGATTGGTGGATCTTCGCGGGGCGCATTGCGGGGGGCTTGAACCGGAATCAACAGGTGGATTTGTTCCAGCGAATTTCGCCGATCCTGTTGCCGCGCGGGGGCAGAAAAGCGCCGCGCACCAATAGCAGCTTGTTGCGTGAAATGTGGCGGACGGCTTGTAGTTTGGAACTGTTGCCGGTTTCCACTCGGACGGATCTGGGCGATGCGATTTTGAAGGCTCGGCAATTCGGCACAAGCGAACTGTGGTGCATCGGGCGTCTGGGCGCGCGCTCTTTGTTTTATGGTCCAGTGAATCAGGTGCTGCCACCGGCAACGGCGGGCCGTTGGGCTGAGGCAATGCTTACGGTTGATCGGGCGGCCGATGCGTTGGCGCAACTGGCGCGGCATACGGGCGACCCCACGCGCGATGTGGCTCCGGTGCTGCTGGCCAAGGTGCGCGCGTATCTGGAGAAAGCCGGCGCCGAAGATCTGTTGGACGATAACCGGTCTGAGCGTTCGCGCGAGCGCGTGTTCGGTGAAGCGCTGCCTTCTGGTCTGGTAATTACACCCGCTTAAGCGAAGGGCTGTTCAATGGAATGGCTCTGCGGCGTGAGCAGTTCGGCGCCGTTCTCCGTGATGTGCATATCGTCTTCCAGGCGCACGCCGAATTCGCCGGGAATGTAAATACCGGGCTCATCGCTGAAGACCATGTGGGGCTCAAGCGGTAGCGGATTATCTTTCACCAGATAGGGCCATTCGTGGCCATCCATGCCCAGGCCGTGCCCTACGCGGTGCGTGAAATACTTGTAGCCAGGGCCGTAGCCCGCGTCGACGATCACTTTGCGTGCGGCCGCGTCCACAGAGCCGGCGGGCACTCCCGGCTTGGCCTGCTTGAGGGCGGCGCTTTGCGCACGGTACACGATGTCGAAAACCTGCTTCATTTTGTCGGTGGGCTTACCGAGAACGAAGGTGCGGCTGATATCGGATTCATAGCCTTCCACGCGGCAGCCGCCATCAATGAGCAGGATGGTGCCTTCGCGAACTACCTGCTTCTGAACGGAGCCGTGCGGCAGCGCGGAATATGGGCCCACCTGCACGCCGGCATAGCCCTCGAAGCCTTGTTGGGCATGGCCGGCGGCCACCAGTGCGCCGAAATCCTGCTGCGTCATCCCTTCTTTGAGGCTCTTCCATGCGGCTTCATAAGCGGCCAGCGTCACGGCGGAGGCAAGGCGCAACAGCTCCAGCTCATGCGCGCTCTTAATCATGCGGCAACCGGCTGTGATGGGGGTCGCGCTGGCTACAGTGGCGGTGGGCGCGGCTTTGGCAATGCTATCGGCGAAGACGAACTTCACGGTTTCTTCGATGCCCAGCTTGCCTGTTAGCAGCCCGCGTTCTTTGAGCGCGACGGCGGTGAGTTGATAGGGGCTCTCATCTTCCTGCCACGTGAATACCTGGGCATGCGCCCCGCCATTGCCCAGAGCGATCTGTTCGCGTGAACGATCCTCTTCGAAGCCGGGCGCAATGTAAAAAGGCTCACCGCGCATGGGGATCAACATGATGAACATGCGCTCGCTGTTGCCCCAATGGACGCCCGAGAAGTAATCGAGCGAGGTGCCTCCCGCCAGGCAGATGCTGTTGATCTTCTGCTCTGTCATCAGCTTTTGTGCACGTTCGATGCGGGCGCGGCGCTCTTCGGGCTTGATGGGCTTGGCTTCGGACTTACGATTCTTGAGGGCGGCAATAGCGGCGGGAGCCATGGCTGCTAACTGAAGAAACGTGCGGCGGGTGGGCATGAGGCAAGTGTACTTTGCTAAACTTAAGCACTCAAGCTGGCCACGCTCGCCCGCCTTGTTGTTCGCCATTATGAGGCTTCAGAGCGCACTCTTACTCTCCGCAATTTTATGTTTCGCACAAGCTCCGGAACCGGATGGCGCGGGCGTCCGCGCGGGTACGCTGCCTGCGCACTGGATCACGGGCGGCCCGAACTGCGTCGAGGTTCCAGACTGGCAAGTTCACCAATACAACGAAGATTTTTACATCATCCGGCAGAGCGGCTGCACGAATTATGAGAAGCCGTTTCTTTATCTGATCTTCGGGCGCGACCGTGCGCTGCTGGAAGATACCGGCGCGGGCAAGCCTGAGACCGCGCGTGTGGTCTCCGCTGTGATGGCCGATTGGTGCAAGCGGAACCAGCGCGCGTCTTTGCCTTTGGTGGTGGCGCACTCGCATTCGCATGGCGATCATGTAGCGGGCGATGCGCAACTGGCCGCACTACCCAACACCACCATGGTGCCGCTCACGTTCGCGGGTACTGCGCAATTTTATAACTTTGCGGGCGATACGGGTTCCATCGATCTGGGCGGGCGCGTGCTGGATGTGATTTCGATTCCAGGGCACGATGCGCTCAGCTTGGCATTTTACGATCGGCAGACAGGCATCCTGTTGACGGGCGACAGCCTCTATCCCGGGCGGCTTTACGTGCGCGATTTTCCGGCCTTCGTTCAGAGTACAGAGCGGTTGGTGCGTTTCACCCAGGGCAAGATTGTGGCCCATGTGCTGGGCACGCACATTGAGCAAGCGGCGACACCATATAAAGATTATCCGGTAGACACGGTGTATCAGCCGGAAGAGCACGGCCTAGCGCTGACGCGCGGCACGCTGCTGGAATTGAACGAAGCTCTTCATGCAATGGGCGGCCAACCGCGCCGCCAAGCGTTTCGCGATTTTACGATTTGGCCCAAGCAGGCCGCCCCCGTGACCCCTTCTCATGATTAGACTCGTTCTACTTTTTCTACTTGCTGGTTCACAGATTGCGGCGCAGAAGCCGAAGTTCACCGTTGGCTGGTCTATCTATGTCGGCTGGAACCCTTATGCCTACATGGAAAAATCGGGCATTCTAAAAAAATGGGCCGATAAATATGGGGTTGAGATCAAGGTACAGCGATTCGATTACGCTCCTTCGCTGGATGCCTTTGTTGCGAAGAATATCGATGCCTGCACCATGACGAACATGGAGGCTCTCGATTTGCCGGCTGCTGCGGGAGTGGACAGCACGGCCATTATCGTGGGCGATTATTCGAACGGCAATGACGCAATCCTGGTGCGCAACGGACTTACGCTCGGGAAACTGCCAGGCAAGAAAGTGATGCTGGTGGAAAAGACAGTTTCGCAATATCTGCTGGAACGCGCGATGACTATCAACGGGTTGAAGGATCAGATCAAGCGCGTGCCGCTGGTGAATACGTCGGATTCGGATATCGCGACGGCGTTCATCGCGAACCCTTCGCAGGAAGCCGTAGTGACCTGGAAGCCGCTGGTTTCGCAAATTCTCAAGACGAAAGGCGTGACTTCGATTTTCAATTCGTCGCAGATTCCGGGCGAGATTCTGGATCTGCTGGTGGTGCGGACAGAAGTGCTGAAGCGACCTGAGGGACAGAAATTCGCGAAGGCCATTACCGGTGCCTGGTATGAAATGACCAGTCAAATGAAGCAGGACAAAGTGCTGGCCGGGATTGCCGCTAGTGGGCAGGATACGCTGCCTTCGTATAAGGAACAGCTCAGCACGACGAACCTGTTTTACACGCCGCAATCGGCACTGGCGTTCGCGCAAAGTCCGGATTTGAAAGACAAGATGGAACTGGTACGCCAGTTCTGTTTCACGCACCATTTGCTGGGTGACGCAAAGAGCGCCGATCAAGTGGCGATTGCTTATCCCGATGGCTCGATACAAGGCAAGCCGGACCGAATTCGCTTCCGCTTCGATACATCGTTCACGCAAATGGCGGCACAGGGAAAGCTGTAGTGGATCTGTTTGCAATTAACGCGCGGCCGAGCCGAACGTGCGCGATCGCGCTTTCGTGGTTTCTCTTTGTCGCCGGCGTCTGCGCTTACATGTGGGTGGCACAGCAGCGGCATAAAGAAAATCCCGAAGACCGGGTGGTGCCGACGATCTCGCAGATGGGCCAGGGTTTGTATGAAGCCGCGTTTGGGGCCGATGAGGAGGCCTCGAAAGATTCGCTGCCGCATCGCTTTCTGAACAGCATGTTGTGGCAGGATACGGTTGCCAGTGGGAAGCGTTTCCTGTGGGCCATGCTGCTGCTGATTCCCGCTGTGGTGCTGGGGCTGCATGTGGGCATGTTCCCGTTTTTTGGCGCATTTTTTCTGAGGTTCATTCTGTTCTTCGATAAGATCATCGCGCTTTCGGTGCTGCCGATTCTGTTCATAGCGTTCGGCATCGATGAGCTTTCGAAGGTGATGCTGATTGTGATTGGCGTGACACCAACCATCATTCTGGACACGGTGAATCTATCGCGCAGCGTGCCCAAGGAACAGATTGTGAAAGGCTTTACTTTGGGTGCGGGCGATTTCGCCATTGCCTATCGCGTGGTGCTGAAGCAGATTATGCCGCGCATCCTGAACAGCATCCGGTTGAACCTGAAAGCGGTGATGCTGTTCCTTTTCGCGGGTGAGATGATTGCATCAACAGATGGGCTTGCCTACCGCATCGCTCTGCTGCGGCGCAACATGGGGATGAGTACGATTCTGCCTTACGTGCTTTGGGTGGCACTGCTGCTGTTCCTGGTCGATTTTGCCATGCGCGTTCTGAACCGGCGTATGCATCCCTGGTTCCGGGAATGATTCGGGAATGATTCGCGTCGAAGATGTACATGTCACTTATCCGGTTCACGGGCATGCGCCAAAGCATGTGCTAGGTGGCATCAGCCTGGATATTCACCCTGGCGAATTTATTTCCGTGGTGGGGCAGACCGGGTGTGGCAAGAGCACGCTGCTGCGATTGATACTTGGTTCCGAGAGCCCCTCGCAAGGGCGGGTGACCATCGACGGCGAAGTGCATTGCCATCCTGACCGGAACGTGGGGTATGTGCCGCAGAAGTATTCCCTGTTCCCCGATAAGACTGTGCTGGAGAATGTTACCTTCGGCCTGGAGTTGGCTGAGTTCGGGCTGTTCGACCGGTGGACTCCGAAGTACTGGCGCAGGAAGCGCCAGTTCACCGCAAAAGCAGTGGAGCATCTGCTGGCCATGGGGCTGACCGAAGCCGATGGCAAGAAATATCCCGATCAGCTTTCAGGCGGAATGCAGCAGCGCGTGGCTATTGCTCAGGCATTGATTACGAACCCGAAGATTCTGCTGATGGACGAAGCGTTTAGCGCGCTGGACCCGGGGACGCGGCGCGAGATGCAGCGGCTCATCCGGCGGATCTGGAACAAGAGCGGATGCACGATTTTGTTCGTGACGCACAACACGCACGAAGCGGTGTTGCTGGGTACGCGCGTGGTGCTGCTGGCGAAGACTGATGCAGCTGGCGCGGCGCACGTGTCGATGGATTTCGCAGTACCCGACCATGACCAGTCGCACGAGATTGAAGCCGCCGTCCGACGGCTGGAATCAGGCGAGGATGTCCTTGACGACCTTGCCGGCCACGTCAGTAAGGCGGAAATCCCGGCCGCTATAACGGGAAGTTAATTTCAAGTGATCGATTCCCAGTAAGTACAGCAGGGTGGCGTGCAGGTCGTGCACGTGTACCGGGTTCTTCTGGGCGCGCATGCCGAATTCATCCGTTTCGCCATAGATGGTTCCGCCCTTGATGCCGCCGCCAGCGAGCCACATGGTGAAGCCGAACGGGTTGTGATCGCGTCCGTTCTGCACGCGCCCTTCAGCATTGCCGCCGCCGACTTCCATCATGGGTGTACGGCCGAATTCGCTGCCGCAAACCACGATGGTGTCCTTGAGCAAGCCGCGAGCTTTCAGGTCCTTAATGACGGCGGCAAACGGCTGATCGGAATCCTTTGCATTCTTGCGATGCGCTTCGATGTCGTTGTGGGCATCCCACGGATCGCCCTTGGCGTAATAGACCTGCACCATTCTGACGCCGCGTTCGACAAGACGCACAGCCATCAGGCAGCCGCGCGCGGTGGAGCCCTGGCCATACATCTTCAGCACCTCGGGCTTCTCTTTGCGGATATCGAACACGTCGGGCGCTTCGGTCTGCATGCGGTAGGCGACTTCCATGGATTGGATGGTCGCTTCCATTTGCGGATCTTTTGCCTGTTCACCTTGCAGCTTATCGAGCCGCTCCAGCAGATCGAGTTCACGACGCTGTTCGGTGAGCGTGAACTTCTCATTGTTCATGAAGCTGACCAGCTTTTTGGGATCGAACTTGGGGTCGATCAGTTTGTCATCGGTCTGCTTCTCCGCGATCTTATTTGAAATGAAGGTGCCCTGATGGATAGCGGGAAGGAAAGCCGAATCCCACAGCGGTGGGCCGACGGTGGTGGGGACATCGGGACAAAGAACCACATAGCCGGGCAGGTTCTTGTTGAGCGTGCCGAGGCCGTAAGTCATCCAAGCTCCCAGCGATGGCCGGCCGGCTTGCGAGAAACCGGTGTTCATCATGAGCATGGATGGCTCGTGATTCGGGATATCGGTATACATGGAGCGGATGAAGCAGATATCGTCCGCGCATTCGCCCACGTGGGGGAATAGCTCGGAGACATCCATGCCCACCTGGCCGTATTTCTTGAACTTGAAGGGCGACCGCATCAGCGCGCCGGTCTTGCGTTCGGTGGCGATATGGTCACCGGGCATGGGCTTGCCGTGATATTTGTCCAGCGCCGGTTTGGGATCGAAGGAATCGACTTGAGACAGGCCGCCATTCATGTACAGAAAAATGATGTGTTTGGCCTTCGGTTCGAAATCGAGTTTACGGGGGCTGCCATC
>Ga0123336_10001370_pt1 | contig 22459 bp, 12 predicted proteins | sample SSSSmetaG_FD_96466 | JGI IMG/M metagenome (GOLD analysis project Ga0123336, IMG submission 96466) | Glacier valley bacterial and archeal communities from Borup Fiord, Nunavut, Canada, to study Microbial Dark Matter (Phase II) - ​SSSS metaG | ecosystem: Environmental > Aquatic > Freshwater > Ice... | reverse complement strand
GTAAATTCCCTTAAACCAGCGTCGAGCGCTTCGCCTTCAATCGATCGACCACTTTTTTCACATCCTGCGCATGCCCGCGCTTGACAACCAACACCGCATCGCGTGTTGCAACGACGCAGACGCCCGCCACGCCAACCACCGCAACCATCGGCCCTTCGCTGCGGATCAGGCAATCGCGGCTATCGACCTCGATTGTATCCCCTCGTGCGGCGTTGCCTTGTTCGTCCGTGTCCGCGATCTCGTAGAGCGCGTCCCACGATCCGACATCGCTCCAGCCCATATCGACCGGCACCACCGCGACCCTGTCGGCGCGCTCCATCACCGCATAGTCGATCGAGTCCGAGGGCGAGGCCGCAAAGCGCGCGGGTTCGGGGCGCACGTTCGGCGCGTCGGTGGCAGCCGCCTGCATCGCTTCGCCGGTGGCCAGAGCGATCTGCGGCGCGTAGACGCTGAGTTCCTCCAGATAGCGGTCCGCGCGCATCAGAAAGATGCCGCCGTTCCACGCATGGTGCCCGCCCTCCACATAGGCTTGCGCAGTCGCAAGCGCGGGCTTCTCGACGAACGCTTCCACCCGCCGGACCCCGCCGCCCAGCGGTTCGCCCAGATGGATATAGCCGTATCCTGTCTCTGGCGTGCGCGCGCGGATACCGAACGTCACCAGCCACCCGGCCTCGGCATGCGGGCGCGCGGCCCCCACGGCGCGCACAAACGCCGCCACATCCACGATCACGTGATCGGACGGCATGACCAGCATCAGCGCGTCCCCCTCGCCGCGCGCAGTCAGCCAATGCGCGGCGAGCGCGATCGCAGGCGCGGTGTTTCGCCCTTCCGGCTCGAGGATGAGCGCCTCGGGGGTGCGCCCCACCGCGCCGAGTTGGTCCAGAATTGCGGGGCCGTGCGCCTCTCCCGCGACAACGATAGGCGGATGGAACCTGGCGGGATCTGAGGTGCGGGTTGCGGTCGCCTGGATCATGGTCTCCGGGCCGACGAGCGCCAGCAGCTGCTTGGGACTGACCGCCCGCGAAAGCGGCCACAGCCGTGCGCCGACGCCGCCTGAAAGAATCACGGGCCACAGACGGGGTTCGGGCATCGGCGGGTCTCCGGAGCGAGCGATAGACTTATGGCCTGTCCAACGCAGCGGCAAGCCGCGTGGCTCCGCAACGTCACTTGCATTAATCGGCTTCCGCTTCGCCACCGCGCGCGGCTATAGCAGCATCCAACCTCGCCGCCGTGCCTTCCCGGCCCCGGTGCGCGCCAGCCGAAGGGCGACGAGCACCGCTATGATCCGCCTTTTCCGTCAACATCTGCCCACGCCGTTGTTCGCGCTGGGGCTGATCGAGATCGCTCTGCTGTTTGGCTGTGCCGAGGCGGCATGGACGTTGCGCGCCGCCCAGATCGGGATGGCGCAGACGCCGATTGCGGAGCGGCTGGGCGGGCTGCTCACATTCACCGCGATCACCTGGCTGTCGATGCTCGCGGTAGGGGTCTACCATGCAGCGTCCTACCGCTCCTCGCGCGTCGCAGTCACGCGCATGGCTGTGGCGATCTTGGCGGCGGTCATTCTGCTCGCGGTGGCGTTCTTCTTCTTTCCCGATGTGGCGCTCTGGCGATCGATCTCGCTCTATGCGGTTGCCTTTGCTTTCCTGGGCGTGCTGACGGCGCGCTGGATGTTCCTCAAACTGGTGGGCTGGAAAAGTTTCCGGCGGCGCGTACTCGTGCTCGGCGCGGGGTCGCGGGCGGCCAAGCTCGAAGTGCTTGCCTCCTCCCCCGAAGCGAGCTTCCTCGTGACGCGCTTCGTGCGCATGACCGATAACCCGCCCGAGGTGCTCAATTGGCAGGCGCGCGACGCGATGCCGTCTGCTGCTGCGGTGGTCGAAGCCGACGGTGTGAGCGAAGTGGTTGTGGCGATCGAGGAGCGGCGCGGAGCGTTGCCATTGGACGATCTGCTCCAGATCCGCATGACCGGCGTGCGTGTGACCGATATTTCGAGCTTCGTGGAACAGGAAACGGGACGTGTCGATCTCGATTCGGTCCGGCCGTCGTGGCTTATCTTCACCGATGGCTATGGCGCAGGCAGCCAGCTCTCGATCGTGGGGAAGCGGCTGTTCGATGTGACCGCGAGCCTCGCTTTGCTCGCGCTCGCGGCGATTCCGATGCTGATCACCGCGATTCTTGTTAAAACCACGAGCCCGGGCACGACGTTCTATTGCCAGCAACGCGTCGGCCGCTTCGGCAAACCATTCGATGTTATCAAGTTCCGCTCGATGCGCGCCGATGCGGAAAAGGAGGGCAAGCCGATCTGGGCGCAAAAATCCGATCCGCGCGTCACGGCGGTGGGCAAGGTGATCCGGCTGACACGGCTCGACGAGCTCCCGCAGCTGTTTTGCGTTTTGAAGGGAGACATGAGCTTCGTCGGCCCGCGTCCCGAGCGGCCGTTCTTCGTCGAGGATCTAGCGCGGCAGATTCCCTTCTATAACGAGCGCCACGTGGTGAAGCCCGGGATCACCGGCTGGGCGCAGATCAACTACCCCTATGGCGCGAGCGTGCAGGACGCGCGTGCCAAGCTCGAATATGATCTCTATTATATCAAGAATTACAGCCTCTTCCTTGATCTCCTGATCCTGATACAGACGGTGCGCGTGGTTCTGTGGCAGGACGGATCGCGCTAGAAACCGCCGGGGGGCGGGAGGATATCGTCGCTTGCTGACCCAGGCCGGACTTGTCGCGCACGCGGTCGCGTGTCTTTGCTTCGCTGGCTTGGCGCTGCGTTCGGCGCGGCGTGGCGCGGCGGCGGACGCGGCCGGTCGCTGGCTGATCGCGGCGGCCGCGATCACCGCGCTGTGGGCGTTTATATTTGTCGTGGCGGTAACGCGCGGCGGCCCCGCGATCGGCCTGCTCGCCTCCGCCGAAACGCTGCGGACGGCCGCGTGGATCGCCTTCCTCGCGGCCTTGCTCGCACCGTCGTGGGCAGTGCGCGCGAGGGCGGATTCTTCGCGGACACTCGCGCTGGTGCTGGGCGGCATCGTCGCGGTGCAACTTGTTCTCGATGGCGTGGCTGGGCTCGGTGTATCACCGCCGGCCGCTGCAAGCGTAATCGCGCTTGCGTTTGTTGCCACTCGCATGACGCTCGCAATCGGCGGACTGGTCCTTGTCCATAATCTCTATATCAATACCGCCGATTCGTCGCGGTGGAGCGTACGGCTGCTGTGCATCGCGCTCGGCGGACTGTTCGGCTACGATCTCAATCTTTACACGCTCGCGCTGCTGACCGGGCCGATCCCTAACGATCTGTTCAACATCCGGGGCCTCGCCGATACACTGATCGTGCCGCTGATCGCGCTTTCGGCGCAGCGCACCGAGCAGTATCGCATCCGCCTCTCGCGCCAGGTGGTGTTCCAGAGCTTCAGCCTGGTTGGTATCGGCGGCTACCTCGTCCTGATGAGCGTGCTCGGCTACGGCCTGCGCGCAGTCGGCGGGGACTGGGGGCGGCTGCTCCAGATCGGTTTCATCTTCGCGGGCGTGATCCTGCTCGCGGTCGTTGTCTTGTCCGGGCGCTTCCGGGCGTGGGCGCGCGTGCAGGTCAACAAGAATTTTTTCGCATCCAAATATGATTACCGGCAAGAACAGCTCCGCTTCATTGCCACGCTCTCGGACGCGGGGGAGAGCACTTTGCCCGAGCGCGTGGTGCGCGCCGTGTGCCAGCTCGTCGACAGCCCCGCGGGCTCGCTGTTCACGCGTGAGGAGGGAAGCGAGTTCGCGGTCGCGGCGCGCTGGAACCCCCTCGTGCTCGACTTCGAGATCGCCGCCGACAGCCCGCTTGCGCGCTATCTGGGCGGCGAGGGGCGGATCGTGAACCTCGACGATCTGCGCGCCGGACAGGGGCACGGCGATCTGGCGCTGCCCGTATGGGCGGCAGATCGTCGCCTCTGGCTCGTCGTGCCGTTGATCCACCTCGATCGGCTGATCGGTTTCATCGTCATGGAGCGCAGCCTGGCAACGCGCACGCTTAATTGGGAGGATTACGATCTGCTGCGCACGGCGGGTCGCCAGGCGGCGAGCTATATCGCGGAGAGCGCGGGCCAGCGCGCGCTCTCGGAGGCGCGCAAATTCGACGAGTTCAACCGTCGTTTCGCCTTCATCCTCCACGATATCAAGAATATCGTCAGCCAGTTGAGCCTCGTCGCGCGTAACGCGTCCAGACATGGGTCCAATCCGGAGTTTCAGGCCGATATGGCAGCGACGTTGAACAATTCGGTGGCGCGGATGAACGATCTGCTCGCCCGCCTCGGCGCGCGCGGCGGGGAGCGGCACGAGCGTGCCGAGCGGGTCGATCTCGTACGCCTGCTCGGCGATGTCGCGGCCCGGATGCGGCGCGCGCACGATGCGTTCAGCGTCAGCGCGTGCGGCGGACCGGTGTGGGTCGAGGCGGACGGGGGTCGGCTCGAGGTCGCGCTCGAACATCTGACACAAAATGCGATCGATGCGAGCGAACCCTCCGATCCGATAGAACTCGCGCTAGCCCTGAACGAGGGTATGGCCCGCGTGGAAATCCGGGACCATGGGCACGGCATGACGCCGGCTTTCGTCCGCGACGGACTGTTCCAGCCCTTCCATTCGACCAAGCCGGACGGCTTCGGCGTCGGTGCGTATGAGGCGCGCGAGATCGTGCGTGCCGCGCGCGGTCGCCTGGGAGTCGCGTCGCGGCCGGGTGAAGGCAGTGTGTTCACGATCCTGCTGCCGCTCGCCGACGATGCGCCGCACCGGGGGCACGCCTGATGGCCGCCTCCGATCCGCGCCCCAAGCTGCTGGTCGTGGAGGACGACGAGGGCCTCGCACGCCAGTTGCGCTGGTCTTACGAGGATTACGACGTGCTCGTTGCGCGCGACCGTGCAACGGCAATCGATCTGCTGCGCCTGCACGAGCCCGCTGTCGCCACGCTGGATCTGGGACTGCCGCCTGATCCCGACGGGACCACCGAGGGGTTCGCGGCACTTGAGGAACTGCTGCGCCTCAAGCGCGACATGAAGGTCGTCGTCGCCAGCGGTCACGGCGCGCGCGAGAGCGCGCTGCGTGCGGTGGCGATGGGTGCGTATGACTTTTATCAAAAGCCGGTCGATTTCGACGAACTCGGGCTGATCGTGCGGCGAGCGTTCAACCTTGCGCAGATTGAGGCGGAAAACCGGCGGTTGCAGGTGCGCGCCGACGCGTCCGCGCTGGGCGGGCTGATCACGGCGGCACCCGAGATGCTCAAAGTCACGCGCATGGTGGAGCGCGTGGCGGACACCAACGTGTCGGTGATGCTGCTCGGCGCGAGCGGCACGGGCAAGGAAGTGCTCGCGCGCGGGCTCCACGCGCGCAGCCGCCGTGCGGTCGCGCCGTTCGTGGCGATCAACTGCGCCGCGATTCCCGATACACTGCTCGAAAGCGAGCTGTTCGGCTACGAGAAGGGTGCGTTCACCGGCGCGATCAAGACGACCGAGGGCAAAATTGAGCTTGCGCACGGCGGCACGCTGTTCATCGACGAAGTCGGCGATATCCCGCTTGCGATCCAGGTTAAACTGCTACGTTTCCTTCAGGAGCGCACCGTCGAGCGCATCGGTGGCCGCAAGCCGATCCCGGTCGATACGCGCATCGTCTCGGCCACGCACCGCGATATCGATCAAATGGTGCGCGCAGAGACGTTCCGCGAAGACCTTTATTACCGCCTCGCCGAAATCACGATCCGCATCCCCGCGCTCGCCGAGCGGGTGGGGGACGCGGCGCTGCTCGCCAATCATTTCGTCAAACGCTTCAGCCACGAGATGGGCCGCCCTGCGAAAAGTTTTTCCGCAGGCGCACTCTCGGCGATGACGCACTGGTATTGGCCGGGCAATGTGCGTGAGCTCGAAAACCGCATCAAGCGCGCGATCGTCATGTCCGACGAACGCCGGATCACGGCGGCCGATCTCGATCTGGCCGAGAACGGCAACGGCGAGGCGCTGAACCTCAAGGCCGTGCGCGAGACCGCCGACCGGGTCGCCATTCGCGCTGCGCTCGCGGGCGCCGAGAGCAATGTCACCAACGCTGCGAAACTTCTGGGTATCAGTCGCCCGACGCTCTACGATCTGATGCGGCAATATGGGATGGAAAGCTGAACACGCACGCGCCATTGTCCGCTGTGGAGGGTTCGGTGCTTGACATCGGACAGCCGAAACGGCCGTAGCGAAGCATATTGATCGGGAGACACGGGTTTGCGTAAGTTGAATGTTCTGCGCGGGGCCGCGCTGGCCGTAATCCTTGCGACGGCCGCACCCGCGCGCGCGGACGCATCCGCCAGCATGGCGGCCTACAATCAGGCGTTCGCGCACTTCCAGGCGGGCGATCTGCGCGCGGCGCCTGTCGAGCTGCTGAACGCGCTCAAGGAGGATTCGGGCAACGGCGTCGCGCGCCTGCTGTTCGCGCGTGTCCAGATTGCACGTGGCAACGGTGTCGCGGCCCAGACCGAGATCGAGCGCGCCGTGAAAGCCGGCATTCCGCGCGAGAAGACCTATCACCTTACCGCCAACGCGCTGCTGTTGCAGAACCAGGCGGGGCAGGCGCTCCAGATGGCGAGCAATTCGCGCATTCCGCCCCAATTCGGCGCCTATGCCGCACGGATGCGCGGGCGCGCGCAACTCGGTCTCAACCACCCGACCGAAGCCGCGCGCGAATTCGCCGATGCGGTACGCCTTGCCCCCGGATCATCCCCGGCATGGACCGATCTTGCACGCTACCAGTTCGGCACGGGTCATGTGCCCGAGGGGATCAAGTCGATCGACCGAGCGATTGCGCTCGACGGCAACAGCGTAGAGGCGCTTAACCTCAAAGGCAGCGTCTCGCGCGCCACGCAGGGACTGGCATCGGGGCTGCCGTGGTTCGATCGCGCGATCAAGGTAGACACCAACAGCATCGAATCGCTGCTCGAACGCGCCGCGACGCTATCGGACATGGGGCGCTACGACGCCGCGCGCGCCGATCTCAAGCACGTTCTGGGACTTATCCCGAGCCAACCCTTCGCACTGTATCTGTCCGCCGTCGTCGCTGCGCGCGAAAACAAATATCAGGATGCGGAGGCGCTGCTCGCGCAGACGAAGGGCGTGCTCGACAAATACCCGCCCGCGCAACTGCTCCGAGCCAACATAGCGCTCAAGCAGAACAATCTGGGCGTCGCGTTCGAAAATCTGAGCGCGGCGGTCGCCTCCAACCCGGGCAATCTGGGGGCGCGGCGGATGCTGGCGCAGGTCCAGCTCCAGCGCGGCGACGCGCGCGGTGCGCTGGTAACGCTCGAGCCCGTCGCCAAAATCCCCAATCTCGATGCGCCCACGCTCGCGCTGATCGGCGCGGCACACGCGCAGGTGGGCGATTTCCCCGCCGCGCAGGGGTTTTACGAGCGCGCGGCCAAGCTCGCGCCCAATCTTCCGGGGCTCGATACGCAGCTTGCCATGACACGCATGGCGCAGGGCGACGCCAAGGGCGCGACCGCCGGGCTGAGCGAAGTTCTCAAGAAGGACCCCAAATCGCTCCAGGCGCTGACCAGCCTCGCCTATGTCAACCTGCGCGGGCAAGATTATCGCGGCGCGTTCGCGGCGGCGGATCGCATCGTAGCGGCCTACCCCAAGAATGCAGTCGGCTATACGCTGCGGGGCACGGCGGCGTTCGCGCTCAAGGACACAAAGCGCGCGGAGTCCGATTTCCGCGCGGCGATCGCAGCCGATCCCAAATTCCCCGAGGCGCACAGCAGTCTTGCGCAGCTGTTGCTGGCGACCGGTCGCACCGATGCGGCAAAGACCGAATTGCGCGCGATGGTGGCAAGCGATCCCAGGAACGTGCGCGCGATGATGATGCTTGCCGATGTGGCGGGCCGGGCGCGCGCGCTGCCCGAACGGGTGGACTGGCTCAAGCGGGCGGTGCTGGTGAACCCCAAGGATCCAGGACCGCGCGCGGCGCTGATTGCGACCTATCTCGCGCAGCAGCAGGGGGGGCAGGCGCTGACCGAGGCCACCGCGCTGGCGCGCGATCTGCCTAACAACACCACCGCGCTTCAGTTGCTCGCGGGTGCACAGATCGCCAACAAGCAGCCCTCGCTTGCTGTGGCGACGGTCAAGCGGATCGTCGATCTCGCGCCGCAATCGCCCGAGGCGAAATTGCTGCTCGCCCGCGCGCAGATGGCGACAGGGCCCGCGGGCTATAACGACGCGCGCGCAACGTTGCAGGGCGCGATCAGGCAGGGCGGCCCCGGTGTAGATCAGGCGTATATCGGTCTCGTGCAGCTCGAGCTCGCCGCCAAGAACCCCGATGCTGCGCTCGCAGAAGCTGAAAAACTCAAATCGGTCACCACGCAGAAAGTCGCGGCGGACAAGCTGATCGGGGACGTCAACATGGCCGCCGGGCGCGCGCCCGCTGCGCTCGCCGCATATCAGCGCGTGCGCGCGCAGGCGAACAACGGCGCGACCGCTGCGCTTGTGGCGCGCGCGCAGTCCGCAATGGGGCAGGGCGATGTCGCGCTGAAGACGCTTGCGGATTTCCGCGCCGCCAATCCGAAGGATTTGCTGGGCGGCGTGGCGCTTGCCGAGCAGTATATCGCGCGCAAGGACTGGCGCGCCGCGATTTCGACGTATCTGACACTGCGCAATACCCACGCCGCCGACAGCCCCGAGGTGCTCAACAACCTCGCCTTCGCCTATAACGAAGTCGGCGATCCGCGCGCGGTGGCTGCGGCCGCGCGGGCAAACGTGCTCGCGCCGGGCCAGCCGACGATCGAGGATACCTATGGCTGGGTGCTGGTGCGCAGCGGCCGCGACGCAAAGCGCGGGCTGGCGCTGTTGCAGGATGCGGCAAAGGCGATGGGAAGCGATCCCAACGTGCACTTCCATCTGGGCATGGCCTATAAGGCGAACGGCAAGAACGCCGATGCCGCACGCGAGCTGCGCGCCGCGCTCGCGTCGCCGGGGCTCGACAATGCCGCAGCGGCGCGCGAGGCGCTCGCGTCGGTCGGCGGCTGAGGGTCCGGTGGGCGGCGGCGGCGGATCGGTATAACCCACCGCTGCTGCCGCTGCCCGAGCGCGCCAGAGCGGGATGCGTTTTGCGGGTGTGTCCGGTCGACCCGCAGCCCCCGGCCTCAGGCCAGCGGGGGCGAGGGAATGCGGCCCGCACTTCGCTGGGCGGCCTGCTTCCCGCGCGGGGCACCGGCACACACCCGAGGTGATGCGGCGCGCAAAGCCGTGCACGCTCCCGGCCCGCGAATGGTTGGATGCGAAATAGTAGTCCATGATCGCAGCACAAGCATGACAATATCTGTTCAATAAAGCTGCGGCCGCGCGAGGCGGCGCACTGCACGCGCTCTTTTATGCCGGGTATGGCTTTCGCTCCGCGAGTCTCCGGTCGTTGCGAAAGGCACTCGGTGGCGGAAATTTTCCCCGCGTCCAGCCTCGTCCTCGATCTGGCAACCGCGGTGGTCGCGGCTTCGAACGCGCCGATGCTGCTGCTCGACGGCAAGTTCACCGTCCTCGTCGCCAGCGCTTCGTTCGCGCGCAGCTTCGGCCTCGATGCGAGCGCGATGGGCGGATGCGCGCTCGCCGCGATCGGCCACGGCGAGTGGGCGGTGCCGCAACTCCAGGCATTGCTGCGCGCAACGCTCAACGGATATGAGCAGATCGACGTGTATGAAATGGATCTCGTGCGCCCCGGCGAAGAAACGCGCCGGATCGTTCTGAAGGTCCAAAATCTCGATTACGGTCCCGGCCATGCGGTCCGCCTGCTGCTCGCCGCCGACGATGTGACCGATGCGCGCGCGGCCGAGCGGCTGAAGGATGAGTTGGTCCGCGAGAAGGAGGTGCTACTCCAGGAATTGCAGCACCGCGTCGCCAACAGCCTCCAGATCGTCGCCAGCGTGCTTATGCAAAGCGCGCGGCGCGTGCAGTCCGAGGAGACGCGCGGCCACCTGAACGATGCGCACCAGCGCGTCATGTCGATCGCTGCGCTGCAAAAGCAGCTCTCCAAATCGCGTGCGGGCAAGGTCGCCCTCAAAACGTATCTCACCGAACTCTGCCAGAGTATCGGCGCATCAATGATCCGCGATCACGGTCTTCTGACGCTCGAAGTCGCAGTCGACGATAGTATCGTGGGCGCGGACATGTCGGTCAGCATCGGGCTGATCGTCACCGAATTGACGATCAATGCGCTCAAGCACGCATTCCCCGAAGGCCGCCACGGCAAGATCATCGTGGACTATAAATCGCACGATGGCGCATGGACGCTTGCTGTTTGCGACGATGGCGTGGGCATGCCCGCGCACGCCAGCGACACCAAGGCGGGGTTGGGCACGAGCACCGTCAACGCGCTCGCCCGGCAGTTGCGCGCAACGATCGAGGTGCGCGATCACAAGCCGGGCACGATGGTAAAGATCGTCCATGCCGCATCCACGCAGCAGGGCGATGTATCGCAGGTCATCCCCATCGTCCGCGCGGTCTGAACGCTGACACTGCGCGGCGGGCAGGCGCGGCGTCATACCGGGGAAGACAGCGCTCGGGGTTGACACACGCCACGCCTATCCGCCACTTGGCGGCTCGGTCGGGGCGTGGCGCAGCCTGGTAGCGCATTAGACTGGGGGTCTAAGGGTCGCAGGTTCGAATCCTGTCGCCCCGACCATCTTTCGCCGCTGCCCGCAAAGCTGGCAAGTTCGCGCAATTCCCCCTAAATGGGCGGGGCAATGGAAGACTTCGTTCTCGTCGATAGCCCGGAAGTCGGTCGCGCGCCCGAGCGGATCGTGCTGCACGATGCGGCGGCGTTCGATGGCATGCGCGCGGCGGGCCAGCTCGCCGCCGCCACGCTCGATATGCTCGCACCGCACGTGGTGCCCGAAGCGGTCACCGACGATCTCGACGCGATGATCCGCGAGTATATGCGCGCAAACGGCGGCGTCCCTGCTACGCTCGGCTACCGCGGTTACCCCAAAAGCTCGTGCATGAGCATCAACCATGTCGTGTGCCACGGCATTCCCGGACCCAAGCGCCTCAAGGCTGGCGATATCGTCAACATCGACGTGACCGTGGTGCTCAATGGCTGGCACGGGGACACCAGCCGCATGTTCACCGTGGGCGAGGTTGGCGTGAAGGCGCGCCGCCTGATCGATATCACGTATGAAGCAATGTGGCGCGGCATCCACGCCGCCAAACCGGGTGCACGGCTCGGCGATGTTGGCCATGCAATCCAGTCCTATGCCGAAGGCCAGCGCTGCTCGGTCGTTACCGATTTCTGCGGCCACGGCATCGGCCGCCAGTTCCACATGCCGCCCAACATCGTCCACGCGGGCAAGCGCGGGCTGGGTGTGCAGCTCCGCCCCGGCATGATCTTCACGATCGAGCCGATGATCAACGCGGGCAAGGCGGGCACCAAAACGCTCGAGGATGGCTGGACGGCAGTGACGCGCGACCGGCAGCTTTCTGCGCAGTTCGAACATATGGTAGGCATTACGGAAATTGGGGCGGAGGTCTTCACCCGCTCGCCCGCCGGGCTGGACAAGCCGCCCTACACGGCCACCTGACAATGGTGTGCGAGGCGGGTCTCGCCGCCGGGCCGGCCGACGCGAGCTTCGCCTACGTGTCCGGCGAAGGCGGCCGCATCATGCACCTCCCGCTCGCCGAGGCCGAGACCGAAGCCCCGCCCGCAACCGGACTTCTCTGGGTTCACATCGATGGCAACGATTCACTATGCCTCGCATGGCTCGATGCGCGCTCGCACCTGCCCGCCCCGGTCATCGAGGCGTTGCGCGCGCGCGAAACCCGTCCGCGCGCGGCCCCGGTGGGCGCTGGCGCGATCGTCAACCTGCGCGGGCTTGGTTTGCACGAAAGCCCGGATGCCGACGAGCTCGTCTCGATCCGTTTGTGGGCCGAGCGCGGGCGCGTCGTCACGCTCGCCTATCATCCCATGACCGCGCTCGCCGATGTGCGCGCTTGTTTCGAGCGCGGCCGCATCTCCGATCCTGGCGACCTGATTGCGGCCTTCGCCGAGACGATCACCGAACGGCTGGATCCCGAAGTCGCGGCGCTCGGCGACCGGCTCGACGGTCTTGAAACCGCCTTTGCGCGCGGCGATCCAGGCATCCGCACCGCACTCGGTGAGGTGCGGCGTCTTTCGGTGGAATACCGACGCTTCCTCCTTCCGCAACGCGATGCAATCGTGCGGCTGGCGGGTGCCGATTATCCGTGGCTCGCCGATGACGACCGCGTGCACATCCGCGAAGCTGCCGATCGCGCGCAGCGCATGGCCGAGGAGCTGGACGCGGTGCGCGACCGCGCGGTCGTGCTCGCCGATCAACTCACCGATCTGCGCGCCGACGAAGCAAACCAGCGCAATCTCATCCTCTCGATCGTTGCCGCCGTATTCCTGCCGCTGAGCTTTCTCACCGGTCTGCTCGGAATGAATGTGCGCGGCATCCCGCTCGCCAAGGAGCGTTGGGCGTTCATGGCGATCGTGGCGCTCTGCCTTGCGATCGGCGGGACGATGGCGTGGTGGTTCCGGCGTCAGCGGTGGGTATAACCCCGGTTCTGCGCGCAGCGCTCGAAGCGCGATGGCTGGAGCTCACACGGCGCATACTGCCCGGTTTGGCGGCAGAGCGCGGCTGGCCGATCGGTGCGGATCATTGTTTCCAGCGCGTGCTGCTCGACGCAACGTTCGGCGGCGTCTGGTACGATCATGTGCCCACACGCCCCGCATACCGCATTATGCCGATCGATGTCCTCGTGCGAGCGGTAGAGCTGGCAGAGGCGGTGGCAACCCGCACCATCGCGCTCGAGCCGCTCAATCGTGCAAGCCTGGGTTACCGCCGCAAACTGCGATGAGCCCCGGTCGGCTTGGGGGGAGGGCTGCGACCGGGGCTCTTTGGGCAGTTCAGTCGTGGACACCTGCCAGGGGGGGGATGGCTTACGCGGCGTCCACGACAGTCAAACTTACGCGCGGGCGCGGGGTTCCCCCTTATACACGGTTCGTCGCATCGTTGCGGCTGTCCGCCAGGAACGCCCCGATCGCCGCGCCCAACCCGGGCCGCGAGACCGCAGTGATATGGTTGCCCAGAATTTCGACCAGCGTCGCACACGGCAGCGCAGCGGCGAGCGCGGGGGCCGATCCATTGTCGCGGTCGTCCGCGCCGCACACCACCAGCGCGGGCATCGTGAACCCCGCCAGCTCATCGACGTCCGTGTCCGCGAACGATCCCAGCAGATGCACGGCGGCCGCCAGATCGGTGCCGGTCGATCGCGCGAACTGCACCGCATACCAAGCGCCCGTGCCCGGAGCGTGGCTGCCGGGGTTGGCGATTGCGTCTCGGAAGAAGTCGCGCCGCCGCAGCCCGTGCGCGATTCCCTCCAGCCCCATGCCGCCCAACACCGCGCGGCGCGGCCGCATGCCCCGCGCGATCAGCCGCACGGTGGTGCGCGCGCCCAAGGAATAGCCCCCCAGATCAAACGCGCCCAGCTCCAGATGCGCCACCAGCGCCTCCACATCGCGCGCAAGCACGTCGTGGGGATAGGCCGCCGGATCATGCGGGGCCGCGCTGGTCCCATGCGCCCGGAAATCGGGCAGGATCACGCGAAAGCCCGCGTCCGCCACCGCCTGCGCATGGCCGAAGCGCAGCCAGTTCATCTCCGCATGACTGAACAGCCCGTGCAGCAGCACTACCGGCGGCCCCGCACCCAGCTCGCGCCACGCGATCGAAGCGCCGTCGAACGAGGCGAAGCGCTGCATCGCCAAAGCCCCCGCGATCACCCCATCCACCCGAACGCGCGCCGCCGGTCCTCGCGCAGTTCGGCGCGCGAGAGCGGCAGCAGCGCGGCGAGCTCGGCGGCAATCGCGGTCTGCACGCGGCGCATCGCCAGCGCGGGATCGCGGTGCGCACCACCGGGCGGCTCGTAGACGATCCGGTCGATCAGCTTCAGCCGCAGCAGATCGGCCGCAGTAATCTTCAGGGCGTCCGCCGCCTCGGCCGCGCGCGCCGCGCTGCGCCACAGGATGGACGCGCCGCCTTCGGGCGAGATCACCGCATACACCGAATGCTCCAGCATCAGCACGCGGTTCGCCGCCGCCAGCGCAATCGCTCCGCCCGATCCGCCCTCGCCCAATATGACCGCGATCGTCGGCACGCCCAGCGCGAGGCATGCCTGCGTGCTGCGCGCGATGGCTTGCGCCTGCCCGCGCGCCTCCGCATCGATCCCCGGAAACGCGCCCGGCGTATCCACCAGCGTGATCACCGGCAGCCCGAACCGGTCCGCCATTTCCATCAGCCGCACCGCCTTGCGATACCCCTCGGGGCGCGCCATCCCGAAATTATGCCGCACGCGGCTAGCGGTATCCTCGCCCTTGGCGTGGCCGATCACGAACACCGCGCGCCCCTCGAAGCGCGCGGGGCCGCCCAGGATCGCCGCATCGTCGGCGAACGCGCGGTCTCCCGCGAGCGGCGTGAACTCGGCGAACAGCGCGTCGATATAGTGCCGGAAATGCGGCCGCGCGGGATGCCGCGCCACCATCGTGCGCTGCCACGGCGTCAGCCGCCCATAGATGTCCGCGAGTTGACGGCGCGCGCGCTCGTCGAACTGGCGCGCCTCGCCCTCGCGCCCCGCCGCCCGCGCCGCCTCCGCACTGCGGTCGAGCGCCTCGATCGCTTTCTCGAATGAAAGATAGTCGGTCACACCGTCATCGACATGCCACGATAAATCCGCGCGCGGTAGCGGCTGTCTTCCGCATCGGGCAGCGGCGCGCCCAGCAGCAACACCGCACGCGCGAACCGCCGCACTTCCTCGTTATGCTCCTCCAGCGTGCGCGGTTCTTCGGATCGCACGCGGCGGGTGAGGTTGATCTGGTTGACCGGCACGTCGTGCACCAGCCGCTCATTCTCCACCGCGAGCGTGGCGGTGAAGCTGTGCAGCGTCGTCTTGAAGAAATTGGCGAGCGCGAACGCGGGGCTGGTATCGCCCATCGGCACGTCGGGCGAAGTCAGCACCAGCTGGCAATCGTCGTAGAGCGAGGCTTTGCGCGATACGCGGAAATGATGCGTCAGGTTCGCCGCCACCAGCGCGCGGAATTCGTCGGGGCCAAGCGGTGCGTCGATCGCGAACAGCCGGTCCGGCAGGGGGGCAAACGGGGTCGAGAGTACCGTCGTCGGCCGTCCCCATCGCACCATCGCTGCGTCCATCGCGGCTTCGATGCCGTGCTCGCATATGATCGTCTCCACCGCGCCCTCGGGCACCTCACCGATCTCCGTCGCGATCGCCTCCGCCCCCGCCGCGCTCGTCGTCAGCAGCACTACGCGCGCCACATGGCAGTCCACGATGAACTGCCGCGCGGTCTCCGCGATGTAATCGGTCAGATGCTCGCCCACGATCCAGACCGTGCGGCCGCGCATCTGGTCCAGCCGCTCCTGTTTGGGGCTGCCGAACAGTTCGCGTTCGGTGGTCGAACGTTCGACGCTAAGCCCGCCCGAGGGCATGAACGTCTCGCCACTGACCGCACGGTCGGCGAGGAAGAAAACCGTCGCCTGCGCCACCTCGCCCTCGGTCGGCATCTTGCCCAGATGCAATTGCCGCAGCACGCCGCCGCCCACTTTCTTCGCCTCCTCCGCGATCCGCCCGGCGGGCAGGAAGGGCGCATCCTCGGGCGGAACGCGCAACAGCCAGCCGCCGTTCGCCTCGGGCGTATCGGCACGGTCCGCCCAGCCGGGCGCGTCGAGGAAATAGCCCCCCAGCCGCAGCCGCTGCACCAGCCGCGCCGCAATCGCGCGCGTCAGCAGGAACCGGTCCCACGTGCACAGCCCGTCCCCCTCGCGCGCGCAGGCGAGCGCCAGATCGCGGATTTCGCGCGGGTTGTTGGTATCGTGGCTCATCCGCGCGGTATCGTTGCGGGCGAGCCGCGTCAGCAGCGCCTCCACCCGCACCCCGCGCCGCAGCGCTTTCACGGCGGCCGCATGCACCGCGTTCAGCCGCTTGTTTTCCAGGATCAGCTTGCCACGCCGTTCGAACAGCCCCGGCTTGCCCCCCGTGCCGCTCAACCGGTCCCCGTCCACCGGCCCGGGCGCGATCGCGTTCAACTGCACCTCGGGGCCCAGATAGCGAGACATCGTCTCCACCATTGCGCGCTGCCCCGCCTTGGAAACCGCATAGTCGGCACGATTGGGATAGGCGACCGCCAGATATTTCTCGCCCCCGAAATAAGACGAGACGTTCAGCACATAGCCGGACCCTTGCGCCTTCATCAGCGGCACGCAGCGGTGCATCAGCAGGAAGTTGGAGACCAGATTGGCGTCGAGCGTGTAGGTCCATGCATCGACATCCATGTCGACGACCATGTCTTCCGCGCCTGCCACGCCCGCGTTGTTGATCAGATAATCGATCCGCCCGAACGCCTTCAGCGTCGTGTCCACCGCGCGCCCCAGCGACGCGAAATCGCTAACATCCACGCCCGCCAGCGTCTGCACGCGCCGCTCCACGCCGGCGAACCCCACATCCTCCAGTTCGCTCACGATCCGCGCGCGCGCCACCGCCAGCTCGCTCTCGCGCCGCGCTACTATCATCACCTTCGCGCCGGCCACTGCGAGCAATCGCGCCACCTGCCCGCCGATCCCCGCCGATCCGCCCGTAATCAGCGCCACCTTGCCCCGATGCAGCCCGGTGATGTTCTCGCTGAACCCCGGCATCGCCTTGCGCGCACCCGTCGCCTCGCCGATGCTTTGCGGCACATACAAGGTCACATCGCGGATCTTGCTTTCTTTCAGCAAAATGCGCGCCGCATGCCCCGCCACGAAGCGGATATTCTCCGGCTCATCGTTGCTGAAGCGGACGATCTGGTTGCCCCACTCCGCCTGCCGCCGCCGCCCATGCTCCACATCGATCGCGCTTTCGTCGCGCCAGATGCGGATCAGCTGCTCGGTCGCCGCCCGCGCGATATGCGCATACACGTCGCCCGCGCGGTCGGTCGCGTTCGAGACGAAGACGAACCGCGGCTCCTGCAACAGGCTGTCGTGCCGCTTCCAGTAGCGGCTGAGCGTGCGCGCAATCGCGATCCCACCCCCAAGCTCCACATCCATGAACGCATCCACGTCCGCATCGCTCGCGCCGGCCAGCGGCCCCGCAAACTCGTCCGCCCCACGCGCCGGCAGGATCAGCGCGCCCGTGATTGGCGTGTTCGCCGCCGTATAGGCCTCCAGAGCCTCCGTCATCGCCGCAGGCTCCACCCGGTTGAACCGCACCACCTGCAACGCCGCGCCAATCCCTTCCGCCTTCGCGCGCGCCTGCGCCTGTGCCACGTCCGCCGCCCGCGCCAGCCCCAGCAGCACTGCCGCCCCGCACGCAATCTGCACGCGCGCAATCGCGAGTGCATCCTCCCACCCGTCCCCGGCTGCGATCAGCACCGCCAGCCCCGTGCCATCCATCGATCGCATCGAGGGGCGCGCCAGCCACGTCGATCGCGCTTCCTTGCGCACCGTCATCCCGTGCGTCACCTCGAAATCATGGCCGGTGTAGGCCGCGGACTCATCGCTCGCCAGGAACACGCACGTCTGCGCAATATCGGCGGGTGTCGGGAAGGTCTTCTCCAGGGGCGCGCCGTCAACCGCACGCTCCAGCGCCATCATGTCGAAAAATTGCGCCTGCGTCGTGCCCGCCGCATCGCCGCGCGCGCTGTCCATTGCGGCGAACACCGTGCGGATGCGCTCGCTCGCGATCGGCCCGGGGAAGATCAGGTTCACCCGGATACCGCGCGGCCCCAGTTCGAGCGACAATTCGCGCGACCACGCGTTCATCGCCGCCTTCGGCACCACATAGGCCGTGCGCGCATAATAGGGCGTGCGCGAGAAGATGGTCGACACGTTGACGATCGATCCGCCCTCGCACATCGCCGCCGCCGCCGCGCGCGCCACGTTCCATGCCACCCCAAAGATGTTGCGGATCGCATCGCCCACTGTCTCGGCGTCGCTCGAACCATGCTTGCGCAGCAGCGCCAGTTCGTCCGCATCCAGCGGCAATTGCTCCAGCGGCTGCTTGGGTCCCGCCGATCCCGCATTGTTCACCAGCACATCGATCCGCCCGAAGCGCGCCACCACCTGCGATATTCCCGCACGCACCGAATCCGCATCCGCTCCATCGAGCACCACGGTCGCCACCCGCGCCGCGTCCGCCCCCGTCTCCGCCACGATCGCGGCGGCGGCGGCCTCCACCCGCATCGCTGTGCGCCCCGTCATCACCACCGTTGCGCCCTCGCGCAGATAATGGCGCACGATATGGCCGCCCAGATTGCCCGCCGCACCGGTCACAACCGCAATCTTGCCCGCAAGTCGGCCGCCCACGGGCGCGGAAGTGCTCGATATTGCTGCCTTGGCCATTACGTGATCGCTCCCTTGTCCATTACCGCATGACGTTCACCGAAATCGCATAAACCCGTCATCCCGGCCTTGAGCCGGGACCCACCTGCCTCTGTCCCGCGCGAGCAAAAGAAGGTGGGTTCCGGCTAAAAGCCGGGATGACGGGGATCACACAAGGCCACCATCCGGCGTCCTCGCGCCCTGGCTCTGCCCCGCCGCCCACGCCTCGAGCAGCGCGTCGCGCCCGCGCAGCCCCATCGCGGGCAGCGCGTGGTTGACCACATAGGTCGCGCCCGAGTGGCGGTTCTCCCACATCGCCTGATGCGCGTCGGGCAACCCTTCCCACGGCACCACCACCGGATCGGTCACCTCCAGCAGCCCCGCCGCGATCATGTCGTTCATGCGCGTCACTTCATACGCGTTGCACAAATGCGTGCCCAGGATCGATGCGGTCGGCATCAGGATTCGGCGCTGCCGCGTCCATACCTGCGGCGCGTAGAAGGTGAACCGCTGGCCCGCGAGGTCCTCGGCAAACACCACGCGCCCGGTGAACGGCTTCACGAGCGAGGTTGAAATCCCCAGCGTATCCTGCGCCGCGCGCTCGATAATCAGGTCCGGGCTGCCACGCTGATTGTCCGCCGATCGCAGGATCTTGCCGATCGCGCTGCCGAAGGGCTTCAGCACCCGCTCCTGATAATCGCGCACCGCCGCCTTGAACGCCTCGATGTCCTTCTTCGCGTCGGGCAAACGCGGCATGGTGTCGGGCCAGTCGAAATTCGCGCCCTCGCGCCGCCGCACGCTTTCCAGGCTCACGATCCCCGCGATCGCCTCCTCCAGCCCCAGCGATTGCAGGAACTCGCGCTGGCCGTCGGTGGTGGTCGCGATCACGGTGCGCGCCCGGAAGCCGCGCGCCGCCTCGATCATTTCCAGCCCGGTTTCGTCGAGCAGTTCGGTCGATCGCGGGCCGTAATAGATCAGCACCGCCTCGCCGCCACGCAGCCCCGCGCGCCGCAGCATCGCTTCGGGTGTGGCGCGGCCGGGCTTGCCCATGAAGCTGAAATGATAGCCCGAAGATGCGCCGTAGAAGGCCAGCGCGCCCCCCTCGGCCAGCAACTGGAAGCTGCGCGGAAACGCGGTCTCGCCCGCATGGCTCACCGCATAGTCCGCGAGCGCGCCGCCGTTCAGCCGCACATATTCGGCGAGCAGCGGTGCCCCTGCCGCCTCCCACGCCCGCGCCTCGTCCGGGTCTTCGGGCACCATCGTGAACAAGGCCGCAAAGCGCGGGTTCTTGCGATCCAGCGTTCCCACCGCGCCCTGACCGCCCACGAACGCTGCGCGTTCCGCGCTCGAAACCAGCCCCGTCGCGCGCAGCCCCGTGCGCACCGCGCTGCGCAGAGCGTCGAGCCCCGTTCCCGTCGCCGATCCCTCGACGAAGATCGTCCGCCCCGGTTCGATCTGGAGCGTGGTGAACAGGCAGCGCGAGACCGTACCCAGATTGAGGATATAGCTGCCCGCCTGTTCGAGCGTGAGATCGGCGGGCACGGGGTGGAGCTGCGGGGCTTGGCAGACGAGGAACTGCGCGTGACTGCCGGTGGGCGTCTCATAGCCCTGGATCGCGAAATCGGCGAACATCGGATCGCGGCCTACCTGTGGGGACAGCAGATCGTTCGTCCCCGAATAGATTGCCACCAGATCGCCGACCTTCAGCCGCCCCTCGGCGCGCGCTTCGGACCCGAGCGCCGCAATCAGGCCGACGCCGCCCGAGCCGGTGGTCTGGAAGTCTTCATCATGGGAGTCGAACGGCGAGACGGGGATGCCGGTGATCGCCCAGATATCGTTGAAGTTGACCTCGCTGGTCAGCATGTAGACGAGCGCATCGTTGGGGCCGGGCGTCGCGACGGGGACGATCAGTTCGCGCTCGTGGTCGGCGGGGGTGCCGTGCATCGGCGCGCCCGTCTTGGGGTCGCGGACGACGCCGAAGGCATATTGGAGCGAAGGGATCGGCGTTATGCCCGGATAGAAGGCCGCACCGCGAGGGAGGCAGTGCCCGTTCTGATGGTATGCGAGACCGGGCTTTGAAGTGATTGGATATCCGTTTCCAAAAAAACCGACGGCGAGCGGCGGTGACTGTTTGTCTAGGAACTGGCGGATGCCGGTCTTGCCCCCCTCCGGATCGACAATGGCTTCGGCAAACAACTCCGCCTCACGCGCAAGGCCGGCGGCCATCCCCTGTTCCAGACCGGTGCGTACCGCATCGAGCGCTCGATCGCCCGCCCGAGCCCGACCGGCCCACGCTAGCTGATCCATCGTTCTTTTCGTGGTCGAATAGCCGAGCGCCGGGCCAATTGGAGATGGGTCAGGCTTGGCCCAGCGTGCAACAGCCTCTCCGCGACGTCGGTAGGCCTTGCCGAGATAGGAAGTGTTGGTCTCGCAAACATAATCACGAATAAGGTCGTGAGCGACGCTGAATGCATCGGCATCTTCATCTCCATTCAACCGCGTCCAATCGCTGCCGCTGAGATACCCGTAGCCGTTACCGAAATCTTGCCCGGTAGTGCCTCCGACCAGATCAACTATTCCAAGGCTTTGCGCAATTTCAGCGTCGATAGAACGGCCACCAAGAATGAGGTCCAGCGCTAGACCGAGCGCGGCCGACCCGTCTTCTTTACCGGCGGCCTGTTGTAGGCGAGCGCGCTCTTCCGGGTTATGTTTGTGTTCGGACGCGAGCGCAAACCGGTCGCGTTCACGGTCGATCATTAGGCGCGGCAGCCGCTGCGTTCCTCCATAACCGGGCAGCAGTCGCAGGCGGATTTCCGGCTGGCCGAACCGCGCGTGCTTGTCAGCCACCCGAACATGACACGCCAGCGCGAACTCCAGTCCGCCGCCCAGCGCCACGCCGTTGATCGCCGCGATGCACGGCTTGCCCATCGCTTCGATCTTGCCGAACACGGCCTGCGCATTGGCGGGGAGCACGCGTGCTTCCTCGATCGTGTGCACCTCGTCGAGCATCTGGCGGATGTCCGCCCCCGCCACAAAGCTGTTGCCCGCGCCCGTGAACACCACCGCCACCACATCGTCGCGCCGCGACAGGTGATCGACCACGATGCCCAGCTCATCGATCGCGCGCTCGTTCAGCGCGTTGACCGGTGGGTTCGTCACCGTCACCGTCGCGACACGCTTGCCGGGTGCCACGATATTGTACTGCACCACGAAGTAGCGATACCGGTCGAACAGCGATTGCTCCTCGCTCAACCGCTGCCGCCGCTGCCACTCGCCGATCGCGCCGCGCATCTCGTCCAGCGCCTCGGGATTGCGCAGCGTCGATACGTCGCCCAGCTCTACCCCCTCCACCAGCGCGCGCACCATGCGGCGCACATATTTGCCGCTGCGCGTCTCGGGAAATTGCTTCACCTCGATCAGGTCAGCGGGCACCGCCACCGCGCCCTTTTCGCTCCGCACCAGTTCCATCAGCCGCTTGCGGTCCTCGTGGCTCAATTTCCGTCCCGCAACCGGCACCACGAACGCGAGCGGCACCAGCCCCTTCTCGCGGTGCGGCGCGCCCACCACCAACACGTTCCCCACCGGCGAATCGGGATCGAGCGCCTTGTCGCGCAGGATCGCCCCCTCGATCTCCTCGGTCCCCATGCGGTGGCCGCTGACGTTGATCACATCGTCGCTGCGCCCGTGGAAGCTGAAGCTGCCATCGCCGTGCCGAACCGCGAAATCGCCCTGCGTATAGGCCCATGCGCCGCGCCAGCGCCGCCAATAACCGTCCACCCAGCGAGCTGCGTCCCCGCGCCAGCCACCCAGAACCGCGCCATCCTTCACCCGGAAGTTCGCCGCATCCCCCCAGATGGTGCGTGCCAGATACGGGTAAGGCGCGGCGATCACGATCTCGCCCTTCTCGCCATCCTGCGCGCGCCGCCACGCCACCCCGTCCTCGCCACCGCGCGCGAACGGCACCGCACCACCGCCGCCGTCCGCATCCTCCACCCAGACATCGCCCGCAATCCACGGCAGCGCGCGCGCGTGCGCGTCCGGCTTCAACGGCGCTTCGTCCCCCCAGGGATGCGTCCACGCGATGCCGCCATGCTCGGT
>Ga0123336_10001369_pt1 | contig 22467 bp, 20 predicted proteins | sample SSSSmetaG_FD_96466 | JGI IMG/M metagenome (GOLD analysis project Ga0123336, IMG submission 96466) | Glacier valley bacterial and archeal communities from Borup Fiord, Nunavut, Canada, to study Microbial Dark Matter (Phase II) - ​SSSS metaG | ecosystem: Environmental > Aquatic > Freshwater > Ice... | reverse complement strand
CAGATCGTGCCGTTGAGTGGATAGCCATGCAGCAGGACGACGGGACGCCCGCCGCCCATATCTTCACAATGCAAACGAGTGGTGATCGTCATATATCAGGTCGTGCAGCCTAGTTGCTAGTATACGGGCGCTCGACAAGCGTGACTTGCAAATCCTGTGTTTTGCCGTCGCGCAGGAGCGTAAGCGTCACTGTATCACCGGGTTCGGTTTTCGTGAAGAGGTAGCCCAAAAGCTGCTCGAATTTGCGCAACGGCAGGCCATTGATCGCGATGATCACATCGCCGCCCGTCGCGATCTCCTGTCCATCCAGATACTTCTTATCGGTCGCGCCGCGCACACCCGCGCGTTCTGCCGGGCTGTTACGTGTGATTGAGCTGACAAGGATGCCCTGCTGCTCCGGTGAGAGGCCATCCAGATCGTTGATCTCCGTATCGAGATCGCTACCGCGAATGCCAAGGTAGGCGTGCGTGACTTTGCCATCCTTGATCAGCCTGGGCGCGAACTTCGCCAGCAGGTTCGAGGGGACCGCGAAGCCAACTCCCGATGACTGCCGCACGCGCGACTCGATGGCGGTATTGATGCCGACAACGTTACCCTCCATATCGACCAGCGGACCGCCGCTGTTGCCGGGATTGATCGCGGTGTCGGTCTGGATCATACCGGGGATTTGATAGTTCGCCGCCTGGCTGTCGAAACGGCGATTGACGGCGCTGACAATGCCCTGCGTCATCGTGCCGGGATAATAGCGAAATGGATTGCCGAACGCCGCGACGCGCTGCCCGACCTGCAACTGATCCGAATCGGCCAGCTTGAGCGGGACCAGCCGCGCCTTGTTCGTCTGCACCTTCAACACGGCCATGTCGCTATCCGGGTCGATGCCGACAACGGTAGCCGGGACGGTGAAATCATCCGCAAAGGTGACGCGAATGCGCCCCGTGTTACCCACATCGAGGACGACATGCGCGTTGGTGATGATGTAGCCCTCATCGCTATAAATGAATCCGCTGCCATTACCGACCGAAAACGGCTCCTGCGTCGGGGCAAACGGGGTCGGGATAGAGAGCGGCGGCTGCGTGGGCGCGCCGAGCGCGTCTTCCGGGATGCGAATGTAGACCGTCACGACCGACGGCGCGACTTTTTTGTAGAGCGCGATCAAGGTCTGGTCGCCCGGCGCAGTCACGACTGGCACGAGCGTTGCCGCAGCTTGCGAAGTAGCTTGTTGTAGGGCTGCGACGGGCTGGCGGTCGGGCGCGGCGGCGCGTCCCCCTGCCCAGGGTGCGAGCGAGCCGATCAGGAACGCAACAATCACGAGCGCAGCGATAGCAATTGCCGTCCGCCCGATGAGAACAACTTTACGATTCATGCAGTAAAACTCCGAGAAGGGTGTGTCAAGCATAACGATTCTGCCTGAAGCGCGCCACCGGAGTTGTTTACAACCGGATGCGCTTACGTCGTGTCCCGGTCGTGTGCTGCGCCTGAGGCAAGTCGCTTATTTTCCTGGCGTTCGAGCTTCTTGATGCTTTCCGGTGTCGGCAAATCTTCCGGCATCGTACTACCGAAGGTTTCCATAGAGCGCCGCACATTCACGCCTGCATCGTGGTGAACGCGATTCGCGTTCTCCTTGCCCTGTATATTCGCGGTACGCAGTTTATCTTCGGCCTGCGCACTACGGAACAGGTTGGCGGCAAGTTCCAGACTACCCATGTGGTCCAAAATCTGCTGGCTTTTCTTAAGGCGCTTGCGGCGGTGAATGTCTTCTGCGGTCAGGCCGTTATACAACCCTGCGTAACCGTGATTTTGGAAAGCCGCAAATTCTTTCCGCGTAATCACACCTGCTTGCTTTGCCGCTGCCGCGAGTTCGACATTTTGCTCTTTTACCTTGCGACGGTTGCGCAGCCGCTTCTGGTCTTCGATGGCTTGCGCGGAAAGCTGCGCGTCAGCAACTTCCTGACGGCGGGTTTGAAGGGCAAAATAAGTTTGGCCTAAAGCGACAAGTTCCTTTGTCGGATCGGCATTTTGTACAACCAGATAGCACGCATACCGCGAGAGGTGCATGTCTTCTACTTCGCGTTTTGTATTGGACCCAATCTCGACCATCATGACCGCCCGGTAAAAATGGTTCTCAGGATCATGCCCGCTGTTCTCGCAGGCATTCTGTGCCCTTTGAAGAACATTTTTGAACTTGAGGTAGTTCGCATACCCGAAAAGTCGCATCAAGTCACGCGCCGACCAGAACTCGTTACCATCTGGATCGGTACGCTTGATTTCCTCGAATGGAGATTGCGGTGCGTCGCTGCTGGAAATAATCAGGTCAGACATAATGTGCTCCCGTACTTACCTGAAACGCTGGTGTGACAGTATAGCGTTTGCCGATGATGTTGTACAAAGCACAATGGTTCAGCGCTGGTTCGGGTGTCCCAGATAGACCGCCTCCGCGAAGACCTGCCGCGCACCCGTATCCACATAGCCCAACCCCGTCGCGAGGTTGACCGATGCTTCGTTATTCGGCTCGACGAGGTACAGCCCGATCCGTCCGCTTTGCAGAACGCGCGCCGTCACCGCTGAAAGCACGCTGCGCCCCCACCCACGCCGCCGCGCTTCGGCCTCAGTCTGCACGAACACCTCCGCGAAGCCGGGACTCTGCCAGTTCACGCCCGCCGCGGCTTGCAAGCCACCGTTGTGAATCTCCGCACGCGGCAGGCCATCCGGCGCGGCCTTGTTGACGACGAGGACATTCACCGTCGGCTGGAAGCGTGCGGGGTCGAGCGCGTAAATTGAGTAGATATGCTCATTCGCGAGTTGCAGGCTCCCGCCGACCAGTGAAAGCTGGTTTGCATTCGCGAAAAGCAGATAAGGTCGCCCGATTTGCAGCACTTCGGAGAGCAGGTCGGCGGCGGGTTCAGCACGGTAGCAGCGCATACAGATCAGCGGGCGGAATAGATCGATCCCGGTCTGGAAGCGCCCCGCGAAACCTTCCGCTGCCCGCGCCACGATGAACGACCGCGCCGGGTCATGGTACAACCCGTAATAGGTAGTCGGCGCATCGGCGGCACTATGCAAATCGAGGAAGGTCTCGATCAGTTTGCGCTGGTCGCGCAGCGAGGATGAAGAAGCGGTCACGGATAGAGCCGCTTGAGCATCCGCGCATAGGGGATCGTCTCGCGAATATGCGGCAGCCCGCAAATCCACGCAACCGCGCGCTCGACGCCCATCCCGAACCCGGCGTGCGGGATCGTGCCAAATTTGCGCAGGTCGAGATACCAGGCATAGGCTTCGCGTGGTAGCCCAATTTGCGCGACGCGGCTTTCGATCAGCGCCGAGTCAAAAATGCGCTCGCTCCCGCCGCAAATCTCGCCATAGCCTTCCGGTGCGAGCAGGTCTACCGAGCGGCAGACTTCCGGCCTGCCTTCGACGGGCTGCATATAGAAGGCCTTGACCGCGCTCGGATAGTTGTAGCAAAACACAGGCTTATCGTAGAGCTGCGTGAGCGCGGTCTCGTGCGGCGAGCCGAAGTCGTTGCCCCATTCGATTTGCAGGAGCGCCTTCTGTTCGGGGTCGTCGATCTGCGCGGCGAGTTCGGCCAGCTTCGTCACCGCGTCGTCGTAGCTGATGCGCGGGAAGGGTGGCACGATGCGCTCCAGTATGCTCGCGTCACGTTCGAGGATTTTGAGTTCGGCGCGGTTTTTTTCGAGGACCTTGCCGACGATAGAGGCGATAAACTGCTCTTCCATTGCCATCAGGTCTTCGAGCGAAAACCAGGCCATCTCCGGCTCGACCATCCAGAATTCAGTCAGGTGGCGGCGCGTCTTGCTCTTCTCCGCGCGGAAGGTCGGACCAAAAGCGTAGACCTTGCCGAAGGACATCATATTCGCTTCGTTGTAAAGTTGCCCGGTCTGCGCGAGGTAGGCCGTCATCTCCCCGAAGTAATCAATCGCGAAAAGTTCCGTCGTGGATTCGCCCGCCGCCGGGGTCAGGATCGGCGTATCGACGGCGAGGTAGCCGTGATCATCCAGAAAATCGCGGATCGCGCGCATGATCGTGGCACGCACGCGCAAGATCGCCCACTGCCGCTCCGAACGAACCCATAAGTGACGGTTATCCATCAGGAATTCGACGCCGTGTTCCTTCGGTGTAATCGGATAGGCGTCCTCTTCGGCCACGCGCTGGATCACTTGCAGCGTTTTAATCCCAATCTCGAAGCCGCCGGGGACGCCGGGTGCGCGCTCATCCTGCCGCACGGTTCCCGTCAGAACCAGCGAGGACTCCTGCGTGAGCGTGCGCGCGGCCTCGAATTCGGTTTCGTCCATGTCCTTTCGGAAGGCGACACACTGCGCCCGCCCACTCCCATCGCGCACCTGCAAGAATTGCAGTTTGCCCTTATCCGTACGGTCATAGAGCCAGCCCCGGATCGTGACTTCCTGCCCGATGTAATTGGCGATGTCCCCTAGCGAGATGACCTGCGGCACGTTCGACCGTCCCTTTTGCGCGTTCGCGTTAGATAGTGTGATTGCGTCGGATTTTAGCGATCTGCACGGGGACGGTCAAGCGCGGATAATGAACCTGTGCGCCCCGATGTGTGTAAACAGCATATTCCGGTAATTCGCATGAATTGTTTGGAGCACGGCGTTCAAGTACAGTAGAATAGCGTGCTACATGGTAAGTGTTCCGCGCCTATTCTCTTCTTTATGCCCCGCCGGATAGCACTCGCTGTGCAAAGTAACGTTTAGAAAGGATTTCCCATGCACCGTTTAGTCAAAGTGGCGACCATTATGCTCGCGGCAGTTCTGGTCCTCGCCAGTACAGCGGGTGGCAAGGCCAACGCGCAGAGCGATCAGAAGAATTACATCATCGACGCGACCTTCGGCAAAGGTCCCGATACATTCAACTCGATTTTCTGTGTCGAAGCCTCGTGTGCCACAGCGTCTGCCAATATATTCCCAGGATTGATTGGCAGAAACCCGAAGAATCTGGTTTTCGAGCCGAACATCCCCGGCGGCCTCGCCAAGAGCTGGAAGATCAGCGATGATCGCCTGACATGGACGATCACGCTCAAGAATACCTACAAGTGGTCGGATGGCGTTCCCGTCACCTCCAAAGATATTCTTGGTACATGGAACCTGATTATCAACGCAGCCACCGAGTCGCCAAACGCGACCATCACGGAAGATGTCGAGAGCGTCACAGCACCGGATGATTACACGGTCGTCGTGAAGTTGAAGCGCCCGCAGTGCGACAGCGCTCCGCAAAGTATCGACGGTATTTACGGTACAGGTGGCATCCAGCCCGCGCACATCCTCGAAAAGATCGACCCGGCCAAGCTCAAGGACGCCGAGTTCAACCTCAAGCCGGATGTCACGAGCGGCCAATACAAGTTGAATGAATTCCGCGTCGGCGAACTGGTCCGCTACGATAGCGACCAGAGCTACCCGGATAAGCAGGGCGCGAAGATCGAACACGATGGCCTGGTCGTCAAGATCGTGGAAAGCCAAGCGGTTCTGATCGAACAATTCCTCGCCGGGCAGATCAATGTCGTCGAAGAGCCGCGCGTGGCGGACCGCGACCGGATCAAGGCAGCGGCGGCAAAGGACCCCAGCATCAAGATTTTCACGACCACCGGCTCTCTCTGGGATCATATCGTCCTGAATCTTGGCGACCCGAAGGACCCGCAACCCGCCTTTGAACTCGACAAGGATGGCAAGCCGCAACTCGACAAGCCGATCAAGCAGAAGCCGCACCCAGTCTTCGGCGATGTGCGCGTGCGCCGTGCCTTCCAGCTTGGCATCAATGTTCAGGACCTGATCAAGGGCGCGGTGTTCGGCTATGGCAAGCAGATGACCTCACTCCTGAACCCGTCTAACCGCTATACCGACCCGGCGCTCAAGCCGATTGGTTACGACAAGGCCGCAGCCGAAAAGCTGCTCGATGCAGCGGGTTGGGTCAAGGGCGCGGATGGCTTCCGCGTGGCGAAGGGCAGCCAGACCGCGCCGGACGGCACGCGCCTCAGCTTCAAGCTGATGACCATCGCGGGCAATGCGCGTCGTGGCGCAGTCGCGCAGATCATCAAGGATGAATTGAAGGACATCGGCTTCGATGTCGATGTGCAGTCCATCGATTTCAACGCGATGATCGACCAGCAGAACGCACAGACCTTCGACGCGGCGATTGCAGCACGTGGCTCGGTCACGGATAATAGCATCGATTGGTCGTTCCTCTTCGACCCGAACCGCGACATTCCGGGGCAGGATGGCAACGCAGGTTCGTACATCAACCCGCAACTGACCAAAGACATGCAGGAAGTCTCGGCGGTCAAGGGCTGTGACGAGAAGCGCACTACCGAACTGTGGAAGTCGATCCAGAAGACGCTCCAAGACGATCAGCCGTATATCTTCCTGTACACGCAGGATTACATGTACGCCTATCGTGGGTTGGAAGGCGTCAACCCGACAGAGTACACCATCGGCTACACCGATACGTGGAAGCTGGCAACCGCCAAATAACAGTGTATCCGCAGCGTGGCGTAACACCCACGCTGCCCGGTGACAGATGGGGACGGGCATTCGCTCGTCCCTTCCTGTTTAACAAATCTCGTATGAATTATAGAAATTGAAAGATAGCGTCTTATGTCTCGTTACCTAATCCGCCGTCTGCTGCAAGCCATTCCTACGCTCTTCGGCGTCTCGCTCCTCTCGTTCATGATCATGTCGGCTGCCCCGGGCGGTCCACTTGCGGCGCTCTCGCAAGACCCCAAGATGACCCCTGCGAAGAAGGCAATTCGTATCCGACAGTTGGGGCTGGATGATCCATGGCCGCTGCAATATGTACGTTGGCTGGTGGGGGATGACTGGCGGCTGTTCGATACGAATGGCGACGGCAAACTATCGACCGAATGTAAAATCGATGAGGCGGGGAAACAGGTCTGCGGACCCGATCTGTATGGCATGAGTAGGGGCATTCTGCGCGGTGACTGGGGCTACTCCTATGTGAATCGTCGCCCTGTCCTGTCGCTCATCGGGGAGCGTCTCGGCGCGACGGTGGAACTCTCGATCCTGTCGCTGATCATCGGTGCGTCGCTCGGTATATTGATCGGCATCCTAGCGGCAGTGCGGCGGGGTGGCGTCTTCGATAACGGGAGCCGAGTTCTGAGTGTGGTTCTGAGCGCTGTGCCGACGTTCTGGCTTGGTTTACTGCTGATCATCGTCTTCGGCGGAATACTAAAAGTTCTACCGATGGGTAGCCGTTGCAGCCCAACCGCGCCCTGCCCACCGATCTGGGGACGGCTCGAATATCTATTCTTGCCTGTGCTGATCCTCTCGACGGGCGGGATTGCGGGCTACTCGCGCTATCTACGCGCTTCGATGCTCGATGTGATCAATCAGGATTACGTGCGAACCGCGCGAGCGAAAGGGCTACCCGATAGAGCGGTATGGTTCGTCCATGCCGCGCGCAACGCCATGATCCCACTGGTGACTTTTCTTGGCCCAGCGATTGCGGGGCTACTAGGTGGCGCGGTCATCACGGAAACGCTGTTTAGCTGGCCGGGGTTGGGGAGGCTCGCAATTCAATCGGTGAATACGCTCGATTATCCATTGCTGATGGCAATCACAATGATCGGCGCGGTGGAAACCATCGCCGGCTTCATGCTTTCGGATTTCCTGTACGCGCTGGTCGATCCGCGCATTCGGTTGGGTTGAGGCGTTATGTCTAATACACCTGCAAACGCCACTGGAACTCCGATTGTACATCTCAGTGAGCTACCCGAAGCCAGCCTTTCTCCGTTGCGGATTGCTACACGGCGGTTGCGGCGTGACCGCCTCACGCTCATTGCGATGGGCATCCTGCTGTTCCTCGCCATCATCTCGTTCGCAGCACCGCTCATCGCGGATCGCGGATTGGGCGTGAGCTATTCACAGACCGACGCGCCGAATAAATTCACGCTGCCGGGAACCGCAAACCACATTTTAGGGACGGATGATCTCGGTCGCGATTACTTTGCGCGGTTGCTCTACGGTGGGCAAGTCTCCTTCACCATCGCAATTTTCGCAGCGCTGCTCGCGCTCCTGATTGGGTTGGCGGTCGGCTTAGTTACCGGGTATTTCGGCGGGATCATCGACGACTTCATGAACTGGTTCATCATCACCCTCGGCTCGATCCCGCAACTGCTGCTGCTGCTGATCTTCGTCGCGGTGTTCCAGCCGAGTGTGCTTCTCCTCATTCTGATCCTGGGGTTACTCGGATGGACCGGGACCTCGCGGTTGGTGCGCGGGCAAACACTGGCGCTGCGTTCGCAGGATTTCATCCTCAGCGCGCGGTCCATCGGCGCGAGTTCGCAGAGAATTATGTTTCGGCACATCCTACCGAACGTCTTTTCACTGATCATCGTTGACCTTGCCTTGAGTATCGGCGGGTTGATTCTCACCGAAGCCGGGCTGAGTTTCCTCGGTTATGGCGTGAAGCCTCCCACTCCAAGCTGGGGCAATATGCTCTCCGATGCGCAAGAGACCTACTCGCACGGTTTGTATCTGGTGTTCTACCCCGGCGTCTTTATCACGGTAACGGTCTTGTGTCTTTTCGTGATTGGTGACGGCCTGCGCGATGCCTTCGACCCGCAATTGGAGAACAAGAAGTAGGGGCAGACCTGTGTTTGTCTGCTCACCACCTCCAAATCAGCGAAAGCCTTTGCCAACGCCCAGATTCATTCCCGTCATTGGGTCGAGCGTCATCCGTTCGAGCAGGCTCCACGTGTAATCATCCAATTCAATATAGCCGAGTTCGAGCGCACGGCGGCGACTGGCCTCGCTGCCTTCGCCGGGCAGCCGGATGTCATCCGCACCATCGAGCAGCGGCGCGGCCTTAATCTCCGCAATGAAGGATTCGATCTCGTTGTAATAATCGTCGGCGCTGGCGCGGAACATGGCCGGGTCGAGCGCGAGGAAGACAAAGCCGCAGTCATAATCGGTCTTGAGCGCGGGTCCCATCTTGCCACCGATGAACGCCCCGCAGATGATCTCTAGCGCGAGGCACAGTGCAAATCCTTTCGGACCGCCGAACGGATGCAGCGCGCGGGCTTCCTGTGGGCGCGTCGTATAGCGCCCGTCGCTCGCGAAGAACGTATCCGGCTGGAGCAGGTAGCCCTCTACCGCGCCGAGAAAGCTGTGGCTCCAGGCTGTCTCGCTGGTCGCCATATCGATCACGAGGCTTTCCGCATCACGGCGCGGGAAGGCCAGACAGATCGGATTGGAGCCGAGGATCGGCGCGTAGCTGCCCGGTGGTGCGACAGTCGCGGGTCCGCCTGAATTCAAGATCAGCCCGATTTTGCCCGCGTCCGCGATCAGTTTGCCAAACGGATACAGACAACCATAGCGCCCGATATTGCGCATGATCACGAGTGCCGATCCCTGTTGCGCTGCGCGGTCGAGCGCGGTCCGCACGCAGAACGCCGCGCCAAGCGGACCGAGTTCGCGCCCGCCATCGACTTGAATTGCGAAACCCCCATCACTGCTGATGTGGGGTCCGTCACCGCGCGCGACGATGGCCTGATTCATTGTAATCAGCTTGGCGACGCCATGCGTGCGATGGCCGCGCAGCTCGGCATCGAGGTAGTGTTCCGCGACCAAGGCAGCATCCGCCGCGGTGAGGCCACGCAATTGCAATATCTGGTTGAGCGTCTCGCGCAATTCCGCAACGGCGACTTGCTTGAGCGTCATGGCGCGGCAGTTGCGCTTTGCGTGGGCTGTTCGGTTGGTTGTGCGCTCGCTTCGGTAGCTGCGCTTGACGCGGCGGTTGCCTGCATAGTGCTTGCTTCGGTTGGTTGCAGCGTAGCGGCTGTGGCAGGTGGTAGCGTTGCTTGTGTGGTCACAAGCGCAGGCAGTGCGCTGACGGTCGCGCCTGCGGTCGCGGAAGCCGTCGAAGCGACAGGTCGCAGGATGGTACTCGCCGCGATCAGAATATCGTTGGGGATGAACAGCCCGATCTTCGCGGCGGTATCGAGATTGATGAACAAATCCAGCTCCGCCGCCTCGATGGGCAGATCGCCCGCCTTGACCCCACCGCGCAGAATTTGGTCGGTCAGCCGTGCCGCCTGCCCACCGACCCGTTTGAAGTTGAAGCCATAGGAGAAGAGCGCGCCGTTCTCGACATCCGGGTGGCCGATCACGGAGACAGGCAGCTTCCGCGCGAAAGCAACTTCGTTGATTTTCTTGATCTGGCCGACGATCAGTGAGTCAGCGGGACACATGATCGCGTCGGCATCCTCTGGCACGTTCGTCACAATATTCAGCACGTCGTCGGTGGTGCAGCTTTTGGCAGAATCAGCCGTGCAGGGGCGCTCCAGAATGGTGATGCCTAACTGCGTGGCTGCATCCTTGATCGCGGCGAGCGAGAGCGTTGCGGAGACGTCGCGTGGGTTGTATGGCACGTAATAACGCTTCGCCGTTGGCGCGATGCGCGTAAACCATTCCAGGCGCTTCGACTCCGAGATGCCGTGCAGTACCCCGGTGACGTTCTTGCCGGGGTGGATGCGCTCCGCGACGATCCCGGAAGCGACCGGATCATAGACGGCTGCAAAGACAATCGGCGTGGTCGTCTCCAGCTTTGCCGCGCCGATGGCGATAGCCGTATTCATCACGAAGATCAGATCGACTTTCGCATCCAGTAGTTCATTCAACCGCGTCGCCACAATTTTGGCGTCGGTACTGTTCGTCGGGCCGTTGTAGATGAAGCGGACGGTCTGCCCTTCGCTGTAACCGAGCGCCTTCATGCCCTCCTTGAAGCTATCGAGCGTTTGCTGCGTGGCCGTGTTGACATTCAAAATGCCGATGGTGAACAGGCGTGTCCCACTGCCGCTGCTGCACGCAGAGAGCAAAAACGCGGCGATGCAGATCAGCAGCCAGCGTGCTTTGGGTGATGTCATGGGCTGCTGCGCTCCTCTTCGGGTTGGTTGTTGGCTATGACGGGGCGGGGTGTGCTGCTGCGTGCGCGCATGGCGACTGCTTTGGCTTTCAAATCCTTGAACATATCCGACTCGGTAATCTCGGCGACCTGCTTCTCTTTCTTCGCCTCATCGATCTCGATGCGCAGCTTTTGCACCTGTTGCTTGAGCGCCTGCTCGCGCACCTTGACTTCCGTACCCATGTTGCGGAAGACGCGCGCAAGCTGGCCGAGTTCATCGGTGCGCAGCATGATCGGCTCGACTGTGCGCGGGTCGAAGTTGTCAGTTCCCTTGCGGATGATTTCGGCAGCTTCGGCGAGCGCCGCAATCGGGCGCGTCAGTCGTCTTGCAGCGGCGAAGCCGTGCGCGCTGGACAACAGGAAGGCCACGATTAGCAGCCCGATGATTACCCCGACCGTCTGGAACGCGAGTTCGAGCGCTACGCCGAGATCGCGCTCGGCAACGACGGTGAATGTGGCTGACCCCGTACCACGCACGACCTGCCGTGACGAGGAAACCGCTCGATTGCCGAGCAGCCCCGTATCGGCCAGGATGCCGACCGAAGCGGGCAATGTGAAACGTCGGTTGCTCAACGTAATCGATGGATTGACGTGCGCGACAACGCGGTTGATGCTATCGAGGACGTACACCGACTCGCCGCGATCTACTGGGAACGCCGCGATCAAATCCCACACCCGCTTGAAGCGCAGGCTGCTGATCAGAACGCCATGCACCTCACCACTGCGTGGGTTGAAGATGGGGACGGAAACATAGACGGACGGATCGCCTGTTTTGTCGTCGAATGCCAGCGAACTGTAATAGGTCTGTCCCGTTTGGAGTGGGATACTGAATTCTTTCAGATATTGCCAGTCGGTTTTCGTCGCATCTGTCACGATCTTGAGGCGGTCGATGTGCGCGCGTTCCCTGCCATTCGCATCAGCGAGGATCACGCTCTGAATCGTATCCGGGAATGAGGGCAGGCGGCTGATCACGCTCGTGTCCTCGAAGTCGGTTTGCGACGACAGCCCCTTGACGGCAATTGCCATCTCGTTTTCGACGCGCTGAAACAGGTCGTCAAGCTGCCCCGCGAGGCTGATTGCGACCGCGCGCTCACGTGAGATGGCCTGCTCGCGCTGGGCAATGATCGTCAACCCGGCGAGCGTCAGACCAACCAGCACGAGCGGAATGAACGACACGCCGATAAAGGCGAGCGTGAGCTGGCTGCGGATGCTGTTACGCACGGCGACGCCTTTGAAGGGGCGGGAAGATGGCGGCTGCTGGTGTGTAGTCACGACTGCCTCAAAAAAACTATCTCAAGCCCGGTGCGCCGATTTTGCTGTATGCGCGCTGAAAACGCAAATTTAAGGCGCATGATTCGCGTAATTGTTAGACTATTTAGATACGGGATCGAAAGTTCGCTGAACTATTCACGCACCGGGGAAGCGGTACAATCTGATGGTCGTATATTCAAGGCGACTGTCTGGCAGGAGAACCGCGCGATGCGTCAACGCATTTTTCAAAATTTCGCTTCATTCCTCATCACAATCCTCGTCCCCATCTCGCTGACGCTGCTCGGCGTGCGGCTCGCGATGACGCCACAGTACCTCGTGTTCGAGTATCGCCGCGCGGACCTGCCTGCCGATTATTATGGCTTCACCGCCGAAGACCGCGTGCGTTACGGTCCGGCAGCGGTGGATTACCTCGTTTATGATCAGCCCTTGCGCAGCCTGAGCGAACTCAAACTACCAGATGGCACGCCCTTCTTCACCACGCGCGAACTCGAACATATGGATGATGTGCAGCGCGTGGCACAGTGGGCGTTCCTCGCACTGGCCGCCATCGTGATCGTGCAAGCACTGCTCTATATCGTACTCGTGCGGAGCCTGCCAAGTCGCTCGGCGCTGCGGCGCGGATTGTTCAGCGGTGGGGGACTGACGCTGCTGATCCTTGGCGGCGTGGTGATCCTCGTGCTGTTCGCGTGGGAGCGCTTCTTCGACCAATTCCACGAACTATTTTTCGCAGCAGGGACGTGGCAATTTAATTATAGTGACAGCCTGATTCGGCTCTACCCGGTGCGCTTCTGGCAGGATACCGCGATCAATATTGGCGTCTTCGCAGGCGTCGGCGCGCTGCTGATCATGGGCTACTGCCAGCTTTGGTCGCGGCTGGAGCGCTCGCGGACGTAGCCGCCGCTCATCTTACATTCTGGTACAATGCGACCCGGCGCGGTATGCTATGCCGCGCTTTTGCCCCTCTGTGGGCGCTTAACGTGTATTGGGTAAGGGAAATGGCAAAGTGAGCAACCAGTCGTTACGGCAGCGCACGCGCAACAGCAGTTGGCAATGGCTCGTCATCGGCGTGATTTTGGGGTTGGGGTGTTCGAGCGTGGCCTGCCTCAGCGGGTATGTCCTCGGCGTGGTACGGATCGGCACATCGGCGTCACTGATCGCGGAGTTGCCGACGCCCACGCCGCCCGCGACTTATACGCCCTATCCGACCTACACCCCGCCGCCGACAGCCACCACGGGCGCGACAGCCACACAAACTCCGGCGTCGATCCTGACCCAAGCGCCGACCAGTAGCGAATCGTTGGGAATGCTCGTCCAGCCGCCGACCTCGACCGCGTTCAAACCCGCCAGCACGACCATCGTGGGTGGACCGACCGCCGCGCCGCTCGGAACAGCCAGCGCTGCGGTGATCGCGACGCTGCCACCCTTCACGCCCGCTGGGTCGGGGGCTTCTTCCGGCTCGGATATTGCGCTCACGCTGCCCACTGCCGTTTCTGATGCACAGCAGCAATTACTGGCGACCGCGAGTGAATTGCTCCCGATCAATGGTGGGAAGTTCTATCTCGGTACGACGCAGAACGAGGCATTGCAGGCCGTCACCGATTGCACCAGCCGCGACAAGGGACAGTGCAAACCGGAAGACGCGCAGGACAGCACCTTCAAGCATTATGTGGTGCTGGATTCATTCCTTCTCGAAAAAACCGAAGTTTCGGTCGATCAGTACATCACTTTCCTGAATACGCTGCCGACCGGCGCGACGTACCGGACCGGATGTGGCGGCCAGTCGTGCTTCGCACCGCAGGACTCCTCGGCGGCGAAATTCAGCCCGGTCAAGCTGGATGGAACGCTCTTCAAACCTACCAATGATATTTATCGCAGCCGTCCTATGACTTACGTCACCTGGTATGGCGCGAAAGCCTATTGCGAAGCACTTGGCCGCCGCCTGCCGACTGAGGCTGAGTGGGAACGCGCCGCGCGCCGCAAGCTGGATGGCGACGAAATGACGATTTATCCTTGGGGCAACCAGTGGGACCCGACACTCGCCAATAGCAGCCGTAGCGGACCGGGCGGGACAGGGACTCTCAACGCTTTGGATGTGACAGGTTATTCCGGCGGTGTGAGCGGCGAAGGCGTCCTGAACCTTGCCGGGAACGTCTCCGAATGGGTAAACGATTGGTACGGCGCAAATTATTATCGCGAAAATGGTCTCAACCAGACCAAGCCGAAAGGTCCGACCGCAGGGACGACAAAGGTGGTACGTGGTGGCGATTGGGCGACGACGCCGTTCTTCCTGCGGGCGATGCAGCGCCGCGACTTATCACCAGTAACCGTCAATGCCGTGACCGGGTTCCGCTGCGCGCAGGATGATACGAATGGCGCGGCGGCAGTCAACAGCGGCAACACCTCCGGGGGTGGCACAGGCGGCGCAATTCCGACCAAAGCGCTAGGCACGCTCGCGCCCTGATGGGCTGGGCAAGCCACAGCCCCTACAATCGGGGCATGAACCGACGACGCTTCCTCGGATCGGCGGTGCTGCTTGCGGCGGGTCCGATCCTATCCATCCATAACGCGGATGACGCGCCGGACCTTGCGCGACTCCCAGTGATTTATGCCCGGCACGAACCCGCCAGCGTTGACGCCGTTTCGCTCGTGCTGGTTGGGGATTGCTCATTCGCACGCGGTACGGCAAATCAAATTGCGGCGAAGGGCGGGGACTTCGATTATCCATTACGAGAGGTCGCGTCGCTGCTGCGCTCGGCAGATTTGGCGGTCGGCAATCTGGAATGTGTGATCGCGAGTGAGTCTGCTGAAGCGCGTCCCGGCTCACTGCGGCTGCGTGCGGACCCAGAGGCGGCGGGGGCGTTGCGCCGCGCGGGGTTTGGGCTGCTCTCGCTGGCGAATAATCACACCTTCGATTATGGCGCGGATGGGTTGCGCCAGACCGCGGACGCGCTGCAAGCCGTAGGGTTGAACATGGTTGGTGCGGGACCGAACCATGATGAGGCGCGGCTGCCATCCTTCACATGGATCAAGAACGTAAAAATCGGCTGGCTGTCCTATACGCAAATCCCGGACCCACCCGAAGATGTAACCGAACGCGAGGGTTGGGGGCGCGCGTGGCTCGAAGAAGCGCACTTCGAGGCCGAAATTGCGGCAGCGCGGGCGCACTGCGACGTGCTGATCGTGCAATGCCACTGGGGACAGGAATATTGGGTGACGCCGTACCCGACGCAGGTTCGGCTGGCGGGGCTTGCGGCGCGGACGGGCGCTTCGCTCGTGATCGGACATCACCCGCATGTCAGCCAGCCGACTATAATCATTGACGGGACGCCGATTTGCTACAGCCTCGGCAATTTCCTCTTCGACCAGTTTGGGCGTAGTGGGTTTGGGGTATGGGTGCGGCTGGATAAAACTGGCATCGTGGATGTTCACCGCCTGGACCTGACTCCGGGGACGCATCCGGTCTGGAAATTGCCCTAGCACACTCGCGGCTGTAGGGGCGCAGCGATGTATCTGCCTACTTTTTGTCGTGGTTCATTTTGGCGCGCTGCTCCGATTATCCAACAGCGAAAGACGTGTACAGGTCGCGTCGTCTGCGTTCAAACGCCATTCTGCGCTCAGGAGCCTCACTCATGCGTATCGTCATTGTCACTTCATGGCCGACCGATGTAATTGGCGGAAGCGGAACCGCCATGTTCTTCAATTCATTCTTAGATGGGCTACGCGCACGCGGCCACGCTGTCGAAGTCATCGCGCCCAACTATGATATTGAAGACTACGTGACGGTCACGCTCCAACGTTTTCTGTTCAATACGCAGCTTCGCACCGACCCGCGCATCTTCACCGCCGATGTGATCATCGGATTTGATTACGATGGCTATGGTCTGGACCCCGCGACCCGCCCACCGATGATCGCGAGCGCGCACGCTGTTTATGGGGATGTGATCCAGTGGGAAGAGGAGCCATACCGCACGATGGTCGAGGCGCAGGCGTTCTTCGACCGAGTTTCGATGCAGCAGGCAGACGCCGTGACGGTAGGGAGCCACTACGCGGCGGAACGATTGACTACTCTCTATGGCCTGCCGCCAGAGAAAATTACCACCATCCCGCATGGGCAGCAAACACCCGCGTGGGTGCGCTATTATGATGTGGAGCCACGCCAGCCGAATGATCATCCAATCATCCTCTCGGTTGGGAAGATGTATCCGCGCAAACGCACTGATATTCTGCTGCGCGCGGCTGCGCTGCTGCTCCCGAAATATCCAAACATTGAAGTGCGGATCGTCGGTGATGGCATCGCATGGGACAATTTGCACCGCGTCGCGCAGGAGATTGGCATTCAGGACAACGTAACGTGGCTCGGCCATGTCGCGGATGATCACGCCTTTGCACGCGAGTGGCGACAGGCAGATGTTTTTGCGCATCCGAGCAGCCAGGAGACATTCGGCTTTGTCTATCTGGAAGCAATGCGCGTCGGTAAGCCGATTGTCGCGGCCTGCGCAGGCGCAGCACCGGAAGTCCTCGGCAGTGCCGCACGCCTCAGCGAGCCAGAAAAACCGGCAGCGTTTGCCGCCGATCTCGATTACTTCCTGAGCAACCCGGCAGTGCATCCGATATATGCTGCGCAGGCGAAGGCACGCGCCGCGCGCTTCACCGTCGAAAAGATGATCGACGGCTACGAATCTGTAATTGAAAAAGTGCGGATGGAACGCGCCTTCGTGGTCAGAGAGGCGGCGCTCGAAGCGCCATATGTTCGTTCTAATACGGGGTTGTGGCTGTAGCTGACATCGCAGTATAAAAACAAAACGGGCGCTCAAATCTGAACGCCCGTCTTCTATCCCGTGAACTCCGTGACTAGCTGCGAATCGTCGCGCCCGTCCCGGCAACCGAGATGCGATCTTCCGAACGCGCCGCGAACGCGCCGCCGAGTGTTGCTGCGAGGAAGCCGAGGCCGAGCCACAGCAGCGTACCCCAGGCAACATTGCCAGCGGCCTGCTTGACCTGCGCCGGGTCAACCGACGCAACCGCGGTTTGCACCTGTGTTGCCGCCACAGATACTGCCGATACACCCGTCGCGACAGCAGTCGCTGCGGCTGCCTGTGCGGTCGGGTTCTGAGCAGCCGTTGCCGCCGCCGGGATTGCCGCCGCCGCAATGGGCGCGGCTGCCTGGATCGCGGTCGTCGCGAACGAGGTCACTGTGCCGAGGATTGAACCGACACCGCTGCTGAGCAGGTACAGGAGCAGTGGGATCGCGACGATCCACACGAGCAAGCCATTCAACGCACCCTTACCACGACCTGGCAGCGCTGCCGTGTGTCCTGCAACCGCACCACCAACGGCAAATGCGATCAAAGCGCTCACGATTCCCCAAATTCCGATGCCCGCACCGACGTTTCCCGCCGGGGCGTTCGGGTCTACCGAGGACAGACCGAGCGCAATGCCGAGAACGGCGAGGCTGATCAAGACCGTCACTGCGCTGAACAACCCAGCGATGATCGAGCCCCAGCTTACGTGGCTAGTCGGTGTATAAACTGCCGTATTGACTTCAGTCGGAACGGCGTTCACAACGGGACGTTGCGGATATGATGTCGTCATTTTGAGACTCCCCTATTTTACATAGTTGCAGACGGCAATTCTGACCGCCGCCAGGAGAAGCATATCAGCCTGCGTCTCAATATTTGCGAAACGAGGCCTAAAGAAATTCTCAACAAAATCGCATTTCGTCTCTTCCATGCAGGGGCAGCCTGTGCTACTCTGAGGGTCCACCAGTAGCATGTTGTCGTGACCCATGCCCAGCTTCGCAAAGCGTACCTATTTTGACTCAACGCTTCCGCTCATCCCGGTAGAACACAGCCATCACACCTGTAAATTATGTGGCGGCGGCTGTCGCAGCTATGACGTATTGCTCACCGAGCGCGAGGCGCGGCGGCTCGATCTCGATCTGTGGCGTCCGCTGCTAAACGAGGTCCCGGAAGATGCGCCACTCGTCCTGCTCGACTCCGCAACCGGGCAGTACACGCTCAACAAGGTCGGTGGCCGCTGCGTTTTTCTGGATAGCGATAACCTGTGTATTGTTCACAAGTCGGCGGGGCTGCGCGCCAAGCCACTGGCCTGCCAGTTCTTCCCGTTCCAGACAGTGCAAACGCCAGAAGGTACGCATCTCTCGCTCAATGTGGGCTGCCGACGCCTGATCGAGATGACGCCCGCCGATGCGCCGCTCGATATGCAGGAAGCCGGAATGCTGCTGGGTGAGGTGACGGCGCTCGCGACAATCCCGGATGCGCTGCCGCTCACGCCGGATGAGGACATCCTCTTCGACGACCTCAAAGTGCTGGTGGCAGACCTGCTTGCGATCCTCAGCGAAGATACGGTTGCGGTACGCCTCACCCGTGCAGCAAAGTTCCTTTTGCAAATTCCGGTGAGCGCGCCGCCCGCTGCGCATCCGCTCGCGCTGTTTGCCGACCTGCACAGGCTCGTTACGAATGCGCCCGCGCTACGTCCGTCGCTCATTTCCCTCTATTCCAAAGCTGCCACGCCGCTCGCTGTGCTGCTCCACGCCGAGGAAACTGTCACCTATCCAGCCGAAGCCGAACCCTATTTCACGGAAGTCGCGCGGCAGCACCTCGCGGGCTATCAATTCGCGCTGCACCGCACCGCGCGGACGGGGCTGGTCGCGCTGCTCGCGGCATTTGTTTATGCGGTATTCGCGGCACAAGTGTCTACCGGGAGCGGGATGCGCGCCGACCACGCATTGAACGAAGCCGTTTCGGATGGCGTCGATCTATTCCTCTCGCCCGCTGGACAGGTGGCGCTCACGGAGCCGAATCAGCAGGCGTTTCTACAAGTTCTGTGCTGACGGCGCTATACCAAAACCTCATGAAAATAATTCACGAACGGCTTGATCGCTGCGCACACATCCAGCACATGGTCGGCGAGATCAGGCGTAGCGATCTGTGCGTCCGGTATGGCGTGCGTTGCCAGAAATTGCTTCATGCGCAGCAGGTCCATATCGGGATGATCCTTCGGGTAGCCTTTCGGCGTCGTCTTGAGCGCTTCGCCCTGTACGTCTCCAAAATATTCCTTGAATTTCGGTGCGTTGATGATCTTGCGGAAACCGCGCGTCCCTTCCGCGAGGTCATCCCTAATTTTGCCAAGCTGCGTGCTATCCGGTTGGTACAACCCGCCGCCGATGAACGACTCGTTATCCGGCTGGATTTGGATGTAATACGAGCGCCCCTCACCCTTGCGCCCGCCGCTCGCAATGGTCGCGCTCATGTGTGCGTTGTACGGTGATTTGTCTTTGGCGAAGCGCACATCGCGGTTGATGCGGAACATGCAATCTTTGGCTGTCGTGCCGCCCAAATCCTCGATGGGCGTGAAGCGAAAGATCAGGTCGTTGATGAGCGACTCGAAGGCAGCACGCGCGTCAGTGTAGCGCTTACGGTTGGCCTCGAACCATTCACGGTTGTTGTTGCTGCTCAGGTCGCGTAGAAAATCGAGCGTGGTTTGCAGATCGGCCATAAGGTTTGGCTCCGTTGTCTAGATTGAACTTGGGTAAATAGAGCGGGCGGGTCAAGCCCCGCCCCTACACAAGACGGCGCAATCTCTGGTACAGGGGTCGCGGCACGCGCTGGGCAAGCCACAGCCCCTGCGGAAATTGTCGTGTTAGCCGAGCCGTTTGCCGCGCCCGAACCCGCGCGGGATGTTCTCCGCCTCGCGTGCGCCGCGGTCGAAATCGGGGTTGACAGCGCGGTACAGGTCTTCGTCGTAGTTGCGCGTCTTGATCACAACCGGCATCGGGACCGCGTGACCCATGATGATCGCCTGCTGCTTGGAATCTAACCGCGCAAGGACTTCTCGCAAGCCCGCAGCGCCGCTGATCCCGGTCAATACGGCGTTGATGTCGCGTTCGTTGTCGAGCAGCGCAGTGATGCGTGTCCCGATCTGGCTCATCACTTCCTCATCGATACCGCTTGGCCGTTGGTCCACGATAAGCAGCGTCACGTTGTACTTGCGCAGTTCGCGGGCAATCGTACCGAAGATCGTCTGTCGCGCGATTTGCGGGTCGAGGAACTTGTGCGCCTCTTCAATCACGATCAGTAGTTGGCGCGGCTTCTCCCCACCGAGGCCGAGCGCAGCTTCCATACGTTCGACATAGCTGGCGTGGATGCGCCGTGTCAGGAAGTTCGCAACGAGGATATATGCTTCCAGTGCGGAACCATAGCGTCCGAATTCCAGCACGATGTGCTTGCCCGCCTTGATGTATTCGAGCAGCTTTTCAACGATGCTGACGCTCACACCGTCCTTTTTCAAGAAGCCGAAACGCTCGAAGCGCTGCATCCGGCGGCTGAGTGCGGAGAGTGAGGCCGAGCTGATGTTGCTATTCTCCACTACGGCATCGATGTCGTCTGCCGTCGCGCCGAGCAGCCGGATAATCCAGTCTTCACCCCACTTCTTGCGAAGCGAATAGGCCGCGTCCACCATGCCGTCGGAGAGGTCCATCGTGGTTTTCAGGGTGGCGAGGTCTTCCGGCTCGATCTCGAAATATCCGATGTTCACCACTTCATCATATTTCGACTGGCGGCGTATCGAAGATTCCTCATCCAACGTGAAGATGCTCACCTCATTTTGAAAAATCTGGCGCAGTCCCTTCACCTTCGTCTCGGAGCCTTCCTGTGTGGCTTCCCAACCATAATCGTTGTGCATATCGAAGATGAGCGCGATGCCCTGCCGCTTCTGGATCACGCCCGCGAGGATCATGCGCGTCAGAAAGCTCTTGCCCGTGCCGCTCTTGCCGAAGACGCCCGTCGAACGCTCGACCAACCGCTTCAAGTCGAGATTGACCTGCGTGGTTTCGAGTTCGAGCGGCTGCCCGACATTGAAATGGTCGGCGTCTTCTTCGCCAAACACGTCGTTTACGTCATTGGGGGTCGCCATCAGGACGGGCATGAAGTGGCCGGGGATCGTCTTGACAGGTTTGGGGTTCTGCGCCTCGTCGATGGAGAGCATCGGCGCGACGTGAAGCGTCCCGAAGGCCGCCGTCCCGATATACACCTCGCGCATGAACGCATCCGAGAGATCGGGTGGGTCGCTGCGCAGCGCCGAGTTGGTACTATCCAGCATAATATCTGTGACCATGCAGAAAAAGCGTTTGCTGACACCATGCACGACAACGTAGCGCCCCACTGCGAGGTCTTCTACGTTCGTTCCTAAATCGAGTTTGACATCCAGCCCCTTGTTGAGCGACCCGCCGATAATTACACCGAGCCGCGCCCCGGCGTCGGTCGTCACTATGGGCGCGTACCCATTGCCATTTGCCGCGATTGCCACATCATCGCGCGGGAAAAAATCATCCAGACTGCTGATCGTTTGCTTCGCCATCATCGCTCCGGGAACGAACTAACGTTCTACTTATGTGGATATTATATCACGAATTGCGGCGAAAATGTGTAGGCGAATTTTGTAAACCCAACCATATACAAGCTGCACCCCGGCTGTGCATTTCTTGCGCATTTCTTATTTGCCCATGTGCGAAATCAGGTAATCTCTTTGTATACTGAAACGATCAAGTTCACACGGATAAACGGAGCCTTCCATGATAATTCCAAGCGTGATCGAGACCACCGGGCGCGGCGAACGCATCTATGACATCTATTCGCTGCTGCTTAAAGAGCGGATCATATTTCTTGGTTCAGGCATCAACGATCAGGTCGCGAACCTGATTGTCGCGCAGCTTCTGTTCCTCAACCGCGAGGACCCGGAGCGCGAAATTCAGATGTACATCAACAGCCCCGGCGGTGTGATCTATGCCGGACTTGCGATTTATGACACGATGAAGCTGATCAGCGCTCCAATCATGACAGTTGCGGTCGGGCTGACGGCCAGTTTCGGAACGGTGCTGCTCACCGCCGGGACGAAGGGACGCCGCTTCGCGCTCCCGAACGCCACGATCCACATGCACCAGCCACTCGGTGGCGCGCAGGGCCAAGCATCCGACCTGATCATTCAGGCGAAGGAAATCACCCGCCTGCGTGAGAAGCTCAACAACGTCTTTATCCAAGCGACAGGCCAGACGCAGGAAGTCATCGAGCGCGATACCGACCGGGATTTCTATCTGGACTCGGAAGCAGCGGTGAAGTATGGTCTCGTCGATAGCGTTCTCGAACCCTCATTGGCAGCGGCGGCGCTGGTCGGCTCGCGTTAGGGTATCTCTACATGATGAGTCGGTTGGACGCCAGAAATGGCGTCCCT
>Ga0123336_10001368_pt1 | contig 22480 bp, 9 predicted proteins | sample SSSSmetaG_FD_96466 | JGI IMG/M metagenome (GOLD analysis project Ga0123336, IMG submission 96466) | Glacier valley bacterial and archeal communities from Borup Fiord, Nunavut, Canada, to study Microbial Dark Matter (Phase II) - ​SSSS metaG | ecosystem: Environmental > Aquatic > Freshwater > Ice... | reverse complement strand
GACCGGGCGTGCAAACGCCTGCGAGATGAGCAGGCGATCAAACGGATCGGCATGGAGAAAGCGCAATCGATTGAGCCCGCGGATGTCTTCGTAAGCGATGGGCAACTCCGTACAGGAAAAGGCCTTCATGGGGATGCCGGAGTTTATAGCTTCACAGGCTCCATAGCTTTACAGGCGGGTGAAGTCTTCCAGTTCCGGTTCGGCCGCCTCAAACCGTTTCTGTAGAATGAGAGGTCATGATTCAGGAACAGGAGGAGGCGGGATTTTGGCTTTCCCCTCAGCAGGAACGGGTTTGGAATTCGGGTTACGGCCATGCGGTGGCAGTGGTTGGTTTGAGCGCGCCTGTTGAGGCGGAGCGGCTTCACTCCGCGGTTAGGGAATTGGTCCGGCTGCACGAGCCGTTGCGCACTGTATATCGCCGTATGGCGGGGATGAAGCTGCCGTTTCAGATGGTGCTGGCGGAGAGCGAGCCTGCCTGGGAAGGAGTTCCGCAATTTGATTTGGAGCATGGGCCGGTGCTGCATGTTGCCGCACGGGCGGAATCGGTGACGTTGACAGCGCCCGCGTTGGTTTTGGATGTGCGGTCGCTGCGGATTTTGGGGGAGCAGCTTCAAACACTTTTGGATGGCGGGGCGTTGCAGGAGCCGGACATCCGTTATGTGCAGTTTGCGCAGTGGCAGCGCGATCTGGTGGAGGAAGCCGAAGAGCCCGCGAAGGCGTATTGGGCGCAGGCGGCGCGGGCCGCGGTTCCTGTGCTTCCGGGGGAAAAAGCAGCTACGGGCGAGTATCGCACCGGGTTGGTACGGATCGCTCTGCCGGTGGCTTCGCAGGAGATTTTTCTGGCTGCCTGGCAAACGCTTTTGTTGCGGCTGACGGGGCAGGCGGACATTTCAACAGAAGTGTTTTTTGAGGGGCGCGAGTATGAGGAGCTGCAAGGCGCGGTAGGGCTGATTGGAAAAAATATTCCGGTGACGGCGCGGTTTCAGGGGAGCGCGCGTTTTCGGGAGATTGTGGAGCAAGCGCGCGAAACGCTGGAGGGTGGCGCGAAGTGGCTGGATGCGTTTCCGGGCGGCGGCGAAACCGCGAATGCAGTGGGGTTCGACTGGGCTGAGTTGGAGCCGGACGCGGGACTGGTGCAGGGCGGCAAGCTGCGGCTTTCGGTGCGGCGCGGTGTTGGCTTGTTGCAGTTCAATGCGGCCGTGTTCGAACCGGAAACGGTGGCGCGCTGGGGTGAGTATTTCAAGCGCCTGATGGCGGCGGTACTTGCGAATCCTGACGCGCTGGCGGGCAGCGTGCCGCTGATTGGTGACGACGAGCGGCGGCGGTTAGCTGCATGGAATGAGACGGTGGCTTCGTATCCGCAGGACCGTTGCCTGCACCAGCTTTTTGAAGCGCAGGCGGCCGAAACGCCGGATCTGCACGCGGTGCGCTGCGAAGAGCAGGTACTGACTTACGCGCAGTTGAACGAACGCGCGAACAGGTTGGCGCACCATTTGCGCGCTTTGGGTGTGGGGCGGGATTCGTTGGTTGGGTTGTGCCTCGATCGCGGTGTGGACATGATCGCGGCGCTGCTTGGAATCTTAAAAGCCGGTGGCGCGTTTGTGCCGGTGAATGCCGATAATCCGAAGCCGCGGATTGCCAGGCAGCTTGAAGGCGCCGTGGCCCTGGTGACCCAAGAAAAGCTGGCGGCGCTGATGCCGGAGTTCGGCGGAGTGACGGTGCTGATGGGTAATTTTGAAAACGAACCCACCTCAAATCCCCCGGCTTTGGCGACGTTGGCTGGGGCAACTCCGGAGAGCCTGATGTATGTGATTTTTACATCGGGTTCCACCGGCGTTCCGAAGGGTGTTGGCGTGCGCCATCGCAACCTGGTGAATTATGCGTGGCATATCAAAAACAGCCTGCCGGGCGAGCGTATGCAATTTGCGACTGTATCCACGCTGAGCGCGGATTTAGGAAATACGTGTATCTATCCGGCGCTGATTTCAGGTGGCTGCCTGCATGTGATTCCGCAGGATGTGGCGGGCGATAGCGGGCGCATGGCGGCTTACTGTCAGCGGCATCCCGTGGATGTGTTGAAGATTGTGCCATCGCATTTGAACGCGTTGCTGGAGACTGACGAGGGCCGGGGCGTGCTGCCGCGGAAACATCTGGTGATGGGCGGCGAGACGCTGACCTGGAGCCTAGTGGAGCGCATTCGGGAATTGGGGGCCGGGTGCGAGATCTGGAATCATTACGGGCCCACGGAAACTACGGTCGGGTCTTTGATGTTGCGGCTGAAGGATTACACGGGGATGGCAATTCCCATTGGGAAGCCGATCGCGAACACGCAGGTCTATATCCTGAACGAGCAGCGCGAGCCGGTACCGGTTGGGGTGACCGGGGAACTTTTTATCGCGGGTGCGGGAGTGACAGCGGGGTATCTGGGGCAGCCGTACTTAACGGCGGAGCGATTCGCGGGCGGGATGTATCGGACCGGCGACCTGGCGCGCTTTTTGCCCGACGGCAATGTGGAGTTTCTGGGGCGCGCCGATGACCAGGTAAAGATTCGCGGGTTCCGGATTGAATTGGGCGAAATTGAAGCCATGCTGATGCGGCATGCTTCCGTGAAGCAGGCTGTGGTTCTGGCGCGGGAAGATGGCGGCGGCGAGAAACGGCTGGCGGCGTATGTGGTGGGGCGCGAAGCTTCGGTGGATGTGGAGGCGTTGCGCGGTTTTTTAAAAACGCAGTTGCCGGATTACATGGTTCCGGCGGCGTTTGTGCCGCTGGTAAAACTTCCGCTGAATGCGAATGGCAAGATTGACCGGCAGGCGCTGCCAACGCCCGAACAGGCTAAGACCGCGCAACAGGAATTTATTGCGCCTGCCAACGCTTCAGAGGTAGCGGTTGCGGATATCTGGGCGGCTGTTCTGCGGCGGGAACGGATTGGGGTGGAGGACGATTTCTTTGAAATCGGGGGGCATTCACTTGTGGCGACGCAGATTGCTTCGCGGTTGCGGGAGCACTTCCGGATGCCTGTGGCGGTGCGGCTGATTTTCGAATATCCGACGGTACGGTTGCTGGCGGCGAAATTGGACTCTATTGAGGTGGAGGAAGAAGACGAGGAGATTGTGCCGCTGGGGCGCATGAGCTTATAAGGGTTCTGTCCCTTCGTTCAGGATGGATAGGTAAGGCTCATATACGAACAAGCGGTGCCGTTCGCGGCCGGTGCTTTCACGTAAGATTCCAAGTCTCTCTAAGTGCTCGAGAGACTTTGCCACGGTGGGGGTGGAAATGCCGATTTTCCTGGCGGTGGCCGGAATCGAAATGATGGGATTGCGCTGTAGGTGCTGGTAGACGCGCATTACGGAACTGGAAGCTCGCCCCAGCTCTTCGATCTGGCCCTTGTGCCGGTGGAACATGGCGATGATCTGCCGGGCGGCGGTGGCTGCTTGTTCGGCGGTTTCCTTCACTCCGGTCAGGAAGAAATGGAGCCATGACTCCCAGTCACCATTCACCCGGACCCGGTCCAAAAGATCGTAATATGCCGCGCGATGAGCTTTGAAATACAGGCTGAGGTACAGAATGGGCTCGCGGAGCACTTGCCGTTCACATAAATGAAAGGTAATCAGCAATCGGCCCAGACGACCGTTGCCATCGAGAAACGGATGGATCGTTTCGAACTGAACATGAATCAATCCAGCCTTCACCAGCAAGGGCAAATCGGGCCGGTCTTCGTGCAGAAACTTTTCGAAGCTATGCAAGCAGTCCATCAAGAGTTCAGGCGGTGGGGGAACGAAAGCGGCATTCCCGGGCCGGCTGCCTCCGATCCAGTTCTGGCTTTGACGAAACTCGCCCGGCTGCTTGCCTGAGCCGCGGACACCGGACAAAAGAATCTGGTGGATTTCGCGAATCAGCCGCAGTGACATAGGGAAGCCCTCCCGCAAGCGGGCGAGCCCATGATTCATGGCTGCCACGTAATTCGAAACCTCTTGAACGTCGGCTATGGGAACGCCTGGCGCTTCGTTGTTTTCAAAAAGCAGCAGATCCGAGAGAGAGGATTGTGTTCCTTCGATTTGGGACGACAACACTGCCTCTTTCCGGACATAGGTGTAGAGGAACAACGACAGGTCAGGAAGGACGGAAGCCAAACCGTCCAGCCGCCCGAGGGCTTGGTTAGCGTCTTCGAGTAACTGTTGTAAGTTTTCGAGGCGTACCGGAGGAGAAGGAGGCAGCGGCGGCGGGAAGAAAGCACGAACGGTTTCGCCCTCGTATCTCTTGGTGACATACCGGCCTAGCCTAGGGTTGGTGCTGCTGGTGGTGGACAATCGAACCTTTCGTTAGAGAATTAATAACGAAAGGATAGCAGCTTTTATTTTCGTTCTTTGCTGGGCAACTCGCCACCTGCATCAACCGGGAGAACGCCAGAGACGATGATTTCAAGGCAGGTCATGCTCACGGAATTAACGGCAAGACCTGAATCAGAGGCACGTACCTTTTAAAATCAAATGTGTTGTGGGTTCGGCAGCGATGGGATCCCAATACTGAGGGATCGGCGAGTTCTCATTGATATCGTTCCTATCGATTACAGCGGCGCTGTCGATCAGCCGAATCGCTTCGCGCAGGTCGGCCTCCGCTGCACTCACGGCCGGCCCGATGCCAGTGTCATCGTTTACCAACATCAGCATATCGGCTATTTTCAGGCTGTTGCGCACCCTTGCGTAGTCGGAAGCCCCTGTCGTGGGTTTTAACTTGAGAGGAGGCGGGAACAGATGTTATGAGGGCGACTAGCGGGAGCAAACTCAGCATTTTGTTCATTGCGCTTTTACCCAATACAAGACATATCACTCTGCACGGATTTCGGGCTTAATATCAACGGGGCTGAATCCTGAATCAGGTAAATTCCCCTGTAGTAAAGAACCGTACAATTCGGCGATAATACTCTTTTATGGAACGCACAATGCCATCGTTGGGAAAAAGCCTGGGATCCATTCGCCGGAAGGCTGTGGATCTGTCGCAATTTAAACCGATTCGGGAGAGCCAGTTGAGCCCGGAAGAAACGCTGCCCCTTATCATGGAACCCGCGTCGGACCAGGTGGATCTGGCGGAGTGGGTGCGCAACAACCGCGCTGAGGTGGACCAGAAATCCGCCAAGCACGGTGGCATTCTGTTCCGCGGGTTCGGTGTGAAGGATGCCCGTGCTTTTCAGGATGTGGCGGCGGCGCTGACCAATGAATTGTTTGCCGATTATGGGGATCTGCCAAAAGAAAGCCTGGCGGAAAAGGTCTATGCTTCGACACCTTACCCGGAAGACAAGATGATCCTGTATCACAACGAAAGCTCGCACATGAGCAGTTGGCCGAGCAAGATCAACTTCTTCAGCATGATTGTGGCGAAAGAAGGCGGCGCGACTCCCATTGTGGATTGCCGGAAAGTGTACAACAGCCTGGACCCGGCCGTGCGCGATGCGTTTACGAATAAAGGCCTGACTTACATCCGCAATTTTTGCGAAGGACTGGATGTGAGCTGGCAGCGTTTTTTCAGCACCGAAGATAAGGCCGTTGTGGAAGAGCACTGCAGCACCGCGGGCACCACTTGCGAATGGACGGGGAAGAACAATCTCCGCATCAGCCAGCGTTGCCGCGGCGTATTGCGGCATCCGGTAACGGGCGAGATGTCTTTCTTCAATCAGGTGCAATTGCATCATGTGCATTGCCTGGACAAAGAAACGCTGGATGCGATGCTGTCGATTTTTTCGCGGGAAAATCTGCCAAGAGGTGTGACGTATGGAGACGGCACGCCAATTGAAGATTCGGTGATGGACCACATCGGCGAGATTTACGAGAAGCATGCCGTGCGGGTCCAGTATCAGCCGGGCGACATGGTGAGCCTGGACAACATGCTGGTGGCGCATGCGCGCGATCCGTTCAGCGGGCCTCGCAAGATTGTGGTGGCGCTAGGCGACATGGTGGACGGCAACGCGCTGGACCGGGCTGGACACACGGCGTAGTTTCTTTCCCAATGAGCACACAGCTTCCTAGGGAAGCACCGGCCACGTTCGCGCAGCAGCGGTTGTGGTTCTTAGATCAGCTGCAGCCGGGCGGCGTGGAGTATCTGATTGCCTGGCAGATCCGGCTGGTGGGTGAGTTGGATACGGATGCACTTCACCGCACGCTGAATGAACTGGTGCGCCGGCACGAGGTGTTCCGCACTACGTATACCGCGGTGAACGGTGAAGTGATGCAGGTGATCGCCGAGCCCGCGCCGATCGAACTGCAGGCAGAAGATGTTGCGGGCGAAGAGGAAGCCGGCGGGATTGCCGCGGCGGAGGCGGCCACACCGATCGATCTGGAACGGGGGCCGGTGCTGCGGGCCCGTTTGTTAAAGCTGGCCGCGGAAGATCACTTTCTTCTGCTGACGCTGCATCACATTCTGTTCGATGGTTCCTCGCGGGCCATTTTCACGCGGGAGTTCGAAGCACTTTACGCGGCGTTTCGGGAAGGCAAAGCTTCGCCTTTGGCAGAATCGCCACTGCAGTATTCCGATTACGCGGTGTGGCAGCACCGCACGCTGAAAGGCAAGCGCTATCAGCGGCTGCTGGATTACTGGAAGAAGCAGTTGGATGGCGTGGCCTTGCTGGAACTGCCGACGGACCGGCCGCGGGCGGCGATGCAAACATCGCGCGGCGCTCAGTTGCCGTTCACGCTTCCGGGCGAGTTGGCGGCGGGCTTGAAGGCGCTGGCGCAACGGCACCGCGTGAGCTTGTACATGACGCTGCTGGCGGCGTTTCAGACGCTGCTTTCGAAATATAGCGGGCAGGAAGACATTGTGGTGGGCGGCCCGATTGCGGGGCGCACGCGCGAAGAACTCGAAGGCCTGATCGGCTTGTTTGCGAACGATCTGGCCTTGCGGCTGGACCTTTCCGGCAACCCTACTTTTGAAGAGCTGATGGGCCGGATGAGGAACGTGGCTCTCGATGCTTATGAGCATCAGGAGATGCCGTTCGACAAACTGGTGCAGGAGCTTAACCCGGAACGCAGCCTGAGCCATAATCCAATTTTTCAAGTGGAATTTTCGTTGCGTAACCAGCAGCGGGAACTGTTCCGCCTGCCGGGCCTGGAGGTGACGTTCGCTGCTGCTAACCCAGGAGGGGCGAAGTTTGATCTGTCGTTGTTTCTGACGGAGGAACCCAGCGGCTTATCGGGCCGGGCGGATTACAACACTGAGCTGTTCGATGCGGAGACGATCAGCCGCATGCTGGCCCATTTCCGGGTGCTGCTGGAGGCGGTGGTGCGGAATGCCGGGCTGAGGGTTTCCGAACTTCCGCTGCTTACCAGCGAAGAAGAACATTTGGTATTGCGTGGGTTCAATGACACGGCCGTTTCTTATCCGCGTGAGCGTTCTCTGCATCAATTCATTGAAGAGCAGGTGGAGCGGACACCCGATGCCACGGCGCTGGTTTTTGAGGCAATCCAACTTACGTACCGCGAGTTAAATTCGCAGGCGAATCAGTTAGCGCATCGGCTGCGAAAACTTGGCGTGGGGCCGGAAAGTCTGGTTGCCATCTGCGCGGAGCGATCGATTGAAATGGTGGTGGGGCTGCTCGGCATTTTAAAAGCGGGCGGGGCCTACGTGCCATTCGACCCGGAATATCCGCGCGACCGGTTAGCCACGATGTTGGCCGATGCCGAGCCTGCCGTGGTGCTGACGCTGGAGCGTTTGACGGGCGTTCTGCCAGAGCATAGCTTCCCTACTATTTGTCTGGACCGCGATTGGCATTTGCTGTCTGAGGAGCGGTTGAGCAACCCGCCTGTGCTGACTAGCGGCGAAAACATTGCGTATGTGATCTATACGTCGGGGTCCACTGGTAAGCCGAAGGGCGTGCCGAATGTGCATAAAGCAATCGTGAACCGGTTGTTGTGGATGCAATCCGCTTATCCGCTGAATGGCACGGACCGGGTGCTGCAAAAGACACCTTACAGCTTCGATGTTTCGGTATGGGAATTCTTCTGGCCCTTGATGACCGGAGCTTGTCTGGTGGTGGCACGTCCGGAAGGGCACCGGGATCCGAATTATCTGGTGGATCTGATTGTGGAGCAGAAGATCACAACGCTGCACTTTGTGCCTTCCATGCTGCGGATTTTTTTAGAAGCGGAAGGCGTTGGGCGGTGTACCGGTTTGCGGCGCGTGATCTGCAGCGGTGAGGCTCTGCCCTTCGAACTGGAGCGGCGCTTTTTTGAGCGGCTGGGCGCAGAGCTGCACAATCTTTACGGGCCCACGGAAGCGGCCGTGGACGTTACGTATTACGCGTGCAAACCGGATAGCGGACGCTCTACAGTGCCGATCGGAAAGCCGGTTTGGAACACGCAGATTTATATTCTCGACCGGCATCTTAAGCCTGTTCCGGTAGGCGTTCCCGGTGAGCTGCATATCGGCGGCCTTCAATTGGCGCGCGGGTATTTGAAGAAGCCGGAACTGACGGCGGAGAAGTTTATTCCCGATCCGTTTAGCGGTGAAGCGGGAGCGCGGCTTTATAAATCCGGGGACCTGGCGCGGTTCCTTCCTGACGGCAATGTGGAGTACTTGGGCCGTTTAGATTTTCAGGTGAAACTGCGCGGCTTTCGTATTGAACTGGGCGAGATTGAGGCGGTGCTGGACCGGCATCCGGACGTGCGGCAGAGCCTGGTGCTGTTGCGGGACGAACGGCTGGTTGCTTATTTGGTGTTGCAGCAACCCGCGATAAGTTGTTTCCACATGGACACTTTGCGGGAACATGCAAAGCGATGGCTGCCGGATTTTATGGTGCCTTCGAGTGTAGTGGTGCTGGATGCGTTTCCGCTGTCTTCCAACGGGAAGGTGGACCGGAAAAAGCTGCCTGCGCCGGAACAAGAGCGCACCGGTACAGAGTATGTTGCGCCACGCACGCCGGAAGAGGAAGCGATTGCGCGGATCTGGGCGGAGGTGCTGAAGCTGGACCGCGTGGGCGTGGAGGATAACTTCTTCGAATTGGGCGGGCACTCGCTTTTGGGCACGCATGCGATCTCGCGGATTCGCGAGTTGTATCGTGTGGACTTGCCGTTGCGCGCTCTGTTTGAGTTCCCTACGGTCGCGGGGCTTGCCGGTCAGGTTAAGGGTTTGAACCCCGATTCCGGCTCTGATGCGTTAACGCGTGTGGATCGCTCGGGGCCGCTGCCGCTTTCGTTTACGCAGCAGCGGTTATGGTTCCTCGATCAACTGGATCCGCTGAACCCGCTGTACAACGTTACTTCCGCAATTCGTCTGCGAGGCAGGCTTCGGCCGGACGTACTGGAAGATAGCCTGAATGAAATTGTGCGGCGGCATGAAGCGCTGCGGACGCGCTTTGCCATGGCGCATGGCGAGCCGGTACAAATTGTGGAGCCTTGGCGGAAGGTGACACTTGCGATCTCCCCTGAGCAAGACCGGCAGGAAGAAGAAGCACGGCGCCTGGCGCGGGAAGAAGCGCGGCAGCCGTTCGATTTGGGCACGGCACCGTTGCTGCGTGCGCGCTTAATTCGCATTGCCGAAGACGATCACGTGCTGGTTGTGATCACGCACCATATCGTAAGCGATGGGTGGTCCTTCACCGTGATGGCCGAGGAACTGGCGGCGCTTTACGGTGGCTCGCAGCTTCCGGAGCTGGCGGTACAGTTCGCCGATTACGCGGTGTGGCAGCGCGCCTTCCTTGCCGGAGAGCGTCTGGAGCAGCAACTGGCTTACTGGCGGAAGCAGTTGGCGCTTGCACCCCTGGTGCTGGATCTGCCCACCGACCGGCCACGCCCCGCGATGGAAACCTTCACGGGGGCGAAGCATTCCGTCAATCTTCCGGTAGCGCTGCTAGAGCAGTTGAAGGAGTTGAGCCAGAAGGAAGGCGTCACGCTCTTCATGACTTTGTTGAGCGCGTTCGGCGTGTTGCTCTCGCGCTACTCCGGTCAGGAAGAGGTGCTAGTGGGTTCGCCGATTGCGGGCCGCACACGGACGGAGATTGAAAAGCTGATCGGCTTCTTTGTGAATACGCTGGTGTTCCGTTCGGACGTGACAGGCAATCCGCCGGTTCGGGAGTTGCTGCGGCGCACGCGGAAGACTACAACCGGTGCGTATGCGAATCAGGATGTTCCTTTCGAAAAGCTAGTGGAGGAATTAAAGCCGGAGCGCGACCTGAGCCGGAATCCGATTTTTCAGGTCTCGATGATTCTGCAAAACCTTCCGCCGATTGAGAAGCGGATGGGGGAACTGGCTGTATCGCAGTTCCCGGTGGACAACCCGATCGCGAAGTTCGACTTAACGCTGATGGTTGCGGAATCGAGTGCCGGGTTGCGAACGACTCTTGAATACAACACGGACCTATTCGAGAGATCGACCGCTGTGCGGATGCTGGAGCATTACGGCAATCTGCTGGCGGGCATGGTTCGGAACCCCGAGGCGCGGGTTTCAGAGTTGCCGTTGCTGAGCGCGGCGGAACGTGAACAGGTGCTTGTGAAGTGGAATGCCACGGCGCGTGAGTATCCGCGGCATTCGTGTTTGCATGAATTGTTTGAGCGGCAGGCGGCGCTTACGCCGGAACGTCTGGCGGTATCGGCTGGCGGGCGTGAAATGACGTATCGCGCGCTGAACGCTCGTGCGAATCAGGTGGCCCATTATCTGAGGGAACAGGGTGCCGGGCCGGATGTGCTGATCGGTATCCGCATGACGCGCGGTGTGGACATGCTGGCGGGGCTGCTGGGGATTTTGAAATCGGGCGCGGCTTATGTTCCGCTTGATCCGGCGTTTCCGAAAGAGCGGCTCGATTTCATTCTGGAAGATTCAGCGGCGCTGCTGGTGCTTACGGATGAGGACTGGGAGCGGTTCGATTCCTGGTCAACGGAGAACCCCGTTACCGTGGCAGGGCCGGAGCATCTGGCTTACGTGCTGCATACTTCGGGCTCGACAGGCAAGCCGAAGGGCGTTCAGATTACGCACCGGAACGTGGTGAATTTTCTGGCTAGTATGCAGCGCGAACCAGGGTTTACCAGCGCCGATACACTGCTGGCGGTGACCACGCTTTCTTTCGATATCGCGGGGCTGGAGTTGTATTTGCCGCTGATTTGCGGGGGCACCGTAGCGATTGCCTCGCGCGAGGAAGCAGGCGACCCGAAGTTGCTGATAGCCGCATTACAGCGGTGCGGGGCGACCGTGATGCAGGCGACGCCGGTCACCTGGCGCATGTTGATTGAAGCGGGCTGGCCGGGTGACCGCGGTTTGAAGGTGCTCTGCGGAGGTGAGGCGTTACCGGGAGATCTGGCTGCGGCACTGCTGCCACGCTGCGCGGAGTTGTGGAATATGTATGGGCCGACCGAGACTACCATCTGGTCATCTGTATACAAGTTTACAGGTATACATGTAGGTACCGTACCCCTGGGCTGGCCCATCGCCAACACCACCATGTACGTGCTGGATGCTCATTTGCAGCCAGTGCCGGTGGGCGTTCCGGGCGAGCTGTATATCGGCGGCGATGGCGTGGCGCGGGGTTATTTGAACAGGCCCGAATTGACAGCGGAGCGGTTTTTAGCGGACCCGTTCGTGCCTGGTGCCCGTGTTTACCGCACCGGCGATCTGATGAAGTTTCTGCCGGATGGCAATGTTCAATATCTGGGTCGGGCCGATTTTCAAGTCAAGCTGCGCGGGTTCCGTATTGAGTTAGGCGAGATTGAAGATGTACTCGCCAAGCACGCGGCAGTGCGGCAGAGCGTAGTGGTGCTGCGCAACGAACGGCTGGTGGCCTATGTTGTAGGCGCGGTGGATGCGGCGGCTTTGCGGCTGCATGCGCGGGCGAGTCTGCCGGATTACATGGTGCCTTCGGCCATCGTCACGGTGGATGCTTTCCCTCTGACGCCGAACGGCAAGATTGACCGCAAGGCTTTACCGGAACCGGATTTTGAACCGGTGAGCATGACCGCTCCCCGGACTCCGGCGGAGGAACTGATTGCGGGGATCTGGGCGAAGGTGCTGAAGCTTGAGCTTGTCAGCGTGGAGGCGAACTTTTTCGAACTGGGCGGCCATTCGCTGGCCGGCACGCAGGTGATTTCGCGGATACGGGAAGCCTTCCACGTGGATCTGCCGTTGCGTGCGCTATTTGAAGCGCCTACGGTTGCCGCGCTGGCGGAGCGGGTGACTGCACTCGAACACGATTCCGGTGTGCCCGCTCTGGTGCGGGTGGAGCATGACGGGCCCCTGCCGCTTTCCTTTGCACAGCAGCGTTTATGGTTCCTGCATCAACTGGATCCGCTGGATATTTCCTACAACGTGCCGTATGTGCGGCGCTTGCGTGGACGTCTTGATGTAGAAGCGCTGGAAGAGAGTTTGGGTGAACTCACCAAGCGGCATGAAGCATTACGGACGCGCTTTGAAACCCTGAACGAATTGCCTGTGCAGGTGATTGATGCGTGGCAACCGCCCGCTTTTGCGATGGTGGAAGCCCGCGATGAAGCGCAGGCGCTCAGCATGGTTCGCGAAGAAACCGATCGGGCTTTCGATTTACAGACCGGGCCGCTGCTGCGCATCAAACTGATACGCATAGGCGAACAGGATCACGTGCTTGTGCTGAACATGCACCATAGCGTCACCGACGGCTGGTCGGTGGGTGTGATTGCTCGGGATCTGGCTTCTTTTTACGATGGGCAACCGCTGGAACCGCTGCCGGTGCGGTATGCCGATTATGCGATCTGGCAGCGCGAGTATCTGTCGGGGGATCGGCTAGAGAAGGAGCTGGCCTGGTGGACGGAGCAACTGAATGGCGCGCCGCGAGCGATTGAACTGCCTACGGACCGGCCCCGGCCGGCGGTGGCCACCTCGCATGGCGCCACTCATGCGGTGATGCTTCCCGCGCCTGTGCTGGAAGCGCTTCGGGCCTTGAGCCGTGAGGAAGGCGTCACGCTCTTCATGACGCTGCTTAGTGCGTTCAGTGTGTTTCTGGCCCGCTATTCGGGGCAGGAGGAAGTGGTGGTGGGCTCGGCAATTGCGGGGCGCAATCAAACGGGCGTGGAGAACCTGGTGGGTTTGTTTGTCAACACGCTGGCGATGCGGACCAGCCTGACGGGCGACCCCACGTTCCGCGAGCTGCTGGCGCGGGTGAGAGAAACCAGCATGGGTGCGTATGCGCATCAGGACCTTCCTTTTGAAAAGCTGGTGCAGGCTTTGGAGCCGGAGCGCGATATGAGCCGGCATCCGCTATTTCAAACGATGCTGGTGCTGCAGAATATGCCGGGCCGGGACCAGCAGCTTGCAGGGCTTGAGGTTTCGCGATTCGCAGCGGGTGCCGCTACCGCGAAGTTCGATTTGACGCTGAGCGCGACGGAACTGCCCGAGGGGCTGCGGCTGTTGTTCGAATACAACACGGACTTGTTCGATGCCGCGACAGTGGAACGCATGATGGGGCACTTGCGCGTGCTGCTGGAAGCGGCGGTGCAAACGCCGGAACAGAAGGTGTTTGCGCTTCCGATCATGTCGGCGGAAGAGCGGCAGCGGGTGCTGGTGGAATGGAACAGCACGGAACGCGAGTACCCCAACGTGTGTATTCACGAACTGTTCGAGCGGCAGGCAGAGCGCACGCCGGAAGCTGTTGCGGTGGTCTATCGGGAGCGGGCGTTCTCTTACCGGCAACTTGAGAACTGGTCGAACGATTTGGCTAATCACCTGCGTAGCCTGGATGTAAAACCCGAAACCCGGGTTGGGATCTACCTGGACCGCTCGCCGGAGATGATTGCCGGATTGATCGGCATTTTGAAAGCCGGGGGTGCCTATGTCCCGTTGGAACCTGGTTTCCCGGCTGAACGCCTGAGCTTTCTTATTCAGAATGCGGAACTGGGAATAATCGTCACCAGCAGCACTTTTGCCGGACAGTTACCTCTGGCTCCCCACCATCTGGTTTTAATGGACCGAATGGATGAGTGGAAAATAAACCAGACTGCTGGTAAGCAACCTGATCCGGACAACTTGGCGTATGTAATGTATACCTCCGGTTCCACGGGCGAACCGAAGGGAGTGGAAACACCACATCGCGCCGTCGTGCGGCTGCTGTTCGGGACGGATTACGCCACATTTGGACCTGAAGAGGTATTCCTACAAGCAGCGACTCTCTCATTCGACGCTTCCACCTTTGAAATCTGGGGCGCTCTGTTGCATGGAGGCAAAATTGTCATCTATCCGGAGCGTGTTCCCACTCTTGAACTGCTGGAACAGACCATTGTCCAGAACGGCGTCTCTATTCTGTTTTTCACCACCGCCCTATTCAACTGGATTGTGGATGAAGCACCTCAGATTCTGAGCGGTGTGCGCCAGATCCTAACAGGAGGGGAAATGCACTCGCCAAGACATATTCGGCGTGCGCTGGAATTTTTGCCTGCCACAAGGCTTACACATGTTTACGGTCCAACGGAAACGACGACCTTTGCAACCAGTTATCTTATTCCTCAAGATGGGATTGAGCCTATCCCGATAGGTCGACCGATTGGGAATACGACGGCTTATGTGCTGGACCGGAACCGGCAGCCGGTGCCGGTGGGAGTTCTTGGGGAGCTCTATTTAGGCGGAGCCGGCTTGGCTCGCGGCTACTTGGGGCAATCCGCCTTAACACAGAGAAAATTCCTCGATCTTACTTTCCAGGACCACGCCGAACGGCTTTATGCCACCGGTGACCTGGTGCGCTATTTACCGAACGGCCTGATTGATTTCCTGGGCCGCCGCGACGATCAGGTTAAGATTCGCGGATTCCGAATTGAACCTGGTGAAGTGGAAGTGGTCCTGAGCCGTTATACCGGTGTGCGTAGCTGCATTGTGATGGTACGGACGGATCAACCGGGCGAGAAGCGGCTGGTTGCCTATGTGGTTGCCGATGGCAAACCGGACATAGCCGACATGCGGGTTTGGTTGAAGGAGCGGATGCCGGATTACATGGTGCCCTCTGCCATCATTCAGCTGGACACTTTCCCGCTTTCGGCAACCGGCAAGGTTGATCGCAAGGCGCTGCCCGCGCCTGATTATTCCGCGGTGCACGCTGAGGAAAGCTTCCGCACGCTAACGCCGACTGAGGAAATACTTGCCGCGATTGTGGCGAATGTTTTGAAGCTCGACCGCATAGGAATAAACAATAATTTTTTTGAGCTCGGCGGGCATTCGTTGACGGCTACTCAGGTGGTTGCGCGAGCGCGGCAGACTTTCGAGGTGCAGTTGCCTTTGCGTGAAATGTTCGAGTGGCCTACGGTGGCGGGGCTGGCTGCGGCAATCGATCAACTGCGGCATAGCGGCGAAAACCTGTTGGCGCCGCCGCTGACGCCTGCGCCGCGTGACCGCCCGCTACCGCTTTCCTTCGCGCAACAACGTTTGTGGTTCATGGCGCAACTGGAACCGGAGAACGGCAGCTATAACGCGCCGCTGGTGATGCGGTTGCGCGGGCCACTTCAGGTGAACGCTCTTGAATCCGCTCTGAATGGCCTTGCCGCCCGGCATGAGGTGCTGCGGACCACGTATGTCATGGCGGGCGATGAGCCGGTGCAGGTGATCGCAGACCATGCGCCGGTTGCGCTTCCGGTAATCGAGGTAGGCGGAGAGGAGGAAGCCAAACAAATCATCCATGCGGAAGCGGTGAAGGCGTTCGACCTGGCCGCGGGGCCCATGCTGCGCGCTTTACTGCTGCGGCTGAACGAACACGATCATGTGCTCTCGCTATGCACGCATCATATTGCGACGGATGGCTGGTCGAACAGCATTTTCAGGCGGGATCTGACAGTACTTTACAATGCCGCTGCCTCTTCAGACGCTCTTCTTTCCCAACCTACCGCCCAACCTACCGCCGAACATACCGCCGAACGGGCCGCGTTGCCTGATTTGACTGTTCAATACGCGGATTATGCCGTGTGGCAGCGCAATTGGTTCCAGGGCGAAGTGCTTGAACAACAATTGAGCTACTGGCGCGGCAGGCTTGCTGGAGCGCCGCCGGTGCTGTCCCTGCCGACGGACCGGCCGCGGCCCGCTGTACAGACTTTTCGGGGTGCTGTCGAAAAAGTGGCGCTCCCGGAAGAAACAATGCACGCGGTTCGGGAAGCCGGACGGAAGCATGGTGCCACGTCATTCATGACGATGCTGGCAGCGTTCCAGATTCTGATGCTGCATTACACGCGCGAGACTGATATTGTGCTTGGCACGGATGTGGCAAACCGCGGTGATGTACAGACAGAAGCACTGATCGGCTTCTTTGTAAATCTTCTGGTCATACGGGCGGACCTTTCGGGCGACCCTACATTTGCGGACTTTTTACGCGCCGTGCGGGAGGTTACGCTGGGGGCTTATGCGCACCAGGATTTGCCCTTCGACAAATTGGTGGAAGAACTGAAGCCGGAACGCAGCGCAAGCCACAATCTGCTGGTGCAGGTATTGTTTGTGCAGCAAAATGTGCCGAGGGGTGCGCTCGCGATGACGGGGATTGAAGTAAGCGGCTTTCCATTAGAAGTCGCCTCGAAATTCGATATGGCGGTATTCTTCTCGGAAGGTGAGCAGGGTGCGACCGGGAACTGGGTTTACAATGCCGACTTATTCGATGGCGCGACCATTGCGCGGATGGGAATGCTCTATCGCATCGTGCTCGAAAAGGCAGCGGAAAACCCGGGCTTGAAAGTGAGTGAACTGCTGAGCCAATTAGTGGAAACGGAGCGGCAGGAACGAGCGGCGGAGCATAAAGGCTTTGAAGCGGCGAGCCTGCAAAGATTGAAAGGCCTGAAACGGCGATGATCCCGCCGGATGCTACCCGGCAGTAAACTAATCCGGCGTAAAGGCGGATTCGTAATTCAGGCGAAGCTCAGGGGCCTGCTCTTCCTTGCGAAGGAAACAGTTTCCGATTGCGAGGCTTTCCATCTCCGTACCCATAAAGCAGCGGAACGCATCTTCGGGTGTCCCCACGATGGGTTCGCCGCGAACATTGAAGCTGGTATTTACCAGAACCGCACAACCGGTACGCTGCTGGAAGCGCTGTAGCAGCGCATGGTAGACCGGGTTGGTCTGCTGATGGACGGTCTGAACGCGAGCTGAGTAATCGATGTGCGTAACGGCGGGAATATCGCTGCGGGGGATGTTCAGTTTCTCGATACCGAACAGAGCTTCCTCGGCGGGGGTCATCGGCTTCCGGCGGGATTGGACCACGCCCGAGACCAGCAGCATGTAGGGACTATCCACATCCATTTCAAAATACTCCGCCACATTCTCACGCAGCACGGAAGGGGCGAACGGGCGAAACGATTCCCGGTATTTCACTTTCAGATTCAGAGTGGACTGCATTCGAGGCGAGCGCGGATCACCCAGAATTGAGCGGCCGCCAAGCGCCCTTGGACCAAACTCCATGCGGCCTTGAAACCAGCCGACAGCCTGCTCAGCGGTTAACGCTTCGACGCAGCAGTTGAGCATTGCTTCCTGGCTCATGACCTCAAACTTCGCACCTGCTTTCGCTAGCCGGCTTTCAATTTCCTGTTGAGAGAATTCCGGGCCCAGATAGGCTCCCTTCATCCGGTCCTGGCCCGTAGCCGCAGTACGGGGGTGGCCCGCATGAATATGATAGGCGGCGAGGGCGGCACCGAGCGCTCCGCCGGCATCGCCCGCTGCGGGTTGAATCCAGATGTTTTGAAATTTGCCATCGCGCAGGATTTTGCCGTTGGCCACACAATTGAGCGCCACGCCTCCGGCAAGGCAGAGATTGCGCGCGCCCGTCTCTTTCGCAAGAGAGCGCGTCATGCGCAACACCACTTCTTCGAGCGCCGCTTGAACGGAAGCGGCCAGATCCATATGCCGCTGGGTGAGCAACTCATCCGGCTTGCGCACGGCGCCGCCGAAGAGGTCGGCAAACTTATCGTTGGTCATGGTCAGACCGGTGCAGTAATCGAAGTATTCCAGGTTCAGGCGGAAGCTTCCGTCAGGCTTCAAGTCCATCAGGCGATCGAGGATTAATTGCGCAAAGCGCGGCTCCCCGTAGGGAGCAAGGCCCATCACCTTGTATTCGCCGGAATTTACGCGGAATCCGGTGTAATACGTGAACGCCGAATAGAGCAGGCCTAGCGAGTGGGGAAAGTGGATTTCCTTTACAATTTCCAGCTTGTTGCCGCTGCCCATGGCGAGCGACGTAGTGGCCCATTCGCCAACCCCGTCCATGGTGAGAACGGCGGCTTCCTCAAAGGGAGACGGGAAAAAGGCGCTTGCCGCGTGGCTCAGGTGATGCTCGGTAAAGAGAAGACGGCTCTTGTCAAAGCCGGGTTCAAAGCGCCGCAGCTTCTTCACCAGAAAGCTTTGTTGGAAGAGCTTCTCGCGGAGCCACAACGGAATTGCCATCTGAAAAGACCGCAACCCGCGCGGGGCGAAGGCGAGGTAGGTTTCAAGCAACCGTTCGAACTTCAGGAAAGGCTTATCGTAAAAGACAACAAAATCGACATCCCGCAGACCCACGCCCTCTTCGGCCAGGCAATACTCAATCGCACGGACAGGAAAACCGGCATCGTGCTTCTTACGGGTAAAACGCTCTTCCTGAGCGGCGGCGATGATCTCTCCATCCCGTACCAGCGCAGCGGCGCTATCGTGGTACAAAGCGGAAATACCCAGGATTCGCATCGACCCCAAGTTAGAACATCGTGTAGATAAAGGGCGCAATGGCGCTGGACTGGCCCAGGATGATCAGCAATCCCAGCAGAAGCATCAAAGCAATAATGGGCGTTAACCAGAATTTCTTTCGTGATTTCAAGAAGGCAAACAGTTCAAAGAGCATAAGATTTCGGTCTTAGAATTGCCGCGCCATTCCGCCCAAATCCGCTGGAGGCTTTGAAATCCAATAGGTATTCGATTCCGGTTCGTACTTCAGGTGCAGAAGGTCGTTCCCCAACAACCGCAGGAGCCATCCGGCCGGCGTGAAAATCAGGTAAAACATAATCCCCATCACCAGAGGGTGCATGATGCGCTGAATCAGCAGCCCGAGTTGTGTCCAGGCCCGATTTAACGGCCCGAGCAGCCTGGGCATGGCTAAAGCCGCTACAAAAAAGAGCATGGCAACCGGTGCCGCCCAAAGCCGCGGCGCATGATGCCGGACCATTGGCCAGAACGTTACCAGCGTAAAAAATCCCGCAAAAACCAGCCCTAGCGTGCGATCGCTCGATCCTTCGACTTCGAATTTCCGAGTTAGATCCTCATGAGTGGACGCCATGCTTTAGCACGTTAGTTTAACATGATCGCATTTTAAATTAACTTTGAAAGGTAACTGCTCCCGAGGCCACTTTGCGATACTTATCTAATAAAAATGCCCTCCCGGAACAGGAATTCATGAGTTTGTCGCCAGAGAGAAAAAATGTCCTGCTTACCGCCGTGGCTCTGCTCTTGGCTTTGGGTTTAGCCGAGATGGGCGCCCGGATTATTCTGCCGCCGCCTTACCGGATCCGGTCGCGTAAGCCCTCGAGCATGAAGGCAATGCCCCGGTTTGCGGCTGACCCCGATCTGGGTTGGGTGAACGCTCCAGAGGATGCCACTTACCACTTCGTCTCCGCAGGCGCAAACGGTACCACCGACGCTGTTTATCACATGCACGGCGGGCTGCGTGACAGTTCCCCGCCCCGTACCGCCGCTCAGGCAGCCAACCCGATATTGATTGCAACTGGCTGTTCCTTCACCTATGGAATGGGGGTCAATGACGCGGATACATGGCCGTGGCTGGTGCAGGAACAGATGCCGGGTTACCGGATTATCAATGCCGGAACGAATGCTTATGGGGTGGGGCAGGCGCTCCTGCGGTCGGACAGGCTAATCTCCCAGTTTCCCGGACAAGTTAAGGCGGTGATGCTTGCATTTGGCGATTTCCAGGTGGATCGCGACCGCGCCGGACAGAAAGATCTGCTCAGCCTGTATCCGTTCGGGCGGCCCCGGTTCGTTGAAGCGGGAAGCGGAGTGAAACGGGAGGGCACTGTCCGCTTTTGGACGCCAGGCCCGTTCCTTGAGCGCTCCAGCTTGTTGATGCACGTTATCAATCAGGTGGCGATCATCGGTAACAAAACCCCAAGCGAGGACGGTTCGCGCGAACTCTCGGCCCGGCTGATTGAGGATTTCGCGAAAAGGTGCCGGGCACGGAACATTGCTTTCGGCGTCATCGTGCTTCCGCATGGCAGCGACGGCGGCCCGTACTCCACGAAGACGCGGAACTTCATGGTGGACAGACTACGGAAATCGAGCATCACCACCTTCGTGCCGGATTTTCCGCGCGGGCCCGATGGCAAGATCAACCGGTCCAAATATTTCATTGCCAGCGACGAGTTTCACCCCGACCGCGAATACAATCTCATCTTTGCGCAGTCGGTGCGCCAGAGTTTAGAGAGCCTGATCGGGAAATAGCAGGTTGTAATTACCAGTGACCGATTATGGGCTGATTCCCCGCGGTACCGCCAAAAGCGATAAACCGGTCTCCTGCATCGTACGATCCGCTGCCGTTATAATCCAGAACCCAAAAGCCGTTATTGTAGATGCCGATTTTACTTCTGCCGTCTCCATTCCAATCCGCGACCAAGGGTATCTCTCCTTGCGTTCCGCCATAGCCATAAAACTTATCGACACCTGCGTCGTACACCCCGTTTCCGTTGTAGTCCAGTACCCAAAAGCCGCCCCGGAAGATGCCGATTTTGCTCTTTCCATCGCCGCTCCAATCGCCGGTTACGGGTACGTCGTTAGGGGCGTAGGTAAAGTTGTTATAAAAGCGGTCTCCCGCAGTTGTATACAAGCCATTGCCGTCGTAGTCCAGCACCCAGGTTCCTTTGTAGAAGTAGCCCACTTTTGTTCGATGGTCTCCGTTCCAGTCGCCCAGCAAAGGAACTTCTCCCGCGCCGTTGCCGCCAAAAGCATAGAATGCATCGCCTGCGTCAAACGTTCCGTTTCCGTTGGTATCAAGAACCCAGAAGCCAGCGTGATAGAAACCGATTTTGGTGGTGCCGCTTCCGTTCCAATCGCCCACGACAGGGATATAACTTGGGTCCGCGCTGCCGAACCCATAGAATTTGTCTCCTGCATCGTAGACACCGTTGCCGTTATAGTCCAGAACCCAAAAGCCGTTGAGATAGTAACCGACCTTGGAATGGCCATCGCCGTTCCAATCGCCAGAAAGAGCGATCGCGCCTGGCTGGCCGGCGAAGGCAAATAGGCTATCGCCCGCATCGTACGATCCGCTGCCGTTGGTATCAAGAACCCAAAGAGGACCATTCGTAGGCTGGAAAAAACCAACATTGTTGGGTGGTGAGGACTGGGTGGAAACGTTGTAGGTTCCGAGTGTCAGCCATACACTGCTACTGCCGGTTGTATCGTTTGCCAACAGGTAAATATTCTGCGCGCCGGCATACGACGGGTTAAACGTCAGGGACACCGTTACGGTGGAAGTATTTCCGGAATTGTTTATGCCCGTACCTAGCCCGTTGAGGGTGCACTGGCTATTGGTAAGGCTCCCGGATGGGCTGACCGGCCCCAGAAGGGAGGTGCCCGTATCCTTGACCAGATAAATTCCGGTCAGTTCGATTTGGACGTAACACTGATTGGCTGCGGATGACAAGGTATTGCCAATCCGGAGCAATCGACGCTTGAGAAAGCTGGATCCTAAATTATCGCTATAGACGGCTGTAAAGATCTGATTGATGCCGCGGCCTGAAGCAGGCGAAACGGATACCGGCGTTACCGTTGAGGTAGTACCCACGGAGACGGTCAGATTTACCGAGGATCCGGAGTTAACAACCGTCCCCGCCCCGGGGCTTTCGTTAATGACTGTACCTGAGGGCACTGTGGTGCTGGTAACTCCGGTCACCGTTCCCACCACCAGACTAACTGCCTGGAAAGAAGATGTTGCAGTGGCCTGCGTCTGACCCACCACATCCGGAACCATGCTTTGGGCAATGCCGCTTGAAATAACCAAGTTCACAGCGGAGCCGACGGTCACTTGCGTTCCCGCTACAGGGCTTTCGCTGATCACGCTTCCCGATGGCACCGTGCTGCTGGAAGCTGTGGTGACCGTTCCGACTACCAGACCAGCCGATTGAATCGCACTGGTGGCGGCAGCCTGTGTTTGACTAATCACATTCGGCACTCCCACTTTCGGTACGCCGCTCGAAACAACTAAGTTCACAGCCGAGCCGGGGTTCACTTGCATTCCCGCCGCAGGGCTCTCGCTGATCACGCTCCCTGATGGCACTGTGCTGCTGGAAGCCGTGGTAACGGTCCCCACCACCAGACCAAGCCCTTGAATCGAACTGGTTGCCGCCGCCTGAGTCTGACCTACAACATTCGGCACCGTGACTTGGCCGGAACCACTTGAAATAACCAAATTAACCGCGGAGCCGGGGTTCACTTGCGTTCCCGCCGCGGGGCTCTCGCTGATCACGCTTCCTGATGGCACCGTGCTGCTGGAAGCCGTGGTAAGGGTCCCTACCACCAGACCAAGCCCTTGAATCGAACTGGT
>Ga0123336_10001367_pt1 | contig 22504 bp, 24 predicted proteins | sample SSSSmetaG_FD_96466 | JGI IMG/M metagenome (GOLD analysis project Ga0123336, IMG submission 96466) | Glacier valley bacterial and archeal communities from Borup Fiord, Nunavut, Canada, to study Microbial Dark Matter (Phase II) - ​SSSS metaG | ecosystem: Environmental > Aquatic > Freshwater > Ice... | reverse complement strand
CTTCAAGACGGCCTTGCCGCGCTCGTCGACCGCGTGAATCTGGAACACGTTCTTTGCCAAGTCGATGCCAACTGTCGTAATCTTCATGGCGGACGCCCCTCTCGGTTCAAGTGGTTGATGTAACGCTTCGACTTTGGCACATCGATGCCGTTGCGGGTGGGGGCGTCCATCCCATTGCTCACCTCGCTCAATGCCGGCCCGCTGACGCCGCCGCCGCCGGTGCCCGAGCCCACCGCACTCGCATTGGTGCTGCCCGGCCTGCTGTTCATCGCAGCGCGGTGCCGGACGCGCCGTGCCACGAGTGCTCGCGCGGTCGCGTAGACAAGCCGGCGCGACCGCCGTTGGTCACGATTCGGCTGCTTCCTAGATCAGCCCGTCGAACGGCAGCACGTCGACCATCTCTCCCGCCACTACGTCACCCTGGGCGTGGGGCAAAACGATCAGGCCGTTCGCCTCGCTCATGCTGCGCAAAATGCCCGAGCCCTGGGAACTGCCGAGCGCCACCTGCCACTCGCCGTTGGCAGCGCGGCTGACGAAGCCGCGCTGGTACTCGGTGCGGCCGGGCTTCTTGCGGATGGCGCTCGAACTGGCTGCGCGCAGCATTGGCAAAGGTTCGGGCGCGGCGCCGCTCATCGCGAGCAAGGCCTCACGCACGAAGGCGTAGAAAGTAACCATGACGGCCACCGGGTTGCCGGGCAATCCGAAGAGGATGGCGCTGCCGGTCTGACCGCTGTGCTGACCGCCGCCAGCCGCCATGCGCCCGATGGCCATCGGCCGCCCCGGCCGCATTGCGATGCGCCAGAACAGCACGTCGCCGAGCCGCGCCATGACCTGCTTGGTGTGATCGGCCTCGCCGACGCTCACGCCACCCGACGTGATGATCGCGTCGGCCGACGCCGCCGCCTGAACGAACACCGCTTCGAGTTGCGCCGGATCGTCACGCACCACGCCCATGTCGATCGGCTCGACGCCGAGGCGCTGCAGCATCGCCCACAGCGTGTAGCGGTTGCTGTCGTACGCACTGCCGGGGTCGAGCGGCTCGCCCACCGAGCGCAGCTCGTTGCCGGTCGAGAAAAACGCCACGCGCACTCGCCGCCGTACCGCCACCTCGGCATGGCCGAGCGAGGCCAGCATGCCGATGTCGGCTGGGCGCAGCAAGCGGCCTGCAGCCAAGGCCACATCACCGCGGGCCAGGTCTTCGCCGGCGAAGCGGCGGTTGTCGCCGGTGCGCACGCTGCCCGCAGGCACGGTCACGCGGACGCCGTCGACGCGCACGAGCTCTTGTGGCACGACCGTGTCCAGCCCGGCCGGCATGACGGTGCCGGTCATGATGCGCACGCATTCGGCCGGGCCGACGCTGCCTGCGAATGCCGCGCCTGCGAACCCCGTGCCGATGTTGCGCAGCACCGTGTCGGCGTTGCCGGCCAGGCCGGAGCCGCGCAGCGCGTAGCCGTCCATCGCCGAGTTGTCGGCAGCGGGCACGTCGATGCGCGAGACGACGTTGCCTGCCAGCACACGGCCGAGTGCGCTGCGGATCGGCAGCTGCTCGACCGCCTGCACAGGCTGCACCAGCGCGCGGATGAAAGCCTGCGCCTGCTCGACCGGCAACGCGTTCGGGTCATAGCCTTCGATGCGCGATGCGATCTGTCGCAGCGTGGGCGTGGGGCTGGGCTCAGGCGTTGTCATGGGGTTGGCTGCGCTCACAGCATCAGGACCATCTGGTCCTTGGCATGGTAGGCGTTGCCCACGCGAATGGCACGCGGCACGCTGCCGCAGGTGGTGAAGCCGGCGCGCTCGTACAAGCGAATGGCGGGCGTGTTGCCCGTTGTGACGGTCAGCGTGAGCATCTCGATGCCGTCGGTGGCGCGCAGCAGGCCGATGCACCGTTCCAGCAGGCGGGCGGCAATACCGCTGCCACGCAGTTCGGGCCGCAGCATCATGCCGATCAGGTGCGCGACGTGGCGAACCTTGAGCCGGGTGTCACGATCGCTGCCGATCGCGCCGACCAGGGTGCCGTTCTTCCACGCGCCCAGAACGAACTGCCCATCGTTCGCCAGCCCGCTTCCGAGCCGGGGCAGATAGCTTTGCGGCGTGCGGGCGCGCTCGGTGTCGGCGTCGGACGTGAAGGCCTCGGGGTGAGCGGAGAGCATGTCGTCGCGCAGCACCTTGTAGGCGTCGAGGTCGCCGGGGTTGAGCAGGCGCAACTCGGCCGGCGAAGCGTCGCGCTCACTCATCGTTGTTCAGCTGCGTTCAATGCCGCCAGTTCGTGCGGTGTGTTGGCATTCGCGAATGCCTGCGCGTCGTCGAAGCGATACACGGCGCAGCGGTGCAGGGCGGTCCACCGGTCGATCTTGCGCTGGCCGCCTTCGATGAACGCCTGCAGGCTGCCGCGCAGGCTCTGCTTGAGCAGGCAGAACACCGGTTGCACCTGCTCGGCCCCGCCCTCGATCGTGGCCGCCATCGCGATGTCGGCTTGCTGCTCGACCAGCGCCCGCGCCAGGCGCGCGGCCAGGTCGGCGGGGAAGCGCGGCGAGTCGCACGGCACTGTCAGCAGGTAGGGCGTTTCACAGCGCGCCAGACCGGCAAGAAAGCCCGCCAGCGGTCCTGGGTGGTCGGGCAGGGCATCCGGCCACACGGGGCAGGCAAACGCCTCGTAGAGCCCGATGTTGCGGTTCGCGTTGATGGCCGTGCTGCCCACTTGCCCTTGCAAGCGCCGCAGCGCGTGCTCGGCCATCGGCATGCCGTGCAGCAGTTGCAGGCCCTTGTCGATCCCGCCCATTCGGCTGCCCAAGCCGCCCGCGAGCACCAGCCCGGTGATGTCGCGTGGGTCGATCACGCGGTGGCCCGCGCGTGGCGGTCAAGCGCACGCATCAACGTCATCACGCGCATCACTGGCATCACCCGCCGATGTAATGCATCTCGACGCGGCGCGGTGCCGGCTCGGTCGCAAGCGCAGATGCCGCCGGTGGCGACGACAGGGCGGCGCTGCGCAGCTCGGAGTAGCGGTCGTCGCGACCTTGCCAGATCAGGCCGATGGCGGCGGCGATCTGCGCGTCGGTGTGCTCGGTGCGCAGCAAGGCGCGCAGGTCGTGGCCGTGGTTCGCAAACAGGCACAGGAAGAGCTTGCCTTCGGTGGACATGCGGGCGCGGTTGCAGTCGCGGCAGAAGGCCTGGGTCACGCTCGAGATCACGCCGATCTCGCCGCTGCCGTCGGCATAGCGCCAGCGCTGTGCGGTTTCGCCGGCATCGTTCGCTTCCGTGGGTACGAGCGGGTGTTCGGCATGAATGCGCGCCACGACGGCGACCGAGGGCAGCACTTCGTCCATGCGCCAGCCGTTGGTCGCGCCGACATCCATGTACTCGATGAAGCGCAGCACCACATCGCTGCCCTTGAAGTGGCGGGCCATCGGCACGACCTCGGCGTCGTTGGTGCCGCGCTTGACGACCATGTTGACCTTGATCGGCCCGAGGCCCGCGCGCTGTGCGGCGGCGATGCCATCGAGCACGTCGGCCACCGGAAAGTCGGCGTCGTTCATGCGGCGGAAGGTGGCGTCGTCGAGCGCGTCCAGGCTGACCGTCACGCGTTTCAGGCCCGCGTCTTTCAGCGCCTGCGCCTTGCGCGCGAGCAGCGAGCCGTTGGTAGTGAGCGTCAGGTCGAGCGGCTCGCCCTCGGGGGTCCGCAGCGCGGCGAGCATGGCGACAAGCACCTCCAGGTTCTTGCGCAGCAGCGGCTCGCCGCCGGTCAAGCGGATCTTGCGCACGCCGTGCGCGGCGAACAGGCGCGCGGTGCGGGTGATCTCTTCGAAGCTGAGCAATGACGAATGCGGCAGGAACGCGTAGTCCTTGTCGAACACGTCTTTCGGCATGCAGTAGCTGCAGCGGAAGTTGCAGCGGTCCGTGACCGAGATGCGCAGGTCGTGCAGCGGCCGACCCAGGCGGTCCGCCAGGTGGCCGGTGGGCGGCGCGGCATGCAGCGGAATGCGTGGGGCGCTGGCGGCATAGCGCAGGTCTGCAACGGGGATCACATGCTGGTTCATGCCGGGATTGTGCCTGCCGGCGCCGTGCACTTACCCCGGTGCGGGTACCCGCCGGGGTGAGCGGTGGCGCGTTTCAGGCGGCGCGTGCGAGGGGGCGCGCAGTACCTGGTCAATACACCGTCGCGCGTGACGGCGCGACGGCGGGCGCGGCCCCCACGGCCGGCGCGTCCGCCGCTTCCGCAACGTCGGCACGGCGCGCTCCGGTGAAGCGCTTGGCCCAGTAGCTGGCGCCCATGTCTTCCACGCGCACCTCGCCGCCGGCACGCGGCGAATGAATGAACTTGCCTTCGCCGACGTAGATGCCCACGTGCGAGAACGTGCGCTTCAGCGTGTTGAAGAACACCAGGTCACCCGGCTTCAACTCGTTGCGTTTGACGCTGATGAGGCCGGCGGTCTGGGCCTGTTCATCGGCACGGCGCGGCAGCACCAGGCCCAGGCTCAACTCGAACACGTGGCGAGTGAAGCCGCTGCAATCGAAGCCGTGGTCGGCCGAGTTGCCGCCGCGCCGGTAGGGAACGCCGAGGAAGTTCATCGCGGTGATGACCATGTCGGAAGCCCGGTCGCGCAGCCGCTCGACCATGCTGTTGTCGGCCCCAGTGGGCGCAGCGATCAAGCCTTTGTCGACGAGGAAGCGCGTGACCGCATCGGGCCCCGCCGCCGAGGCGGCCGCCTCGGCGGACGGAATGCGCGGTGTTGCAACCGCTCCCGTTCCCCAAAGCACCGACATCAGTGCCAACGTCGCGGCCAGCGCCGATGCGCGGCCCATGCGCCGCGTGGTGCGCGCGGCGCGCGGGCTGTGCAGAGGGCGAATCAGCATCGCGCGCAGGATAGGCACCCGCCTTTGTGCCGTCAACCGGTGCAACGCTTGGTCGCGTGAGGTTTGGATCAAAGCACTTCGGACGCGAAGTCGGCCAGGCGCGAACGCTCGCCGCGCGCCAGCGTCACGTGGCCCGAATGCGGCCAGCCCTTGAAACGGTCGACGGCATACGTGAGGCCCGAACTGCCTTCGGTCAGGTAGGGCGTGTCGATCTGTGCCAGGTTGCCCAGGCAGACGATCTTGGTGCCCGGGCCGGCGCGCGTGATCAGCGTCTTCATCTGCTTGGGCGTTAGGTTCTGCGCCTCGTCGATGATCACGAACTTGTTCAGGAACGTGCGCCCACGCATGAAGTTCAGGCTCTTGATCTTGATCTTGCTGCGCACCAAATCGTTGGTGGCTGCACGCCCCCATTCGCCCGCCGCGCCGTCGGTCTTCGACAGCACTTCGAGGTTGTCGTCGAGTGCGCCCATCCACGGGCCCATCTTCTCTTCCTCGGTGCCGGGCAGGAAGCCGATGTCCTCGCCCACCGGCACGGTGACGCGGGTAACGATGATCTCGGTGTAGCGGCGCTCGTCCATGACCTGGGAGAGGCCTGCGGCCAGCGTCATCAGCGTCTTGCCGGTGCCGGCGGTGCCGGTCAGGGTGATGAAGTCGCAGTCCGGGTCGGTCAGCAGGTTGAGGGCGAAGTTCTGCTCGCGGTTGCGCGCGATCACGCCCCACACGGCGTTCTTCTGGTGCGTGAACTCCTTCAGCGTGCGCAGCACGGCGGTCTTGCCGGTGATCTCGGTCACCTTGGCGTACAGCGGCGCGGCGCCCGGCCCTTCGAGGTAGACGAACTGGTTGATCAGCAGCACCGGCACCATCGGCCCGCTGATGCGGTAGTAGGTCAGGCCGCCTTGCTGCCAGCTCTCCATGGTCTTGCCGTGCTTGTCCCAGAAGTCGGCAGGCAGCGCCAGCACGCCGGTGTAAAGCAGGTCGCCGTCTTCCAGCGTCTTGTCGTTGAAATAGTCTTCGGCGGGCAGGCCGAGCGCACGCGCCTTGATGCGCATGTTGATGTCTTTCGACACCAGGATCACCGGGCGGTCGGGCTGCTGCTCGCGCAGCGCCTTCACCACGCCCAGGATCTGGTTGTCCGCCTTGCCCTGCGGCAGGCCGGCGGGCAAGGTCACGTCGATCAGATTGGTCTGGAAGAACAACTTGCCGCCCGCTTCGCGGTGGCCGGTGCGGCCGAGCGGCAGGCCTTCTGACATGCCCGACGAGTCGCGGCTCGGCATGCTGGCGGCCAGGGCGTCGAGGTCGCGGCTGACCTGCCGGGCGTTGCGCGCGACCTCGGTCATCCCGCGCTTGTGGCCGTCGAGTTCTTCGAGCGTGATCATCGGCAGGTAGATGTCGTGCTCGTCGAAGCGGAACAGCGAGGTCGGGTCATGCATCAGCACATTGGTGTCGAGCACGAACAGGGTGGTCGGCCCGGTGCCGCGGGGCTTGCGCACGCGTGGCTCGGGTTGTGCGGGCCGGCGGGTTGCGGGAGCCGGGGCTGCAGCCGCTTTCGGAGGCGCTGCACTCACGGCGTGCGGCGCGCCGTCGAACAGGTCGAGCACGGCGGGCGATGCGGGTTCAGCAACGCTGCGGGTCTTCTCGGCTCGTTGGCGAAGCTGGGGCGCGGCGTGGGAATCGAAGTCCGTGGCGCTGACGAGAGAGGCTCGCTTGGCGGGCGGCTTGGGCAGTGGCATGAAGAGGTCTCAGCTGGACTGACAAACAAAAAAGCCGCACGGTCGGCAGTGCGGCTTGGGAGTGGTTCGCGTATCGGAACACGAGGGCATACGCACGATTATGCACATGCACGGAGGCAATTCCACGATGCTGAACGCGGCATTCGATCCCGGCACGCAAGCGGGTGAAACAAACAGCGATTGCACCCGCCTTTGGAACAAGATGGGCCGGCGCGCAGCCAGCCCTTGCGTCGATCGGCGCAGAAGTCAAGCCAGCTGTCAGGCGGCTTTCTTCACGGCTTTCACTTCCTTCAGTACTTCCTCGACGTGGCCTGCGACCTTCAGGCCGCGCCACTCGCCGCGAAGCACACCGGCGGGGTCGATCATGAAGGTGCTGCGCTCGATGCCCTTCACCTTCTTGCCGTACATGATCTTGTTCTTGACCACGCCGAACATGTGGCAGAGCTTCTCCTCGGTGTCGGCGATCAGTTCGAAGGGCAGTTCCAGTGCCTGCTTGAACTTGTCGTGCGAGGCCATGTTGTCTCGCGACACGCCGAACACCACTGCGCCGGCCTTCACGAACTCTTTGTGGTGATCGCGGAACTGCATCGCTTCGGTGGTGCAGCCGGGTGTGTTGTCCTTCGGATAGAAGTAGAGAACCACTGTCCTGCCGAGGTAGGTTTGCGGCGAGAACTTCACGCCGCCAGTAGCGAGCGCTTCAAATTCCGGTACAGGTTTGTTGAGGGCTGGCGTCATGGAGTATTCTGATCGGTTGCGCCCCGCAAGGCCTAGCCGAAGATTATAAACGCAGGCCGCACTCGCCCGCCGTTCTCACGGCACGGGCTCGAAGATCAGCGCGGTCACAACGCTGCGGCCTTCGGCGAGCAGCACGTTGTAGGTTCTGCAGGCGGCGGCCGTGTCCATGGTCTCCACGCCGATGCGGCGCTCGATCAGCGCTCGTATCCACGGCGGCTGCGGAAACCGGATGCGCGTGCCGCTGCCAAACACCACCAGCTCCGGCGCGAGCGCCACCAGGGTTTCGAAGTGCGACGGCGTCAAGTCCGCGAAGCTCGCAACAGGCCACGCCAGCACCGGCCCGCGCCACGGCACGATGACGCTGCTGCGGTGCTCGACACCGTTCACCAGCACGCCGCCCGGGCCGTGGCGGGCAATCGCGTTCTGGCCTTCGATTCGATCAGCTTGGAGTTTCATGGGCGGTCGCTGCTTCAGGTACAGATAAAATTCTAGGTTCTGTGCAGCACAAACACCCGCCGGAGGCCTTTTGAAACCGATCCAGAAGTCGAGCAAGCTCGCCAACGTGGCCTATGACATCCGCGGGCCCGTGCTGGAGAAGGCGCGGCAGATGGAGGAAGAGGGCCACAAGATCATCAAGCTGAACATCGGCAATGTGGCCGAGTTCGGCCTCGAGCCGCCCGACGAGATCGTGCAGGACATGATCCGAAACATTCCGCACGCCGCAGGCTACACCGACAGCAAGGGCCTGTTCGCGCCGCGCAAGGCTGTCGTGCACCGCACCCAGCAGCAGGGTGTGCGCGGCGTGACGCTCGATGACGTGTACCTCGGCAACGGCGCCTCCGAGCTCATCGCCATGAGCATGAGCGCGCTGCTGAACGATGGCGACGAGGTGCTGATCCCCTCGCCCGATTTCCCGCTCTACACCGCGGTGGTCGGCCTCTCGGGCGGCAAGCCGGTGCACTACGTGTGCGACGAAGCTTCGGGCTGGATGCCCGATGTGGCCGACATGGCCGCCAAGGTCACGCCGCGCACGCGCGGCATCGTCGTCATCAACCCCAACAACCCGACCGGCGCGCTCTACCCCGACAGCGTGCTGCTGCAGATCATCGAACTGGCACGCCAGCACCAGCTCGTGATCTTCGCCGACGAGATCTACGACAAGACGCTGTACGACGGCAACAAGCACACCAGCATCGCGTCGCTTGCCGACGACGTGCTCTTCATCACCTACAACGGCCTGTCGAAGAACTACCGCTCCTGCGGCTACCGTGCCGGCTGGCTGGTGGTGTCGGGCGAGAAACGGCACGCACGTGACTACATCGAAGGCCTGAACATGCTGGCCTCGCTGCGGCTGTGTGCGAACACGCCTGGCCAGTTGGCGATCCAGACGGCGCTGGGCGGCTACCAGAGCATCGACGACCTCGTGGCACCCACCGGGCGCCTGTGCCGCCAGCGCGACCTTGCTTACAAGCTGCTGAGCGACATTCCCGGTGTCAGCGTGGTCAAGCCGAAGGCCGCGCTCTACATGTTCCCGAAGCTCGACGCCAAGGTATACCCGATCGCCGACGACCAGCAGTTCGCCTACGAGTTGCTTGCCGAACAAAAGGTGCTCATCGTGCAGGGCACGGGCTTCAACTGGGCCACGCCGGACCACTTCCGCATCGTCTTCCTGCCCAACTCCGACGACCTGACCGAGGCCATCACGCGCATCGCAAAGTTCCTCGAGCACTACCGCAAACGCCACAGCGTCTGACCTCACATGCAACCGATCCAAGTAGGCCTTCTCGGCATCGGCACCGTCGGTGCCGGCACGTTCAACGTGCTCAAGCGCAACCAGGAAGAGATCCAGCGCCGGGCTGGCCGCGAGATCCGCATCACGATGGTGGCCGACCTCGACACGGCACGCGCCAAGGCCATCGTCGGTGACGCCGCCGAAGTCGTGAGCGACGCACGCGCGGTCATCGCGAACCCGGCCATCGACATCGTGATCGAGCTCATCGGCGGCTACGGCATTGCGAAGACGCTCGTGATGGAAGCCATCGCCGCCGGCAAGCACGTGGTCACCGCGAACAAGGCGCTGCTCGCAGTGCACGGCACCGAGATCTTCGCGGCCGCCAGCCAAAAGGGCGTGGTCGTCGCGTTCGAGGCGGCGGTGGCGGGCGGCATTCCGATCATCAAGGCGCTGCGCGAGGGCCTGACCGCAAACCGCATCGAGTGGATCGCCGGCATCATCAACGGCACGACCAACTTCATCCTGTCGGAGATGCGCGCCAAGGGGCTCGACTTCGACGTGGTGCTCAAGGAAGCACAGCGCCTGGGCTACGCCGAAGCCGACCCGACCTTCGACATCGAGGGCGTGGACGCAGCGCACAAGGCGACCATCATGAGCGCCATCGCGTTCGGCACGCCGGTGCAGTTCGACAAGGCCTATGTCGAAGGCATCGCGAAGCTCAGCGCGGTAGACATCCGCTACGCCGAGCAACTGGGCTACCGCATCAAGCTGCTGGGCATCACGAAGCGCAGGCAGGACGGCATCGAGTTGCGTGTGCACCCGACGCTGATTCCGACCAAGCGCCTGATCGCGAACGTCGAAGGCGCGATGAACGCGGTGGTCGTGCACGGCGACGCCGTGGGCAGCACGCTGCATTACGGCAAGGGCGCGGGTGCCGAGCCCACGGCGTCGGCCGTGATCGCCGACCTGGTCGACATCACCCGCCTGCACACAGCCGACCCCGACCACCGCGTGCCGCACCTGGCCTTCCAGCCCGGCGCGATGCAGGCCACGCGCATCCTGCCGATGAGCGAGGTCGTGACCTCGTTCTACCTGCGCCTGCAGGTGGCCGACCAGACCGGCGTGCTCGCACGCATCACCGGCATCCTGGCCGAGGGCGGCATCTCGATCGACGCGGTCTTGCAGCGAGAGTCGGCGGAGGGCGAGTCGCAGACCGACCTGATCATCCTGACGCACGACACGGTCGAGGGCCGCATGAACGACGCCCTCGCGCAAATGCAGGCCTTGCCCACCGTGCTGGCGCCCATCGTGCGCATTCGCAAGGAAGAGCTCAGTTGAAGTACATCAGCACGCGGCGCGCTGAGGGCGACACCAGCGAGCGCAGCTTTTGCGAGATCCTGCTCGAAGGCCTGGCGCCGGACGGCGGCCTGTACCTGCCGACGCACTACCCGCGCATTGCCGACGCCACGCTAACGCGTTGGCGCGGCCTGGCCTACCACGAGCTTGCATTCGAGCTGCTCTCGCTGTTCATCGACGACATCTCGAGTGCCGACCTGCGCGCGCTCGTCGGCAAGACCTACACGAGCGCGGTGTTCGGCACGCCGCAGATCGTGCCCTTGCGCGCGCTCGAACCCGGCGTGTTCCTCGAAGCCCTGTCGAACGGACCGACGCTGGCCTTCAAGGACATGGCGATGCAACTGCTCGGCAACCTGTTCGAGTTCGAATTGGCGCGGCGCGGGCAAACGCTGAACATCCTCGGTGCCACCTCGGGCGACACAGGCAGCGCGGCCGAGTACGCCATGCGTGGCAAGGCCGGCATCAACGTGTTCATGCTCTCGCCGAAAGGCCGCATGAGCCCGTTCCAGCAGGCGCAGATGTTCAGCCTGCAAGACGCGAACATCCACAACATCGCCGTCGAGGGCGTGTTCGACGATTGCCAGGACATCGTCAAGGCCGTGTCGAACGACCTGGCCTTCAAGCGCGCGCACCGCATCGGCACCGTCAACTCGATCAACTGGGCGCGCTTGCTGGCGCAGGTGGTGTACTACTTCGCCGGCTACTTCCAGGCCACCAAGACCAACGACGAACAGGTGAGCTTTGCCGTGCCGTCCGGCAACTTCGGCAACATCTGCGCCGGCCACGTGGCGCGGATGATGGGCCTGCCGATCAGGCAGCTCGTGCTGGCCACGAACGAGAACAACGTGCTCGACGAGTTCGTGCGCACCGGCACCTACCGGGTGCGCGCGAGCAGCGAGACCCGCGAGACATCGAGCCCGTCGATGGACATCTCGAAGGCCTCGAACTTCGAGCGCTTCGTGTTCGACCTGCTCGGCCGTGACGGAGCGCGCACGCGCGAGCTGTTCAAGAACGAGGTCGAGCGCACCGGCTCGTTCACTGTCACCGCTGACGAGTTCGCGCGCATCCCGGGCTACGGCTTCGTTTCGGGTACCAGCACGCATGCCGACCGCGTGGCCACGATCCGCAGCACCTATGAGCGCTTCGCAATCATCATCGACACGCACACCGCCGACGGCCTGAAGGTGGCGCGCGAGCACCTCACTGCCGGCGTGCCGATGATCGTGCTCGAGACCGCGTTGCCGGCCAAGTTCGCCGAGACGATCCAGGAGGCCATCGGCCGCGTGCCCGACCGGCCGGCGTCGATGCAAGGCATCGAAGACCTGCCCAAGCGCTTCACCGTGATGGCGCCGGATGCGTTGGCTGTGAAGCGCTTTATCGAGCAGCGCGTCGAGCAGCGCGTCGAGCGGCCCGACGAGCAGCGCACGTGATGAAAGTCGTGGGCTTTTGCGGCTACTCCGGCGCCGGCAAGACCACGCTGGTGGAACAGCTGACGCAAAGGCTCGCACAGGCCGGGCACCGGGTGTCGGTCATCAAGCATGCGCACCACGACTTCGACATCGATCACGAAGGCAAGGACTCCTGGCGCCACCGCAAGGCCGGCGCCTTCGAGGTGGTGATCGCGTCGAACCGCCGCTTCGCGAAGCTGCGCGAGTACGAAGCCGAGGCCGAGCCCACGCTGCACGACTTGATCGCCGAGTTGACCGATTGCGACTGGGTCCTCGTCGAAGGCTTCAAGCACGCTGCCGTGCCCAAGATCGAGGTCTGGCGCGCGGCCAATGGCAAGCCTGCGCTGTACCCGTTCGATGCCTTTGTTGCCGCCGTGTGCACCGACGCCCCCGGGCAACTGCCCGTGCCCACCGCGCTGCCTGTGCTCGCCCTGGGCGATGCCGGCGCGGTGGCCGCCTACCTCCTGAAAACCTCCGAGCGCTATGACTACAACGCCCCAGAAGCCCCTTGCGCGAGCGCCGATGCTGACGCTGGACGAGGCGCTCGGCCGGCTGCTGGCCGCCGTTCTGCCGCTGCCCTCGGCTGACGCGCAGACGCTCTCGACCTTCGACGCACTCGGCCGGACGCTCGCACGCGCGGTGCGTTCAACGCTCGACGTGCCGCCCGCCGACAACAGCTCGATGGACGGCTACGCCCTTCGTTCCGTCGACGTTCCCGCTGCCGGCACCTTGTTGCCGGTGAGCCAGCGTATTCCGGCCGGGGTGGTGGGCAGCGCCTTGCGGGCCGGCACGGCCGCGCGCATCTTCACCGGGGCGCAGCTGCCGCAAGGTGCCGATGCGGTCGTCATGCAGGAAGAGTGCGAAGCACGGGGCGACACTGTTGCAGTCAACACCATGCCCACCGCCGGCCAATGGGTGCGCCGGCGCGGCGAAGACGTGATGCAGGGCGACGTGGTGCTCGCAGTGGGCACGCGCCTCACGCCGCAGGCGCTGGGCCTGGCCGCCGCAGTCGGCGCGGCTGAGTTGAGCGTGATGCGCCGGCCGCGCGTGGCGCTGTTCTCGACCGGCGACGAACTCGTGATGCCCGGCGAGCCGCTCAGGCCGGGCGCCATCTTCAACTCGAACCGCTTCACCTTGCGTGCGCTGATCCAGGCGATGGGCTGCGACTGCACCGATCTCGGCATCGTTCCCGACCGGCTCGACGCCACGCGCGACGCCTTGCGCCGCGCGGCGGCAGGGCACGACCTGATCGTTACCTCCGGCGGCGTGTCGGTCGGCGAAGAAGACCACCTTCGGCCCGCAGTGCAGGCCGAGGGCCGCATCGACCTGTGGCAGGTCGCCATCAAGCCCGGCAAGCCGCTGGCCTTCGGCGAAGTGAATCGCGGCGATGGCACGGCCGCCTTCATCATCGGCCTGCCCGGCAACCCGGTGTCGAGCTTCGTGACCTTCTTGTTGCTGGTGCGGCCGGTGTTGCTGCGCCTGCTCGGGGCTCCCGCTGCCACGCCGCACCTCATGCCACAAACGACGCCGATGCGCGCCGATTTCGACTGGCCGTGCGCCGACAAGCGCCGCGAGTTCCTGCGTGCCAGGCGCAACCTGCAAGGCGGGCTCGACCTGTTCCCGAACCAGAGTTCGGGCGTGCTCACCTCGGCCGTGTGGGCTGACGGCCTGATCGACAATCCGCCCAGCCAGGCCATACGCGCCGGCGATGTGGTCGCGTTCATCCCGTTCTCGGAACTGCTGTCATGAAACTCACGCTGCGCTACTTCGCGTCGATTCGCGAGGCGCTCGGTCCCTTTGAGGCCGTCGAGGTGTCGGCAGGCTCGACCGTCGGTGCCGTGCGTGATGCACTGATCGCACGCGGCGGTCGCCACGCCGAAGTTCTGGCGCGGGGCAGGGCGCTGCGCTGTGCGTTGAACCAGGTGCTGTGCCTGGAGGCGGCCGTGATCGAAGCCGACGCTGAACTCGCGTTCTTCCCTCCCGTCACCGGTGGCTGACATGGCCGACACGTCCGCTGCCGCTCGCGTCACCGTGCAGACCGAAGACTTCGACCTGGGCCGGGAAGTGGCGGCGCTGCGTGCGGCCGACGCCAGCATCGGCGCGGTCGCCGCGTTCATCGGCACGGTGCGCGACCGCAACGACGGCCTCGGTGTGAGTTCGATGGAACTCGAGCACTACCCGGGCATGACCGAACGCGCCATCGAGGCGATGATCGACGCCGCCATGCAACGCTTCGGCATCTCTGGTGCACGCGTGATCCACCGCGTCGGCCTGCTTCAGCCACTCGACCAGATCATGATGGTGGCGGTCACATCGCCCCACCGTGGCAGCGCCTTCCAGGCCTGCGAGTTCCTGATGGACTACCTGAAGACACAGGCCCCGTTCTGGAAGAAGGAGCAAACGCCCGCCGGTGCGCGCTGGGTCGATGCGCGGGTCAGCGACGACGCGGCATTGGCGCGATGGGGCATGGAATCAGGCAACGCGGCCACATGAGCGGGATGACACTGGCGCAGGCCCTCGCCGTGGCTGCCGGCTCGGCGCTCGGCGGCCTGTTGCGCTGGGTTGCGGCTGTGGCGCTGAACCCGCTGTGGGGCGGCTTCGGGCTGGGCACGCTCGTGGTCAACTGCGTTGGTGGATTCGCGATCGGCGCAGCCATCGTCTGGTTCGCGCGCACGCCCGACGAGGTGCTGCGCCTGTTCGTCATCACCGGGGTGCTGGGTGGTTTCACCACCTTCTCGTCGTTCTCGGCCGAGTCGCTCTCGTTGGTGCAGCGCGGCGAATGGCCGCTGGCGCTGGCGCACTCGCTGGCGCACGTGCTGGGCGCGTTGCTGTGTGCGGGCCTCGGCTTCAAGCTTGGGCGAATGCTGCTGGCTTGATCGCCGTCAAGTCGGGGTTGGCTTGAATTGCCGCATGCTGTGCCTCATCTGGCCAGCATTCGGAGGTTGTACCCATGCGCATCGACAAACTCACCACCAAGTTCCAGGAAGCCCTGGCCGACGCCCAGAGCCTGGCCGTGAACGCAGACAACCCGTACATCGAGCCGGCCCACGTGCTGGCGGCGATGCTGGTGCAGGCCGATGGCCCGAAGGCCTTGTTGTCGCGCGCTGGCGTCAACGTGGCCAAGTTGCAGAGCGCACTGGAGGCCGAACTCGCCAAGTTGCCGACCGTGCAGGGCGGCGAGCCGGTGCAGCCCGGGCGCGACCTCGCGGCGCTGCTGCAGGCCGCCGAGAAGGAAGCCACCAAACGCGGTGACCAGTTCATCGCAAGCGAGATGTTCCTGCTCGCGGCAGCCGACACCAAGACCGCGCTCGGCCCGCTCGTCAAGGAGCATGGCCTGACGCGCAAGGCCCTGGAAGCGGCCATCGAGGCGGTGCGCGGCGGCCAGGGCGTCGACAGCGCCGATGCCGAAGGCCAGCGCGAGGCGCTGAAGAAGTACACGCTCGACCTGACAGAGCGCGCCCGCCTGGGCAAGCTCGACCCGGTGATCGGCCGCGACGACGAGATCCGCCGCGCCATTCAGGTGCTGTCGCGCCGCACCAAGAACAACCCCGTGCTGATCGGCGAGCCGGGGGTCGGCAAGACGGCCATCGTCGAAGGCTTGGCGCAGCGTATCGTCGCAGGCGAGGTGCCCGATTCGCTCAAGAGCAAGCGCGTGCTGGTGCTCGACATGGCGTTGCTGCTGGCCGGCGCCAAGTTCCGCGGCGAGTTCGAGGAGCGACTCAAGAGCGTGCTGAAAGAAGTGGCGCAGGACGAAGGCCAGACGATCGTCTTCATCGACGAGATCCACACCATGGTCGGTGCAGGCAAGGCCGAAGGCGCCATCGACGCGGGCAACATGCTGAAGCCGGCGCTGGCGCGTGGCGAGTTGCACTGCATCGGCGCGACCACGTTGAACGAGTACCGAAAGTACATCGAGAAAGACTCGGCGCTGGAGCGGCGCTTCCAGAAGATCATCGTCGGCGAGCCGACGGTCGAGGCGACCATCGCCATCCTGCGTGGCCTGCAGGAGAAGTACGAAGTCCACCATGGCGTGGAAATCACCGACCCGGCCATCGTGGCCGCAGCCGAGTTGAGCCACCGCTACATCACCGACCGCTTCCTGCCCGACAAGGCGATCGACCTGATCGACGAGGCGGCGGCCAAGGTGAAGATCGAGATCGACTCGAAGCCGGAGGTCATCGACAAGCTCGACCGCCGGCTGATCCAGTTGCAGATCGAGCGCGAAGCGGTGCGGCGGGAGAAGGACGAAGGCTCGCAGAAGCGCTTCGGCCTGATCGAGGAAGAGATCGTCAAGCTGCAGCGCGAGGCCGCTGACTTGGAAGAGATCTGGAAGGCCGAGAAGGCGGCCGCGCAGGGCTCGGCGCACCTGATGGAAGAGATCGACCGCACGCGCTTCCAGATCGAGGAATGGAAGCGCAAGGGCGACTTCAACAAGGTCGCCGAGTTGCAGTACGGCAAGCTGCCCGAGTTGGAAAAGTCACTCAAGGACACGCAGGCGAAAGAGGCGAAGAAGGGTGCGGCCAAGGGCAAGCCGCAGTTGCTGCGCACGATGGTCGGCGCGGAAGAAATTGCCGAGGTGGTGGCGCGCGCCACGGGCATTCCGGTGTCCAAGCTGATGCAGGGCGAGCGCGACAAGCTGCTGCAAATGGAGGTACGCCTGCACGAGCGCGTGGTCGGGCAGGATGAGGCCATCACGGCGGTGGCGAACGCGATCCGACGCTCGCGCTCGGGCCTGTCGGACCCGAACCGGCCGACCGGCTCGTTCCTGTTCCTCGGCCCCACCGGCGTGGGCAAGACCGAGCTGTGCAAGGCGCTCGCATCCTTCCTGTTCGACAGCGAAGACCACCTCGTGCGCATCGACATGAGCGAGTTCATGGAAAAGCATTCGGTCAGCCGCCTGATCGGTGCGCCGCCCGGCTATGTGGGCTACGACGAAGGTGGCCAGCTCACCGAGGCGGTGCGCCGCAAGCCCTACAGCGTGCTGCTGCTCGACGAGGTCGAGAAGGCGCACCCGGATGTCTTCAACGTGCTGTTGCAAGTGCTCGACGATGGCCGCCTGACGGATGGCCAGGGCCGCACCGTGGACTTCAAGAACACGGTGATCGTGATGACCAGCAACCTCGGCTCGCACCAGATCATGCAAATGGCCGGGCAGAGCTACGAGGCCATCCATGACGCCGTGTGGGTCGAGGTGAAGCAGCACTTCCGGCCGGAGTTCCTGAACCGCATCGACGAAGCGGTGGTGTTCCATGCGCTCGACGCGAAGAACATCGAGGCCATCGCGAAGATCCAGCTCAAGGTGCTGGAGGCGCGGCTGGAGAAGATGGAAATGAAGCTCGTGGTCTCATCGCGCGCACTGGCCGAGTTGGCGAAGGCCGGCTTCGACCCGGTGTTCGGTGCGCGGCCGCTCAAGCGCGAGATTCAGCGGCGCATCGAGAACCCGGTGGCCAAGCTGATTCTGGAGGGGCGTTTCGGGCCGAAGGACGTGATCCCGGTCGACTACGACGACGGCGATTTCGGGTTCGAGCGCGTCGTGCACTGAGGCCGCGCCGAGACAGCGCCTGCGCGCTGTCGAGTGGCTGTCGAAGGCCCGGTCGCCTGCAAGCGACCGGGCTGAGGCACGGCACTACCTTGCCGGTGGCCCTTCAAACAACGAGTCCATGCGCAATACTTGCAGGCGCGCGAGCGTCAGGTTGGCGTGCGTCTTGTCGAGCACGGCGTGCAGTGCCAGGCCGGGGTGGCGCGGCACCGCGCGCAGCAACAGGTGGTGCGAGCCGAGCGTGATGGCCGCTTCGGGCAGCGCATGGCCGAGCCCGAGTGTGCGGCTCATGCTGCTCATCGCCGCGAGCAGCGCATTGCCGTGGGTGGCCAAGTCGGCTGCGCCAGGGCTCGCGCCTGCGTGGGTGACCTCCAGGCCAGTGGCCACGTCGAACACGCAGCAGCTGACCATGCCGGTCAATTCGCTCAGCTGGTGTACGTAGCGGTCGAGCAAGCCCGTGGGGGCGGCAGCACGGGTGGCTGCCGATGGCACGGCGGGCATCGGCCGCATCAATAGCGGGTCGGACGGCGCCCGCGCTGGCTTGGCCTGCGCGGCAGGCGCCGGCCAGGTGCTGGCGGCAGCATGGGATGGAGCCGGCCGCGCCGGGCTGCCTTGGTCGCGCACGCGCGCCCAGGTGCCGTTGATGAACCCCCACGCATCGGCTGGCCGCGTGACCTGCGGCGTGGTGCGCACGATCACACTGGTTCCGAGCGCCATCTCGACGCCGTGCGTTGCGAGCGTGCTGCTGGGTGCCAGCGGGAGCAGCAGCAACTGCCGGTTCGGCCACGGCCCGGTGATCATGTGCTCGCGCAGCGGTTTGAGCGCCGAGGCAATGGCGTGGGCGGGCAAGTCGCCCACCATCACCACGCCGAGCCGGCTGAAGCCGAGCAGCATGCGCGCCAGACCGTGGCGCGACGCGGTGTCGGCGTCGGCCTCGGTGCTGTACATGCGCAGAAGGCTGCCGTCGTTGCCCGGCAGCTCGACGAATTCGAGTGTGGCCAGCGCGGTGCCATAGCCCTGCCGGCGAATCGTCAGCTTCTGCACCGCGCGCGAGCTGGCTGCGCCAATCCCGGCCAGCAGCTTGCGCGACGATGCGGTCGCGATGTCGTGCACCGCGATGAACTCGGGGTGCAGGTGCTCGAACTGCTGCTGCATGGCCAGCGCCGGGTCGCACGAGACGAACAACTCGCGCTCGTTGACGCCGGTCAGGCGGCCGATGTCTTGCCGGTCGGGGGCGAGGTAGTCGTCCTTGTCTTGCAGGAACTGCGTGGCCAGCGAGGTCTGCGCCCGGGTGGCGGCCCAGGCATCCGGCGCGTGGCCGGGCTGTACCGACGAATGAAACCCTGGCTTCGTTGAGCTCGTCATCGCGTCAAGTCCGTTGGCAACCCACCACGTGGCAGGCTGGATCGAGTGTAGGCGGCGGCACGCTCTTGCACCGTGTTGTTGCAGCATGTTGGCATGCACGGCGACTCCGGAGAATCCCTATCAGGCGGGTGCGCCATGATCCCGGGCAGCGGCCACGAGCAATTGCACAATAAGCGATGCCGACTTGCCCCTTGTTCTCGCCCGTGGCTGCTTCGCCTTTTCAACCGGCGCTCCGCCTCGATGCTCGACGCTGACGTCGCGCGTCGGCGCTGGTACGCGAGTCAGCGCCTGACGGCCGGCCTGTTGGCGATCTGGTTCTTTGTCACCTTCGGCATCGCCTTCTATGCGCGCGAACTCGGTGGCCGCGTGGGCGGGTGGCCGTTCAGCTTCTGGGTGGCGGCACAGGGCGCGCCGCTCGTCTACGTGGTGCTGACCTGGGCCTACGCACGCTTGGCTCACCGGCTCGACGACACCTTCGGCGCCACCCAGGACGACTGAGGCTTGACTGCCCCGCCCGTCAACCCTGCGGCGGCTGCGTTTCGGCGCAGCCTGGACCGCATCTATCTGCGGTACACGGCTGCATTCATCGCGTTCGTCGCGCTGATCGCCGTGCTCGAACGCCTGGGTTTGCCGCGCCTGTGGATCGGCGTGACCTTCCTGCTGGCCACGGTCGGCCTGTACGCGGGCATCGGCATCGTCAGCCGCACGACGGACGTGGTCGAGTACTACGTGGCGGGGCGCCGCGTACCCGCGTTCTACAACGGCATGGCCACTGCGGCCGACTGGATGTCGGCCGCGTCCTTCATCGGCCTCGCCGGCACCTTGTACCTTCAGGGCTACGGAGGCCTGGCCTATGTGATGGGCTGGACCGGTGGCTACGTTCTGGTGGCGCTGCTGCTGGCGCCGTACCTGCGCAAGTTCGGCCAGTACACCATTCCCGACTTCCTGGCCGAGCGCTACGGCGGCACCGTGCCTCGCCTGGTGGGCGTGTTTGCCGCCATCCTGTGTTCGTTCGTGTATCTGGTGGCGCAGATCTACGGCGTGGGGCTGATCACCACGCAGCTCACCGGGGTCGACTTCGTCATCGGCATCTTTCTCGGTCTGGGCGGCGTGCTGGTGTGTTCGTTCCTCGGCGGCATGCGTGCCGTCACGTGGACGCAGGTGGCGCAATACATCATCCTCGCCATCGCCTACCTCACGCCGGTGGTGTGGCTCTCGATGAAGCAGACCGGCGTACCGGTGCCACAGTTCGTGATCGGCCAGCAACTCGCCAAGATCAGCGAACGCGAACAGCAGTTGCTGGTCGACCCGAAGGAGCTCGAGGTGCGCGCGCTCTTCAAGGCCCGTGCCGACGAGCATTCGAGGCACTTGCAGGACGTGCCGACCGCGCTGGTCGAGCAGCGTGTGGCAGCGCAGCAGCGCGTCGCCGCGCTGAGAGCCGAGAACGCCCCGCTGCGCGACATCCAGCAGGCCGAGAAGGCGCTTGCCGCCGTGCCGAAGAGCGAGGCCCTGGCGCGCGAAGCCTGGCGCGTGGCGCAGGCACGCGATGAGCTGAGCGCCCAGCCGCTGGCCGGCATGCCCCGCCATGCGCAGCAGTTCGCCGGTGACCCGGACGGCACGCCCGCGCAGCAGCAGGCGTTCAGCGAGTCGCGCCGCAACTTCATGGCGCTGGTGTTCTGCCTGATGGTGGGCACGGCGGCATTGCCGCACATCCTGATGCGCAGCTACACCACGCCCTCGGTGAAGGAGGCGCGGGAGTCGGTGGCATGGTCGCTGGTGTTCATCTCGGTCGTGTACCTGACTGCGCCGGCGCTGGCCGTGCTGCTGAAGTTCGAGGTCTTCAACGGGCTCGTGGGCCTGCCGTTCGACCATCTGCCAGGGTGGGTTGCGCGCTGGGCCAAGTCGAACCCGTCGCTGATCTCCGTCACCGACATCAACCACGACGGCATTCTGCAGCTCGGCGAGATCCGCATCAGCGGTGACCTGCTGGTGCTGGCCGCGCCCGAGATCGCCGGGCTGCCCTACGTCATCTCGGGCATGGTGGCGGCCGGCGGGCTGGCGGCGGCGCTGTCCACCGCCGACGGGCTGCTGCTGACGATCTCGAACGCACTGTCGCACGACGTGTACTTCAAGCTGATCGCGCCCGAGGCGTCGCGGGCACGGCGCGTCACGGTGTCGAAGGTTCTGCTGCTGGTCGCAGCGCTCTGCGCGGCAGCGCTCGCCACGCAGAAGCCGACCGACATCCTGTTCCTGGTTACGGCCGCGTTCTCGATCGCCGCATCGGCGCTGTTTCCGGCGCTCGTGATGGGCGTGTTCTGGAGCCGGGCGAACGGCTGGGGCGCGGTGTTCGGCATGGCGTCGGGCCTGGGCGTGACTCTCTACTACATGATCCGCAACGAGGCCTGGTTGCGCAGCCTCTTCGGCGTGACGGCCGTGCCCGACCTGTGGTTCGGCGTGCTGCCTATCTCGGCGGGCGTGTTCGGCGTGCCGGTGGGTTTTGCGGTGGGCGTACTCGTGAGCCTGATGACGCCGGCCCCGAGCCTCGCCGCGCGGGAGTTCGTGCGGCGCCTGCGCTATCCGAAGGCAGATTGAACGGGCTATAATCTTTGGTTTCCCTTGCCACACCCGGGTCTGACGCTTCGGGGTGGCTTTCATGCCAGAGCCGCTTTTGTTCGCATTCCGCGAACAAGCGGGCGGAGCTGGAAACCACAAGGAGTCTCAATGCGTCACTATGAAATCGTGCTCTTGATCCACCCGGATCAAAGCGAACAGGTTCCGGCCATGCTGGAGCGCTACAAGGGTGTGATCACCGCCGGTGGCGGCAAGGTGCACCGCGTCGAAGACTGGGGCCGCCGTCAGATGGCGTACCTGATCCAGAAGCTCGCGAAGGCGCACTACCTGTGCGTCAACATCGAGTGCAGCAAGGAAACCCTTGTCGAGCTGGAAACCGGCTTCCGCTTCAACGACGCCGTGCTGCGCCACCTGACCGTGTTGCAAGACACCGCAATCACGACGCCGTCGGTCATGATGAAATCGGTCGAGCGCGAAGACAACCGCCGTGCTCCGGCACCGCAAGCCCCGGCACAGGAGGCCACGGCCTGAACCGTCTGGTGCTGACCGCGCAGCTCGTGGAGCGCGGCGTGCTGCGCTACACCCCGGCTGGTTTGCCGGCCCTCGATTTGAGCCTCAAGCACGAATCGCAGGTCACGCAAGACGGCCAGTCAAGGCAGGTGTTCTTCGAGATCAAGGCACGCGCCATCGGAGCCATCACGCAGCAAGCTGCATCTCTGGAGTTGGGAAGCACACACGGTTTTGCCGGCTTCCTGGGCTCGGCCCGCAACGGTCGCGGCATCGTCTTCCATGTCACCGGACTCGACTGAAAAGCCCGGGTTCACTGTTCAAAATGAATTTGCCGAGCTTCGGAAGAAGCCGGTTCGCAACGAGGTTTCAATATGCCCCCGCCACGTGGAAAAGGTCGGTTCTCCAAGGACCGCAAACCCAAGCGCAACACCCAGTCCTTGCTGTTCCGTCGCAAGCGCTTTTGCCGCTTCACGGTCACCGGCGTCAAGCAGATCGACTACAAAGATGTCGACACCCTGCGCGACTTCATCGGTGAAAACGGCAAGACCACGCCCGCTCGCCTGACCGGCACGCGCGCATTCTTCCAGCGCCAGCTGACGACGTGCATCAAGCGCGCTCGTTTCCTGGCCATGCTGCCGTACAGCGACCAGCACAAGGTCTGAGG
>Ga0123336_10001364_pt1 | contig 22524 bp, 13 predicted proteins | sample SSSSmetaG_FD_96466 | JGI IMG/M metagenome (GOLD analysis project Ga0123336, IMG submission 96466) | Glacier valley bacterial and archeal communities from Borup Fiord, Nunavut, Canada, to study Microbial Dark Matter (Phase II) - ​SSSS metaG | ecosystem: Environmental > Aquatic > Freshwater > Ice... | reverse complement strand
TGCCCGGCACCGAAATCTGGCTTGCCGGCTAGCCCTTGGGCCCGACGCAACGGCCCGGCAACGCCCGGTGAACCGGAACAGAAGGGTGCGCGCCGGAGGGCCCATGCCCGTTCCCCATGCCCGCTGGCCGGGCCTCGACCCGAGTTTGCCCGGCGGGTTTAATCGTTCGCCTGAAATTTTCAGGTTTTGGACTGGAACTAGTTAGGACCGTGTCGCGCTTTGCGTAAATTGCGGGACTCCTTCTCGTCTCCGCCTTTGGTTTCTTTGTACTTGCTATGAGATTTCTTGCTCCGCTGCTCCTGCTGTGCCTGCTGGCACGGCCCGCGGCAGCCCAGCGATTGGTGATAAGCGGCCAGGTGGTGGAAGCCGTCAACGGCGAGCCGGTGCCGTTCGCCTCCGTGTTTGTGCCCCGCACCAGCACCGGCGCCACGGCCGACGCCGACGGCAAGTTCAAGCTGGTGGTCACGGGCCCGGCCGATTCGCTGGCGGCGTCGGCCATGGGCTTTGCCACCCAGCGGCGCAAGCTCAGCGACGCCGCGACCCAAACGGTGCTGTTCCGGCTGAAAACCGGGGGCGTGGCCCTGGCCGAGGTGGTGGTGAGCTCGCGCCAGCCCGAAAACCCCGCCTTCCGCATCCTGCGCGAAGTGCAGAAGCACAAGCCCCAGAACGAGCGCGCCGCCCTGTCGGCCGCCGAGTTCGACTCGTATAACCGCATCGAAACCAGCCTGATTGAGTTGCCCAAGTCCTTAGCCAACCGCAAGGTCATCAAAGACATTCGGGCGCTGGCCGTGCGGCAGGGCGCTGCCGCCGCCGCCGACCCCGACGCCCCGCTGCCGATTTTCGCCTCCGAGGTGGGTTCGCGGGTGTATCAGAAATATTCGCCGTTGCGCCGGCGCGAAGACCTGCTGCACAAGCAGATGCGCGGCGTGGGCCCGCGCGAGGGCTCGGTGCTGTCGCAAATGCTGGGCTCGAATTTCCAGAATTTCGACTTTTACCCGAACTGGCAGAACATCCTGGGCAAGGACTTCATCTCGCCCGTTGCCGAAGGCGGCCGCACCACCTACGACTACGACCTGCAGGATTCGGTGTTCGTGGGCAAAGACTGGTGCTACAAAATTGCCGTCGCGCCCAAGCGCGCGCACGACTTGGCTTTCAAGGGCACCATTTGGGTCACGGCCGAGAGCTACGCCCTGCGCCGCGTGGAGCTGGTGGCCAGCCCCGACGCCAACATCAACTTCGTGAGCGACATGCGCATCACGCAGGACCTGACCCCGCCCGCCGACGGCCCCGGCCTGCCGGCCCGCACCAAGCTGGTGCTGGGCGTGCGCCCCTACGAAAAACAGGCCGCCATGCTGCTGCGCTTCACCACGGTGAGCAGCAATTTCGTGCGCAACAAGCCCCATACCGAGGCCGGTTTCTACGACGTGCCCATTGTGTCGTCGCTGATGGAGCCCACCGAGAAAGGCTCGGGCAGCGGCCTGCTCAGCGGCCTGCCGCAGGGCGGCCCCGGCTACTTCGACCAGCACCGGCCCGACACCCTCAGCCTGAGCGAGCGCCAGACGTTTGCCGTGCTCGACTCGGCCCGGGAACTGCCCTCGGTGCGCAACGTACTCGACTGGGTCGACTTGTTTGTGAACGGCTACAAGCGCGTGGGGCGCTGGGACCTGGGCCCCATCCTGAGCACCTACGCCCACAACGACTACGAAGGCAGCCGCTTCCGTTTCGGTTTCCGTACCACCCCCGATATCAGCCGCGACTGGCTCACGCAGGGCTACCTGGCCTACGGCACGATGGATGCGCGGATTAAGTACGGCCTGAAAACCAGCTTTATCGCCGAGCGCAAGCACTGGACGGTATTCGGTGTTGAATACCGCCACGACGTGGAGCAGGTGGCCCTGCTCGACAACGACTTCCTGCCCGACAACAACCTGTTTCTGGCCGCTTCGCGCTTTGGCCGCTTCATCCAGGGCCGTCCCATTCTGCGCGATTTATATGCGGTGAGCGCGCAGCGTGACCTGTTCCACGGCTTCACCCAAACGCTCACGCTGCGGCACCAGGACATCACGCCGCTGCACGACTTCGCCTATTTCTCGACTTCCGACCGCAGCCTCAACGCCCCCCTTGGCCGCAACCTCACGCTGTCGGAAATCGTGGTTGAGTCGCGTTACGCGCCCGATGAGAACTTGGTGCAAACCGAAAACCGCCGCCGGGCCGTTGGCCTCAAGCGCCTGCCGGTGTTCACGTTTCGCTACACGCTGGGCTATCGCAACTTATTGGACAGCAATGCCCCGCCTCCGTACCAGAAATTCAACCTGCTGATTACGCACAGCGTGTCGGTGGGGCAGTTGGGCCGCCTGGGCTACCGCCTCGAAGGCAGCTACATTCCCGACGCGGTGCCTTACCTCGTGCTGAAAACGCCGCTCGGCAACCAAACCCCGTTCTACAACGTCAACGCGTTCAACCTGATGAACTACTCGGAGTTCGTCACCGACCGCTCGGTATCGCTGCGGCTCGACCAGCACTTTGAGGGCTTGGTGCTGAACAGCATCCCCGGCATCCGGGCCCTGAACTGGCGCCTGGTGGCACCGCCAATCTGCTTTACGGCAGCTTATCGGCCGCCAACACCGCCCAGCCCCGCTTCAACCGGGAGGGCAAGGAGCTGCCCCCCATTCCGACGCTGGACAAGCTGCCTTACATCGAAGCGGGCTACGGGATTGAAAACATTTTCAAGTTCGTTCGCGTCGATTTCTTGCACCGCATCACCTACCGGGAACAGCCGGAGGTCATCACCCCCACCACGCACGAGCACAGCAATTTTGGCATTAAAGTAAGCGCCCAGTTCCGCCTGTAATCGGGCTCTGCCACCCCAACCAGCCCAGTAAAAAGCCCTGCCGTAGAAATGGCAGGGCTTTTTGCTGGGCTGGTTGAAAGGCTGGGAAGCACAGATGCGAATACTTGTAATCAGTGGGCTTTTTCGTAAGTTAGGCTCCGTTATGCCGACTTCCTTCTACTTGGTTGCCTGTGCCCGCTTCTGGGTACGCCTGGGGCGCGGCGGCTGGAGCGTCCTGCCGCTTTGCTTGGGGCTTTTCCTGGTCCGGCCGGCTTGCGCGGCCCCCGAAGACACCGTGGCCGTAAAGCCGCCCCGAACCGAGTTCTACCTCGACGAAAATTACTACAGCGTGCTGGAAGACCCCAGCGGCCGGCTCACCGTGGCCGACGTGCAGGCCCCCGCCTGGGCCCGGCGCTTCGTGGTAATGCGGGGCTCGGGGCACCCGCCCAACATTCAGTACCCGCGCAGTGCTTACTGGCTGCGCCTCACGGTGCGCCACTCCCTCACCGAAACCGCCGCCTGGTACCTCGAGCTGTACGATTCGCACATTGGGCGGGCCGTGTTTTTCCGGCCGCGGGCGGGCTCGACGACCGAATACGACAGCGTGGCCACGGGTGCCAGCCGGCCCTTTGCCACCCGGCCCCATCCCTATAAAAACTTCCTGTTCGACCTGCCCCCGCGGCCGGGCCAGACGGTGACGTACTACCTGCGCCTGCGCTCCGACACCCGCACCAGCTTCCGGGCCATGCTGCACAGCGGCTCCGGGCTCATTCCGGAGCTGTCACTGCAATACTGCCTGCTGGGCGGCTTTTATGGCATCCTGACCATCATGGTGCTCTACAACCTGTTCTTGTTCTTTTTTCTCAAGGAGCGCACCTACCTGTACTACGTGCTCTACGTGTTGAGCGGCACGTTGCTGTTTTTGTCGGAAGACGGGCTGGGGTTTCAGTACCTGTGGCCGCGGTTTCCCGGGCTGAACCACTTCATTGGGGCGGCCGCGCCGGTGCTGCTGCTGCTCACGTTTGCCACTTATGCCAGCGGTTTTTTAGACATTGCCTCGCGCCTGCGCGGGCTGCACCGCGTGGGCCGCTGGGTGGTGGGGCTGAGCACGGCCCTGCTCGTGCTGGATGTGGCGCTGGTGCATTCCGGGTTCAGCTTCTGGCTGTACCTGCTGCCGTACGGGCTGCTGTATTACGCGGCGTTTCGGGCCTACCGCTTGGGCCTGCGGCCGGCCCGCTACCTGCTCATTGCCCAAGCGCTGGTGGCCAGCAGCCTCACCTTTCTCATCATGCGCAAGCTGGGCATCGATTTCTACAACAACGCCTACACCGTCTACAGCCTATACGTGGCCTTTGTGGCCGAAGTGGTGGTGCTGAGCTACGCGCTGGGCGAGAAAATCAAGGGCCTGATGGACACCACGCTGCTTACCCAGCACCGCCTGCTGAAGCAAATGCGCAAAAAGCACCAGGCCCAAGACCGCCTGGTGGAACAGATGCGTGAAAACCAGCAGCTTAAGGACCAACTCAACACCGAGCTGGAAGCCCTGGTGGCCCGCCGCACCGACGAGCTGCGCCAGCAGAACGACGCCGTAGCGGCCAAAAACCGCGAACTGCTTGAAGCCAACGGCCTGCTGGCCTTGCAGTCGGCCGCCATCGAACAGCTAAACGGCGAACTGAGCCGTGACCTCCACGCCGAGAAAGCCGCCCGCATTGAAGCCCGGGAGGTAGACTTCGGCGAATTCAGCCAGATTTATCCCGACAAAGACGCCTGCCTGCGCTACCTCGCCGGCCTGAAGTGGGCCCACGGCGGCTACCGCTGCCGCAAGTGCGGCCACGAAAAAAGCTGCGAAGCCCGCGAGCCCCACGCCCGCCGCTGCACGCGGTGCCGCTACGTGGAGTCGGCCACGGCCGGTACGCTGCTGCAAAAATGCAAGTTTTCGATTGTGAAGGCGCTCTACGCGGTGTTTCTTCTGCACGCCCACCGCGGCAGCTATTCGGCGTCCGAGTTGGCGCGGGTGTTGGAGTTGCGGCAGGCCACCAGTTGGGCCTTTGCCCAGAAGGTACTGGCGGCCCTGCAACGCCGCCACCACGCCCCCGACTACGAGGACGGTGAGCAGTGGACTCACATGCTGCTCGATGCCACGGCTGAAGTGGAAACTGAGCCTTTGAACCAGGAATAATCTAACGGAACCATCGTGATTTACACCGGTAACGTTTGCGGTCATCTCTGACCGGTATTGGCTGGCGTATCATACAAAACACCAAGTCTACCAGCCCGCCACGAAATTCAAGCACCTGAGTTGAGATTTTTTAAGCGAAATGACACTTTTTTTTGTTGTTTTTTAGCTTGAAAAACCACTTCATGCAAAGTGCCCCTTGGCCCGCGACAGCGCACAAAGCGGAATCAGGACGTGTGCAGCAAGCGTATAAGCCGCCCTGTGCTTAGCCCTGTAAAACGTGCTCATTCGTCGTCAGAGGCATTTTCGGGCTTGCATTTGCCAAACACACGCTTATACATTTGGGCACTACTTCCTGCCCAATGCTCGTGTTTCGCACCCGTTTCAAGGCCTTAAGGTCTCTGAGGAGTCTCAACTTGTCAGTGGCCTTGGGCGTGCCTGCCAGACAGGACTTGGCGCCGCTGGCTTTGCCCCTGTTGGCCGCCGACCAGCGGGATACCGGACCTGCTGCTGCTGGTGCCGGGCTGGGCACAACCACCGACGCGCTGCTTGCCGCAGTCTTCCGTTTGCGGAAGCCTCGACTGCTGGACTGGGTGTCCCTGGTTGAAAAAATTGGGCAAATCCCCCCACTCAATATTCCGGAGAATGGCGCCACCAACGTGCAAAATGACGTGGTGCTGAACTCGGCCAAAGCCGCGGCGCTGGCCCGGAATTTTCACATTGGTTCGCCCGGAAAAGGGGAAGTGGTATTAGCGTCCCATTGGCAGCACCGGCGCGGTTGTATCCAGGTTGGTTTTGCACTCCGCTGTGGTTGAAGCGCAGGCCCCCAATGGCGGCGGGCCGCCTCCACGCCGCTACCGGTTTCTCTTGGTCTCAAGCACATTATTCTTCGCTCACTCCTTCAAAATCCCACTATGAAGCGAAATTTTTACCTCGTTGCGCTGCTGCGCCGCACGGCGGTGCTGCTGGCTTGCGGGCTGCCCGCGCTGGCAGCCCGCCTGCCGGCCCAGGCGGCAGCCCGCCCGCTGATGCGCCCAACAGTGGCGGATGTGCCCGTGTCGGGCCGGGTGACCGGGCCCGACGGCGTGGGCTTGCCCGGCGTGACCGTGCTGGTGCGCGGCACCAGCACCGGCACCAGCACCAATCCCGACGGGGCCTTCACATTGACCGCCCCCGAGGGCAGCACGCTGGTATTCAGCTTCGTGGGTTTCACTACTCAAACGGTGGTGGTGGCTGCCGGGAGCGGGCCGGTGAACATTGCCCTGCGCGAGGACACCCAGAAACTGAACGAGGTGGTGGTGGTGGGCTACGGCACGCAGGAGCGGGCCGACGTGACCGGCGCCGTCGCCTCGGTGTCGGGCCGCGACATTGCGACCCAGCCGGTAGCCGATGCCACGCAGGCCCTGCAAGGCCGCGCCGCGGGCGTGACCGTGACCCAAAATTCGGGGGCGCCGGGCGGGGCGGGCGGCACGGCGGTGCGCATCCGGGGCATTTCGTCGGCGGGCAACAACTCGCCGCTGTACGTGGTCGACGGCTTCCCGCTGCCTTCGTCCGACGCGGGCGGCAACGCCGTGGAAAACCAGCTCAACTCCATCAATCCCAACGACATCGAGAGCATTGACGTGCTCAAGGACGCCTCGGCCACGGCCATCTACGGGGTGCGGGCGGCCAACGGGGTCATCATCATCACCACCAAGCGCGGCAAGGCGGGCACGTCTAACGTCACGGTGGACGGCTACCGCGGCGTGCAGCAGGCATGGCGCCAGTTGCACCTGCTGAATGCGCAGCAGTACGCCGTCATCAACAACGAGAGCCTGATTGCCAAGGGCGACCCCATCAACCCCCGGTTTGCCCACCCAGACTCCTTGGGCGCGGGCACCGACTGGCAGAAGGCCGTGTTTCGGCCCACGGCCGTGATTCAGAGCTACACCCTGGCGGCCAACGGCGGCAGCGACAAGGCGCGCTACGCGGTGTCGGGCGGGTATTTCCAGCAGGACGGCACGCTGAATGGCTCGACCTTCGAGCGGTTTACGCTGCGGGCCAACGGCGACGTGAACCTGAACAAGTACGTAAAAATTGGCAACAGCCTGGCCGTGACGCACCTGGAAGACCGCCAGTTGAACACCGGCAACGACGAGTTTGGCGTGCTGAACAACGTGCTGCAGGCCCCGCCTACCCTGCCGGTGTTCAACCCCGACGGCACGTACTACGAGGCCACCAAGGCCGACAACTACGTGGAACCCAACCCGGTGCTGCAGTCGCTGGTTACCAACTCAAAGTTTGTGCGCAACCGCATGGTGGGCACGTTCTACGCCGAGGTGGAGCCGCTCAAGGGCCTGCGCTTCCGCACCAACGTGGGCGCCGACCTGATTTTCGACAACAACAACGGCTTCACGCCGTCGCTCGGCGCCAACTCCTTCCGCAACTCGGTGGCCGGGGCTTACTCGTCGAGCAACTACAACCCCACCTACCTCATCGAGAACACGCTGACCTACGACCGTACCTTCGCCGAAAAGCACCACCTGACGGTGCTGGCGGGCCAGTCGGCGCAGCAGTTCACATACAGCTACCTCTCGGCCAACCGCAGCGGCTACTCGCGCAACGACCTGCAGACCATCAACAACGGGCCGGGGGCCGACCCGAACTTTCCCATCGCCAACGGCGGCACGGGCATTGCCCCGCCCGTGGACCGGCTGGCCAGCTACTTCGGCCGGGTGAACTACGAGTTTGCGGGCAAGTACCTGCTCACGGTGACGGCCCGCTACGACGGCACCTCGGCCTTTGCGCCGGGTCGCAAGTTTGGCTTCTTCCCGGGGGCCTCGCTGGGCTGGCGCTTGTCGGACGAAGCTTTTGTGAAGAACGTGGCGGCCATCAGCAACCTGAAGCTGCGCGTGGGCTACGGCAAAGTGGGCAACCCGCTGAACGCCGGGCGCTTCGCCTACCTGGCCACCATCAACTCGGGCATCACTTACCCCTTTGGAGCCAACGGCACGGTGAACACCGGCGCCGCCACCACCCGCGCCCGCAACGACGATTTGCGCTGGGAAAATAATTACCAGGCCAACGTGGGCGTGGACCTGGGCCTGCTCGACAACCGCGTGGAAGTGACGGCCGACGTGTACAACCGCCGCTCGCCCAACCTCATCAACTACGTGCCGGCCTACCTGGTGACGGGCACCTACGAGTCGGTGCCGACCAACGCCATTTCGGCCTACAACCGCGGCCTCGACCTGGCCGTGACTACCCGTAACCTGGTGGGCGCCAGCGGGGGGCTGAACTGGACGACGTCGCTGGTGTTTTCGACCTTCAAAAACCAGGTGACGGACCTGGGCGTGGGCGAACCCTTCAACGGCACGACCACGCGCACGGGCGTGGCCCTGGTGCGCTACGACGTGGGCCAGCCCTTCGGCGAATTCTACGGCTACGTGGCCGACGGCCTGTTCCAGACGCCGGAAGACGTGAAAAACGCCCCGGCGCAACCCGGCGCGGCCCCCGGCGACATCCGCTTCAAGGACGTGAACCACGACGGGGTGATTAACGACAAGGACCGCACCTTCATCGGCAGCCCCATCCCCAAGTTTACCTACGGCCTGAACAACACGGTGAGCTACCACGGCTTCGATTTGAACGTGTTTTTGCAGGGCTCGCAGGGCAACAAGGTGTACAACCTCAGCCGCGTGTACACCGAGGGCGGCCTGACCAGCAACGGCAACTCCAGCACCCGCGTGCTGGCCCGCTGGACCGGCCCCGGCACCAGCAACGACGTGCCCCGCGCCATTGCCGGCGACCCCAACCAGAACCTGCGCGTGAGCAGCTACTTCGTGGAAGACGGCTCGTACCTGCGCCTCAAGGTGCTGACCCTGGGCTACTCCCTCCCCAAGCCTTTCCTCAACCGCTTCGGCACCCAAACGCTGCGCCTGTACGTGACCGGCCAGAACCTGCTCACCCTCACCAAGTACTCGGGCTTCGACCCGGAAATTGGCGTGGCGGGAACCAACGATAACCGGGGCGTTGGCTTGGGCGTCGACCGCGGCATCTACCCGCAGTCGCGGGTGTACCTGGCCGGCATCAGCCTCGGGTTTTAACGGCGGAGCAGCGCCCGGCTGGCCCTGAGTGGGCCGGGCCGGGCCGGGTCGCTCTGCCGCCAGCTGCGACGGCTTTCTTTCCTACTCCTGCTTCCTAATTAACAGCCATGCATTTTCCAACTTCAAAAACGGCCCTGACGGTGGCGCTGACCCTGGGCCTGCTCAGCGGCTGCGGCGAAAAGTTTCTGGACGTGACCCCGCGCGACACCGTGACGACGGAAAATTTTTACCGCAACGAGAGCGACGCCATTCAGGCCACCAACGCCGCCTACGCCCAACTGAACCGCGGCGGGCAGTACAACTACGCGCTGTGGGGCATCGGCGAAATCATGTCCGACAACTCCTACACGGGCGGCGGCGGCGGCGGCGACGGGGCCGAGGAAATCCAGCTTGATTTCTTCAACATCCCCACCAACAACGTGATGGTGGGCCGCCTGTGGGGCGGCTGCTACGTGGGCATCGGCGCGGCCAACCTGGTGCTGCAGCGGGTGCCCGGCATCGCCAACATGACGGAAGCCGTGCGGCGGCGCTGCCTGGGCGAGGCCAAGTTCCTGCGCGCCAAGTACTACTTCGATTTGGTGCGGGCCTTCGGCGACGTGCCCCTGATTACGGCCCCGGTGGCCAGCCCGGCCGAAGCCCGCGCCGTGGCCCGCACGCCGGTGGCGCAGGTTTACGACCGGATTATCCAGGACCTGACCGAGGCCATCGGCGCGCTGGACGACGGCTACACCGGCGCCAACCTGGGCCGTGCCACCAAGTGGGCCGCCACCGGCCTGCTGGCCAAGGTGTACCTCACCCAGGGCAACAAGCCGCTGGCCGCCCAGCGCGCCCGCGAAGTCATCGCCTCGGCCAAGTTCAGCCTGTGGGCCGACTACGCCGACAACTTCAAGGTGGCCAACGAGAACGGCAAGGAGTCGTTGTTTGAGGTGCAGTACGTGAACGGCCTGAACGAGTACATTTTCGACGGGCTGGGCTTTGTGGGCAACGAGTTTTTCGCGCCCCGCGGCTCGGGCATCGTGCCCCAGGGCGGCTACGGCTTCAACGTGCCCGAGCGGGAGTTTGTGGACGGCTACGAAACCGGCGACCGCCGCCGCGACGTGACCATCTGGAAGCCCGGCGACGCCTACCCGGCCGGCAGCGCGACGGCGGCCCAGCCGGCCTCGCAAATTCCCAGCTCGCCCTACGGCTACAACTGCAAGAAGTGGTTTGTGGGCAAGGTGAACACCAACGTGTGGGACTCGCCCCTGAACTTCCCGGTGCTGCGCCTGGCCGAAATTTACCTGATTCTGGCCGAGGCCGACGGCCCCACGCCCGGCACCACCCCCGCGGCCATGGGCGGCCTCGAGGCCGTGAACAAGGTGCGCCGCCGGGCCTTTGGGCTGCCGGTGGACGCGCCTTCACCCCGCGATTTCACGGCCGCCACGCCCAACTTCGCCGACGCCGTGGTGCGCGAGCGCCGCTACGAGCTGGCGTTTGAGGACGACCGGTGGTTCGACCTCAAGCGCACGGGCAAGCTGCTCAGCACCCCCGCCTTGCAAGCCAAGGGCATCAAGCCCTACAACGTGGTGCTGCCCATTCCGCAGGGCGAACGCGACGCCAACCCCAGCCTGACCCAGAACCCCGGCTACTAAGCCCGGGGCCCTTTCTCCCTCCGCCATGCTTCATCTCGCCATGCCTTCGTTTCTGCGCCACCCGGCCCTGCTGGCCCTGGCCGGCGCCGCCCTGCTCACCGCCTGCCAGAAAGACGACCCCTCGGGCCTCGACGGCCCCGTGCCCACGGCCGACTTCACGGTGGTCCTCAACACCAGCCAGTTTCCAGTGGTGGCCACCTTCACCAACACCACCACCGGCGGCTTTCTTTACCAGTGGGATTTCGGCGACGGCACCCCGCTGGTGTCGGGCCAGAACGTGACCCACACCTACCGCACCCCGGGCACCTTCAAGGCCAAGCTGGTGGCGGCCGGCCGCGGCGGCTCGGCCGCCTCGCCCCCGCACGAGGTGGTGGTGCCCAGCCTCTGCGGCAACGCGGGGTTTGCCGTGCTCACGGCCTGCGGCGGCGGCGGCTCCACGTCGTGGACGTTCGACTCGGGGCCGAACGCCATCCAGCGCCTGGCGGCCAACGGCACCACGGTGCTTTCTTCGGCGGCGGCGCAGGCGGGCTGCCAGGCCGACGACCAGTTTTCTTTCACCAGCACCTTCGCCTACAGCTACGACGCGGGCGCCCAAACCTTTGTCGGCGGCACCTGCGGCGCGCCCCTCTCCGGCAATTCCGATTTCAACTACGTGCCCAACGGCAGCCTGGGCCGCATTGTGCTGGTTCACAAGGGCGCTTTCCTGGGCCTGCCCGATTCGGTGAACAACAAAACCTACGACATCGTGGAGGCCACGCCCACCCGGCTGCGGCTGCAGGGCACCCTGCCCGACGGCACCAAAACCCTGGTGACCTACATGCCGCAGCTCTCGGTGCTGGACCGCACCAAGCTGCTGCTCACGGGGGGCTCGTCGCGCACCTGGGTGCTGGACAATGCGGCCCAGGCCGTCATCACGGTGGGCACCGAGGCCCAGCCCACGGCCTACTACCCGGGCGGGCCGCCCAACTCGCTGCCCGGCTGCCAGGCCGACGACGAGTACACCTTCACCAGCGCCAACGTGCTCAGCTACGACGCCAAGGCCGAAACGTTTGTGGCCGGCAGCCCCGGCTCGTGCCAGGCGGCGCGCACCTACACCAGCCCGTTCACGTTTGGGCCGGCCTCGGGCACGGGCATCGCCCAGGTTGAACTGGGCCGGGCCGGCTCCTTCATCGCCGTGACCGACGCGCCCGACCTGGTGTACCGCATTCTGTCCATCGACAACCAGAGCATGGTGCTGCGCGCCGGCCGGCCCACGGCGGCCGTGGTGTTCACCATCAAGCTGAAAGTCAAATAATCTTGTCTCAATCCTACTAACTAATCAGCTACGCATCACTATGAGGTTTTCCCTTTTCGTATTCGAGCGCCGAACCCCGCTGCACACCGCCGGGGCCCTGCTGCTGGCCCTGGCCGCCGGCGCCTGCACCCAGAACCCGCCCACGCCCACGCCGGTGGCGCCCGGCCCGCCCGCCGTGGAAATCGGCGCCGAATCGCGCGACTTCAGCCAGTACACCGAGCTGGTGTGGAGCGACGAATTCGACGGCACGGCGCTGGACGCCAACAAGTGGACGCCCGAAGTGCGCGACGTGTGGTTCAACAACGAGCTGCAGGCCACCACCAACTCGCGCGACAACGTGAGCGTGGCCAACGGGATGCTCACCATCACGGCCAAGCGCCAGGCCCTGAACGGCCGCGACTACACCTCGGCCCGCATCAACACCAAGGGCAAGCGGGACTTCGTGTTTGGCCGCATCGACACCCGCGCCAAGCTGCCCAAGGGCAAGGGCCTGTGGCCGGCCATCTGGATGCTGGGCAGCAACGACGCCACCGCCACCTGGCCCAACTGCGGCGAAATCGACATCATGGAGCTCAAGGGCAGCGCGCCCAAGGTGAACTACACCACCGTGCACTTCGGCACCAACCCCACCACCGACCACAAGCAGCGCGGCACCACCTACACCCTGCCCGGCGCCACCGATTTCGGCGACGACTTCCACGTCTTCAGCGTCATCCGCAGCCGCGACCAGATGCGCTGGTACATCGACGGGGCCCTGTACTACACCCTGACCCCCGGCGACGTGTTGCCCTACCCCTTCAACAACCCTTTTTACATGATTCTGAACGTGGCCGTGGGCGGCGACTTCGACGGCAACCCGGATGCCACTTCCACTTTCCCCCAGCAGATGCAGGTGGACTACGTGAAGTACTTCCAGTACAAATGATTTCGTAGTCAAGCCGTTTGGTAATCCGGGAAAATTATTCAGCACGACATGCCAGCGGATTATTGAACGGCTTCCGTCGCAAGCAACGAGTAGCAGGCCCAGGATACCGGATAACCCGCTGATAACCCGCAATTCCAGTTTTACCACTCGCTGCTTACGCCTCGCTGCCAACCATCCCATTCTCACCTCTCACTTCTCACCTCATCCCGCATGAAAGTTTTTACGCAAATGCTGTGCGCGGCCGCGCTGCTGGCCGTGAGCGCCCCGGCTTCGGCCCAAACGCTGTACGACAATTTTGAGACGACGCGCATCGTGTCGTACCCCACGGTGCAGGGCGTGTTCACGCAGAACACCCCCAACCCCGGCGCCAACGCCGTGAACGGCAGCCCGACCTGCGCGCTGTACACCCGCGACGCAAGCCAGCAGTACGCCGTGATTGTGGTGAAGCCCAACAACGCCACGATGGCCAACGTGGCGGCCTACGTGGCGGGCACCAAGCGCATTTCCATCAAGTTCCGGAGCCCGGCGGTGGGCGTGGTGGTGCAGGCCGTGCTGCAAAACAGCGTCAAGTCGAACACCAACATGTACCCCAACGGCAAGTTTGGCGGCGATTTCAACGCCACCACCACCGTGGCCAACGCCTGGGAAACGCTCACCTTCACCTACGCCGCCGCCAGCGCGGGCAATTTTGACCCCACCGTGACGGCCAACGACGTGGACCAGATGGTGTTTCTGGTGGCCCCCGGCACCAACACCGGCGCCACCTACTACCTCGACGACATCATGGCCCCGGAACTCATCACCGGGCCCACCTCCACGCTGGCCGTGAGCCAGCTGTACGACAACTACCAGGGCACCCGCGCCATCAAGTACATCGCCTACAAGTCGTCGGGCGGCCTGAAGGTGGACACCCTGAACCCGGCCCCAGCGCCGCCAACAACAGCACCCGCGTGGCCCGCTACACCCGCTCGACCAACCAGTACGACGCCCTGGTGGTGCAGCCCCGCGGCGCGGCCCTGGCCGACGTGACCAACTTCAAAAACAACACGCTGCACATGACGATGAAGGTCTTCAGCCCGGCGCCCGGCATCCCGTTCCAGATTACGCTGCAGGACTCCACCGTGGCCGGCGCCACCAACTACCCGGCCGGCCGCAACTCCGAGTACACCGCCACCACCACGGCCACCAACGCCTGGGAAACGCTCACCTTCAACTTTGCGAACACCCCCAGTGCCACGCCCAACACCGGCCTCAACGAGATTGTGCTGCTGATTGCTGCCAACACCTTCACCCGCCAGCGCGTGTACCTCGACGACTGGACCGGCCCGAGCCTGGTGGGCTTCGTGTCGGCCACGCGCACGGTGCAAACGGCGGCGGCCGCGTTTGCCCCGGCCTACCCCAACCCCACTTCGGGCCGCACGCAGCTGCCCATTACCCTGCAAAAGGCCGCCGTGGTGAGCCTGGCCGTGTTCGACAACCTGGGCCGCCGCGTGGCGCAGGTGCTCGACCCGCAGGCCCGCCCCGCCGGCGCGTTCACCGCCGAGCTCAACGCCGCCCGCCTGGCACCGGGCCTCTACACCTGCCGCCTGTTGGTGGACGGCGTGGCCCTCAGCCGCCAGCTGAGCGTGGAATAACCGCTTCGCCTCACCCGCTCATAACCAAGCGAAACCCCGGCCCGGCCGGGGTTTCGCTTGTTGCCGCTTTGAATTCATTGCCACCACGCCGAAGGATATGTGAGAATCCCATCGGCGCTGCCGCGCGGGGGGCCCAGGGGCCGCCTGCGTCATTCCGAAGGAACGGGTGCACGTGGGGCCGCCAACCGTGGTGGGATGGCTGGCCCGAACAACCGCATGCGGCCCGTTCCTTCCATGGCGTTGGGGGCCGTGGTGTTTTCTTTTGTTTCTTACCCCCCCATGATAAAAAAAACCCTCTTCCTGGGCCTCGCCGCGGCGGGGCTGCTGGGGCTGGCCGGCCGGCCCCCGGCCGTGGCCCCCACCCTGGGCCTGGAGCCCCGCATTGAGGCGCTGCTGGCGGCCATGAGCACCGAGGAAAAACTGGCCCAGCTCGCCAACAACGGCTTTATGACCACGCCCGACAACGCCCGCCTGGCCATTCCCGGCTTTGTGATGGACGACGGCCCGCACGGCGTGCGCTTCAACAAAGCCACGGCCTGGCCCACGGGCATGGGCATGGTCTCGACCTGGAACCGCGGCCTGGCCGAACGGGTGGGCCAGGCCATGGGCGAGGAGTTCTGGGCCTTCGGCAAGCAGCAGCAGTTGGGCCCGTGCATCGACCTGACCCAGGACCCGCGCGGCGGCCGCAGCGCCGAAAGCGGCGGCGAGGACCCGTACCTCATCGGCCAGATTACCGCGCACGTGGCCCGCGGCATCCAGACCACGCCGGTGATGGCCACCGTGAAGCACTTCATGATTGAGGGCAAGCAGTCGACGCGGCACACCCGCAACGAGGTGTTCACCGACCGCGGCGTGATGGAGCACTACGGCTACAGCTTCCGCACGGTGGTGCAGGAGGGCGCGGTGCTCAGCGTGATGTCGGCCTACAACCTGATAAACGGGGAGCACGCCGCCGAAAGCCCTTACCTGCTGAACACCGTGCTGCGCGAGCGCTGGGGCTTCCCGTTCTACGTGGTGTCGGACTGGGACGCGGTGCACGACACGAAGAAGGCCATCCTGGCCGGCAACGACGTGTGCATGGGCAGCGACGACTACCAGAAGGACCTGCCCGGCCTGGTGGCCAGCGGCGCGGTGCCCATGGCGGCCATCGACGCGGCCGTGCGCAACGTGCTGCGCACCAAAATCGTGGCCGGGCTGCTCGATTTTTACCCCACCGCCGGCAAGGACGCCGCCAACACCCCGGCGCACACCGCGCTCAACCAGCGGGCAGCCCGCGAGTCCATCATCCTGCTCAAGAACGCGGACCACCTGCTGCCGCTGACCCAGGCCGCCGGGCAGCGCATCGCCCTCATCGGCCCCAACGCCGACCAGGGCAACCTGAACTGCTTCGGCAGCAGCGAAACCAGCCCGCCGTATTCCGTGAGCCTGAAGCAAGGGCTGGAAACCAGCCTGGGGGTGGATAAAATTACCTTCGCCAAGGGCTGCGACGTGAACAGCGCCGACACCAGCGGCTTCCGGCTGGCCCGCGAGCTGGCCCGCAAGGCCGACGTGGTGGTTTTCGCCGCCGGCCTCGACAGCACCCAGGAGGGCGAAGAGTACAACTCGGGCCACGACCGGACCAACCATTCGGTGACCTTGCCCGGCCAGCAGCAGCGCCTGATTGCCGCCCTGGCCAACGCCAACCCCCGGCTGGTGGTGGTGGTGCAGAGTGGCGGCGTGTGCGCTCTGCACGAAAGCCTGCCCCGCACCAAAGCCCTGGTGTATTCTTTCTACGGCGGCCAGGAAGCCGGGGGCGCCCTGGCCGCCGTGCTCACCGGGACCTACAACCCGGCGGGCCGCCTGCCCGTGACCCTGCCCACCGGCGACGCCCAGCTGCCCGCCTGGAACGACGACTTCACCAACGCCAACGGCGTGGGCTACCGCTACTACGACCACAAGCAAATGAAGCCGGAATTCGCCTTCGGCGCGGGCCTGAGCTACACCACTTTCCAGTACAGCAACCTGAAGCTGCCCGCCGCGCCGGTGGCCGCGGGCGCGCCCATTAACGTGAGCGTGGACGTGACGAACACCGGCGCGGTGGCCGGCGACGAAGTGGTGCAGCTGTACCTCGCCGACAAGTCGGCCCGGCTGCCCATGCCCGCCAAGCAGCTCAAGGGTTTCGAGCGCATTGCCCTCGCGCCGAAGCAGCGGAAAACCGTCCGCTTCACGCTTACGGCCGAAGATTTTTACTTTTGGAACGAAACCCGCAAGGCCTACGAAGTGCACCCGGGCGCCTACGGCGTGCGGGTGGGCGGCGCTTCGGACCGGCTGCCGCTGGGCGGCGCCTTCACGCTGCAAGCCGCCGCGGCCCGGCCCGACGTGAAAATCACCCAGGTGTTCACGCTGCCCCGCTTCCCCAAGCCCGGCCAGCCCGTGACGTTCTATGCGCTGGTGAAAAACATGGGCACCGCCCCGGTGGCCGCCGGCAGTCCGCTCGACGTGGCCTTCACCGTGAACGGTGCCCCAGTGGCCAGCCTGCAGGGCCTGAAGCAGCCGTTGCGGCCCGGCCAGGCCCGCCTGCTGCCCGCCACCGCCAACAACTGGACGCCGGCGGCCAGCGGCACCGTCACGCTCGGCGCCGTGGCCGACGGGCGCAACGCCCTGCCGGAGTGGCAGGAAGGCAACAACACGTTCAGCCGGCCGCTGAAGGTGTATTAGGGCCGGGTCGAGTCATTAAATGAGGTAGAGGCGCAATAGTTTGCGTCTCGTCGTTGAACGCTGACGCCGGCCGGATGCCCCAACGATGCGGCCCGTCGTTCAACGGCGAGACGCAAACTATTGCGTTGCTACTTGCGCATGAAGCACCACGCGCAGGACGCCGGCAGCCGTTGTTGAGTGCGGGTTCGCGCCGCCCGTATCTTTGGCGGCGGCCGCGCCCGGTGGTGCCGGCCTCCCCCCGCATGATTTCAGCCACCTCTCTGCAACGCCTGTTCGGCATCAAAACCAGCGAAACGCGCACCGTGGGGCTGTTTTTGCTGCACAATTTCCTGCTGGGCATTGGCTCGGTGCTGGTGTACGTGGCGGCCAACGTGCTGCTGCTCGAATACAACCCCGGAACCAGCCTGCCGCTGGGCTACCTTGCCGGCGCCCTGGCCATGATGGCCGTGGGCAAGGCCTACGCCCACTTCGAGCACCACTACCTGCTGAAAAAACTGGCCGGGCGCGTGCTGCTGGCCGTGGTGGCCCTGGCCGGGGTGCTGGCCGTGCTGGTGGCCGTGGGGCACTCGGTGGCGGCGGCCGTGGCCATCATGGCGGGCTACCGGGTCATCTACCTGCTCACCAACCTGGAGTTCTGGGGCGTGTCGGCGGTGGTGTTCGATGTGCGGCAAAGCAAGCGGCTGTTCAGCGTCATCAGCTCGGGCGACATGCCGGCCAAGGCCCTGGGCGCCCTGCTGGCGGCCCTGGTGCGCGGCGATGCCCAGCTGCCGGTGCTGCTGGGCGTGTCGTTTCTGGCGTATCTGGGGGCGCTGTTCACGCTGCGCGCTACCCTGGCCTCGCACGTGGTGGAGGCCACCGCCCGGCCCGTGCGGCGGCCCCAGCACGCACCGGGCAATGTGGCCCGGCAGCTGTTTGGCGGCAGCGAGCTGGTGCAGGCCATGTGTTTGAGCCTGGTGGCCATTGCGGCCGTGGTGACGGGCGTGGAATACCTGTTTTTCCTCAACGTGAAGCACAAGTTTCACGCCTCCGACGACATCACCCGCTCCGTGGGCTGGGTGCTGGGCGGCACTTACTTGGCCGCCACGTTTTTCAAGCTGCTGGTGAGCCGGCAGGCGCTGGAGCGCTACGGCGTGCAGTGGTCGCTACGCCTGCTGCCGGTGGTGGCGCTGGTGTTTCTGGCGGGGTTTGGCGTCTGGCACACGGTGGGCAGCTACACCCAGACGGGCCTGCTGGCGTATTTTTGCGCCCTGTACCTGCTGCTGGAAGTGCTGCGCCGCACCGTATTCGACCCCGTGTTTCTGGTGCTGTTTCAGCCGCTGGCGCCGCTGCAGCGGCTGGCCGCCCACACGCGGGCCAAGGGCTTCTACGAGCCGCTGGGCATGGGGCTGACCGGCGTGCTGTTCTTCGCGCTCGGGGCCACTGGCCGCTTGGAAGGCCTGGCGCCCTTCGCCTGGATGGCCGGCCTGCTGCTGCTGGCGCTGCTGCTCCTGGCCCGTACTTACCGGGCTTACTTGGCGGAGCTGAAAGAAGGCCTCAGCCGGCGCTTTGCCGAAACCGCCGACCTGGCCGTGCCCGAAGCCGCCCGGCAGGTGGTGCTGGCCCAACTGAGCAGCGCCCAGCCCACCGAGGTGCTCACCGCTCTGGCCTGGTTGCGCCCGCGCGAGCCCGCAGCCTTGGCCGCCCACGCCCCGGCGCTGCTCGCGCACGCCGACGAGCGGGTGCGCCTAGCCGCCCTGGCCGCGCCCGAAACCGGCCCGCTTCCCCTGAGTACCTTGGCGGACTTGGCCCGGCAAGACCCCGCCCCGGCCGTGCGCGCGGCTGCCGCCCAGCGGCTGGCCGCCGCAGACCCACCCGAGTCGGTTCAACCCATCCTGGGCTTGCTGCTGGCCGGCCCGGATTTAGCGGTTCGGCAGGGCGCCATCCGCGGGTGCCTGGAACAAAACCCCGGGCACGTAGCCGCCCGCCAAAGCCTGGCCGCGCTGCTGGCCGACGCCCGCCCCGAGGCCCGGCGGGCCGCGCTGGCACTGCTGGTTTATCTGCCGGCCGATGCCCGGAAGCACTTGGCCGAAAGCAGCCTGGCCAGTTCCGATACAACCGTGGTGCAAGCCGCGCTGGCGGCCTTAGGCACCTTGCCCGATATCCAACTGGCCCATCACCTGCTGGCCGCCCTGCCCGACAAGCAACACTGGGCGCCCGCGGCCAACAGCCTGGTGGCGCTGGGCCCCGCGGTGCTGCCGCTGGTGCAGCAGGCGCTGCTGCACCAGCCCAGCGCCGTGCTTACCTACCGGCTGGCCAACGTGCTCGAGCGCCTGGGCACACCGGCCAGCCGGGCGGCGCTGGTGGGACTGGCCCAAGGGCCCAACTTGTTTTCGCGGGCCGTGGCCCTGCGGGCTTTGCGCCGGTTTCCGCCGCAGGAAGCCGACGAACCCGTGTTTGAGCAGCTGTTGCGCGAGGAATTCGACTTGGCCGCGCAGTTGTTGCACGGGCTGGTGGCCGACGCCCGCCCCGCCTTGCTCGCCACCGTCGAGTATGAGCTCATGCTGCTGCACCAGCGCGTGTTCGGCATCCTGGCCCAGCTCTACGACGCCGACTTGGTGGCCACCGCCCAGCGCAACGTGGCCCACGCCGCCCGCGAGCGCCAAGCCAACGCCCTCGAAATCCTCGACAACCTGATACCGCGGCCCGTCTACCAGGGCCTGCAGGCCCTGCTCGACGACACGCCCGTCCGGGACAAGGCGCAGCTCCTCACGCAGCTCACCGGCACGGCCGTGGCCCTGCCCTGCCCCGCCGAGCCGCTGCCGGTCCTGTTGCTGCGCCGCGGCCACGCCGCCTTCACCACCTGGACGCTGAGCGTGGCCCTGCGCCACTGGCGCCCCACCGAAGCCACCGCCGCCCTGCTGGAGCCGTACCTGCACGCCGATACGGCGCTGCTGGCCGAAAGCGCCCAACTGACCGCCGCCCTGGCCGTCCGCACCGGCCCGCCATTCCCCGATTCATTTGCCCCCGCCCGCCCCATGAGCCACTCCCCGGTTGCCGAAGCCCACGTATCTGCCCTGGAACGGGTAGTGGTGCTCAAAAACACGGCCCTGTTTGCCCACACCCCCGAAAACGTGTTGAGCAGCATTGTGCCCATCATGAAGGAAGTTGCTTTCCACGCGGGCGAGGAAATTTTCGCCAAGGGCGACATCGGCACCTCGCTGTTCATTGTGCACGACGGGCAGGTGGGCGTGTTCAACGGCAGCCAGCAGCTGGCCACCTTCGGCCCCGGCGACTTTTTTGGCGAGCTGGCGTTGCTCGACACCGAGCCCCGTTCGGCCACCGCGGCGGCCCAGAGCCAGGTCCTGGCTTTCCGGCTCGACCAGGAAGATTTTTACGACGTGATGGAGGAACGCGGCGAGGTGCTGCGCAACATTCTGCGGATGCTGTGCCAGCGCATCCGGCGGCAAAACGAGAAGATGCGCGAACTGGCGGGGTAGCCAGTTGTTCGCGGGCAGTTGCAGTGCGCAACGTAAAAGTACCGGCCGTCGGCTGCCCAACACCGGACCACGAGCAACGGACAACCGCGGCGCTTACTCCACCACTTCGTAAATCCTCACCGGCTGGGCCTTGTTTTTGAGTTTCACCTCCCCCACCGGCTGGCACTGAAAGGACTCTTTCACGTTCAGGTACACGGCTTCGCTGATGATAATCTGGCCGGCTTTGGCGGCCGATTGCAGGCGCTGCGAGGTGTTCACCACGTCGCCGATGACGGTGTAGTCGAGGCGCCGGAGCGAGGCCGAGCCGATGTTGCCCGACACCACTTCGCCGGTGTTGATGCCGATGCTCACGGCGGGGCGGTAGTCGCAGCCGGCGGGCAGCGGGGCGGCGCTCTGCTGCAGGGCCGTGCGGGCCGAAAGGGCCGCGTCGAGGGCCCGGTCGAGGTGGTGCTCGCCCCGGAACACGGCCATCACGGCGTCGCCCATGAACTTGTCGACGTGCCCGCCCTGGGCGATGACCTCCTGCACAATCAGCTCGAAGTAGGTGTTCAGCAGGCCCACCACGTCGCCGGGCCGCAGCTGCTCGGCCAGGGCGGTGAAGCCGCAGATGTCGAAAAACGCCACCGTGGCCTCCACGGTTTCGGAGGCCAGCAGGCGGTTTTCGAAGTCGGGCCGGGTCATGAAGTTGAGCACCGTCTCGTCCACGTACATCTTCAGGATGTTATTTTCCTGAATGGCGCGCAGCGTGTCGCGCAGCTGGCGCACCTGCTCGGCGGTTTTTTCGATGGTCAGCTCCAGGTCGGCAAAATCGACGGGCTTCACCACGAAGTCGAAGGCCCCGCGGTTCATGGCCGTGCGCAGGTTGCCCAGGTCGCCGTAGGCCGACACGATGACCGTTTTCATCACCGGGTGCTCGGCGTGGGTGTGGGTGAGCAGGGTGAGCCCGTCCATCACGGGCATGTTGATGTCGGAGAGGATGACGGCCGTGTCGGGGTTTTCGCCGATGCGCGTCAGGGCTTCCTGCCCGTTGGCGGCAAACACAAACTCGTACACGCTCTCGCGGATTTTGCGCCGGAACTTCTGCTTGATGAGCAATTCGAGGTCGCTTTCGTCGTCGACCACCAGTATTTTCGTTTTCATGGCTTGGCGAAGTTAGGAGCAGAGCGTGTTGCCGGGGCGGGCCACTACGGCTGCAGTTGCTGCAGCTTGTCCTTGAGCACGGCAAAATTCACCGGCTTGGTCAGGAAGTCGTTGGCCCCCAAGGCCATGGCTTGCTGGTAGCTGGCGTCGTCGCCGTAAGCGGTAATCATCATCATGGTGGTGGGAGGCATCTCAAACTCTTCCTTCACGTGGGCGAGCAAGTCCAGCCCGCTCATGCCCGGCATGTTGATGTCGGAGAGAATGATGAGCACCTCGGAATGGTGGGCCCGCAAAAAAGCCAAGGCTTCCTCGCCCGAAAACGCAAAGCTGAAACTTAGCTCGCCGCTGCGGATTTCGCGGCGGAAGCGCTGCTCAAACAAGCTGCGCACATCGGTTTCGTCGTCAACAACCAGGATTTTCATAAGGAGATTTTGCGAGGGCAACGGGCCGCGCCAAAGTTAGGCGCCGCCGCGGCATCAGGCGGGCAGGGTGATGATGAATTCGGCGCCCTCGCCCTCCTGGGAATCCACTTCGAGGGTTCCGCCGTGGCCCTTGGTGACGATGTCGTGGCTGAGCGAGAGGCCCAGGCCCGTGCCCTCCCCCGGGGGCTTGGTCGTGAAGAAGGGCTGGAACGCC
>Ga0123336_10001362_pt1 | contig 22550 bp, 19 predicted proteins | sample SSSSmetaG_FD_96466 | JGI IMG/M metagenome (GOLD analysis project Ga0123336, IMG submission 96466) | Glacier valley bacterial and archeal communities from Borup Fiord, Nunavut, Canada, to study Microbial Dark Matter (Phase II) - ​SSSS metaG | ecosystem: Environmental > Aquatic > Freshwater > Ice... | reverse complement strand
GCTCGAGGATCGCGAGCACCATCATCGTGTCGGTCTGCGGCGTCTTGAACATCCACGCCTTTTTCGCCGACATCGGCTCGATGATCCGCGCCGACGAGGCGAGCGAAATCACCGGCGTCTCGCCCTCGGCGATGACGTCGATCATGGCGAGCGTGTTCGGCGTCGTCGTCGAGCCGATGATCGCGTCGACCTTGCTCTCGCCGATGAACTTGCGGGTGTTGACGACCGCTGCGCTCGAGTCGCTCGCGTCGTCGAGAACGATGTACTCGACCGTCAGGCCGCCGATCGTCTTCGGCAGCAGCGCGATCGTGTTCTTCTCGGGGATGCCGAGCGAGACGGCCGGGCCGGTCGTCGAGAGCGTGACGCCGATCTTGACCTGGGCCTGTGCGGTCAGCGGCAGCACGGTCGTGAGAGCGACACCGAGAAGCGCGGCGAGGAAGCGTTGGGGATGCATGGGCGAATCTCCTGGAGCGTTGTTGTGGTGTTCAAGCGGGATCGACGATGGCCGCGAGTCGCACGTGGCCGCGAAAACGCGCGCGCCGTGCGTGCACCGCGGGCGCGCTCAACTTGTAGCGAGGAAAGCGCGCGAGGAAGCGGCCGATGGCGATGCGCCCCTCGAGCCGCGCCAGCCCCATGCCGACGCATTGATGGATGCCCGAACCGAAAGCGACATGCCGGTTCGGCTGGCGCGCGACGTCGAGCCGGTCGGGCTCGGCGAAGGCGTCGGGATCGCGGTTGGCCGAGCCGATGCCGAGCGTGACCTGCGTGCGCGGCGCGAGGGCGACGCCGCCGATCTCGGTGGCGCGCGTCGTGATCCGGTTGCCGAGCTGGTTCGAGCTTTCGAAGCGCAGGAACTCCTCGACCGCGATGCGCACGAGCTTGGGCTGCTCCAGCAGGCGGGCCTTCTGGTCGGGCCACTCGACGAGGCACGCGAGGCCGTTGCCGATCAGGTTGGTCGTCGTCTCGTGGCCGGCGTTGAGCAAGAAGATGCAGTTGTGCAACAACTCGGCGGCGCCGAGCGATTCGCCGCCCTCGCCTGCGATCAGCCGCGTCAGCACGTCGATCTCCGGATCGCCCGGCGCGGCTCGGCGGCGCTGCACGAGGCCTTCGAGGTAGACGAGCATCTCCGTCACCGCGCGGTTGCCGAGCGCGGCCTGCTCTGCCGTCAGCACGGGCTCGAGCGCGCCGAGAATCGCGAGCGACCAGTCGCGCAGCGGCGTGCGCTCCTCGTTCGGCACCGCGAGCAGGTTGCCGATGATCTCGACCGGGATCGCGCTCGCGAAGGCGGCGATGAGGTCGACCTCGGCGTCCGGCCCGCGCGCGGCCATCGCATCGAGGAGACTGTCGACACGCTCGACCAGGCGGTCTTCCATCGCCGCGATGTGTTTGGGCGTGAGCGCGCCGGCGATGAGCTTTCTGACCCGCGTGTGCAGCGGCGGATCGTTGAACACCAGGCTCGTCGTGTGGTGCTCGAACAGCGGCGACGCGCCGTACTTTGGAAAGAACTCCTCGCGCTTGTCGGAGCTGAAGGTCGCCGTGTCCTTGTAGACGGCGACGACGTCGGCGTAGCGGCTGAGAAAGACGCCGCCGCCGACCATCCGCTTCACCGGCGCATGCGTGCGCAGCGCGCGATAGGTCGGGAATGGATCGTCGTAGAAGGCGTCGGGCAGACGCTTCAGGTCGAAGTCGTCGGCGAGGGCGCGGTCGTCGGTCGGCACGGCCGCAAGTCTACGGGGCGCGCGGAGGCGGTTGGACGTGTCCGAAAGCGTCACGCCGGGCGCGGCGCGCGGCGCTACCTGCGGCCTGTCCATCCACTCCGGAAGAGCTCGCCGCATGGCCTCGGTTCACAGGGAAGTCGTCATCGCACGACCGGTCGCGGCGGTGTGGGACGCGCTCGCCGACGTCGGCGCGCCGCACACGCACTGGCGACAGGCTTCGTCATCGACCGCCGCCTCCAACCCGGTGCGCGCATGGTCACCTTCGGCAACGGCCTGATCGGGCGCGAGTTGATCGTCGACGTCGACGCGACAGCGCAGCGCGTCGCCTGGGCCGTCGTCGACACGACGCTCACGCACCACAACGCGAGCGCGCAAGCGTTCGCGGAAGGCGACTGCGCCTGCCGCGTCGTCTGGATCGCCGACTTCCTGCCCGACGAGAGCGCGCCGCGCATCGCCGGCATGATCGAGAGCGGGCTGGCGGCGATGAAGCGCGCGCTCGAGGACGCCGCGATCGGTTAGGGTCGACCCGTCGCAACCGGCGAGGACGCTTCGATGAACCTGACCTTCGGTGCCGCGCTCGCGGCGACCACGTTTGTCGCGCTCGCACCAGCGACTGCGCTCGCCGTCGACGACGAGCCCGCCGCCGTCCCGTACCGCCCGAGCGTCTCGACACCGGCCGCTCTGTCGACACCCGGCTGGATCGAGATCGAGGCCGGCGTCCTGCACGAGCACGACGGATCGCCGGCCTCCCGCGACAGCGTCCCCGTGACGATCAAGCTCGCCTTCAGCCCCGACTGGGGCGTCCGCGTCGGTGCCGACGCGTGGGTCAGGCAACGCGACGACACCGGCCATCGCACGAGCGGCATCGGCGACACCGCCGTCGTCGTCAAGCGACGCTTCGCCGTCGACGATGCGAACGCGTTCGGACTGGAGGTCGCCGTCGTGCTGCCTACCGCGCGCCGCGGGCTCGGCGAGAGCCAGGCCGCGTACGGCGTCAACGGCATCTACAGCGGCGACTTCGGTCGCTGGCACACCGACATCAACGTCGTTGCGACGCGGTCCGGCGATGCAGATGCCGGCACGTCGCGACTGCAATGGCTGGGCGCAGCCTCGCTCTCGACGGCGATCGACGAGCGTTGGGGCGTCGTCGGCGAGCTCTCGGGGACGAACCGGCGCGGCGTCGATGCGACCCGTCAATTCCTCGTCGCCGCGAGCTACAACGTCTCGAAGCGGCTCGTTCTCGATGCCGGCGCGGCGCGCAGCCTGCGCTCCGGCACGCCGACCTGGTCGGCCTTCACCGGCTTCACCTGGCTCGCCGGCCGCGTCTTCTGAAGCGGCGTCAGTTGACGAGCCGATAACCGACGCCGGTCTCGGTCAGCAGCATCTTCGGCTGCGCTGGATCGCTCTCGAGCTTGTGGCGCAGGTTGGCCATGAAGACGCGCAGGTAGTGGTTGTCCTCGACGTGGCTCGGGCCCCAGACCTCGCGCAGCAGGTGGCGGTGCGTCAGCACGCGGCCGGCGTTGGCGACGAGCACGCCGAGGAGGCGGAACTCGATCGGCGTCAGGTGGACGACCGCGCCGGCCTTCGTCACGACGCGCGCTGCGAGGTCGATCTCGACGTCGCCGATCGTCACCGACGAGCTCTCGCCGCCCTCGCGCAATGTCTGCTGGCGCCGCATGTTGGCGCGCACGCGGGCGAGCAGCTCGGAGACCCCGAACGGCTTCTCGATGTAGTCGTCGGCACCGGCGTCGAGGGCGCGCACCTTGTCGTCCTCGTCGGAGCGCGCCGAGAGCACGATCACCGGCACGCGCGACCAGGTCCGCACCTGGCGGATCAGGTCGACGCCGTCGCCGTCGGGCAGGCCGAGATCGGCGATGACGAGATCGGGCTTCCTCGTCGCCGCGTCGACGAGGCCCTGGCGCAGCGTCTCGGCCTCGAACACGCGCCAGCCTTCGGTCTCGAGCGAGGTGCGCAGGAATCGTCGGATGTGGCGGTCGTCCTCGACCAGCAGGACGACGAGAGCCGGATCGCTCATCGAGAGACCCCCGCGGTCTCGGCGTCGGTGGCTTCGACGCGCACAGCCGCGTCGACCTCGACCGTCGGCGCGGTGCCGAGCGGCAGCAGGAAGCTGAACACCGCGCCGCCGTCAGCGCCGTTGGCCGCTGCGATCGTGCCACCGTGCGCCTCGACGATCGCCTTGCAGATCGCCAGCCCGAGGCCGACGCCCGCGACCGCCGATTCGCGCGCGCCGCGCGTGAACTTCTCGAAGATCGCCGCTTCCTGTCCGGGCCGGATGCCCGGCCCGTCGTCGGCGACGGTGATGCGCAGCGCGTCGCCGTCCACTCTCGCCGCGATCCTGATGCGGGCCGAGGCCGGCGTGTACTTCGCGGCGTTCTCGAGCAGGTTGACGAACACGCGCTCGATCAGCACCGCGTCGCACTCGACGAGCGGCAGATCTGACGCGAGCCCGGTCGAGACCTGGCGCGGCGCCATCACACGCGCGGTGGCGCGCACCGCGCTGCCGACGATCTCCTCGATCGAGTGCCACTCGCGCCTGAGCCGCACCTCGCCGCTTTCGATGCGCGCCATGTCGAGCAGGTTGTTGACCTGCGTCGAGAGGCGCATCGCCTCGCCCTGCAGCGACTGCGCGATCTCGTCCTGCTCCTCGCTCAGCGCGGGCCGCGTCAGGCGCAGGCTGCCCGCCAGGCCGACGAGGCCGGCGAGCGGCGTGCGCAGGTCGTGCGAGAGCGCCGAGAGCAACGAGTTGCGCAGCCGCTCCGACTCGATCTGCACCGTCGCCTGCTGCGCGACCTCGACGTAGTGCACCCGCTCGAGCGCGATCGCGGCGAGCGCGGCGAAGGTCTCGAGCTGGCGCCGCTGCTCGGGCACGAGGAGGAGGCGCGGCTCCTCGGGACAAAGCGCGAGCACGCCGCGCGTGCGCATCGGCGCCTTCAGCGGCAGGTAGAGCCAGGCGCTGCCAGGCAAGGTGTCGGTGCCGAGGCCGGCGGCCTGCGAATGATCGAACGCCCATCGCGCAGTGCCGAGGTCGACGCCCACGCCATCGCTCTCCGGGCCGGCGAGCCCGAGGCGATCGTCGGCATCGAGGACGAAGAGATGGGCGCGGGCCCGGAACTCGCGCGCCACCGCTTCGGCCGCGGCGGCGACAACCTGCTCGGTCGCGAGCACGCTCGACAGATCGCGCGCGACTTCGAACAGCGCGTGCGAGCGCCGCTCGCGGTGCGTCGCGATGCGCGCCTGATAGCGCAGGCCGGCCGTGAGCTGGCCGACGATCAGGCCGACGGCGAGCATGACGCCGAAAGTGAGCAGGTACTGGACGTCGGTGACGCTGAACGAGAGCCGCGGCGGCACGAAGAAGAAGTCGAACGCCGCGACGTTGACGAACGAGGCGAATGCGGCCGGGCCGCGGCCATAGCGCATCGCCACGCCGAGCACCGCGAGCAGGAACAGCATGACGATGTTCGCCGCGTCGAGCACCGACTCGAGCTGATACGCAGCCGCCGTGATCGCGACGCAGCCGCCGAGGGCGACGGCGTAGCCGGCGGGTTGCCAGGATCGGCCGGCGCGCGCGCCGGCGTCCCGCCGCGTCGTCGATGGCGAAGCCCCGTGGGTCTTCGTCGCCGCGCCGATCTCGATCAGGTCGACGTCTGGCGCGAGCCGGCCGAGCTGCTGCGCGAGCGTTCCGGACGGCCGCCACACGCTCGCCTGGTTGTGGCCCATGACGATCTTCGACAGGTTGTGCTCGCGCGCATGGGCGACGACGGCCGCGGCGACGCCCGCGCCTGGCACGACCGCCGTCGTCGCGCCGAGATCCTCGGCGAGCTTGACGGCGCGCAGGATGCGCTCTCGGCGGTCGTTCGCCAGCCGCTGCAGCGCCGGCGTCTCGACGTAGATCGCGTGCCACGACACCGCGAGCTGCTGCGCCAGCAAGGCGGCGCTGCGCACGATGTGCTCGCCGCCTTCTCTCGGGCCGATGCAGCACAGGATCGCCGCCTCGGTTTTCCAGACGCGGCCGATCGAGCGCTCGACGCGGTAGGCCTGGACGTCGTCCTCGACGCGGTCGGCGGTGCGGCGCAGCGCGAGCTCGCGCAGCGCCATCAGGTTGCCCTTGCGGAAGAAATTCGCCGCCGCGCGCTCGGCCTGGACCGAGCCGTAGACCTTGCCCGCCTTCAGCCGCGCGAGCAGCTCCTCGGCCGGCGTGTCGACGAGCACGACCTCGTCGGCGCGGTCGAAGAAGGTGTCGGGCAGCGTCTCCTGGACGCGGATGCCGGTGATGCCGCCGACGACGTCGTTGAGGCTCTCGAGGTGCTGGACGTTGAGCGTCGTCCAGACATCAATGCCCGAATCGAGCAGCTCCTGGACGTCCTGCCAGCGCTTCGGGTGACGTGCACCGGCGAGGTTCGAATGCGCGAGCTCGTCGACCAGGATGAGCTGCGGGCGACGTGCGATCGCGGCATCGAGGTCGAACTCGGCGAGCGCCGTCGGGCCGTCGCCGAGCGGCTTGCGCGGCAAGACCTCGAGACCCTGCAGCTGCGCCAGGGTCTCGGCCCGGTTGTGTGTCTCGACGACGCCGGCGACTACCTCGGTGCCCGCCGCCTGCACCGCGCGCGCCGCCGCGAGCATCGCGTAAGTCTTGCCAACGCCGGCCGACGAGCCGAAGTAGATGCGCAGCTTGCCGCGCGCGGCGCGCGCTTCATCGTCGCGCAGGCGCTCGATCAGCGCGTCGGGATCGGGCCGCGACGGCTGATTCATCGCTTCAGAGCCAGCCCGCGCGGCGGAAGCGCCACCACATGAAGACGCACGCGGCGGTGATGATGCAGAGCGCGGCCGGATAGCCCCACGGCAGCTTCAGCTCCGGCATGTTCTGGAAGTTCATGCCCCAGATGCCGGCGAACGCCGTCGCCACCGCGAAGATGCCGGCCCACGCGGCAAGGCGCTTGGTGACCTCGGTCTCCTCGATCGTCACGGTCGAGAGGTTGACCTGGATCGCGGTGCCGATCGTGTCGCGCAGCGAATCGAGCAGCAAGTTCATGCGCGCGAGATGGTCGAAGACGTCGCGGAAGTACTCGCGGTTGTTGGCGCAGACCTGCGGCACGCGGCCGCTGATCAGCTTGGCGACCGCTTCCTGCAGCGGCCCGACGGCGTGCTTGACGACGCCGATCTTGCGCTTGAGCAAGTAGAGCCGCTCGATGTTGGCGCGGCCCAGGTGCGGCTCGAAGATCTGGTCCTCGATCGACTCGAGTTCGGTCTCGAGCGCGTCGATGATCGGGAAGTAGCGGTCGACGACCGCGTCGAGCAGCGCGTAGAAGACGAAGGCCGGGCCGTGCTTGAGCAGATGCGGCTCGCGCTCCGAGCGCGCGCGCACGCCGAGGAAATCGGCCTTCGTGCGGTTGCGGACCGAGAGCACGAAGTTCGCGCCGACGAAGACGTCGACCTCGCCCATCTCGAGCTCGTTGCCCTCGGCGATCTCGACCGTCTGCAGCACGGCGAAGAGCGTGTCGTCGTACTCCTCGATCTTGGGCCGCTGGTGGCCGTGGCGCGCGTCCTCGACCGCCAGGTCGTGCAGGCCGAACTCCTGCTGCATCTTGGTCAGCTCGTCGGGCGTCGCGTCCTTCAGCGCCACCCAGACGAAACAGCCGGGGCGCTTGAGGAACTCGCTGATGTCGTCGATCGGGCAATCGGCCAGCTTGGTGCCGTCTTCGTAGGCCACGCAATTGATGAGCAAGATGCGGCTCCTCGAAAACGGCTTGCAGGGTGAATTCTAGGAGTGGTCGGTCCGCGAGCATCGCGGCTACGCCACAAGGTCGAGAAGCTTGACGCCGTCTTGACTCCGGCCTTGACGATCTCGATGCCTCCTTGCCGCGCGAACGTCTAGATCGAGATCCTCTCACTACGGTGATTACGACCGATCGCAACCCATGAAATCCGCCTCCACTCTCGCCATGCCGGACATCGCGCCGCCTCCGGCAACAAGCTCGAAATCGAGGCTGCGCGGCACCGCAGGCTCAACGCGTCGATCCCGGCGGCACCCATCTCGCGATCGGGCGATAGAGAGCAGCCGCATCACCCTCGGTGTTCATGCGCGATCCCGTGGCGGCTCTGGAAGATCTGGCCGGCCTTCTCGAACACGCCCGTCCTGCCGACGCCCTCGACATCGACCAGCACATCCTCGACTGAGAGAGTGGCTGCGAGACGATTCATGTCGTGCGACGCCGCGAATGCCTGCCTCAGGGCTTGGCCAGCGCGTCGAGCGCCAGGTTCAGCTCGAGCACGTTGACTCGCGGCTCGCCGAGGAAGGCGAACAGCGTTCCTCGCGCGCGGTCGGCGATCAGTGCGCGAACGCGCTCGACCGGCAGTGCGCGGACGCGGGCGATCCGCCCGGCCTGGTACTGGGCGGCGGCGAGCCTGATCTCGGGGTCGAGCCCGCTCGCCGAAGCTGTCACGAGGTCGACCGGCACCGGCGCCTTGTTGCCCTCGTCGGCAGCGCGCAGCGCGGCAACGCGGCCCTTGACGGCATCGACGAGCGCCGGGTTCAGGGGGCCCTGGTTCGAGCCACCCGATGCCAGCCCGTTGTTGGCCATCGGCGACGTCGCCGACGGGCGGCCCCAGAAGTACTTCGGGGCGCTGAAGTTCTGGCCGATCAGGAGCGAGCCGACGACCTTGCCGTCGCGCTCGACCAGGCTGCCGGCCGCCTCGTGGGGAAAAACGACCTTGGCGATGCCGGTGATCACGAACGGATAGGCGATGCCGGTGACGAGCGACAACAGCACGAAGAGGACGAGCGCGGGGCGAAGGATGGCATTCATGACGGGCCTTGCTTGGTCAGACGAGGTGGGCGGCCGAGAGCACGAAGTCGATCGCCTTGATGCCGATGAACGGCACGACCAGGCCACCGACGCCGTAGACGAGGACGTTTCTGCGCAGCAACTCGGCGGCCGGCGCCGGGCGGTACTTCACGCCTTTGAGCGCAAGCGGGATGAGGAAGACGATGATCACGGCGTTGAAGATCACCGCCGACAGGATCGCCGACTGCGGACTCGCCAGGCGCATCACGTCGAGACCCGCGAGCTGCGGATAGGTCGTCGCGAACGCCGCCGGGATGATCGCGAAGTACTTGGCGACGTCGTTGGCGATCGAGAAGGTCGTGAGCGAGCCGCGCGTCATCAGCAACTGCTTGCCGGTCTCGACGACCTCCAGCAGCTTGGTCGGGTTCGAGTCGAGGTCGACCATGTTGCCGGCCTCCTTCGCGGCCTGCGTGCCGGTGTTCATCGCGACGGCGACATCGGCCTGGGCCAGCGCCGGCGCGTCGTTGGTGCCATCGCCGGTCATCGCGACCATCCGGCCCTCGGCCTGGTACTCGCGGATCATCTTGAGCTTGGCCTCGGGCGTCGCCTCGGCGAGAAAGTCGTCGACACCGGCCTCGGCCGCGATCGCCGCGGCGGTGAGGTGGTTGTCGCCGGTGATCATGATGGTCTTGATGCCCATCCGGCGCAGCTCGGCGAAGCGCTCCTTGATGCCGCCCTTGACGATGTCCTTGAGCTCGGCGACGCCGAGCGCCTTCGCTCCTTCGGCGACGACGAGCGGCGTGCTGCCGCGCCGCGCGACATCCTCGATCTGCGCCGCGAGCGCCGGCGGGATCGTGCCGCCAAGCGACTCGACGTGCTTCCTGATCGCGTCGCCCGCGCCCTTGCGGATCCGGCGCGCCGCAGCCACGCTCGAAGCCGGCAGATCGATGCCGCTCATCCGCGTCTGTGCCGTGAACGGCACGAAGGTCGCCGCGAGTGCCGTCATGTCGCGCTCGCGCAGGTTGAACTTCTGCTTGGCGAGGATGACGATGCTGCGGCCCTCCGGCGTCTCGTCGGCGAGCGAGGCGAGCTGGGCGACATCGGCGAGCTGCTGCTCGGTGACGCCGGGTGCTGCGAAGAAGGCCGACGCCTGGCGGTTGCCCAGCGTGATCGTGCCGGTCTTGTCCATCAGCAGCACGTCGACGTCGCCTGCGGCCTCGACGGCGCGGCCCGAGGTGGCGATGACGTTGGCCTGCATCATTCGGCTCATGCCGGCGACGCCGATCGCCGAGAGCAGCGCGCCGATCGTCGTCGGGATCAGGCAGACGAGCAGCGCGACGAGCGCCGTCACCGTCACCGCCGAGCCCGACTTCGCGACCTCGACGCTGAAGAGCGACATCGGCAGCAGCGTGACGACGACGACGAGGAACACGATCGTCAGCGCGACGAGCAGGATATTGAGCGCGATCTCGTTCGGCGTCTTCTGCCGACGCGCGCCTTCGACCATCGAGATCATGCGGTCGAGAAACGACTCGCCTGGGTTGACGCCGACGCGCACGACGAGCCAGTCGGAGAGCACGCGCGTGCCGCCCGTCACCGACGAGAAATCGCCGCCGGCCTCGCGGATGACGGGCGCCGATTCGCCGGTGATCGCGCTCTCGTCGACCGAGGCGACGCCTTCGATCACTTCGCCGTCGAGCGGGATCGTGTCGCCGGCCTCGACCAGCACGACCGCGCCCTTCCTCAGCTCCTCGGCCTCCTGCGGATGCCACGGGGAGCCGTGCTTCGGCGCGTTCAACACCTTTGCGACGACCTTCTTCTTCATGCCGCGCAGGCTCGCCGCCTGCGCCTTGCTGCGGCCCTCGGCGAGCGCTTCGGCGAAGTTCGCGAACAGCACCGTGAACCAGAGCCAGACCGCGACGGCGAGGATGAAACCGGCCGGCGCCTCGCCCTTGGCGCCGAGCGCCTGCACGCCGAGAACGGTCGTGAGGATGCTGCCGATGTAGACGACGAACATCACTGGATTGCGCCATTGCACGCGCGGATCGAGTTTGGTGAAGGCGTCGCGCAGCGCCGGCGCCACGAGCGCCGGGTCGAGGAGCGAGAACGAGGTCCGCGTGGTGGAAGTGGTCATGGCGTTCACTTGGCCGAGACGAGCATGAAGTGCTCGACGCCCGGCCCGAGGGCGAGCGCCGGCACGTAGTTGAGGAGGCCGACGAGCACGACCGTGCCGATCAGCAGCAGCACGAAAAGCGGGCCATGCGTGGGCAGCGTGCCGGCCGTCACCGCGAGGCGCTTCTTGCCCGCGAGCGAGCCCGCGACGGCGAGTACCGGCACGATCACGCCGAAGCGGCCGAACCACATCGCGATGGCGAGCATGACGTTGTAGAACGGCGTGTTCGCCGAGAGGCCCGCGAAGGCGCTGCCGTTGTTGTTGGCGGCCGAGCTGAAGGCGTAGAGGATCTCGGCGAAGCCGTGCGCGCCGGGGTTGGCGATGCCGGCCTTGCCGGCGTCGGCGCCGACCGCGATCGCGGTGCCGGCCAGCACCAGGATCGGCGTGACGAGGATCGCGATCGACACCATCTTCATGTCGAAGGTCTCGATCTTCTTGCCGAGGTACTCGGGCGTGCGTCCGATCATCAGGCCGGCGATGAAGACGGTAAGGATCGCGAACACGAGCATCCCGTAGAGCCCCGAGCCGGCGCCGCCGAAGACGACCTCGCCGAGCTGGATCAGGACCAGCGGCACGGCGCCGCCGAGCGGCATGAAGGAGTCGTGCATCGCGTTGACGGCGCCGCACGAGGCGGCCGTCGTGATCGCGGCGAAGAGCGTCGAGGCGGCGATGCCGAAGCGCGCTTCCTTGCCTTCCATGTTGCCGCCCGGCTGGAGCGCGCTCGCCGCCTGGTCGACGCCGAGCGGCGTGAAGAGCGGATTGCCACCCTGCTCCTGCGGCGAGACGATCAGCACCATGACGACGAACATCGCCGTCATCGCCGCCATCACCGCCCAGCCCTGGCGCATGTCGCCGACCATCCGGCCGAAGGCGAACACGAGGCCGGCCGGGATCAGCAAGATCGACAGCATCTGGACGAAGTTCGAAAGCGGCGTCGGGTTCTCGAACGGATGTGCGGAGTTGGCGTTGAACGGCCCGCCGCCGTTGGTGCCGATCATCTTGATCGCCTCCTGCGAGGCGATCGGTCCCATCGCCAGCGACTGCGTCGGCGCCTTCAGTTCTTCCATCACCGGGTTGCCCTTGGCGTCCTTCAGCGACTGGCCGTCGGCGCCGTTCTTGGCTTGCTGGTAGGTGTTGACCTCGAGCGTCGTCGCTTCCCTGGCGGCATCGAAGTTCTGGATCACTCCCTGGCCGACGAGGAAGACGGCGAAGACGACAGCCATCGGCAAGAGGACGTAGAGCGTCGCGCGCGTGACATCGACCCAGAAGTTACCGACCGTTCCCGACGACTTCGCGATGAACCCGCGGATCAGCGCCCAGACGACGGCGATTCCCGTCGCCGCGGAGAAGAAGTTCTGGACCGTGAGCGCGAGCATCTGCGTCAGGTAACTCATCGTCGACTCGCCGCCGTAACCCTGCCAGTTGGTGTTGGTGACAAAGCTGATCGCCGTGTTGAACGAGGAATCCGGGCTGACGGCGGTCATTCCCTGCGGATTGATCGGCAGCACGCCCTGCAGCCGCTGAAGCGCATAGACGACGATGACGCCGAGGACGTTGAACGCGATGAGGGCGAGGGCGTAGCGTTTCCACGAGGTGCTTTCGTCGGCATCAACGCCGGCGAGCCGGTAGATCGCTCGCTCGGCGCCGATGAACGGCTTGAGCCATCCCGGCAGGCGGCCATCGGCGACCGCAGCCAGCCAGATTCCGACCGGCCACGCCAGCAGCAGCAGGACGAGCAGATAGACGACGATCTGCAGCCCAGCTTGCAACGTAGGCATCAGAGGTTCTCCGCGTTGAAGAGCGCGACGAGGAGGTAGCCGAACAAGGCCACGGCGACAACGCCGCAGATCAGGTAAAGGCCGCTCATCGACGTTCTCCGAGGGCGGCGCAGCCGGCCACCAAAGCGCCGAGCAGGGCGGCGAAGGCCAAGATCAGGAAGAGATAAGCGAAGTCCATGGGGCATTTCTCGCCAAGGCGGCACATTTTTTATGTTAGCCAGCGAGCTCTCAAGCCGGCGTAGAAAGCAGCCCTTCGCGCATCAAGATCGCATCAAGACGCCACTGCATGCGATCGACCGAGCGCGAGGGCAATCATTGCGCGGACGGCCGATGCCCCGGTGCGTGGTGGCGTGAAGGTACCGGGCCGAGGATCGGCGCGGTCCAGGCTCTGTATGCGGCGCGCGCGGCATCATGAGTCATCGCCGCGCGCGCCGAACAGGGTGCGCCTCGCGCCGGCTGGGATCGCGAAGCTCTCGTAGTGCCAGTTGAAGGCCAGGATCTCGGCACGCGCGCCGAACAGCGGCCGCGCCACCGGAGTCACGCGCAGCCTGCCAGATCGCCCGGCGATTGAAGGGGATCGTGCTGGAGGATGGCGACCGGTTTCATGACAGCGTGCCCGCTGCGGGCGCTTCGATGGCGATGCGTCACTTTAGGAAGGTGCGGAGCAAGACGGCGTCAAGACATGGCGATGGCGTGTCAAGACGCAGTCAAGAACTCTTCGCAGACGCCGCCGTTCGCACGATGAATGCCGGCACGCTGAAGAGCGGCAGCTCAGGCAAGACGTGACAAAAAGGAAGCGAGCGATCGCGATCGGTTTGTCAAAAGCGCGGGAAGCCGGAGCGAAGGTGCCGCCGAAGAAGACACCCGCCAAGAAGTCCGACGCGAAGAAGTCCGCGGCGAAGAAGGCGCCTGCCAGCAAGACGGCGAAGCAGACCTCGCCCTAGCCCTTGCCCTCGCCCGAGGCGAGCGCATCGACCGCGCGCTCGAACAGGTCGCAGGCGAACTCGTTCGTCCCGAACGTGAGCGCGGCGTTGGCGCCGCTCGCCAGGCCGACCTGCATCGACGCGGCGAGGGCGAAATCCTCGTCGATCGCGTCCCAGAAGATTTGCCAGTTGCGGCTCCAGTGGGCCGCGTCGCGCTTCGCGTGCTGCGCAGCCGGAACGATCATCCAGCTCGCCGTCGCGCAGCTCGCGACGGTCTCGGGCGAGACGTTGAAGACGTTGGCGTGGTCGCCTTCCCAGAGCACGAAGGTCGACGGGAAGAAGAAGTAGATGATGTTGCTGTGCCGGCCCAGGCGGTCCCAGTCGACGTCGACGTCGCCGGCATCGCCAAGCGATCGCTTGGGCAGCACGATCCGCTGATGCCGTCCGAACGAAGCCTGCTGCACGACGTTGTCGTGGAAGAGATGAGCGATCGTGGCGCGGTGCGCGTACTGGAAGTGGTAGCTCTCGAGGTTGGCGTCGAGCACCAGCTTCCAGTTCGAGGGCTGCACGAAGCGCCGCTCGTGCGAGCTCTCGGCGCTGGCGTCGTAGCCGAGCGCCTCGAGCTCGTCGGCGAGCGGGCCGAACCAGCCGGCCCAGTCGAAGCCGGCGAGCGCCTCGGGCACGACCCACACGAGGCCGCAGCGGATCGAGACCGGCAGCGCCACGAGCGACGCGGCGTCGCGGGCGACGTGCGGAAAGTCGGCCCCGTGCGGCCGGCCGACGAGCGCGCCGCGGTCGTCGTAGGTCCAGCTGTGGTACGGGCAGACGAAGCGCGTCTTGCCCGCGCCGCATGCTGCCGGCGGCACGAGCAGCGCGCCGCGATGACGGCAGACGTTGATGAAGGCCCGCACCTCGCCGTCGCCGCCTCGAGTCGCGACGACGGGGACGCCGAGGAGCTGCGCGCTTAGCCAGTCGCCCGGCGAGGCCAGGCGCGAGGCAGGACCGATGGCGTGCGGAAGACGGCGCAGCGCCTGCACCTCGCGCGCGTGGCGTTCGGGGTCGAGGTAGCGGCCGACCGGGCTGGTGGACGGCGCCCCGCGCTGCGGCGCGACGCGGTCGACAGCCCGCTGCGCGTCGCGCCACAAGCGGCGCGGATCGGAGGCGCTGGAGGCGTCGTCGCTCATGTCCCGGACTGTGCGCTCCCCACGGGGTTCGCGGTATCGTCGAAAGTCCCCCCTCACGCGCACCACTCCCCATGAAGACCCGCCAGCTGGGACCCCACGGCCCCGTCGTTTCCGCCATCGGCCTCGGCTGCATGGGCATGAGCGACTTCTATTCGAACCGCGACGACGCCGAGTCGGTCGCGACCCTGCACCGCGCCCTCGACCTCGGCGTCAATTTCTTCGACACCTCCGACGCCTACGGCCCGCATACCAACGAGGAGCTGATCGGCCGCACGATCAAGGGCCGTCGCAACGACGTCTTCCTCGCCACCAAGTTCGGCATCGTGCGCGACCCGGCCGAGCCGCTCCGGCGCGGCTTCGACGGCAGCCCGGCCTACGTGCGCAGCTCGTGCGAGGCGAGTCTGAAGCGGCTCGGTGTCGAGACGATCGATCTGTACTACCAGCACCGCGTCGATCCGAAGACGCCGATCGAGGACACGGTCGGCGCGATGGCCGATCTCGTCCGTGCCGGCAAGGTGCGCTGCATCGGCCTCTCGGAAGCGTCGGTCGCGACGCTCGAGCGCGCCTGCCGCGTCCATCCGGTCACCGCGCTGCAGAGCGAATATTCGCTCTGGTCGCGCGAGCCCGAAGACGGCACGCTCGCCGCATGCCGCCGGCTCGGCGTCGCCTTCGTCGCCTACAGCCCGCTCGGCCGGGGCTTTCTCACCGGCGCGATCGCGAAGTTCGAAGACCTCGCCGATGACGACTACCGCCGCCACAGCCCGCGCTTCCAGGGCGAGAACTTCGGCAAGAACCTGGCGCTCGCGGGCAAGGTGCAGCAGATCGCCGCGCGCCTGGGCTGCAGCGCCGGGCAGCTCGCGCTGGCCTGGGTGCTGGCGCAGGACGACAACGTCGTGCCGATCCCGGGCACCAAGCGACGCAAATATCTCGAGGAGAACGTCGCCGCGACCGAGCTCTTGCTGAGCCGCGAGGTGCTCGACGAGCTCGCGGCGGTGTTTCCGTCGGGCGCGGCCGCTGGCCAGCGCTATCCCGACAACATGATGAAGGCGCTGAACGGCTGATGCAGGCGGACCGCGCTTCGACGGACGACGGCCCGCTCAACACCTTGCTCTACGTGAGCGAGCTGACTCACTTCGACGCCGGCGAGATCGACAGCATCTGCCATCAGTCGCGAGCCAACCACGCGCGCGACGACATCACCGGCCTGCTCGTCTTCGACGGCCAGGCGTTCTGCCAGTTCGTCGAAGGCCCGCGGGACGCGATCGCCGCGCTGCTCGAGCGCGATGCGCGCCACGTCAAGATGCGCGTCCTGCAGCACGGCCCGGTCGCGTCGGCCTTCGACTGACGCCGGCTCAATACCCGAGCGCCAGCCCCGACTGGTAGCGCGGATCGATCGCACCGTAGAAGCGGTTCTTGCCGACCGGCTGGCCACCGAGCTGCGGCGCGCCGACCAGGATCGCGGCGACCTGGTTCAACGGCCGGAGGTCGACCAGCTTGTGGCCCATGCCTTCGAGGATGCGGCGCGTGTCGGGGCTGATCGCGAACGGCTCGACCGTCGTCGCCTCGGGCAGCCACTGCTGGTGCAAGCGCGGCGCGTCGACGGCCTCCTGGATCGTCATGCCGTAGTCGACGACGTTGACGATCGTGTGCACGACGGTCGTGATGATCCAGCTCCCTCCCGGCGTTCCGAGGACGAGCAGCGGCTTGCCGCCCTGCGTGACGATCGTCGGGCTCATCGAGCTGAGCGGCGTCTTGCCGGGCGCGATCGCGTTGAGCTCGCCCTGCACCAGGCCGTACAGGTTCGGCACGCCGAGCTTGACGGTGAAGTCGTCCATCTCGTTGTTGAGGAGCACGCCGGTCGTCGCTGCCGTGACCTTGGCGCCGTACCAGTCGTTGAGGGTGATCGTCACCGCGGCGGCGTTGCCCATGCCGTCGACGATCGAGTAGTGCGTCGTGTTCATGCCCTCGTGCGGCGCGAGGCCTGCCTTCAGCTCGCGCGACACGGCGGCGCGCGCCGGATCGATTGCAGCGCGGATGCGCGCCGCGTGGGCCTTGTCGAGGAGGAGCGCGACGGGGTTCTTCACGAAGTCTGGATCGCCGAGGAAGCTGTTGCGGTCGACAAAGGCATGGCGCATCGCCTCGATCTGCACGTGCACGCCCTGCGCCGATCTAAAGCCCCAGTCCTTCAGCGGATAGCCTTCGAGCACGTTCAGGATCTCGCAGACGATGACGCCACCCGAGCTCGGCGGCGGCGCCGAGACGACGTGCAGGCCGCGGTAGTCGCACTCGACCGGCGCAAGCTCGCGGGTGCGCGAGGCGCGCAGGTCGGCGAGCGTGATGAGGCCGCCGCCGGCCTGGCTCGACGCGACGATCGCGCGCGCGACCGGGCCGGTGTAGAAGCCGTCGGCGCCGGCCTCGCTCACTTGGCGCAAGGTCGCGGCGAGGTCGGTCTGCACCAGCCGTTCGCCGGCGGCGAAGGGCTTGCCGTGGTTCAGGAAGATGGCCGCGCTCGCCGGATCGGCGCGCAGCTCGTCGGTCGCCGTCGCGAGGAAGCGGATGTCGCCTTCGTCGAGCACGAAGCCCTCGGCGGCGAGACGGATCGCAGGCGCGATCAGATCGGCGCGCTTCATCGTGCCGTATCGGGCGAGCGCCGTCTCAAGGCCCGAGACTGCCGCCGGCACGGCGACCGCGAGATGGCCGCTGCGCGTCGACCGCGGCACGACCTCGCCCGAGGCGTCGAGGAACATGTTCGCCGTCGCCGCCAGCGGCGCCTTCTCGCGGAAGTCGAGGAAGGTCTTCTTGCCGTCGGCGAGCTGCAACGTCATGAAGCCGCCACCGCCAAGGCTGCCGGCCGACGGATAGACGACCGCGAGCGCGTAGCCGACCGCGACCGCGGCGTCGATCGCGTTGCCGCCGCGCTTGAGAACGTCGACGCCGATCTCGGTGGCGAGGTGCTGGGCGGTGACGACCATGCCGTGCTCGGCTGCGACCGGAGCTGTCGACGCGGCCTCGGCGCGATCGACGATGCCCGCCAGTGCGACAACGATGGCGACGCACCGGAACAAGGTCATCGATGCACTTTATCGCGCTCGCGGTGACCGCGTTCGCATTGACGCGACATCGTGTTACGACTTGGGCCGCATTCGAGGGGTTCCGTCACAGACAGCCGCGCGCGCCCTTGGCTACCATCGACATCCGTTGTCTCGCGCGCGCTCGCCGGAGCCCACGCCGGCGCGACGGCCCGCCAGGACCGCCCATGCTTCGCCGCCTCCGTCTCGCCCTCGCCCCCGCGCTGCCCGCGCTCGGCTTGGTCGTGCTCGCCGGCTGCACCGCGCCGGGGCTGATCCTCACGGCGACCGGCATCGCCACCGACACCAGCATGACGTGGGACATTGTCAAGCACGTTCACGGCAAGCTCACCGAAGACGACGCGACGCCCTGCATCCTGCTTGACACCGTGCAGCGCGCCGTCAATCCGCGCTGCGCGTTCGTGCCGGGCAGCATCCGCGCGGCCGACATCGCCCACAACGGCCTGCAGGCCTGTCCGCTCGCCATCGCGACGCAGGACGAGCGCCTGTGGCGAGCCCTGCCCGAGCTGATCGACAAGGGTGCGAAGCTCGAGCGCTGCCCGCGCTCGCCGTTGCTCGACCTGGCCGAGGTCGACGCGTGCCCGAATTTCGCGGCCGCGTCGCCCGAGGTGCTGCGCTCGCTCGTGTTCATGGCCGACAGCGACCCGCGCGCGGTCCGGCACGACATCTTTCGCATGCTGTCCTGCCCGCACGCCCGCAGCGCCGGGCTCGACCGGGTGCTCGTCGGCTGGCTCGATCGCGGCAAGCTCGAGGCGGGCTCGCTGCCGTTCAATCCGCTCGAGGCGCTCGACCCCGACATGATCGGCTCGCGCTTCGCGCGCGACCTGCAGGTCGCCGGGCACACGCCGCAATCGGCCCTCGATCACTACGAAGGCTCGCTGCCGAGCGGCTTCGAGGAAGCGCTCAAGAGCAGCCACTGGACTGCACTCAAATGGTGGTTCTACGAGCTGCCGCAGCTCGCCAACCTGGCGCCGCCGAGCCGCGGCGCGCAGCTGCCGTCGGTGCCGCTGCAGCAGGTGCTGCTGCCCGGCTTCCTGCGCGATCCGGCGAGCCAGGGTGACATGGTGCGCTTCCTTCTCGCGCACGGCGCCGACCCGCGTCGCAAGCTCCCGTTCGATTCCGGCACGACCGTGATCGGCTTCGCCACCGCGATCAAGAGCCCGGTGCTCGCGCTGCTCGATCCGCCGCGTCCGACGCCTGCCGCGCCGGTGGTGGCGCCGACGACGACGCTGGCACGAAGCACCGTGGGTGACGACGACGCGAGTCGTCGCCCGACCACGCGCGCGACGCGTGACGCCAACGCGTTGCCGGTGCGCCAGGCGGCGCGCTTCGACGTCAAGCCGCCAGCGGGCGAGACGACCTCGCGCTGATCCGACCGCCGCGCGCGGCGCTCAGTCGCTCGCGAAGCTGTACGGGCCGCCGCGCTCCAGGGCGCGCTTGTACGCCGGTCGGGCGTGGATCTTCTTCAGATAAGCCATCAGCTTCGGCCGGCTCGCATCGAGCCCGGCGCGCTGCGCCGCCGCCTCGATCGGAAAGCTCATCTGGATGTCGGCGGCGCTGAACTCGCTGCCGGCGAACCACTCGCTCTTGTTCAGCTCGCCTTCCATGAAGTCGAGCTGGCGTTTCAGGTTGGGCTCGACCATCAGGCCCTTCACCTTGCCGGCGATGCCCTTGGCGATCGGCTTGACGAAGAACGGCATGCCCTGGCCCGAGCCGATGCGGTCGAAGATCAGCTTGAGCAGCAACGGCGGCATCGCCGAGCCTTCGGCGAAGTGCATCCAGTACGTGAAGCGGCGCTTGTCCTCGCTGCCCCCGGCAGGCACGAGCCTGCCGGCGCCGTAGGTTTCGAGCAGGTACTCCATGATCGCGCCCGACTCGGCGACCGTGACGCTGTTGTCGGTGATCACCGGCGACTTGCCGAGCGGATGGACGCGCGTCAGCTCGGGCGGCGCGAGCATGGTCTTGGCGTCGCGCTGGTACTTCTTGATCTCGTACGGCACGCCGAGCTCCTCGAGGAGCCAGAGCACGCGCTGCGAGCGCGAGTTGTTCAGGTGGTGGACGGTGATCATGGAAAAACTTCGCTCCGGCTGACGGACCGCCCGATTGTCGTCGCCCGTGCGCGGCCCAGACGCAGCCGCGTCAGATCGACATCTTGGCGCGCACGCCCTCGGCTTCCATGTCGGCGCCGAGGCCTTGCTGCACGACCTCGCCGCGCTCCATCACGAGATAGCGGTCGGCGAGCTCGGCGGCGAAGTCGTAGTACTGCTCGACCAGCACGATCGCCATGCGCTGCGGCGGGCCGGAGGTCGGCAGGCCGGTGTCGGCGAGCATGCGGATGACGCGACCGATGTCCTTGATGATCGACGGCTGGATGCCTTCGGTCGGTTCGTCGAGGATCAGCAGCGACGGCCCGGCGGCGAGCGCACGCGCGATCGCGAGCTGCTGCTGCTGGCCGCCCGAGAGGTCGCCGCCGCGGCGATGGAGCATCTGCTTGAGCACCGGGAAGAGCTCGAACAGCTCCTTGGGCAATGTCGTCCGGCCGCTCTTGTAGGCCAGGCCCATCTGCAGGTTCTCCTGCACGGTGAGGCGGCTGAAGATCTCGCGGCCTTGCGGCACGTAGCCGATGCCGCGGCGCACGCGCTGGTAAGGCGTGTCGTGGGTGATGTCGGTGTCGCCGAAGCGGACGGTGCCCGAGCGCACCGGCACGACGCCCATCATGCTTTTCAGCAGCGTCGTCTTGCCGACGCCGTTGCGGCCGAGGATGACCGTGACCTCGCCGGCGACCGCCTCGAGCGCGACGTTGCGCAGGATGTGCGAGCCGCCGTAGTACTGGTTGAGCGCGTCGATCCGGAGCAGCGGCGGCGTCGACGTTCTCGCCGCCGCGCCAGCCGAAGTCGCCGCGTCGCGCTGGCCCATCGGCATCGCTGCACTAGCGGCCAAGGTACACCTCGACGACCTTCTCGTTCCGCTGCACGTCCGCGAGCGAGCCTTCGGCGAGCACGCTGCCTTCGTGCAGCACCGTCACCCTCTTCGCCGGATTGCCGTGCGTCAGCGCGTGAATGAACTTCATGTCGTGCTCGACGATGACCAGCGAATGGCTGCTCTCGAGCGAGAGGAAGAGCTCGGCCGTGCGATCGGTCTCCTCGTCGGTCATGCCGGCGACGGGCTCGTCGAGCAGCAGCAGCTTCGGGTTCTGGATCAGCAGCATGCCGATCTCGAGCCACTGTTTCTGGCCGTGCGACAAGAGGCCCGCCGGTCGCTGCGCGTGGTCCTTCAGGTGAATCAGGACGAGCGTCGAGCCGATCCGGTCGAGCTGCTCGCCGGTGAGACGGAAGAACAGCGATGCGCGCACGCCGCGGTCAGCCTTGAGCGCGAGCTCGAGGTTCTCGAACACCGACAGGTGCTCGAACACCGTGGGCTTCTGGAACTTGCGGCCGACGCCGATCGAGGCGATCTCGTTCTCGCGCATGCGCAGCAGGTCGATCGTCGAGCCGAAGAAGGCGCGACCGGCGTCCGGCCGCGTCTTGCCGGTGATGACATCCATCATCGTCGTCTTGCCGGCCCCGTTCGGGCCGATGATGCAGCGCATCTCGCCGGCGCTGATCGAGAGCGAGAGCGCGTTGAGCGCCTTGAAGCCGTCGAAGCTGACGGTGATGTCGTCGAGGTAGAGGATCGCGCCATGGGTGACGTCGAGCTCGCCTGTGGTGATGCGCGAATAGCTCGCCTCGCGGCCGCCCGACTCGCCGATGGCAGCCGCGCTCGAGCGCAACTCGGCGGCGCGACGTGCGCGTGCGCCGGCCTGCATCAGTTCGGGCGTCACGAGGCGCTGCCTCCTTCCCTGCGCGTGCTTCTGCGCAGCCGCGCGAGCACGCCGTCGGGGCCGCGCACGAGGCCGACGATGCCCTGCGGCAGGAACAGCGTGACGGCGATGAACATCGCGCCGAGCGCATAGAGCCAGAACTCGGGGAAGGCCTGCGTGAACCAGCTCTTCATGCCGTTGACGAAGAAAGCGCCGACGATCGGCCCGATCAGCGTCGCCCGGCCGCCGACCGCGGTCCAGATGGCGATCTCGATCGAGGCCGCCGGCGTCATCTCGCTCGGGTTGATGATGCCGACCTGCGGCACGTAGAGCGCGCCGGCGATGCCGCACATGGCGGCCGAGAGCGTCCAGATCGCGAGCTTGTAGCGCAACGGGTCGTAGCCGGTGAACATGACCCGGCTCTCGGCGTCGCGGATCGCCTGCAGGACGCGGCCGAACTTGCTCTCGACGATCGCGCGCGCCATCAGGAAGAAGGCGATCAGCGTGCAGCCGGTGATCACGAAGAGCGTCATCCGCATCGACGGCGTCGCGAGCGGCATGCCGAGGATGCGCTTGAAGTCGGTGAAGCCGTTGTTGCCGCCGAAGCCGGTCTCGTTGCGGAAGAAAAGCAGCATCATCGCGAAGGTCATGGCCTGCGTGATGATCGAGAAGTAGACGCCCTTGATGCGCGAACGAAAGGCGAAGAAGCCGAATACGAAGGCGAGCAGGCCGGGCGCGAGCACGACCAGCAGCATCTGCGCGACGAACGAGTCCGACACCGCCCAGTGCCAGGGGAATTCCTTCCAGTTGAGGAAGACCATGAAGTCGGGCATGGGCAGGCGGTACTGGCCGTCGCTGCCGATCTGGCGCATCAGGTACATGCCCATGGCGTAGCCGCCGAGCGCGAAGAAGACGCCGTGGCCGAGCGAGAGGATGCCGGTGTAGCCCCAGATGAGGTCCATCGCCAGCGCGCACATCGCGTAGCACATGATCTTGGCGACGAGCTGCACCGCGTAGTCGCTCAGATGGAAGACGCTGTCGCCGGGCACGAGCAGGTTGGCGATCGGCACGATGACGGCGACG
>Ga0123336_10001360_pt1 | contig 22564 bp, 24 predicted proteins | sample SSSSmetaG_FD_96466 | JGI IMG/M metagenome (GOLD analysis project Ga0123336, IMG submission 96466) | Glacier valley bacterial and archeal communities from Borup Fiord, Nunavut, Canada, to study Microbial Dark Matter (Phase II) - ​SSSS metaG | ecosystem: Environmental > Aquatic > Freshwater > Ice... | reverse complement strand
CTCACCAGGATTCGAACCTAGACAGGCAGAACCAAAGACTGCAGTGCTACCATTACACCATGAGACAATCCTCATTTGCTTTCCTTTGAAAGCGGGGGCAAAAGTACATAATATCTTTTATCCCACAAAAAGTTGAACGACTTTTTTTACTTCGCAATCAACAAGAAATAATTTTTCTTGCCTTTTTGGGCCAGTATGTAACGACCGTTCAACAAGTTGGAGGTATTTAAAACGCCATCCACTTCTGAATATTTTTCCTTATTGATGGAAAAGCCACCAGCCAGGATCATCTTGCGCATTTCACCTTTTGAAGGAAAAACAGGAGCTGTTTCTGTGAGCAGATCCACTGCTTTAACACCATCATTCAATGAGTCCAGTGCTATTTCAAAAGAAGGAACACCCTCAAAAACAGCTAGAAAAGTTTCTTCATCGAGTTTTCGGAGTGCATCTGTCGTTGAATTTCCAAACAATATGGCAGAAGCTTCAATGGCCGCATTGTAATCTTCTTCTGAATGAACCATACAGGTCACTTCCTTGGCCAGTCTTTTTTGCAAAACACGGAGATGAGGTGCTTCACGATGTTCGGAAATGAGGCTTTCCACTTCTTCCTTGCTCAAGAAAGTGAAAATCTTGATGTATTTCTCAGCATCAGTGTCACTGACATTCAACCAGAACTGTACAAACTTGTAGGGTGAGGTATAGTGACGGTCCAGCCAAACATTCCCGCTTTCGGTCTTACCAAATTTACCACCGTCCGCTTTAGTGATCAAAGGACAAACCAGTGCATAAGCTTCTCCACCGGCTACACGACGTACCAGTTCCGTTCCGGTTGTGATATTTCCCCATTGGTCCGATCCACCCATTTGAAGTTTACAGTTCTTTTCCCTGTATAAGTGCAGGAAGTCATATCCCTGTAAAAGCTGGTAAGAGAATTCCGTAAAGGACATTCCTTCATTGGATTCGCTGCTCAGACGTTTCTTGACGGATTCCTTGGCCATCATATAATTGACTGTAAGATGCTTCCCAATATCCCTGATAAAATCCAGAAAGGAATAATCCTTCATCCAATCGTAATTATTGACCAATTCTGCTGCGTTGGGAGCATCGCTCTCAAAATCCAGGAATTTGGATAACTGTGTTTTGATGGCTTCCTGATTGTGACGCAACGTCGGCTCATCCAGCAGATTCCTTTCCTGTGATTTCAGGGAAGGATCACCGATCATACCAGTCGCTCCCCCTATCAATGCGATGGGTTTGTGACCACAGCGCTGAAAATGTCTTAGCATCATAACACTCACCAGGTGACCAATATGCAGAGAGTCCGCAGTAGGGTCAATGCCTACGTAAGCGACAGACATTTCTTTTTTTAATTGTTCCTCGGTGCCGGGCATCAAATCGTGGATCATACCCCGCCATTGTAATTCTTGAATGAAATCCATTTGAAAATTTCGGTTACTATATTGATTGTTTGTTAATTTTTGTTATATTCCATAAAATAAGAAAGATAGAATGAACATTTGGGTGCAAAAATACGTCTTATTTCATAATTAATGATAAATTGATTGAAAAATTTGCCTAAACCAATACGTTGAATTATTTTTGTATGATATTATTCTTTTGGTATTAGGCCTTTAACGGTTTTTTTTACCATTATAATTATTCATTTATTAAAAAAGTCAAACATTTATGAAACCACTCCAAAGTAATGTGTTGATTTTTTCTGTAAAAGGTTCCGCCCTTGGAATAAAAGTCCAGGAGTCCTTAGCGAACACTCGTGCTGTCGTAGAGAATACGTACAGCGTTCAAAAGGCTTTTGAATTCATTACTGAGGAAAACCCTTGCTTGATATTCTTTGACACCCCGTCAGATGACTTAAAAGCAATCGAACTTTGCAAAAAAATCAAAAAAACAAAAGATGAATTACGTTTTAACGTATACTTCTTGATCGACAACAACCAAAACATCGAAGAACAATTAGAATGGTTCGATTTAGGTGTTGATGAATTCGGTACCCGCGATACAAACTCAACTCTGATCGCCCGTCGTGCTCTGAACATCCTCTCAAAATACATGGGTAACACCAAGGATGTTGTTCCACAAAAGGGAATCGTTATTGACCGCGAACGCTATTTGGTATTCAAAGATGGCAAAGACATCTTCTTGCCACGCAAAGAATTTGAACTTCTGGTACTTTTAGCTTCTAAACCTTTGAAAGTCTTCACACGTGAAGAAATCTTCAAACTGGTTTGGGGTAACAAATCCATTGTAGGCGACCGTACAATTGATGTACATGTTCGTAAAATCCGTGAAAAAATTGGTGAAAACTACATTTGCACCATAAAAGGTGTAGGTTATAAGTTTGTTGGCTAAATCCTAATGAAGGCTGCTGAAAAGCAGCCTTTATTATTTCCTGAATATCGAACGGAAATTTGCTTCAATCTGCTCCTCCAGGGTTTCCACAGTACATCTCAGAGTGTCGGCCACCCTATCGTAAATAAGTTCAATACCTTCCTCACTTTCATCCGTCTCCAAAAACATTTTATCCATGGGGCAAGCATTCAAAGCAGCTGGATTGAATTTTGTTCCAAAGGAAAGATAAAACTCTTTTTTGATGTATTGCTCTGCTTCCTGCTTTCCTCCTCTGAAGCCGTGAATAATCCATGCCGGAATACCCGGATGGGACTTTTTAAGTTCCAGAATCTCAGCCATTGCACGTACGATGTGTAAAATAACTGGTTTATTTGCAAGTTCAGCCATTTCCAGCTGAGCCTTAAAAACGATTTTCTGAGTTGAAAAAGGGACAGAGCTGGATTTATCCAATCCGATCTCGCCCATCATCAGTACCCTTGGATCCACCACATCGCTTTTGAGACAGGTAAAACCATCCATATTCCATAGCGAAGCACTCCAGGGATGAACTCCGAGGCTTATAAGGCCGTTTTCGCCGCGAAGGTGGGGCTGCTTCCATCTTCCGTCTGAATCGGCCGCATCGAAGACTAAAACCTCTTTTACGGAGATTGCATTATGAGGTCGGTGGGTGTGAATGTCTATCAGCATATCATCCGGAAGAATTATAATCAGGGTACTGGATCATAGCCGTGCCCACCCCAGGGATGGCAACGCAAAATTCTTTTTAAGGCAAGCCACCCTCCCTTAAATGGACCATATTTCATGATAGCTTCTACAGCATATTGGGAGCAAGTGGGCATATACCTGCAGGAAGCAGGTGTATATGGAGATATGAGCTGCTGATAAAATTTGATGATCCCCAAAAACAGGTATTTGAAAATCTTATTCATCTTATGTAATTTATGCCAGGCATTGTTTTATACCGCACACCAGCAAGGTCATTTAAATTAATTCTTTTTCGGAATCAACAGTCTTTTCAGACGCATCCGTTTTATCCGAAAGTAGTTTCCCGAATTTCTCAACGGCATCTTTCATCTTTTTTTCTACTTTGGCGTAATCAAGCACCTCGGAAGGGATCCAAATAAAGGCTATTTCCAGCGAAAAACCCGATTCAACGACCTGAGCCCAAAGTGGGTGCTTGTTAAGCCGGTAGGCTTCACGTAAAAGCCTCTTTACCCTATTTCTATCAACGGCATGCTTCAACTTCTTTTTTGGCACACTCATCAAAACCTGAATCCGGGGCTTTTCTACGGCTTTTGATGCCAGGAAAACCACGCGTACAGGATAGGACATAAACGATTCTCCGTTTTGGAAAAGCTCAGTGATCCGAGTTTCGCTGCAAAGACGTTCCTGTTTGGAAAATTTAAATTGATGTTCCGCCATAAAAAAATAAACACGCTGTTCTCACAAAGGTAGATATTCTACCGGAAAACAGCGTGTTATTGGTTGTTATATAGAATTAATTTTTTTTCGCAGCCTTGTGATTTTCTTTGATAAAGATTTCTAATGCTGCAGCCATAGATGGTGCCACTACTGTCGGTGCCTCAACATCAAGACGCAAACCTGCATCGTGAACAGCTTTGGCTGTAGTGCTGCCAAAACAACAGATGGCTATATCTCCCTGTACAAAATCCGGAAAATTCTTCAACAGTGATGCGATACCTGAAGGGCTGAAGAAAACGAGCATATCGTAATCAAAAGGTTCTCCGGGTTGAAAATCATTACTGACCGTACAATACATGACAGCTTTACTGAAATTGACTTTCTTTTCCTCCAGTCGGCCCAGGAGATCGTCCTTGTGCACGTCAGATACTGGCACCAGGAAAGTTTCCCCCGAATGCTTGAGGATCAGTTGTACCAAATCATCCACTTTACCGGTTGCAGAGTGAAAAATCTTGCGTTTACGATAAACAATGTACTTTTGCAGATATAAGGCAACCTGCTCGTTGATACAAAAATACTTCATGGTTTCAGGAATGGCAATACGCATTTCCTCACACAAACGGAAGTAATGATCGATGGCGTGCCGGGCTGTAAAGATGACCGCAGAAAAATCCAAAATGGAGATCTTTTGCTGTCTGAACTCTTTTGCCATTACAGGTTCCACCTTTATGAAAGGACGGAAATCTATCTTCAAGCCATATTTTTCAGCCATGTCAAAGTAAGGGGACTTTTCAGTGCTCGGCTTAGGCTGTGATACCAACAAATTCTTGATTTTCAAAATCTTAAATCTTTAAAATGAACGCTCAGTTTATAGTAGAAACAAACCCTTATAAAACAATAGGATAGGTAATATTTCCAGCGCGCAAAGATACAAAATCAAATACAAAAAATATCCTATTCGTATAGAAAAAATATTTATCGCCTTGACAAGCAGCCATATCTTGGTTATCAACAGGAACCCAAGTATCCAGAAAACAAGAAAATTGTCTTCTATCCTGATCCCAATTTCCAATCCTATAAGTAGCGGTGTCAGACATATGGCATAAAAAGAAAGGGTCGTTTTGGAAGCCGCAATCCATCGTTTTGTCTGTATGGGAAGAAAAAAGATACTACCCAACAACCGAAATACTGCATTCTTAACTAGAAAATAAACGACCACATATATGAAAATACGCAGAAAAAGCCAGGAACTTAGCTCATAATCTGTACGTTGCTCACCAATATTCAATACAAAAGGGGAGAAAAGGGCAAAAACAACCACACTCATAATCCACAAATATTCGCGGAACTGAGATCCTTTTTGCAGGTTGTCTTCTGAGCTGTCAGATCGTCCCTCTGAAGTCAGGACACTCTTGAGTGAATTGTTGATGAATTTGAGTCCGTTCTTGATCAGATAGGCAACCAGCAAGGTTTCCAGAAGCAGGATTACAACGAGCATGCTTTCAGACATGGTCTTATCCGTACGAAAGACACCGTCATGTCTGGTGTAGTAAGTCGCGTTTCTTTGATGAAAAAGCTGGATGGAATCCTGAAGCCAGCACTTCGTGCTCATCAGAGGTTCAAGATCGTTGTAATACTGCCAGTCGTGCAGCATGATTACAGTCGAATCATTATAAGCAGTACTGTCCAACCGGGTGGTTGTATTCATTGTTGTTAGCACATCTGCCTCCATTATCTGCTTATTTAACCTCTGACTTCATATCTTTTGGCAAAAATAAGCATTTCTTTTCGTATTTTTGTCTCTCATCATGAATGATATGAATCCGCAAATACACAATATGGTTTTCCTGACAGGTTCAACCGGCCTGGTAGGTGGTCACCTAATCGTACGCCTTCACCAATCCGGGAAAAATATTCGTGCGTTGGTTCGTACCACTTCTGCTTTTGATCAACTGCGTCTGATTTGTAAATTTTATCAACAGTCATTTGAAGAGCTCTACGATTCCGTGGATTGGGTTTACGGAAACACACTTGATTTTGTAGGCCTAAGTGAACTACTGCAAGGAGTTGATGAGGTCTATCACTGTGCAGCTGTCGTATCTTTTAATTCAAAAAACAGAAAAGAGCTCCTTCAAACGAACATTCAGGGTACGGCAAATATGGTGGACGCGTCCCTTCAATGTGGCGTCAGGCAGTTCTGCTTCATCAGCTCCATTGGTGCACTGGGTAGTGCTGAAAAGGGTGAATTCATCAATGAAAAAACACCTTGGAAAAACGATGGAAAAGCTTCGGCCTACTCAGAAAGCAAATTCCGTTCAGAACTTCAGGCATGGAGAGCCTACAATGAAGGCTTAAATGTTGTCATTGTCAATCCTGGCGTCATACTTGGACCAGGAGCACCGGACAAAGGTAGTTTGTTGCTCTTTCAGGCTGGACGCAAGGGTATCCCTTTTTATACCAAAGCCACGACAGGTTATGTGGATGTACGGGATGTCTGTCTGGCAGCAACCCAACTCATGGAAAGGGAACTCTTTGGCAAGCATTTCATTCTGGTATCGGAGAGTGTTGACAACAGGGACCTGTTTTCAATCATTGCTAAGGAGTTCGATGCAAAGGCGCCACGTTTTGAAGCTGGAAAGCTAACATTAACGTTAGCGGCTTTGTTTTCAGAAGTTTATGGATTTTTGACTAAAAAAACGCCTCAAATAACATGGGAGACCGTAAAGTCCGCTCAGAAAACTCAGAAATATTCCAGTGAGCTGATTCGAAAGACACTGAACTTTGAGTTCATTCCTTTGCGTCAAACCATAAGGGATACTTGCCATTTCATCAAGGAAAACAACCTGTAGTTCATTTACGATGAGTGAGAATCTAAACTATACAAAAGGTGCCGGTAAGGCCATCATTTACGAAGAATTACTTCCACAAATAAAAAGTCTGCTGGAAGGTGAAACCGATGCCATCGCCAATATGGCCAACATTTCTGCAGTACTTAAAGAATCTTTTGGCTTTTTTTGGGTGGGCTTTTACAGGGTAAACGAAGACGAGCTGGTGTTGGGTCCATTTCAGGGCACAATGGCTTGTACACGTATCAGGAAGGGAAAAGGTGTATGCGGAAAAGCATGGGAATCAGCAAGCACCATCATCGTACCCGATGTGGATCAGTTTGAAGGGCACATCGCTTGCAGTTCACTGTCCCGTTCTGAGATTGTCGTTCCCATTCTGCACGAGAATGAAGTGGTCGGTGTTCTTGATATAGATAGCGATCTGCTCCGGGATTTTGATGAAACAGACGCCAGGTATCTGGAAAGAATCTGCGCTCTTCTCTAAAGTCGCTATTATCGTACGTCCAGAAACAACAGCTGACTGTTTCCACAAAGTTCACAGGTCTCTGGTACCGAAGAAATATCGAACGTATTCCCGCAAACAGGGCAGATCTTGTACTCGAAAGCCAGATTGAATTCTGAATTGTTATTCAATGCCTCCAGCGCTTTTTTAAACATTTCCGTGTGTTTCTTCTCAGTCTCCAGAGCCCATGTCAGAGATTCGATGGTCGCTTTTTTAATCCTTTTGGATTTAGCGTCCTTCAGGAACATCGGATACATGTTGGTTACTTCATAGTTTTCATCGGTAATGGCTTCCTGAAGATTCTCGGCCGTTGAACGTACGGAGAACTTCGGGACAAAATCGTACATGTCAGCCTTAAATGTTTTCAATACCGAGGCATGATTTGAAGCATGAATAGCCTCTGATTTCGAAGCGGCTGCAAATAGTTTAGCAATGGTATCAAGTCCTTCAACCCATGCTTTCTGGCTATAAGCTGCATATTTGAGACTGGCAGTTGTTTCTGTTTCAATTCCTAACCTAATATTTTGAATAGTTTTACCCTTTTTCGTTTGCGTGGTACAACTCATCAGACCAACTAAACAAACCAATGCAAGGGATTGAATGATTTTTTTCGTTTTCATAGTCGGATTTCATTAGTTTTCATACTAAACAGCATTTTCCTCTCTAAAGTAGACAAACAGTTGTCAGATCAAAAAGTTCGAAGGCTGGATGTCTTATTGGCATAAAAAAAGGTTTGCTCCGATGGAGCAAACCTTTAAACTTATAGATGCCGCAAGGATGTTAATCCTTGAATTTTGCAGATAAAAATTCGCGGTTCAAGCGGGCAATATTGGTGATGGAGATGTTCTTGGGGCATTCAGCTTCACAAGCAGCCGTATTGGTGCAGTTACCGAATCCAAGTTCGTCCATTTTAGCAACCATGGCTTTGGCACGAATAGCACCTTCTGTCTTACCCTGAGGAAGCATAGCCAATTGGCTTACTTTTGCGGATACAAACAACATGGCAGAACCATTCTTACAAGCAGCCACACAGGCACCACAACCGATACAGGATGCAGAATCCATAGCTTCGTCAGCAATTCTCTTGGGGATGGGTATGGCATTTGCTTCAGCAAAACCTCCTGTATTGACAGATACATAACCGCCAGCTTGCATAATCTTGTCGAATGCGGTACGATCCACCATCAAGTCACGGATGATAGGGAAACCATGTGAACGCCATGGTTCAATAGTGATTGTTTCACCGTCCTTGAATTTACGCATGTGCAACTGACAGGTTGTAACGTCTTCGTCTGGTCCGTGTGGATGTCCGTTTACATAAAGAGAACACATTCCGCAGATACCTTCCCGGCAGTCGTGATCGAAAACAACGGGTTCTTTTCCAGAATTGATCAGTTGCTCGTTCAGCATGTCAAGCATTTCGAGAAAAGAGCTATCTGTAGATACTCCGTCCAGCTTATAGAATTCAAATGCGCCTTTGGTCTTTGGACCGCGTTGACGCCATACTTTTAATGTAATATTGATTAACTTTTCCATGTCCGAGATTATTTATAATTCCTTTGTTGAACCTTGGTGAATTCATAATTCAGGTCTTCTCTGATCATTTCAGGTTCCTGATCATCACCATTGTATTTCCAGCAAGATACGTAAGAGTATTTTTCGTCGTCACGAAGAGCTTCTCCGTCAGGAGTCTGGTATTCTATACGGAAATGGCCACCACAGGATTCTTCACGAAGAAGTCCGTCTCTTGCCATCAATTCTCCGATTTCGAGGAAGTCGGCAACGCGAATCGCTTTTTCAAGTTCAGGGTTCTGGTCTTTGCCATCACCGGGAATGTATAAGTTGGTCCAGAATTCTTTCTTGATGCGTTTGATTTCAACAAGAGCTTTTTCCAAAGATTCTTTGGTACGTCCCATTCCAACAAAATCCCACATCACCAAACCTAGTTCTTTGTGGATAGAGTCTACAGAGCGCTTACCTCCGATTTTCATCATTCGGTCGATGCGGTCCTGAACGTCCTTTTCTGCAGCAGCAAATTCAGGAAGATCGGTAGAGAAACGTGGTGTACTGATATCATTAGCCAGATAATTCTGAATGGTGTATGGCAATACGAAGTAACCGTCTGCCAGACCTTGCATCAATGCGGAGGCACCTAAGCGGTTGGCGCCATGGTCTGAGAAGTTGGCTTCACCAATACAGAAACAACCCGGGATGGAGGTCTGTAGTTCATAATCAACCCAAATACCACCCATTGTATAGTGGATAGCGGGATAAATCATCATGGGGCCTTCGTATGGATTTTCATCAACGATTTTAAAATACATTTGGAAAAGGTTGCCATATCGAGCCTCAACAACATCACGTCCTAAACGGTTGATTGCTTCTGAAAAGTCCAGATAGACAGCCAAACCAGTAGCACCGACGCCATATCCTGCGTCACAACGTTCTTTGGCGGCACGGGATGCAACGTCACGAGGCACCAGGTTACCAAATGCAGGGTAACGACGTTCCAGATAGTAATCGCGATCTACTTCAGCAATCTGAGTAGGTTTCATTTTTCCGGCGCGGATGGCTTCTGAATCTTCCTTCTTCTTAGGAACCCAGATACGACCATCGTTACGGAGTGATTCTGACATCAGAGTCAGTTTGGATTGATTTTCACCGTGTACAGGAATACATGTTGGGTGAATTTGTGCATAACAAGGGTTTGCGAAGTAAGCACCTTTCTTGTATATCTGGATGGCTGCGGATCCGTTGGAACCCATCGCGTTCGTAGATAAGAAAAAGGTGTTACCGTAACCACCAGTAGCAATTACAACAGCATGTGCTGAAAAACGTTCCACCTTACCGGAAACAAGGTTTCTGGCAATGATACCGCGAGCCTTGCCGTCGATGATAACCAGATCCAACATTTCGTAACGGGTGAAAAGTTTTACGGTACCTTGGTGCGCCTGACGGCTTAAAGCGGAATAAGCGCCGAGCAACAATTGCTGACCAGTCTGACCTTTTGCATAGAATGTTCTTGAAACCTGTGCACCTCCGAAAGAACGGTTGTCGAGTGAACCGCCGTATTCGCGAGCAAAGGGAACACCTTGTGCCACGCATTGGTCAATTATATTATTTGATACTTCTGCCAAACGGTATACGTTTGATTCGCGGGCACGGTAATCACCACCTTTGATCGTATCATAAAACAAGCGATATACGGAGTCACCGTCGTTTTGATAGTTTTTAGCAGCATTGATACCTCCCTGAGCGGCGATGGAGTGTGCGCGACGAGGTGAATCCTGGATGCAAAAGTTCTTTACGTTAAAACCAAGTTCTCCGAGTGTAGCTGCAGCAGATGCACCGGCAAGACCTGTACCTACAACGATGACGTCGAGGCGACGCTTGTTTGCGGGGTTAACCAGTTTCTGATGGGCTTTGTATTCAGTCCATTTTTCAGCCAATGATCCTTTTGGAATCCTGGCATCAATTTTATTCGTTTCGTTATTTGTGGTCATAGCAAATTATTTTTAGCCCAAAAGATTTGTAATCAGGTAAAACACTGGAATAGACATGAATAGTAGAGTGATGATCGTAGCCCATACATTGGAAATCATCTTGATTCTTGGTAACCAGGTATGGTTGCTTCCACCCACTGTCTGTATACCACTCCAAATACCATGAGTCAGGTGGAACCAGATAGCTGCAAGCCACACCATATAAATAATGCAATAAACAGGACTTTGGAACAATTCTTTGACTACTTCAGATCCTACAGCAGGAGTTTGTCCCAAAATTTCAGGTAATTGCATTTTAAACCAGAAATTATAAAGATGGAGTCCCAGGAATCCCAAAACGATGAGACCGAGTACCAGCATGTTTTGAGCTGCCCATTCTACGCCAGGGGCATTTGCAGAAACAGCATAACGGTCCTTTCCTCTTGCAATGTAGTTTTGCAAGGACAACCACAATGCATAAACAACGTGAATGACAACCAGCGCTGCCAATCCAGCAGTTCCTAATAGTGCATACCAATTTGCTCCAAGGAATTCACTGATCATATCGTAAACCTCAGGTGAAATGATCACAAAGATGTTCATGATAGCGTGAAAGGTGAGGAACAAAACAAGGGCTATACCGGTGATACTCATAATGAGTTTCCTACCGATAGAGGAATTAATAATAAAACAACCCATACCTTTGATTAATTAGTGTTTATAGAATGAAATAAAAAAATTCGAGTGACTTCTTTCTAAGAAAACGCAAAAGTAAGGCAATTTGTCGGCAGACGCAAGCGATTACATAAATTTTTCTTTAATCTGTTTTATCAGAAGCATACGCATTTTTGCTGTCTGGGACAACCGTTTGTCCTTTCTGCACAAAGCTAAAATATGTGATTGAAACATTTCTACCCTCTTTTTGTTCAAGTAGGAAAACTATTGGGGTTGCTTCTTTGTTGCTGTTTATCTGGTGTACAGACAGGAAGACAGGACCTATTTTGGTATATTGTTGCCCGGAATTGAATTTTACCGCTTCGTTTCAGGTAAAATGATTATTTTTGCAGTTGATAAAAAAAGGTACATGAACATCATCCATTCGGAAAAAATCAGAAAGTCGATTCAGGAACTTTCACAGTACGAACTGTTGAAAGGACTTTGTCATGAGCAACAAGAATCAAATCCAATGCCTTCGACGGCAGTCCTCGAAGAAATTGTGAACTTGTGCCGTGCCGTACTATTCCCGGGATATTTTGGCAATGCGTCCATAAGCAGACAAAACCTATCCTTTCATATCGGTGTAAACATAGAACGTATCCACCATTTGCTCACATCTCAGATTCTTTCGGGGTTGTGTTTTGACGGACGCACTCAGGTTCTATCAACAGAAGGCTGTCAGGGTTATTCCATAAAAATGGAAGATTTACCTCAACTCCGGACGGTAGCCGAAGGAATATCAGCAGAATTCATAGTAGAATTGCCAAATTTGCGCATTATTTTGGCATCAGACGTTTTGGCCTCCTTCAATGGAGACCCTGCGGCTGAAAGTATTGATGAAGTCATTTACTGTTATCCAGGTATCCGAGCCATAAGCAATTATCGGATTGCCCATAAACTGCTCGAACTCGGTGTTCCGATGATACCGCGCATGATTACCGAAATGGCTCATTCCGAGACTGGCATTGACATACATCCGGCAGCCTTTATCGGCTCTGATTTTGCCATTGACCATGGTACAGGTGTTGTCATTGGTGCCACTTCCATCATCGGGAAAAACGTGAAGCTTTACCAAGGGGTTACCCTGGGAGCCAGGAGCTTTCCTCTGGATGAACAGGGTCATCCCATCAAGGGAATTCCACGTCATCCCATTTTAAAAGACAATGTTATAGTTTATTCAAACGCAACCATATTGGGACGCATCACCATCGGAGAAAATGCCACTGTTGGCGGTAATCTCTGGGTAACGGAAGATGTCGCTCCAAATGCACGCGTCATACAATCAAAAGCTAATAAATAAATGCGTTTCGAAATCATTGCTAAAACAATGCAAGGCCTGGAAGAGGTGCTTGCGAAGGAAATCATCGATTTAGGCGGAGACCAGGTACAGATTGGTCGGCGAATGGTTTCTTTTACCGGTGACCAGGCGCTTCTTTATAAGGCCAACCTTCATCTTCGTACGGCTGTCAGACTACTGAAGCCCATAAGTACATTCAGTGCCAAAAACCCGGATGAGGTTTACGAGCAGATCCGTAAGATCAATTGGGAAGAATACCTGGGACCTAACCAGACATTCTCCATTGACACGGTGGTTTTTTCTGAGTTTTTCAGACATTCCAAGTTTCTCTCCTATCGCGTCAAAGATGGTGTAGCTGACTATTTCAACGAAAAAGTGGGCAAGCGCCCATCCGTTCGGTTGACCAACCCGGATATCTACATTCATGTGCATGTTTCACATTACACCTGCACAGTCTCGTTGGATAGCTCGGGGGAATCCCTGCATAAAAGGGGATACCGCGTCGATCAGATCGAGGCACCTTTAAACGAAGTTCTGGCTGCAGGCATGCTGCTTTTGGCAGGATGGGAAGGTCAGTGCAATTTTGTGGATCCCATGTGTGGTTCGGGGACGCTTCTGATTGAAGCAGCGCTCATAGCCCTGAAAATTCCGCCCGGTATTTACCGTAAATTCTTTGCCTTTGAAAAATGGAAAGATTTTAACGCTGAACTCTTTGAGGACATCCTGAATGAAGAACCAGACGAAAAGCCTTTTGAATTTAAGATTTACGGATCGGACATTTCTGCTCAGGCAATTTCCATTGCTGAGAAAAACATTAAGAGCGCCAGTGTCTCTAAGTACATCCAACTGGAAACAAAGCCCATACAGAAAATAACCGAAGTACCGGAAAATGGTATCCTGGTCATGAATCCACCTTACGGTGAGCGTCTTTCATCCACAGACTTACTGAACCTATACGAGAATATTGGTGAAAGGCTGAAGCATGTATTCCTTGGCTATTCTGCGTGGGTGCTGAGTTACCGTGAAGAATGCTTTGACAAGATTGGTCTTCGTCCATCGGTCCGTTACAAGCTGATGAATGGTGCTTTGGATTGCGAATTTCGTAAATACGAGATTTTCAATGGAAAAAGGAAAGAAATGTTCCAGAAAAAGGAACAGGACACTTCCTTTTAAATTGCTCCCATATGGCCAAAAAGGAAAAATTCTATGTCGTCTGGCAAGGGATAACCCCAGGCGTTTATCACCATTGGTCTGACTGCAAAGCTCAGATTGACGGTTTTGAAAAGGCGAAATATAAATCCTTTGAAACCTATGAGGAAGCACAAAAGGCTTATTCCTCTGATTGGAAAACGTATTACAAGAAACAGGCTTCCAAAGCGACCACTACAGGCACTAAACCCTCAGGCGATATTATCGCCGTTGATGCAGCCTGTAGCGGAAATCCCGGACTGATGGAATACAGAGGTGTCTATTTACGGACAAATCAGGAGATATTTCATCAAGGACCATTTCAGGAAGGTACAAACAACATCGGAGAATTTTTAGCCATCGTACATGCGCTTGCACTTCAAGTAAGCAAAAAGACCAGGCTTCCCATCTATTCAGACAGTGCCAATGCACTGATCTGGATCAAGAAGAAGAAATGTGGTACTAAGCTGGTCCAGACTCCAATCAACGAACCTGTATTTGACTTGATTGACCGAGCGGAAAAATGGCTTCAGACACACACCTGGGACATCCCTTTATTCAAGTGGGAAACTAAAATATGGGGTGAAATCCCTGCCGATTTTGGAAGAAAATAAGATTTGTCAGATCGTCAAGTACATGAAAATGGTCATAAACCCTTCCTACCACCTACTGGATTCTTTTATAAAAAACATCCCCGACCTTTTTGAAAAAGAGGGTCGGGTTATTTACAATGAACGGAACAAGTTGAAGGTTTTCAACATACAAGGCTACGACATTGTTGTAAAAAGGTTTAGGGTCCCCATCTTTCTCAACAGAATTGCTTACACCTTTCTCCGGCAGTCAAAAGCTGAAAGATCTTACAAGTACGCTTTTCGTCTACAGGAAAATGGAATAAACACTCCGGATCCAATTGCATATATTGAAGACAAAAAAAAGGGACTGATACATTTTTCCTATTACGTATGTATATTTGAGAAAGAATCTTCTCATATTCGAAACCAAATGCTTGGTAAAGAAGCCGGAGAGGATTTTCTGAATGCCCTGGCCTTTTTTATTGCCGAATTGCACCAGAAAGGCATCTTGTTCCTGGATTTATCCCCGGGTAACATTTTGTTCAGACAGGAAAACGACAAACCCGTTTTTTCACTGGTTGACATCAACAGAATGAGTTTTCTGTCAACAATCCCTTTGGAAAAACGTTATAAGAATTTTAGAAGACTATCAGAGAAACCAACTATCGTAAGTTATTTGGCAAAGGAATACGCAAAAGCCTGCTCCTTGAATGAAGAGGAAGCAACAAAAGCGATCACAAAATCGAGTACTGATTTTTTCACAAGAAGTCAACGAAAAAAATATTTTAGCCAATAATGATCGAGTCTATTACAAAATTTAAACGCAGTGAGGAAAATGGATCGCAGTATAGCATCCTGATTCCCACCTGGAATCTGCTGGACTATCTGAAAGTTTGTATTGAAAGCATTCAAAAGAATTCCTATTTTCCCCGGCAGATTATCGTCATCGTGAACGAAGGCAACGATGGCACGCTGGAATGGATTGAAAAGCAAAAAGACATAGACTATATTTATGCCCCCAGGAACATTGGCATCTGTTGTGCGCTGAACGCCTGCCGAAGTATGCTAACAACCGATTACATCGTTTATGCCAACGACGATATGTATTTTTTACCAAATTGGGATAAAGCCCTGTTTGAAGAGATTGAAAAAATCGGACACAAACGTTTCATGATTTCCGGAACGATGATTGAACCTTTCGGGAGCAATCCCTGCTGCGTTATCGCTGATTATGGCAAAACACCGGCTACATTCAGGGAAAAAGACCTCCTGAGTGATTACAAGTCCCTTTTCAGGGAAGATTGGAGCGGAAGCTGCTGGCCACCCAACATCATGCACGTTGACTGCTGGGACATGGTGGGTGGAATGAGCGTTGAGTTTAGTCCGGGAATGGCCTCAGACCACGATTTGGTGCGCAAATTCTGGGAAGTGGGTGTGCGTGTCTTCATAGGAAAAGGCAATAGCCTGGTCTATCATTTTGGCAGTAGATCCACCAAACGAATCAAAAAAAATAAAGGGAGCAAGACTTTTACGTTGAAATGGGGGCAATCGGCCAGAACATTTCTGAATAATTCACTTCAGTTGGGCAGTGCTGCATTGCCTGAGCTTCCGGACAATAAGATGGACAAATTGACCAGACTCCACCAGTTTTTCAAAAGAATCAAATCCAGTTTTTGAGTATGCCACATTCCCTGAGTCTGATCGTTTCATTTTACAACAAAATCGACCTTTTGCTGTATATTTTCGCTGCACTTGAAAGGCAGACATACAGAGATTTTGAGGTGGTGATTGCAGACGATGGTTCCAAGCCAGAGGTGGTGGATGAGATAAACCGTGTCCGGACTACCTACTCTTTTCCCATCAAGCATGTATGGCATGAAGACAATGGCTGGCAAAAAAATAAGGCCCTTAACAAAGCGGTTGTTGCTTCTGAAGGGGATTATCTGGTATTCATTGACGGAGACTGCATCCCCCATCCGAAATTTCTTCAGGAACACGTAGAAAGCAGAGCAGAGAATAGAGTCGTCAGCGGTCGAAGAGTCCTGTTGACCGAGAAGGTATCGAAAGCACTCACTTTAAGAAAAATACAAAGTGGGTATCTGGATTGCCGTGTCGCATTCCCTTTACTTATGGAAACCCTTTTCCATGGTAAAAAAACGGAGCTTGAAAATATGTTTCGTATCAGGAATAAAACCATCCGCAGAATATTTCTAAAGGAAAAGAGGAGAAATGTGATCGGTTGCAATTTCTCCGCGTGGAAAAAAGACATCCTGAAAGTCAACGGTTTTGACGAACGTTATACGTATCCGGGGTTTGGCGAGGATTGCGATCTGGATGACCGACTCCGTCGTATCGGCATTTTTCCCTGCTCAAAAAAACATTTGATTACAGAATACCATGTTTTTCACAAACATTTTGATACCTTGTACGAACCAAATATGCTACTCTGGAATGAGAAAAAGCTTAACAATGAGAAGTATACACCATACGGTATCATCAAAGGTGACGAAAATAAGGATCCCGAAAACGAAAAGAAACTCTAATTTCCCCGGCAAAACTCAAAATTAGTTGGTAACGACATGAATATTGCATTTGATGCGAAACGCGCCTTTCACAACACTCGTGGACTTGGAAATTATAGCCGAGACACCCTTCGTCTGCTCAGTTCCTACTACCCGGATAATACCCTTTTTCTGTTTAACCCCTCCTCTAAAAGGGATCTTGTTTTTCCATTATCCAAAAATATGATCGAGGTGAACCCTCCTTCTCCTATGGGTCAGCTATTTTCGTCCATTTGGAGGAGCTACGGAATGTGCAGTCAGATACAATCCATCAAACCAGATATTTATCACGGTCTCAGTCAGGAGTTGCCCCTGGGTATCAAAAAGACAGGTGTCAAAACAGTGGTGACCATGCATGATGCCATATTTATGCGTTATCCGGAACTGTACTCTGCCTCTTATCGTTCTATTTTTATCCGTAAAAATAAATACGCTTGCCGGGTTGCCGACCGCATCATAGCCATCAGCGAACAGACCAAGCGCGATATCGTACAATTCTTTAATGCCGATGAACGTAAGATTCATGTAATCTATCAAGGATGCAACAGCATTTTCAGACAACCGGTTTCTACGGAAAAAATAAAAGCAGTACAGGAGAAATATCAATTACCCGGGCAATATCTGTTGACAGTAGGAGCCATTGAGATAAGGAAAAATACCGCATTGATCCTAGAAGCAATGCATCGGTATCGTTTGGATATCCCCCTTCTTGTCATCGGGAAACCGACTCCATACCTCAATGAGCTACAAACTCTGGTTCAGCAATATGGCATGGAGCAGCAGGTAAAGTTCATCCACCATGCAGAGACCATCGATTTGCCAGCCATCTATTCCCTGGCAAAAATATTCGTTTATCCATCCCTTTTTGAAGGATTTGGCATTCCCATACTGGAAGCACTGTGTTCCGGAACACCTGTTGTATCATCCAAAGGCAGTTGCTTTGAAGAAACCGGTGGTCCGTGCTCCCGGTATATTGACCCTCAGAACGCGGATGAATTGGGCGAAGTCCTGACCTGCTTGCTCAGGGACGACGCTGCTTTGGATCGCATGACCAGGGAGGGGCTCACTTTTGCCGACAAATTTTCTGATAAACAGATTGCACAAGACCTGATGCAAGTCTATTTAACTCTATAAAAGGACCCTTATGCCACTATCTGTCGTACTGATAACCTACAACGAGGAAAAGTCCATTGAGCGCTGCCTGAAGTCAGTCATACAGGTCGCTGACGAGATTGTGGTCGTGGATTCCTCTTCTACGGACCTTACCCGGGAAATCTGTCTTAAATATGGAGTCCGGTTTATCACACACGAATTTATGGGGTATGGTCCTCAGAAACGATTTGCTGTTTCACAGGCTACATTCAATCATATACTGTCCATCGACGCCGATGAAGAATTGTCTGAGACTTTGAAACAGTCCATCCTGGAAGTGAAAAACGATTTTTATCCTGCCTGTTATTCCTTCAACCGGCTGAATTTCTATTGCAACAAACCCATTCGTTTTTGTGGGTGGTATCCGGATGTACAGCTGCGGTTATTTAATCGTGAGCTGGCAAATTGGAATTTAAACGATGTCCATGAAAAGATACTGGTGATGGATGGACAGAAGCCGGTTCACCTGAAAGGGGACTTGAATCATTACACCTGTCAAACCATCTCCGAACACCAGGCAAAAGAGCTTAAGTATGCCAGGATTAATGCCGGCATACTCGTACAGAAAAATGCACGGATCTATACTTTCACTCCCTGGGTGAAGAAATACTTCCGGTTTCTGAAGACCTACCTGTTTAAATTGGGTATACTAGATGGTTATTATGGCTTTGTCATCAGTAAGACGGTTGCCAAATCATCTTTTCTGAAATACTCGATCGCCAGAAACGAACTCAAAAAAAGATAAGTCTTATACAAATCAGCCCAGACTGGTAAACTGTTCAATCCGATCAATCACGACCTGAGGAGAAATCCAGTTTAGACAGGCGTAGTCTTTTCGGAAACAAGGTTTGTCGCCAAAGACAGAACAGGGGCGACAGGACAATTCCACCTGAATCATGTTTCTTTCGTCCTGATACAGACCGAAAAAACCGGCATATGGATGCGTGGCTCCCCAGATGGAAACCACTGGTGTATACGCCAATGAAGCCAGATGCATGTTGGCTGAGTCCATTGTCAGCATGACATCCAGGCAACTCATGAGCTTGATTTCGTTACTCAGGCCTATACGGTTTGGAATCTGCAAGGTTGGATATTTTTCTTGCCAGCTTTTCATCTTAACCAATTCATGGTTGCCACCCCCAAAAAGAAAAACCTTGTAGTTCACATCACAGGCAAACCGTGCTACAACCTCCTCCATCTTTTCCAGTGGATAGATCTTACCCTGATGCTTGGCAAAAGGCGCTATGCCAATCCATCGGCAGGTTTTAGGACCATAAATTGGTTCAAAATCTTTTAACGCTTCCGGGGAAGGGCCCATTTTAGGATAGGCATCAAAATAGATCAAAGACAAGCCTGCCCTGGAAAAGACCTCCCGATATCGCTCAAAAGTGGACTTTAATTGCTTGAAAATCTTGTTGTCCTTTCTGGTCAGCTTGTTGCGTTCGCTTCGTTCCTTGTTTATTCTGGAGACCGGGATGCGGTAAAAAGCAAAAAGCATGCCCAGGAATCGACTTCGAATGGTATCGTGCATATCGCAAACCACATCGAAGCGCTTTCCCTCAATATCCCTGAAAAGGCGGATCAGACCCAACTGCCCTTTATGTCTACCCTTCGTCTCAACGGCTTTAAAAGTTATATTGGAAGGACAGTCTTCGAACAGTCTGGCTGCGAAAGGTTGGGAAATCATGGTGAAATGATGTTCCGGATATTGCTCAGCAAGGTTCTTCAGTAACGGAACCAGGATAGCTACGTCACCCAATGCAGATAGTCTTATGACCAGAAATTTTGCCATTTCTTTATTTTGAATACAAAGAAGGATTCAACGATGGATCGTTGTACATTTTCATTTGTTTATAGACTTTCATATAACGATGACCCGTCCCGATATCTTCCAGTAACTGGTCTATGGCTGATGAAAGATCCTGACGTTGTTCAAGCAGGATATCCAACTTTTCCTGACATTGAGCCTGATGCTCCGGTGTTGCATCAGTGCGTTCTGCCTCCGTGCGCATGTGCCAGATCTTCAGGATAAGGATGGACAAGCGGTCAATGGCCCAGGCTGGACTTTCTGTGTTGATGACGGCTTCAGGCAAAATTTTCACATTCTTGAATTTTTCCCAGAAATAGCTGTCAATTCGTTCGACCAGGTCTGTACGGTCCTGGTTGGACTTGTCAATTCGACGTTTCAATGCTAAGGCATCCACCGGATCAATATCCGGTTTGCGGATAATATCCTCCAGGTGCCATTGAACGGCATCTATCCAATTTTTCAGGAATAAGTCGTACTCTATGGTATTTGTTTGATATGGATTGGGAAACGAAGCATCCACGTTGTCTGCAATATGATACGATTTGGTCGCTTCATCAAATATGGCGCCCGAAAGTCTGCTAAAATTCATACCTATCCTATTTAGTAGTTAGGCAACAAATATACATCCATTTTGTTACATATAAAAGCAGGGGTATTTCCCAAAATCAAAAAGTTTGCTTAAGTTTGCTGTTCAAATTGAAAGACCCTCTCCACCCTATGAAAATTGTTGTTGACTGTGGGATACCTTTTATCAAGGACCTGCTTGAACCATATGCAGAAGTTGTATATTTACCTGGTGAAGACATCAGGAAGGATGATGTAGCTGACGCAGACGCTTTGCTCATTCGCTCCAATACCCCTTGCACAAGAGACCTGCTTGAGGACACAAAAATAAAATTTATCGGTACCGCAACCACTGGATTTGACCATATTGATGTTGATTATTGCCGGGTAAAAAAGATTCACTGGGTAAATGCTCCCGGATGCAACGCAAAGGCAGTTGCTCAATATGTTACTTCTGCCATTCTTTGTTTTTCCAAAAAATACGGTTTTCGTCCCTGCGATAAGACTATCGGCATCGTCGGCGTGGGACAGGTCGGTCAGAAAGTGGAAAGAAGTGCCAGATTACTTGAAATGGATGTGCTGCTGAACGACCCTCCACGTTCCAGAAATGAAGGTGAAAAAAATTTCCATTCGCTGGATAATTTGCTATCCAGATGTGACATCCTGACTTTTCACCCCAATCTTGAAAAAGAAGGACCGGACAAAACGTACCACATGGTGGACACCAATTTCTTCAGTAAACTTAAAAAACCTGTTTTTCTCATCAATACTGCCAGAGGTGCCATTTTTGATACAGAGGCTCTTAAGATTGCCATAAAAGAAGGAAAAGTCATCGATTGCGCGCTTGACTGTTGGGAAAACGAACCAAATGTGGACAAAGAATTGTTGGCATCTGCCTTAATTGCCACCCCACATATCGCAGGATATTCCTCAGAAGGTAAAGCCAATGCCACCAGAAACATCGTTGATCAAATGAACGTTTTCTTTGATTTGGGGATGCCTAAATTTTCACCCAATCTGCCAACACCGGAAGATCCCATTCTAAAAATACACAAGAACAGTCCTCAGAAGATTTCTTCAGCCCTGTTATATGCATATGACCCCTTAAAGGATTCAGAAACGTTTAAGTTAAATCCGGAAAAGTTTGAAGAAATCAGGGAAAACTACCCCCTACGAAGGGAATATAAGGCTTTCCGGATTCTGAATGCCAAAGACGCAGATTCAGACATACTCAGAGCTTTTGGATTTCAAACACCCCTGAGATCGGCTGAAAATCACGGAGAGGATGTCTATAGAGGATAGAATTCCTGTTTCAGAACCTGATCAATGACAGCAGGGTAATGTAAATACTCCAGAGCATGGACTTTTTGTGCGACGTCATCAGGAGTGTCGTTCTCAAAGACAGGACAGGTGGCCTGAAAAATGATAGAGCCTTCATCGTAATTCTCATCGACAAAATGGATGGTAATACCCGACTCTTTCTCGCCGGCTTCAATAACGGTCTGATGAACCCTTTCACCATACATTCCTTTGCCGCCGTACTTTGGCAATAAAGCCGGATGGATATTTACAATACGATGGGGATAGGCTCGTACTACATCTACAGGTATTCGAAGCAGGTAACCGGCCAGAATAATAAAATCGATCTGATTTTCCCTTAGGAGGTTCAAAAATATTTCATCGTCACATAAGGACGAATTTGATAAGGTGATGGATTTGATGCCCAATTTCTGAGCCCTTTGGTGAACATAAGCACTGAATTTGTTGGAAATTATAATGCGAATATCAACGTCAGATCTCTTTGAGTAGTAGTTGCAGATGTTTTCTGCATTTGAGCCTGAGCCCGATGCTAAGATGGCAATTCGGATGGGTGTAAGCATAATTTTTCGATTATTCGTTGCACAGACTCTGTGAAATTGTGCAAAAAAAAGCACTTTATAGCATAAAAATTAGGATGATTTCAATTTTTATTCGTTTCTTTGTGCCGCAAATTTACAAACAATATTTTATTATTAACCTAAAAAAATGACCGTTATGTCTGATGTTGCTGCAAAAGTAAAAACTATTATCGTTGATAAATT